>JADMIO010548988.1_pt1 | contig 41052 bp, 36 predicted proteins | sample 8958161 | NCBI WGS metagenome assembly JADMIO01 (sample SAMN16585339, study PRJNA669376) | soil metagenome | isolation source: Crop rotation soil | place: USA: Cullars Rotation, Alabama | collected 2011
GGGCCCGCCGAGGAAACCAGCTACCGCGTCGGCGATCTCGAGCTCGACCGGCTGTCGCACCGCGTCACCCGCGGCCAGGACGAACTGACGCTGCAGCCGCGGGAGTTTCGCCTGCTGGAATATCTGATGAAACACGCGGGGCAGGTGGTGACGCGCACCATGCTGCTGGAAAACGTCTGGGATTATCACTTCGACCCGCAGACCAACGTCATTGACGTCCACATCTCCCGCCTGCGCTCCAAGATCGACAAGGGATTCGAGCGCCCGCTGCTGCACACGATTCGCGGCGCGGGTTATATGATCCGGGACGGCGCGAAATAGTCCGGGTTCGTTGGGCTATCACGAGGCTTGCTTCAAGGCTGTAGCTCAGAAGCCTGTCCACTTGGCCGTATTTATCGTCCTGACCCTGCGCCATAGCGGCCGAACCAGTCGGGGAAACAGGCATGCTGCTCCGACCAGCACGCCAAGTCCGACAAGGGTCTGGAGCGAGCGAACCGCACCCAGAAATTTTATCAACAGCAACAGTTCATAGCTGAACAAAAACAGCGCGGCGCTTGCGAAAGCGACTATCGCATTCAATCCGACGGCTCCCGGGATGCGCCGGAAAAATTGTTTTGCAACGACTCGCATCGCTATTCCGCTCCTTCCGCCTTCCACATGGCAACGACACCGCGAACAGAAACGCTACAATTACGCCGATATCCGACGCATTGAAAAGCCAGTTGATCTGAAATTCAATTGGCAGGGTCTCGAATACTCTAAATGGTTTTCCATGGTAAGCACGAACTCGATTGCCTGCATGCCACCTACAATCACGAGCGCTCCAACCAGATGGGAGGCAAGAACGTTTGATACAACAAACCTGTCCTGCCAGACGTTCCGTACTTTGGCGCGCACCTGTTTCGAGAGGAACTTCTCGTCGTCAGGAACTGTCATCCAGGCTCCGAGCCAAGGAAGACAAAATGTTAGCTCGAAATAATCGGGGTCGAAAACGTCATATCTCGCGAACTTTAGCTCGTGTACTCGTAAATGATGCGCAGCCTCGTCGGGCCCCCGCACCATATTTGCCTCCGCCCAGACGGTCTAATTCTCCCGCCTGCGACAAGCGCACAACGCCATTTCGGCCTTGCGTGCATTACCTGATCATTCCTGCACGCGACTCCGCGCGCCTGCGGACGCTTCCAAGAAAGCGTCGGCGAAGCAAGCCGCTCACCGGCCGTATGATCAGCCAATAGGGAAAGAACATCATCAGCGAGTAGCGATCGGGACAATAAACGCGTGTCTCCGTCGCGAGCAGGGTGACCTCTCCGGATTGCTCGGCAGCAAATCCGATCACCAGCTTTGCGTGTTTTCGGAGGATTGCAAAGCAGGAAGCCGGAAGCGTCCTGGACGACGACCAGCCCGAAATCCGGACGCCAGAATTTCCCGACAAGCCGCCGACCATCTCCCTGTCTCCATCCCGCGCCAGCGGAATGAAGTTTGCCCGGGTGACCGCCGAGGGTCGCGGTGTCCGCGAGGGAGCCAGCAGATGCATCAGCCTGGCCGGCAGCTGGCGCAGCAGCATTGCTGTCTCGCCAAATCTGTCATTTGGGGGCTGGAAGTTTTGAATGATGTCGAGCAGTTCGCCCGGTGCAGCGCGCACCATGACCTGATGGCGCTCGGAAAACTGGTAGCTGGGCAGAAATTTATCCATCAGTGACATTGGAGTCTGCCCGGCGGTTTCTCCGCCTCTCGCTTTCACCGCTTTGTCGATTCGAGCTGTGCGTGCCGCCGGTCGATTGCCTAATGCGGGGCATTGCCGACTTTTGCTTTTGCCGGGCCGGTTTTGGCGGCCGCTTTGGTCGCCGGCTTCGGCGCCTCGGCGCTGCGCGCGTTGCCCCATGGGTCGACCGGGGCCTTGTCGGGGACGTTGCCGAGCGAGCGCTTATAGGCGCGTTCGGCGTCCCTTTCCGCCTGCTGCTGGACCAGCGTCTTGTCCTTGTCCTTTTCGCCATAGCCCTGCACCGGCGCCTGCTGGGCCGGCGCCGGTGCGGCCATCATCGCGATGATGGCCGCGGCAATCAAGGTTCTGGCGGTGATCATTGCCGGCTCCTGCTACGGTCGTGGTGGATCATAGCCTCGAATGCGGCCGTTACGTGAATGATTTGTCACTTCTGGCGGCCCTGAAAACCGGTAATGTGTGCTGTTATGAACGGGTTCTGCCAATCGTGACCGCCTTCGGCAAGCTGATCCGCACCACGGCGTTTCGGTTGACGCTGGTCTACCTTCTGCTGTTCGCGCTGTTCGCGGCGTCGCTGCTCGGCTATTTCGCCTGGAACACCCGCCGCCTGATCAACGAGCAGATCATCGCCAATGTCTCCAGCGAAATCGGCGAATTGTCCGACATGTTCGCCCGCCGCGGCCTGCGTGGCCTCGTCTTCACCATCGAGAACCGTGCGCTGCGCCCCGGCGCCAATCTCTATCTGGTGACCACGCCGAACGGCCAGGCCGTGGCCGGCAATGTCGGCTCGCTGGCGCCCGGCGTGATGGCGACCAACGGCTGGTCGGAAACCTCGTACCGGCGGCTCGACGAGCAGGACAGCGCGGACCACCGCGCGCTGGTCAATGTCACCGAACTCACGAGTGGCTTTCGCCTTTTGATCGGGCGCGACCTCGAGGAGCGGCGGCGGGTGTTCGGCATCGTCGCCAAGGCCGCGCAATGGTCGCTGCTGATCGTGGTGGTGCTCGGGCTTGGCGGCGGCATTTTTGTCGCCCGCCGCGTGCTTCGCCGCATCGATGCCATGACCGGGACCACCCAACGCATCATGGCCGGCGACCTGTCCGGGCGGCTGCCGGTCGGGCGCAGCGGCGATGAACTCGATCGCCTCGCGGAAAACCTCAACGCCATGCTGGAGCGTATCGAGGCGCTTATGGTGGGCTTGAAGGAAGTCTCCGACAACATCGCCCATGACCTGAAGACGCCGCTGACGCGGTTGCGCAACCGCGCCGAGGAGGCGCTCGCAAGATCCGGCAATGAGGCCGAATATCGCGCCGCGCTGGAGCGCACCATCGAGGAGTCCGACGGGCTGATCCGCACCTTCAACGCGCTGTTGATGATCGCGCGCGCCGAATCCGGCCAGGCGCGCGGCAACATGGATGACTTCGACGCCGCCGAGGTCGCGCGCGGCATTCACGAACTCTACGAGCCGCTGGCGGAAGACAACGACCTTGCTCTCGACGTCAGGACGGAGCCGGCATGGCTGCACGGTAACCGCGAGCTGGTCAGTCAGGCGCTGGCCAATCTCGTCGAGAACGCGATCAAATACGGCCAGCCGGCTCCGGCGCTGCAGCCGGGCAACGGCGATGCCGCCGGCAGCGAAACGTCCGGCCATGATGCAAAAAAAATCCTGATCGAAGCGCGCCGCGATGGCGACCAGGTGCTGCTCAGCGTCACCGACCACGGCCCGGGCATTCCGGAAGCCGACCGCGGTCATGCCGTCGAACGCTTCGTGCGGCTGGAGGCGAGCCGGACGCAGCCCGGCTCCGGGCTCGGACTGAGTCTTGCGGCTGCGGTGGCAACGTTGCATGGCGGCTCGCTACAACTTTCCGACGCGCAACCGGGACTGCGCGCGACGCTGGCGCTGCCGGCGCTGCCAACCGGTGCCGAGAGGGTTGCAGTTCAAACGCCGGATGTGCCACAGAAGGTGGCATGATCCCATCCGCGAAGGGCGAGCGCGCTCCTCTTGCCGCGCGCTTCGCCGCCGGACCGCAGCTGTTCGCGCCCGACTCCGCCCGACAACGTCTTGATTCATGGCTGGCCGATCTCGCGCCGGAGCAGGCGGCCACGATCCGCGATCGCGGCGCGCGGTTTCCGCGCGTCCGCGCCATTCTTGAAGGCATCGCGGAAGCCTCGCCCTATCTGTTCGATCTGATCCGCAACGACCCCGCGCGGTTATCGCAGTTGCTGGACTGCGATGCGGAGGCGCATCTCACCGGGCTGATCGAGCGGATCTGCCTTGCGGTCCCGCTTGCCGCCGACGAGGCGGAAGCGATGCTTCTGCTCCGCCGCATGAAATCCGAGGCGGCGCTGCTCATCGCGCTGTGCGACATCGGCGAGGTGTGGCCGGTGATGCGGGTCACCGCGGGGCTGACCGATCTCGCGGTCGCCTCGGTGCAGGCGGCGCTACGCTATCTGCTGCGACAGGAAGCTTCGCGCGGCAGACTGAAGCCGCCAGACGCGCAGCGCCCGGAAGAGGGTAGCGGTCTGATCGTGCTCGCGATGGGCAAGATGGGCGCCGGCGAACTGAATTATTCCAGCGACATCGATCTCATCGTGTTCTTCGATGCGGCGGCGCCGACGCTGGCCGAAGATATCGAGCCGCAGCCGTTTTTCGTGCGCGTCACGCAAGGGCTGGCGCGGCTGCTGCAACAGCGTACCGGCGACGGCTACGTGTTCCGGGTGGACTTGAGGCTGCGGCCCGATCCCGCCTCGACCCAGGTCGCGATCTCCACCGAAGCCGCGCTTTATTACTACGAGCGGGAAGGGCGCACCTGGGAACGCGCCGCCATGATCAAGGCGCGGCCATGCGCGGGCGACGCGAAGGCCGGCGAGGCGCTGCTCGCCGATCTTTCGCCGTTCGTCTGGCGCAAGCATCTCGACTTCGCAGCGCTTGCCGACGTCCATGACATGAAGCGGCGGATGCAGACCTTTCGCGGGCAGAGCGCGATCGCGGTCGAATGCCATAACGTCAAGATCGGCCGCGGCGGCATCCGCGAGATCGAGTTTTTCGCGCAGACCCAGCAATTGATCGCCGGCGGCCGGCACCCGGAATTGCGGGCGCGCCCGACGCTGCAGGCGCTTGACGTGCTGGCCGCAAGCAACTGGATCACCTTTCAGGCGCGCGACGAACTCACCGCGGCGTACGAGTTCCTGCGGCGGGTCGAGCATCGGCTGCAGATGATCGCGGACGAGCAGACGCATACGCTGCCCGAACAGGTCGAGGGGGTGGAGCGCTTTGCGCGTTTCTTCGGCTACCAGCATCGCGAGGCGTTTGCGAAGGACCTGCTGCGGCATCTGACCATCGTGCAGGGCCACTACGAAAAGCTGTTCGAAGGCGATCCGGCCGGTACCGCAAAACTGCCGGTGGCGGATTACGCCGCCGGCCCTTCCGACAAGCGGCTGCTCGATCTGTTGACCTCCCTCGGTTTCAGGAAGCCGCTGATGGTCGCGGAAACCGTACGGGGGTGGGTCTCCGGCGACGTGCGAGCGCTGCGCAACGAAGCGACCCGCAACGCTTTCGTCGAGTTCATCCCGGCGCTGATCGAGGGCCTGGCGCATGGCGAGGAGCCCGACAATGCGGTGGTGGTGTTCGACCGCTTCCTGCAGGCCCTGCAACGCGGCGCCCGGCTGATCTCGCTGCTCAGCCAGAACCGCGAACTGGTGGCGCTCATAGCGCTCATCCTCGGTGCGGCGCCGCGGCTCGGCGACATGCTGGCACGGCAGCCGCAGGTGATGGACGGGCTGATCGATCCGCGCTTCTTTGGCGCGATGCCGGACCAGCGCGAATTGTCGGCGCGGCTCACCGAAACGCTGAAAGACGCCGGTTCCTACGAAGAATTCCTCGATCGCTTAAGGCTGTTCGGCCAGGAAAGCCTGTTTTTGATCGGCGCGCGGATCCTGTCCGGCACGGTGTCGGCGCAGCATGCCAGCGCCGCTTTCGCCGACACGGCGCAGGGCATCGTGCACACCGTGCACGGGCTCGTGACCGACCAGTTCGCCGCCCGGCATGGCCGCCTCGAGGGCCAACAGACCGCGATTCTCGCAATGGGCAAGCTGGGCAGCCGGGAGATGACGGCCTCCTCCGATCTCGATCTGATCATGATCTATGACTTCGATGCCGACCATCCGGATTCCGTCGGCGAACGTCCGTTACACGGCAGCCAGTATTTTTCGCGGTTGACGCAGCGGCTGATCAGCGCCTTCACCACGCGCACCAATTACGGCGTGCTTTATGAAGTCGACATGCGGCTGCGCCCTTCGGGACGTGCCGGTCCGCTTGCGTCGCGGATCGATGCCTTTGCCGAATATCAGGACCGCGAAGCCTGGACGTGGGAGCACATGGCGCTGACCAGGGCGCGGGTGATTTCGGCGCCAGCGGACTTTCGCGCCCGCATCGAGGCCGTGATTCGCGAGGTGCTGACGCGGCCGCGCGAGCGCGCGATCATCGCCAGCGACGTGGCCGAGATGCGCCGCGCGATCGCGCTGGAAAAAGGCGAGGGCGACGTCTGGGATCTGAAATACGCCGCCGGCGGCATGATCGACATCGAATTCATCGCGCAATATCTGCAGCTGGTGCATGCGGCGAGCCAGCCGGACATTCTCGACGTCAGCACGCTGCAGGTGCTGGACAACGCCGCGCGGCTCGGGGTGCTGTCGCAATCGGCAAGTGAGGTGCTGCGTCCGGCGGCGCGGCTTTATCACGACCTCACGCAAATCCTGCGGCTCTGCGTCAGCGGAGCGTTCAAACCGGAGAGCGCCGGCGAAGACCTGCTGCGGGTGATGACGCGGGCCGGCGACGCCCCGGATTTTTCCTCGCTTGAGGCGCGGCTGCGCGAGACGCAAGGCGAGGTGCGGCGGGTGTTCCTGGATATCGTCGAGGGGGAGGCGTAGCGCTTCTCCCTCTCCCCGCTTGCGGGGAGAGGGTCGGGGTGAGGGGGACTCTCCACGCACGCGGACTCGCGGATAGTCCCCCTCACCCGGATCGCATCTGACGATGCGATCCGACCTCTCCCCGCAAGCGGGGAGAGGTAAGGTAATCTCACCGCAGCAGCAGGATCAAGAGGATCAGCGGGATCGGGATTCCGATGAGCCAGAGCAGAATCGGCATGGCGTTGTCCTTTCGGTTCAGGTGGTTCTGACGCGGAGCGACTTGTTGCCCCAGGTGCCGTCGCGCAGGCCGCCGCCTTCGGTTGCGGCCAGCGACGCGGAGAACGCGCCGATGATCAGCGCGGCGGTCAGCCACAGCGCGAGTTGCGCGGCGTTCTTGCGTGCCTTGTCCAGATCGGATTTGACCTGGTTGGTGACTTCGGTGACTCGCTTCTCGGCCTCCGCCTGCGGCAGGCCGGTGCGCGCGGCCACGACTTTTGCAACATAGGTGCGATCCGCGGGCGCAAGGTCGCTGCCGGACTTGTAGCTGGTGGTAAACAACCGGACCAGTTCGCCACGCGAATCCTGCGGGTTGGCCGAGGGTTGCGCGGTATCGGAACGCAACAGCGTATCGACATAGCCCTCCATCGGGCCCGACGACTGCGCCGCGCCGGCGGCAGCCTGGGTTGCGCCTGAGGTGGCGCCAGTCGCCAGCAACGTCGCGGGCGAAGCCAGCAGCACGGCGCCGATCACCGAAGCTGCCGCCCAGGCGAGGAAGCCGTGCGCGGTATCGCGAAAAAACACTTCGTCGGTATGCACGCCAACCCATTTGGTGCGCAGCCGGCCGGCAAGGTAACCGCCGATCGCCGACGAGATCATCGCCATCACGATGAAGTAGAGTCCGGTGCCGATCTTGAACGTGGTTGCGGAAACGCCGGAATTGCCCCACGGCGAGACGGCGGACAAGCCGAGACCCGTCCCCAGCGCCAGCAGGAACAGCGTGACCGCGCAAGAGGCCACCGCGCCTGCCAGCACGGCACCCCATGACACGCCCGATACTTGCGGTTCGACGAGCCCGGTAGCAGGCTCGGAATAGGTAGACTGCATCATATGTTTGCTCCCAGCGGCCACGATGACCGCCTGACAAATGAGCAACTGGAACAAAGGTTCCTTCGTAGCGAACTGGATTTTGATCGAATGAAAAGGGATGCACAGAACCACTTAGGGAGCGTTCGCGGATCCTGGTGCGCAAAAAAGCCCCGCCCGGTTTTGCCGGACGGGGTTTCGAGCAGTCACCGAGCTTGAGCGGATTATCCCTCGATGATGTAAACGATCTCGTGGGTCTGCGGCCGCACGATGATGTACTTGCCACGCACCAGGATGAACTCGTAACCGCGCCATTCCGGATAGATCTCGACGATCCGCGGCGGAAGCGGGTGGAAATGCACGGATGTCGGCACGACGGCGCCGACCGAGATGTTGAAGTTCACATTGGTGACTTCTTCCACCTTCTGCGTCTTGATGGCCGAGACGATCTGGGTGCGCTTTTCGGCCGGGGGAGCGGCGGTCGCCGAGGTGGCGGCATTGCCGGTGGTGGCGCCGGTCTTGCTATCGGTGCCGGCGGCCTTGCTGTCCGGATTCTTCGCATCCTTCGCGGCGCTGTTGGTGCTGGCCGGCGGGTTCGTCTGCTGCGCGGTCGACGGCTGCTTGCTGTCCGATTTCATCTCGTTGGCCGACTTCGACGCCTTTGCATCGCCCTTGTCCTGAGCGGTTCCGCCGCTCTTTGACGGCGGTGCGGTCTCGGCTGTCGACCCCTTGGGGGCGGGCGAGCTGCTCTCCGCCTTCGGCGACGGAGCCATGCTGTCGCTCTTCGCGGGCGCGGCGCTTTCGCCCTTCGAGGGAGCTGCGCTTTCGGATTTCTGCGCCGGGGCCTCGCCAGTCTTCGCGCCTTGCGCAAGAACCTGGCCGGCTCCGAACACCAGCGCCAGAGCCGCAACCGAACTCAACAGGGAATTCTTCATGTCTGGATCTCCTCCATCACGGAACCGATGATCGGTTCTCTATCTCGAAAAGAAGACTCGGCCCGGAAAGGTTCCGGGCACGAAACCTGATTCGGAAAAAAGAAACGAACCTGCTTCTTGTTCCATCGGCCCCGACCGAATGCCGATGACGAGAGAGGGAACAAAATGCCGCCGCCACACTTGTGCTCATCGCCGCACTGCGCGGTGGAGGAGATTTCAGGATGAAACGTCTTGTTAAAGCAGGCCTTGTCGCGGCGGCGGTGCTCGCCTCGGCTACGGCGGCGCTGGCGATGCCGACCGTCCCCGCAAACGTCCTTGCCAGCGGCGACAGCGATGCCGTCATCCAGGTGAAGGGCGGTCACGGCCATGGTCATGGTCATATGGGCCGCCATGGCGGGCGCGGACATCACTACGGATGGGGCCGGGGGCGCGGCCATCATTACGGCTGGTCCCGCCATCATCACCGTCGCCACTGGTGATCGACTGCGCAGAAGCCACTTTCGGGTGGCTTTTTGCGCATTTGGAGACGCTGCGCGAGTCCAGTTCGACCAGATGGCACTGACTTCGTGCCGATAAGGTGTCCGCGATGCCTGCGCTGATAGGATACATGCTCGCCATCGTCGTCACCCTTGGCGGCTATTTTGCCGGACTGCACTGGCTGATCAGCCCGCCCGACCCATGGCAGGCGAACGCAAGAATGCAGAGCAGCAGCGCTCATCCGGCCGTTAAAAAGAAAACCCCGGCGAAGCTTGTGGAGACCGCGGCCGTTGAGCCGGCCGCGCCAAAAGAATCCGAGGTCAAGATGACAACGGCGGCAATGCCGGCTGCGGCCACGATGACCGCGAGCGAACCGGCGCCGCCAGTCGAATCCGCTGTAGCGCCGCGTCCGCTGCCACATCCGGCAGCACCGCAGCGAGCAGAGGAAAAACTGTCAGCGCGCGCCGAGGCAACGCGTCCCGAGCCGCGTCGTGAGACCAGACCCAAACCCGTTCATCGCAGGCTTGCCGAGCGAAGCGCGGGCCGTAAGCTGCAGCTGATGGTGCTCAGGACCTATGAACGCTCCGACGGCACCCGATTTTCACGGCTGCTGCCGCTCCGCGAAGCCCGCAGTGTGATGGCGTTTCAGCCCGAATGGTGAGGCCTAGCCTGGTTTTTTCGGGCATATTTCGAAGCCGGCCTCTGCCACCGCCGTAAGAATGGCCTTGGCGATGCGATGGTCCTCTTCGGTATTACCGGAGTGCTCCGGCCGGGAGCTGGCTTGCTGGCTTGCGGCCTCAAGCCGGCATTCCCGGATGACGGTGGCGATGATGGTCGTCAGTTGAAAGTGGTCAGTCACGGTTTACCTGCGACGCTCGATGCCCGGGCTCCCTGTCTACCACGACGGCGGCCGAAACTCATCCGGCCGCTTTTCCGCGACCGCGGTGTGCACGCGCGCCGGCCGGCCAGCAACGCGCGCTTTCCGGGGTTTGGCCGCGCGCGCTCTCGCTGCCTTGGCTGAATCCATGCTCGCGTGGGCATTCATGATCGACGGCCGCCTGGCCAGGCTTTCGGGTTCGGCGTGGATGACTGCATCGCGCGGCTCGGCACGCGCGGAAGAGACAATCGCGGTACGGACGAAGCGGGCGTCGCGGTCTTCCCAGCGGCCCGGTTCGCCGATATGGGCCATGGCGCGCAGCGAGTCCAGGGCTGTCCACCGAACCGGATCCGGCGTAACCGCAGATTGCTGATCGGGCTGGCCGAATACAAACAGCAGAGCCAGCAGCGCCGGTCCGACGAGGCAGATATAGCGGATCACGGGCACGGCGCGTCCAGGCCTTTTGTAAACCGGGAGCCGCGCGGGCGGCTCCCGGTTTTTTTGCGTTATTCGATGACCTGAACGATCTTGTGGCTGCCCGGATCGACCAGCACGGGCCGATCGTTGACCACCGTGTAGCGGTAGTTTGTCACGCCATACTCGCGGGGCACCTCGTAATAGGTGACGCCGCTCGACGGCAGCTCGGCGCCCACCCTGACCTCGCGCTCATAGCGATAGGATGGATGACGGCGTTCAACGACATAGCTGCGGAAACGCGGCCGCGCGTCATCGGCGATACCGCCCGCCGCCGCACCGACAGTGGCACCAACCGCCGCGCCTACCGGACCGCCGACGGCGCCGCCGACGACCGCGCCGCCAACCGCGCCGGCTGCGGGCCCGCCCTGCGCCATGGCCATGGTGGAGAAGGAAAGCGCCGACGCCATCAGCGCGGCAGTGATCAGTGTTCGTTTCAAGGTCGCCTCCTCGGGTTAAGCAAAAAGGGCGAACTTCGAAACGCAGGGTTCGTTCCGTGACCCTTGCGGTTTTTCCGGAAACGGCCCCGGGTAAACGGTTTCGGGAAGCGTGCGCTCATGAACAAGCGTTCAAGGAACCAAACCCCGCCCACCGCACTTGACACGCATCAAACAAGAACGAGGGGCAAACTGATGAAGGCGTTGTCGAACCTGAACCGCAACGACGTGATCCGTGCGGTCGCGCTTGTCACGGTCGTGGCGTTTCCGCTGATCGCCTACGCCCAGCTCGGATCTGCGGCGAAGGTGGTGACACTGCCGGTCGCTGCTGCGCCCGCGGCCGCCGAAACCGTGACACAGGCGAAAGCACTCTCCGCCGACTCCTGCGCAAACCAGCACTGGCCGTTCTTCTCCGCCGAGTGTCTGCGCGGATCGACAGCCGCCACCAAGCCGCGGCTTGTTTCGATGAACATGGAAGATTCGCCCGCGCCGCCGGCAGCGAAACCGGCCACAAGCAGTCCTTCCGGACATGTCGCGCGCGCCGTCGACGGCATTCAAGGCGGCGCACCGGTTGCGAAATCGAAAAAGCCGCTCAAGGCGCGCGTCGCCCATGTGCGTACGCGCAAGCCATTGAGTCTCAGCTACGCATCCAATGCGGGCGCTGCTCCGGTGCCGATGACAGGCTGGTGAGCATTCGGAACCCGCGCACAAGCCACCGTGAGAAAAGGTTAATTCGCCTTCGACCTGACGCGCCAGGCGCCCGGGAACGGGAACCAGTTCCTCGCTTCGCGCGTTGACAGGGCGAGGGCTATGAGAGGAGAAACATCATGCCGGTAATCCTGTTATGGGGCATTCCCGCGATCATCTTCGTGGGTGGCGTTGGTTATTTCCTGGTGCATGCGACGCATTAGTCGGCCCGTCATCCAGCAGATCAAGCCCGAGCCGGGAAACCGGCTCGGGCTTTTTTTGCGTCCGCAAAAGGCGCGGCTCCGACGATAATCGGTCCGGCGTGCCGCGCGTCAGGCGGCCGCCGGAGTATCCATGCTGCCGTCGCACGGCAGCGTGACGCACACGGTGGTGCCGGCGCCGAGCTTTGAGCGCAGCCGCATCGAACCGCCATGCAGTCTTGCCAGCGATTTGGTGATCGCGAGCCCGAGGCCGGAGCCGTGGTAGGTCTTGGTCAGCTGGCTCTCGACCTGCTCGAACGGTTTGCCGAGCCGCGCCAGCGATTGCGGCGCGATGCCGATGCCGCTGTCGGCAATGATCAGCACCACCGAGTTGCGCCGTCGCCGGCAGCGTACCGTGATGTTGCCGCCGTCGGGGGTGAATTTCACCGCGTTGGACAGCAGGTTGACGATGATCTGCTTGATGGCGCGGCGGTCGGCAACCACCGGCACCTCGCCTTCAATGTCGGTGTCGAGCGCCAGATGCTTGTCGTCGGCGCGCCCGGATACCACGCGCAGGGATTCCGCCAGCGTGTTCGACAGGTCGAGCGTTTCCATATCGAGCTTCATGCGGCCGGCCTCGATCTTCGACATGTCGAGGATGTCGTTGATGACCTCGAGCAAATAGTGGCCGCTGGTCAATATGTCGTGGCAATACTCCTGGTATTTCTCCGAGCCGAGCGATCCGAACAGGCCGCTGCCCATTACCTCGGAAAATCCGATGATGGCGTTGAGCGGCGTGCGCAGCTCGTGACTCATGTTGGCGAGGAATTTCGATTTGGCCTGGTTGGCTTCCTCGGCACGCGTCTTTTCGTCGGCATATTTCTGCGCAAGATCGACCAGCTCGATGGCTTGCTGCTCCAGCGTGGTCTGCGAACGCTTCAGGTCGATCACGGTGGCGCGCAGCCGCAAATCGTTGTCGATCAGCTTCTGCTCGTGTTCCTTGATGCGGGTGATGTCGGTGCCGACCGAGACGTAACCGCCGTCCTTGGTGCGGCGCTCGGAGATATGCAGCCAGCTGCCGTCGTCGAGCTGCGCCTCGAAGGTGCGGGCGCCGGGCGGTTGCGCCGAGGTTTCCTGCAGCCGGGTACGGACTTCCGGCATGCAGCCGACCTCGATCACGGTCTCGTAGGACGTGCCCGGGGCGACCGCGGAATCCGGCAGCCGGTGCAGCCGCTGGAAATGCGAGTTGCACAGGACGAGGCGGTCTTCGGCATCCCATAGCACGAAGGCTTCCGGGATGGTCTCGATGGCGTCGCGCAGCCGAAGATCGGCCTCCACGGTCTTTTCGGCGAGGCTTTTCTGCTCGGTAATGTCGACGGCGATGCCGATCAGATGCAGGCCGCCGTCGCCGGCGGCGCTGGAGACCTCGCAGCGCACCCGCAGCCAGATCCAGTGGCCGCCCGTGTGCTGCATGCGAAACGTCTGGTCGATGTGGTTGATCTTTCCGGAGATCAACTGGTCGGCGATCGAAAACAGGTCGATGTCGTCGGATTTCACCAGCGCGTTGACCTCGCCGAACGTCAACAGGTCGCTGCGGCTGTCGAGCCCGAGCATGCTGAACATCGAATGTGACCAGAAGATGCGGCCGCGCGACAGGTCCCAGTCCCACAGGCCGCAGCGGCCGCGATTGAGCGCGGTGTCGATGCGGCCGCGCACCGCGTCGTTGATCAGGTCGCCTTCGCGGGCGCGGGTCGATTGCCAGTGGAAAGCAAACCCGAGGATCAGCACCACGAAGCCGGTGGTGGCCGACAGCGTCACCGACAGCGCCGCGTCGGATCCCCACAGCGGCTCGATGCTTTGCTGGATCACGATCACCTGGCCGGGCAGCGCCCTGACCGGGCGCGAGGTGGCCAGCGCGCCGCCGCCGTCGGGCAGGATCATGTCGGTGACGCCCTGCTGGCCGGGCAGCGTCAACAGCTGCGCGGCACTGATGACGTCGAGAATGCGGTCGGCATCGGCGAGCACGGCGTCGATCGGGACGCGGGCCAGAATCTGCCCATCGGCGCTCGTCACCAGCACAAGCCGTCCCGACGCAATCCCCCAGGCCGGGATGAAATCGGGCAGCATCCGCTGCAGCCGCTCGACCGATACGGTGCGATCGGAACGCACGGCGCCGATGTGATCGAGCCGTTCGGCGAGGATATCGGCGAGCGCCGAGAGGTCGCGCTTCATCGCGGCGCGCCTGATCCTGCTCTGGTCGACGACCTGGACGAAAGCGCCGATGCAGATCGTGATCAGGAAAGCGATGATGAGGACGGGTACGGCCCGGCGAAGTGCGGGTTCCGCGATCAGCAGACGATGATAGGCAGGTTTCGCGATCGATTGCGCCAGACCCTTGATCGAATCGGACTGGACGCACGCGCTCGCCGCGTGTGCGCGCGCCATGCCTTGAACCCCCTCGGAACTGTCTTCTTGTTCACCGTTGCGGAAGCATCCCAACCCGCTTCCGAATCACAGCGATTTGAATCGGTTTTTTTCGCGCTGTCGAGAGTCAACGATTCGTTAATGCAAAATAAATCTTGTCCAACGGAGAATCGGCCGGCTCAAATTCGCGACAGGTGAGTCCGAAACGGGAACGCAGCACTCCCGTCATCCCCGCGAAGGCGGGGACCCATACGCCGTGTCGCTGATGTTCTGCACGGCGTCGGGTTCGCTGTTGAACGACGTCGTCTGATAACAAGCGTCAGGGGTTATGGGTCCCCGCCTTCGCGGGGACGACGGAGTGTGCGTGGCCGCCTCACTCCACATAATCCGGTTCCGCGTGGCTGATGACGCGCTTCACGGCGGGATAGGCGCGGCGCAGCGCACGTTCGATGGTGTCGACATTTTCGTGCACCTTGATGACGCTCATCGTCGGGATGGCGCGACAGTGGAAGTTGACGATTTCGCCGGCCGCGGTGTCGCGCACCCGCACATTGTGGATGTCATGGATTGCGCTGCCTGCGGCGAAGCGCGACAGTGCCTCCGCTATTTCCGCGACGCGGCCGGGCGGCGCGTCGGTGCCAAGAGGCAATTCCGGCTCGAGCGGCTCGATATGGGTGTCGACCTCGACGTCGGCGCCGAATTCGTCGCGGATATTGTGCTCGAGCCGCTGCGCAATGTCATGCGCGCCGGTCAGCGTCATTTCGCCATCGACCTCGAGATCGATGCTGACAATCAGTTTTTCACCGAGATCGTGCACCGTGACGTGGTGGACCGCAAGCGCCGAATTGCGCGCGATCACCATGATGCGCTCGCGCACGCTTTCATTGTCGCGCGCCACGGGCACGGCGGTAAAGGTCAGGTCGGCATCGCCCAGCCCGGCTGTGACCGCATCCTGCGCGCGCCGCTTGATCGCCTCGATGCGGTCGATCGGCCAGCTGCGCGGCACCTGCACGATGGCGTCGATGAAATGCGTCGCTCCCACCATGCGCACCCGCACGCGCTCGACGCCGATCACGCCGGGTACCGCGCGGATCGCGGCGGCGGCCTTTTCGGAAGCGCCTTCCGGCGCGCGGTCCAGCAAGGTTTCGACGGTCGAACGGCCGAGCCGCAGGCCGAGGACCGAGATCAGCACCGCAACGCCGAGCGCTGCGGCGGCATCGCCCCAGTCATAGCCGAGGCCAGACAGCGCAAGCCCGATGATGACGGCGACCGAGCCGAGTACGTCGGACGCAAAGTGCAGCGCGTCGGCTTCCAGCGCCTGGCTTTGGGTGTCGCGCGCCGTGCGATGCAGCGCGCGCGCACGCCAGAAATTCACCGCGATATCGATGATGAGAACCACGAACGGCACCGCCGAGAGCGTCGGCGGCGGCGTGCCTTCGCGCAGGTGCGCCCACGCCTGCACCACAATGCCGCCGGCCAGCACATAAAGCAGCGCGATCACGCCGAGCGCGGACAGGCTCTCGATCTTGCCATGGCCGTAATGGTGTTCCTCGTCGGCAGGCTGATCGGAAACCCGGACCACCAGCCAGGTGATCACGGTAGCCACCAGATCGACCGAGGAGTGCAGCGCTTCGGAAATCAGCGCGAGGCTGCCGATCGCGATCCCGACCACGAATTTCGCCGCGGCCATGCCGGCACTGGCGAAAATCGATATCGCGGCGACGCGGGATTTTGTGTTGGCGACGGGAGGGGACATGTAGCCCGCATGAGCGCAGCGAAATGCGGGGGTTGCCTCCCGCATGTCGCTGCGCTCATGCGGGCTACGAAAATTTGTTACTGCGTCACCACGATCTTGCCGAGGTGCTTGTTGGCTTCCATGCGCTCGAAGGCCTTTGCGATGTCGTCGAACGCAAACACCTTGTCGATCGGCAGTTTCAGTTTTCCCGATTCCACCGCGGGCCAGATGTCCCTCTTGACCTCCTCGAAAATCGCGCGGATTTCCTCGATCGATCGGGTGCGGAAGGTGACGCCGATATAATGGATGCGACGCGCCGCGTGCAGGTCGAAATTGAAATCGCCGTGGGTGCCGCCGAGCCGCCCGACATTGACGATGCGTCCCAAAATCCGCGTCGCCGCGAGGTTCTGGTTGGCGACCTTGCCGGACACCTGGTCAACGATCAGGTCAACACCCTTGCCGCCGGTCGCCTTCAGCACCTGATCGACCCAGCCGGGATCGGACGAATCCACCGCGAGATCGGCGCCGAACTCTTTCAGACGACCGCGCCGCATTTCGTCGGTGGACGAGCCGATCACGAGGCCGGCGTCCTTCAACTTTGCGATCTGCATCGCCATCAGGCCGACGCCGGAGCTTGCGCCCTGGATCAGCACCGATTGTCCGGGCTGCAGTCCGCCGTTGGTGACCACCGCATTGTGCATGGTGGCAAGCGCGACCGGGTAGGTGGCGGCTTCGGCAAAGCTCATATTGGAGGTGGCGGGAATATGAAACAGGCGGCCGTGATCGGCCAGCGTATATTCGGCAAACGCCGCTGCGCCGGAGCCCATCACCCGATCGCCGACATTCACGCCCTTCGCATCGGGACCGAGTTCGGCGACTTCGCCTGCCCACTCCATGCCGAGCACGGTGCCGACGCCGCCGGCGGCGCCATGGGCGTGCCCCTTGGTCATGCCGAGATCGGCGCGGTTCAGACCGTTGGCGCGCACGCGAACGAGCACCTGGGTGCCTTTCGGCTGCGGCTTTGCGACGTCGGTGATTTCAGCGCCGTTGGCGCCGTAGATGAAGGCTTTCATTGCGTCGTTCTCTCCTTACCGGGTCTATCGATCGTCATTGCGAGCGTAAGCGAAGCAATCCAGTTCTTTGCGGCAGTCTGGATTGCTTCGTCGCAAGGGCTCCTCGCAATGACGGATTATTCCGCGGCCTGGCGGCGCGCGCCCGACATCATGCCCTCAAACCGGCTCCGGATGATCGCTTCGGCCTCGCGCATGATGCGCGATACCAGTTCGGCGCAGCTCGGGATGTCGTGGATCAGTCCCTGCACCTGGCCGGCCGACCAGATGCCTTCGTCGGCATTACCGGTGGCATAGACCATCTTGCCGCGCGCGCCGGCCACCAGGTCGCGCACCTGCTCGAACGTGGCGCCTTCTTTCTCCATCGCGACCACCTTGGTGCTGACGGCGTTTTTCGCGACCCGCGAGGTGTTGCGCATGGTGCGGAAAATCAGCTCGGTCTCGCGCTCGTCATTGGCGACGATCTTTTCCTTGATCAGCTGATGGATCGGGCTCTCTTTGGTGCACATGAAGCGGGTGCCCATGTTGATACCCTCGGCGCCGAGCGCCAGCGCGGCGACAAGGCCGCGGCCGTCGCCGAATCCGCCCGAGGCGATCATCGGGATTTTGACCTTGTCGGCGGCGACCGGAATCAGGATGAGGCCGGGCGTATCGTCCTCGCCGGGATGGCCGGCGCACTCAAAACCGTCGATCGAGATAGCGTCGACGCCCATCCGTTCGGCGGACAACGCGTGGCGCACGCTGGTGCATTTGTGCACGATGACGACGCCGTGCTTCTTGAATTCGGTGACGTGCTCCTGCGGCTTGTTGCCGGCGGTCTCGACGATTTTGATGCCGCTCTCGATAATGGCCTGGCGGTACTCCGCATAAGGCGGCGGTTTGATCGAGGGCAGGATGGTGAGGTTGACGCCGAACGGCTTGTCGGTGAGGCCGCGGCAGCGCGCGATTTCCCTGGTGAGGTCCTCCGGCGTCGGCTGGGTCAGCGCGGTGATGAAACCGAGCGCGCCGGCGTTGGCCACCGCGGCGACCAGCTCGGCGCGGCCGACCCATTGCATGCCGCCCTGCACGATCGGATGCTCGACCCCGACCAGTTCGGTAAATCGCGTTTTGATCATCGCCCGTCCTTATGTTTGCGCGAGGCAAGATGCCGTCGCGCCGGCCAAATGTCCACCGGCGGCGGCCGTTTGGAAAGCGTGGAAGAGTTCAGCTCTTGCCGGTATGGCCCCAGGCTTCGTCCCAGTCCTGGCCCGATGCGTCGACGACGCGGCCGTCGGCCTCGAAGAACTTGTTGGGGACCTGGAAGATCGCGAGCATCAACCCTCCTTCCGGACACCATGCGACGTGGCGGCTGCCCTGTTCGCGCCAGATGAATTCGCCGGCCTTGCACTCGATGCCTTGTGCCGGGCCTTCCTTGTCGACGAGGCTGCCTTCGAGCACGTAAGTCTGTTCGATGTGGACGTGTTCGTGGTCGGGCAGCACGGCACCCGGAGCAAACCGCATCAGTGCGGTCATCAGGCCGGTTGAGCGATCGAACAGCAGTGTCTTGGCCTCGCAGCCGGGGAAGCGGGTCTGTTGCCACTCCATGGTGTCGGGCCGCACCACATGCGAATGCGTCTCGGCAGTCTGCGCGCTCTTTGGCGTCACGGCGTCCATGGCAATCCTCCGTTTCGATTTTGCACGACCATAGCAGTTTCGGTCGCGCCCGTCAGCCGCGGCGATGGCAACGCACCTATCTCGATGAAGCAGCATACCAGCGCAGCACGGCAAAACCCGCCAGCGTCACGACCGCCAGATGTCCGAAACCAAGTCCCCAGCCGAGTGTCGTGTTGCTGCCGGCAAGGTCAAGGATCAAGCCGACGCCGAGCGGGCCAATAAAACCGCCGGCATATCCGCACATGCTGTGCAAGCCCATCGTGGCGCCGCGCAGCGCCGGATCCGACGCCTGAACGGTCCCGGCGGTAAGCGCGGAACTGTCCCAGAAAATTGCGGCGAGCCAGATCATCACCAGTGCCGCGGCCGCGATCATGGATTGGCCGACAAACCATCCGGTGCCCAAGGCCAGCACGGCTGCCGTGATCATCGCCGCCGTCACCACGCTCAATCGGCCGAAGCGCCGGGCGCTTTCATTGCCCGACACCGAGACGGCAATGCCGATCAGCCCGGCGACTGCCAGAAGGATGGCGGGCGAGGGCAGCCAGGACGGCGAGCCGGCTTGCGCAGCGGTGATGGTCAGAAAGGTGACGCCCCATGCGCGCAGCGCTGCCATTTCCCAGGTGTGAACCGTATATCCCGCAATCCATGCCATGGCGCGGCGATTGCGAAACACCGGGCGGAAGTCCAGCAGCGACGTCGTGGCGTCGCGCGAATGTTTCGGCGCGCCCTTCGGCATGACCAGCCAGGCCAGCACCAGCGCGGTCAACGCCGATACCCCGCCGAATGCGAACGCAGCCGATGGACCGGCGATACCGTCGATCAGACCGGCAATCGCGTAAGAGCTCGCCCCGGCAATACCGACGCCCGCTGCATGCAGCGAGACCGCGCGGGATTGCGCATCACCCTCCAGCGTATCGGCGATGGCTTTCAGGCCCGGCATATAGGCGCCGGCCCACCCCACGCCCGCCAGTGCACGGAGGATCAATGCAGGCCAGAAGCCGTCGGCGATGACAGCAAAACCGAGGTGCGCGAAACCGGTAAGGCCTGCGCCGACGGCATAGATCAGCCGCGTCGGAATTCGGTCGGTGAGTGCGACCAGCACGGGCACCGCGACGACATAGGCGGCAAAGAAAATACCGATCAGCCAGCCGGCTTCGGTTTTGCTCAGCTGCCAGCGATCGATGTAACCCGGCAGCAGCGCGGGCAGGGTGAACGCGCCGATCTGCACCATCGCTTGAGCTGCCACCATGGTCCAGACGAAGCGGCGCGATTGCGGATCGTTGAACACGCTTTCTGCCCTCTCCGTTGCGGCCGCACGCGTTTTGCGGCGAGCGCGGAACAGGATAATGTAGCCTTCCGTCCATGTCCGGGCTTTTTCTTCCACTGGTGGAAAGTCGTCCTCGAGGAGGCATCAATGAATGTTTCACGCCGCAGGGTTCTGCGTTTCGGCGCCGGTGCCGCGGCGCTTCCGGCGCTCTCGACATTTGCCCGCGCGCAAGCATGGCCGGCACGGCCGGTGCGATTGATCATCGGCTACACGCCGGGCGGCTCGGCGGATCTGACGGCGCGGCTGATGGGGCAGTGGCTGTCGGAGCGGCTCGGCCAGCCCTTCGTGATCGAGAACCGCCCGGGCGGCGGCACCAATATCGCGACCGAAGCGGCACTGCGCGCGCCGCCCGACGGCTATACCTTGCTGCTCGCCGCACCCGCCAACGCGGTCAACGCGACGCTGTATGAAAAACTCAATTTCAATTTCCTGGCAGAGGCCGAGCCGGTGGCGGGCCTGATCCGGTTTCCCAACGTGGTCGTGGTCAATCCGGCGGTGCCGGTGAAGACGATCCCCGAACTGATCGCCTACGCAAAAGCCAATCCCGGCAAGCTCAACATGGCATCGTCCGGCAACGGCTCGACCATTCATATGTCGGGCGAACTGTTCAAGATGCGGACCGGCATCGACATGGTCCACGTGCCTTACCGCGGCGGCGCGCCGGCGCTGACCGACCTGATCTCGGGTCAGGTGCAGGTGATGTTCGACAACATTCCGACCTGCGCCGAGCACGTCAAATCCGGCAAGCTGCGGGGATTGGCGGTCACCTCTACAACGCGGTCGGAAGTGCTGCCGGACCTGCCGACGGTCGCCGATTTCCTGCCCGGCTACGAAGCCAGCGCGTGGTACGGGTTTGTTGCGCCGAAGAACACGCCGCCCGAGGTCGTTGCCACGCTGAACAAGGCGACCAACGCCGCGCTCGCCGAGTCTGCGGCGAAGAAGAGGTTTGGCGAACTCGGCGCCATCCTGCTGCCCGGCTCGCCCGCCGATTTCGGCAAACTGCTCGCCGACGAGACCGAGAAGTGGGGCAAGGTGGTGAAGTTTTCCGGCGCGAGGGTGGATTAGGCTGGGGGGCTACAATGCTGATCAGGCGACGGATCGCGTCGCCGCCGCCGTTGCCTCGTCGTCCAGCGCAGCAGAGATGTCGCGCACGCTGATCACGCCCACCAGCCCGTGATTGTCGATCACCGGCATGTGGCGGATGTGGTGCTTGTTCATCAGGTGACGGACGTGCTCGAGTGAGTCCTCGGAGCTGCATGAGACCAGCTCCTGCACCGAGATCAGCTGCGACACCTTCATATTGATGCCGGCCGCGCCGTGTTCGGCGATGGCGCGCACCACGTCGCGCTCGGTGAACATGCCGACCGCGGTGTTTCCTTCCGTGCGCACGACGTCCTTCACCACCAGCGCGCTGATATTGCTGGCGCGCAGCAGCTGCGCAGCGATCGCGACGGTTTCGTTCATCCGCACCGTGGCAATACGGGTGTTCTTCTTGCGCAGGACGTCTTCGACTTTCATCGCAACCTCCCTCAGGTCGTTGGCTGCCTTATCGTGGTATACATTATGCCAATTGTCAAATCGAATTCAGTGATGGTCCGGAATAAAGGGGCAGTAATACTGACGCTTACGAAGATGTCACCGCTACAACTTTTTTGGTCAGGCGGTAGTCCGGAGCATCAGGTATACCAGAAATTGGGCGGCAGGTTGTGACCTCTCATCAATGCGCGCAAAAAAACGCGCCCATCCGGAGGGATGAGCGCGCTCGTGAAAACGAATTTCGGGCGCCTAAACTCCGACCTGCGAGTTGGCCACCACGGTCTTGCGCCACGGTTTTAGCACCAGGATGGCGAGCAGCGAGGCGAGGATGTTGGCGCCGGCCGCCACCAGGAACACGCTGTCCCAGGTGCCGGAGGATTGCTGGATGTAATTCGCGAGCGGCACCAGCAGCGAGGCGGTGCCCTTGGCGGTGTAGAGCAGGCCGGCATTGGTGGTCGCGAACTTGACGCCAAAGGTGTCGGTGCAGGTCGAGGGGAACAGCGAGTAGATCTCGCCCCAGGCGAAGAACACGAGGCCCGACAGGATCACAAACCAGACCGGGTCGTGGCCGAGCATGTAGAGCGCCCAGATGCCGACGCCCTCGATGCCGAAGGCGATGAACATCGTGTTCTCGCGGCCGATCATGTCGGAGATCCAGCCGAAGAATGGCCGCGTCAGGCCGTTCAGGATGCGGTCGATAGTTGCCGCAAACGTCACGGTAGTCATGGTGAGGCCGATCAGCGTTACCGGGAGCGCGTCGACCTTCCAGTCGACGGCGATCGGCTTCAGGTTCGCAGTCACCATCAGGCCGCCTGCGCCGACGATCACGAACATGAAATACATCAGCCAGAAGATCGGCTGCCGGATCACTTCGCCGGGTCCGTAGTTGCGGCGGGTTTGCTGCAGGGCGGCGTTGTTCGACGCCACCGCCGGGACCTGTCCGGGCTTTGGCGCGAACAGGAAGAAGGCGAGGATGACGATCAGAATGCCCTGGCCGAGACCGAAATACAGGAAGGTGGCCTGAAAACCGGAATCCTTGATCATGGCCTGGATCGGCGCAACCGTGAGCGCGGAGCCCGCGCCAAATCCCGCGGCCGTGAGGCCCGCGGCAAGCCCGCGCTTGTCAGGAAACCATTTTAAGGCGTTGCCGACGCAGGTGCCGTAAACGCCGCCGGCGCCGATGCCTGCGACGATCATGCCGAGATAGTAGCCGTTCAAGGTGGTGGCTTCGGCGTTGATCACCCAGCCGATGGCGCACAGGATGCCGCCGAGCAGCACCACCACGCGCGGGCCGTATTTATCGACGAACCAGCCCTCGACCGGCACCAGCCATGTCTCGAACAGCACGAACAGCGTGAACGCCCACTGGATCGAGGCGCGATCCCATCCGAATTTTTTCTGGATGTCGGGGACGAAGAACGTCCAGCCGTACTGGTAATTGGCGATCATCACCATGGCGGCGACGCCGACCGCAAGTTGTGTCCAGCGATATGCGTCGCTCACCCGCGCGGCCGGCGCCACGCCTTGAACCGTATCCGTCATTCGTTCTCTCCCGAGGGGCGCTGTTCTATTCGTAATGACAGCTGCTGCCGGGCACTTTGGTATATGATATGCCAGTAAACAAGAGAAATGTTGACATTTTGTCGCAGAAATTACGTACGCATAGTGCAGTGCAGCAAGCGCGCCGATCGGTCCATCAGGGATTGAAAAAGCTGACTGGCCTCACGCTGCCGCCAAGCGCAGTCGGCTATATGCTTGCTGGATCACAGACCAGAACAGGGCGATCAGTCCCAAAATCATAATGCTGCTGACGAGGCCGTTGGAAAAGAAAATGCCGAGCGAGCCTTGTGAGCCGAGCAGCGACTGGCGGAACGCTTCTTCCGCCTTGTCGCCGAGCACGATGGCCAGCACCAGCGGGGCGAGCGGGTAATTGCACTTCTTGAGCAGATAGCCCAGCACGCCGAACACCAGCATCAGCATGACGTCGAAGGTGCTCGAATGCACCGAATAGGCTCCGATCGCGCAAAGCACCAGAATGAGCGGCGCAATGATGCTGAACGGCACGCGCAGGATCGCGGCGAAGATCGGGACACAGGTGAGCACGACCAGCAGACCCATGAGGTTGCCGAGATACATCGAGGCGATCAGGCCCCAGACGAATTCCTTTTGCTCTACAAACAGCATCGGACCGGGCTGCAGACCCCAGATCAGCAAACCGCCAAGCAGCACGGCGGCCGTCGGTGAGCCGGGTACGCCGAGCGAAAGCATCGGCAACAGCGCCGAGGTTCCGGCCGCGTGCGCCGCGGTCTCAGGCGCGATCACGCCTTCAATTTCGCCCTTGCCGAAATTGCCGCCATTCCTGGCGACACGCTTGGCGATGCCGTAGCTCATGAACGACGCCGGCGTCGCGCCCGCCGGCGTGATGCCCATCCAGCACCCGATGATGCAGGAGCGCAACGAGGTCACCCAGTATGCAGGCAATTCCTTCCAGGTCTGCAGCACCACCCGCAAATTGATCTTTGCGTTGCCGCCGCGGAAGCTCAGACCTTCCTCCATTGTCAGCAGGATCTCGCCGATGCCAAACAGACCGATGACCGCAATCAGAAAATCGAAGCCATTGAGCAATTCGGTGGCGCCAAATGTCAGACGCAACTGCCCGGTAATGGAATCGAGCCCCACTGCGGCCAGCGCGAAGCCTATCATCATCGCCGCAATGGTCTTGAACGGTGGTTCCTTGCTGAGGCCGACGAAGCTGCAAAACGCGAGAAAATATACCGCGAATTTCTCCGCAGGACCGAATTGCAGCGCGAAGCTCGCGACCAGCGGTGCCACCAGCGTGATCATGACGACGGCGAACAGGGCGCCGACAAAGGAGGAGGTGAAGGCCGCGGTCAACGCCTCGCCGGCCTTGCCTTGCTGCGCCATCGGATAGCCGTCGAAGGTCGTCGCCACCGACCAGGGCTCGCCCGGTATATTGAAAAGAATCGAGGTGATCGCGCCACCGAACAACGCGCCCCAATAGATGCAGGATAGCATGATGATGGCCGAGGTCGGCGGCATGCTGAACGTCAGCGGCAGCAGGATCGCCACGCCGTTGGCGCCGCCCAGCCCCGGCAGCACGCCGATGATGACGCCAAGCACGATGCCGACGACCATCACCATGATGTTGAAGGGCTGCAGCGCTACGGCAAAGCCATGAAACAGGTTGACGATTTCTTCCATCTGTCCGGGTCCTGAAAAAGCGGGCCGACGATACCGCGGCCGCTAGAGACCGAGCCATTCCTCGATCGGACCCTTGGGAAGGGGGACCAGAAACCACCGCTCGAAAATGAAGTAGGTGACGACAGGCATTCCGAAGGCCACGCCGAGAACCGCCGGCCAGCCATATCTGCCGAGCCAGCGCATGAACCAGCCGATGAAGATGATCGATGCAACATAAAGGCCGGTGAACGGCATTGCGCCGACATAGACCGCGGTGGGAATGACCACGCTCATTACCTGGCGCAGTTGCCCCCACTCCGCGAACACTGCTTCATTGGTGTCGCGCACCGTGTTCCACAGATTGACCGCGCTGGAAGCAACGATGAAAATTCCGACATAGAACGGAAAAAAACCGGCACGCGGGCCTTCGGCACCCCAATTGATTCCGGCCTTTACGCTACCGACGATGACAATCACGCCGAACATCGCGATCAGCAGCGTGACGCCGGTTTCCAATGCCTTGTGTGACGGACCGGCATTGTATGAACTGTCAGTCATGGAAACTCCATGCGAGCCTGCGGATTGGACATCCGCCGTCGCGTTTGCAGGCTTCGAGCGGCCCGACCGGCTTTCAGTCGATCAGTTTCCCGTGGCGAGGAAACCGGCCTCCTTCATAAGGCCCTCATGGCGTTTTTCCTCAACCTCAACCCATTTGGCATAGTCGGGTCCGGTCAGGAACGTCGTGTTGAACGCTCCGTTTTTCATGAACTCCTGCCACTCGGGAGTGGCGCGTACCTTCTTGAACAGATCGATGTAATAGTCGACCTGATCTTTGGTCGCCTTCGGGGACGTGAAAATGCCGCGCAGCATCAGATATTCGATGTCGAGGCCTTGCGATTTGCAGGTCGGAATATCTCTCCAGGCCTTGCCGTCCGTGATTTCCTCGTCATAGGCCATCGGCATCGCATCGAACACGCACAGTGGACGAAGCTTGCCGCCGCGCCATTGCGCCACCGCCTCGATGGGATTGTTGACCGTCGAATCGACATGGTTTCCGACCAGCTGAACCGCCACCTCGCCGCCGCCCTTGTAGGGGATGTAGGTCATCTTGCTGCCGGTGGCCTTTTCAAGCGCCACCGTGATGATCTGGTCTTCCTGTTTCGATCCGGTGCCGCCCATCTTTATGCTGCCCGCCGGCGCTTTCTTCAACGCCTCGACGAAGTCCTTTGCACCCTTGTACGGCTTTTCGGCGTTGACCCAGAGAACGAATTCGTCGAGCGCCAGCATCGCGACCGGCGTAAGGTCTTTCCAGTTGAAGGGAATGCCGGTTGCGAGCGGCGTGGTGAACAGATTCGACAACGTGACGATGATCTTGTGCGGATTGCCGGTCGATGCCTTGAGATCGAGAAAGCCCTCACCGCCGGCGCCGCCGGCTTTATTGATGACGACCAATGGCTGCTTCATCAGATTATGTTTGGTGACGATGCCCTGGATGGTCCGGGCCATCTGGTCGGCGCCGCCGCCGGTCCCGGCGGGCACGATGAATTCAACCGGGCGTACCGGCTCCCATGCGGCCATCGCAGGGACCATGACGCTGCTCACGCCCAGCGCGATCACGCCCAACGCAACATGTGAGGCAGATTGCTTCATCGATTCTCTCCCATCCGGTTCTGATTGGCCCGGTCTTCGGCCGGCGTCGCAACCCCTCGCAACTGCGGTTCGGCGCAGTCCGATCTTTCCCTCACCTGATTTCTCGCCTCAGATGCATCGTCATGACAGCAACTACCATCTGGGCTGCTGTGTGACGCGGCGATAGCTGGAAAAAAGTTGAAGGCGCTCTTGCCTCTCGTCTGCTCGCCGCGGGCTTTCAAGAAAGCGCCGTTGCGACGAACAACTTTGTATGCGTTATGCCAGAGCGCAAGTCATCGCTCGCCACGTGTTCAATATGTCGCACGTGGCAAAAAGCCACTTAAGGAACCGGGGCGGGAACCGTTCTGTCGAAAGTACAAAGTCACGGGATATGGCAGGGAGCGTCGGCAAAAAACCGCTGGCGCCTTTCGCCTTTCGGCCGTGTTCCGATCACTCCGCAGCCACCTTGCGCGGCGGATCCAGCGCGCCGGAGTCGTGGATTTCGGCGACCTGCTTGTCGTTGAAACCGAGCACCTGGCGAAGGATTTCGTCGGTGTGCTCGCCGAGCAGGGGAGAGCGGGTCACCTCGGACGGCGAGTCCGACAGTTTGATCGGGTTGCCCACCGAGAAATATTTGCCGCGCTCGGGATGATCGACTTCGACGATGGTGCCGGTGGCGCGGAGCGATTGATCCTCGATCAGCTCCTTCATCGACAGGATTGGACCGCAGGGGATGTCATACTTGTTGAGGATGTCCATCGCCTCGAATTTTGTCTTGGTCATTGTCCACTGTTCGATGCGGGCAAAGATCAGGTTGAGCCGCGACAGCCGCGCCGGCGGCTTGGCGTAATCCGGATGCGTCTTCCAGCCGGGCTCGCCGATCACGTCGCAGATCTTCTCCCACACCGGGGCTTGCGTGATGAAATAGATGTAGGCGTTGGGATCGGTCTCCCAGCCCTTGCACTTCAGGATGCGGCCGGGCTGGCCGCCGCCGGAATCATTGCCGGCGCGGGGCACCGCGTCGCCGAACGGAATGCCCTCGCCATACTGACTGTATTCGGTGAGCGGACCATGGGCGAGCCGCTGCTGGTCGCGCAGTTTTACGCGCGCGAGATTCAATACTCCGTCCTGCATCGCGGCGGTGACCTTCTGACCCTTGCCGGTCATGGTGCGCTGGTAAAGTGCGGCGACGATGCCGAGCGCCAGGTGCAACCCGGTGCCGCTGTCGCCGATCTGCGCGCCGGTGACCAGCGGCAGGCCGTCCCGGAATCCGGTGGTCGATGCCGAGCCGCCGGTGCATTGCGCGACGTTCTCATAGACCTTGCAATCCTCGTAGGGGCCGGGGCCAAACCCCTTGATCGAGGCGACGATCATTTTAGGATTGATGCCCTGGATTTTCTCCCACGGGAATCCCATGCGGTCGAGCACGCCGGGCCCGAAATTCTCCACCAGCACGTCACAGCTCTTGATCAACGCAGTCAGGACTTCCTTGCCCTTGGGGTTCTTGGTGTCGAGCGTGATCGAGCGCTTGTTGTGGTTCAGCATGGTGAAATACAGGCTGTCTACATTGGGAATGTCCTGCAACTGCCCGCGGGTGATGTCGCCGACGCCGGGACGCTCCACCTTGATGACGTCGGCGCCGAACCAGGCCAACAGCTGCGTGCAGGTCGGGCCTGACTGGACGTGGGTGAAATCGAGAATACGAACGCCGCTCAGCGCCTTGGTCATCGGTCTTGCTCCGTTAAGATCATCTCTTGTCACGCCCGCGAATGCGGGCATCCAGTAATCACCGTGGTTTCAATCGGGCACAGTCCTCGTCTCGGATACGCCGGCGATTACTGGTTCCCCGCTTTCGCGGGGATGACACCGAAACTGTTGCTCTACTTCTTCTTCAGCTTGCTCTGCGGATTGAGGTTGCCGATGCGGCCGCTTTCGCTGCCGGCGCCGGGATCGAGCACCGCGTTGATCAGCGTCGGCTTGCCGGAATCCATGGCGGCGTTCACCGCGCGCTTCAATTCGTCGGGCGAGGTGGCGTTGACGCCGACGCCGCCGAACGCTTCCATCATCCGGTCGTAGCGCGCACCCTTGACGAATACGGTCGGTGCCGGGTCGGAGCCGGCCGAATTGACGTCGGTGCCGCGATAGATGCCGTCATTGTTGAAGATGACGATGCAGACCGGCAGCTTGTAACGGCAGATGGTCTCGACCTCCATGCCGGAGAAGCCGAACGCGCTGTCGCCTTCGACCGCGAGCACCGGTTTACCGGTCTCGATCGCGGCGGCAATGGAGTAACCCATGCCGATACCCATGATGCCCCAGGTGCCGACGTCGATGCGCTTGCGCGGCTGGTACATGTCGATGATGCCGCGCGCGAGATCCAGCGTGTTGGCGCCTTCGTTGACGAGGATGGCGTCGGGCCGCTCCTTGATGACGGTTCTGAGCACGCCGAGCGCGCCATGGTAATCCATCGGCACGTTGTTGTTCATCAGCCGCGGCGCCATTTTGCCGACGTTCTCCTCCCGCTTCTTCGAGATGGCCGAGGTCCAGTCCGACGGCGGGGCGGACCAGTTGCCGCCCATGCCGGCGAGCAGCGCAGAGACGCAGGAACCGATGTCGCCGACCACCGGCGCGACGATCTCGACGTTGGAGTCCATCTCCTTCGGCTCGATATCGATCTGGATGAATTTTTTCGGCGCATCGCCCCACGCCTTGCCCTTGCCGTGCGACAGCAGCCAGTTCAGGCGCGCGCCGATCAGCATCACGGTATCGGAATCCTTCAGCACGGTGGAGCGCGCCGCGCCCGCGCATTGCGGATGGGTGTCGGGCAACAGTCCCTTGGCCATGCTCATGGGCAGGAACGGAACGCCGCTCTTCTCCACCAGCTGCCGGATTTCGTCGTCGGCCTGCGCATAGGCCGCGCCCTTGCCCAGAATGATCAGCGGACGCTTTGCGCCTTTCAGCACGTCGAGCGCGCGTTTGACCGAATCGGGGGACGGGATCTGCGCGGGCGCTGCGTCGATCACCTTCACCAGCGATTTTTGCCCGGCTTCCGCATCCATCACCTGGCCGAACAGTTTTGCCGGCAGGTCGAGATAGACCCCGCCCGGACGGCCCGAGACCGCGGCGCGGATCGCGCGCGCCAGCGCAATGCCGATATCCTGCGCGTGCAGCACCCGATAGGCCGCCTTGCACAGCGGTTTCGCAATCGCGAGCTGATCCATCTCCTCATAATCGCCCTGCTGCAGGTCGACGATCTCGCGCTCGGACGAGCCGGAGATCAGGATCATCGGAAAACAGTTGGTGGTGGCGTGCGCCAGCGCGGTGAGGCCGTTGAGAAAGCCGGGCGCGGAGACGGTGAGACAAACGCCGGGCTTTTTGGTCAGATAGCCGGCGATCGATGCCGCATAGCCGGCATTCTGCTCGTGCCGGAACGAGATGACGCGGATACCGGCGGCTTGCGCCATGCGGCCGAAATCGGTGATCGGGATGCCGGGCACGCCGTAGATCGTGTTGAGCCCGTTGAGTTTGAGCGCATCGATGATGAGATTGAAGCCGTCGGTCAGTTCGCGCTCGGGCTCGGTTGCGGCAATGCTCTGGACGGTTGCGGACATTCCGCGTTCTCCCTGATCGTTTCTGACGAGACGAGTTCGTCGTCTTTGCGAGATAAGGTTCTAGTTGAACAATTCCTGGCCGTGCGCCTCGACATAGGCCGCGAGCCCAAGCGTGTGGTCGCGGGCGCGCGCTTCCGCCAGTTCCGTGTCGCGGTCCTCGAGCGCTTCGATGATCCCGAGGTGTTCGGGCAGGGACGTCGCGGTGCGATCGACACGCCCGATGGTCAATTGCCGGTAGCCGCGCACATGCAGCAGGATGTCGTTGGTCATGTCGACCAGCACCGGCGATTCACTCAGCGAAATCAGCGCCTGGTGGAAGGCGATGTTGGCCCTGGAATATTCCTCGATATGATCCTGCGGCAGCCGGTCCTTGCCGAAATTTTTGAAGAAATCGCGCAGCGCCGTGATGTCCTTCTTGCGCGCGATATTGGTGATCAGCCGCGCCGCCATGCTTTCCAGCGCCGCCCAGGCGCGGATCATGTCGACGATCTCGCTCTTGGTCCGCCGCACCACCACGATACCGCGGCGTGGCACGGTTTTGACAAAGCCGTCCTGCTCCAGCATCGCGATCGCTTCGCGGATCGGAGTGCGACTGACGCCGAGGCGCTCCGACAAGGCGCGTTCGTCGAGCATGACCTGCTCGGGCGTGGCATAGATGTCCATCTTGAGAATGGCTTCTTTCAAGGCTTCATAGGCCTTGTTCTTGAAGCTCGTCTCTGGCGCAATGCGCACGATCGAGATGTCGGCCTCAGCCATGATGGACGGCGCCTTGGTCAATTTCGGTGCGGGCACGACAAATCTCCTCTTGGGCAGGAGATGTCTTCTTAGCAGATTAAACCGGTAATATTTTTGGCATACCAAATACCACAATGTCAAGTTTGCAATTGTTTTCGGCACTTGCGGGATGCGACGACGGCTTGACAAGTTGGCTTCTGGCATACCAAATGCCATTAGAACCGCGTTTCGGGACGACCTCTTAAAAATACCTCAGGGAGCAAGCCAAATGTCTCAATCAAGAGAAGCGGTTCGCAAGATTCTCGATGCCGTGAAGGCCAACAAACGCACCAGCCTCACCGCGCCGGAAGGCAAGCTGGTCTGCGACGCCTACGGCATCCCGGTTCCCAAAGAGGGCGTCGCCACGTCGGCGGCCGAGGCCGCAAAGCTCGCCGCCGGCATGGGCTTTCCGGTGGTGATGAAGATCGTCTCGCCCGACATCCTGCACAAGACCGAAGCCGGCGGCGTCATGGTCGGGGTCAAGACGCCTGAGGAAGCGGAAAAGAACTACGCGACGATTCTCGCCAATGCGAAGAAGTACAAGTCGGACGCCAAAATCGAGGGCATCCAGGTGCAGCAGATGCTGCTCGGCGGCCAGGAGGTCATCATCGGCGCGGTGACCGACGGTTCGTTCGGCAAGCTGGTGGCGTTCGGGCTCGGCGGCGTGCTGGTCGAGGTACTGAAAGACATCACCTTCCGCATGGCGCCGGCGAGCAAGGAAGATGCGCTGTCGATGCTCGACGGCATCCAGGCCGCTGAAATGCTGAAAGGCGTGCGCGGCAGCGACCCTGCCAACCGCGATGCGATCGCCGACATCATCGTCAACGTCTCGAAGCTGATCACCGACTTCCCGGAAATTTCCGAAATGGATCTCAATCCGGTCTTCGCCACCAAATCGGACGCGATCGCGGCCGACGTTCGCATCGTAGTGGACTTCGATCCGAAACCGCCGCGGCCGCGTGTCAAACACGACGACATCGTGCGGCAGATGAACCGCATCATGAAGCCCAAATCGGTGGCGGTGATCGGCGCCTCCGCCGAGACCGGCAAGATCGGCAATTCGGTGATGAAGAACCTGATCAACGGCGGCTACAAGGGCGAGATCTATCCGATCCATCCCAAGGCCGACGAGATCATGGGCAAGAAGGTCTACAAGTCGGTCAAGGATATTCCGGGCGAGGTGGATATCGCGGTGTTCGCAATTCCCGCGAGTCTCGTCGCCGGTGCGCTGACCGAGTGCGGCGAGAAGAAAGTCGTCGGCGCAATTCTCATTCCATCGGGCTACGCCGAAACCGGCAATATGAAAGGCCAGGAGGAAATCCAGGCGATCGGCCAGAAATACGGCATCCGCCTGATGGGGCCGAACATCTACGGCTTCTACTACACCCACGCCAATCTGTGCGCGACCTTCTGCACCGCTTACGACGTCAAGGGTTCGGCGGCACTGTCGTCGCAATCCGGCGGCATCGGCATGGCCATCATCGGTTTTTCGCGCTCCGCCAAAATGGGCGTATCCGCGATCGTCGGCCTCGGCAACAAGTCGGATATCGACGAGGACGATCTGCTCACCTTCTTCGAGCAGGACGACAATACCCAGATCATCGCGCAGCATTGCGAGGATTTGAAAGACGGCCGCGCCTTTGCCGAAGTGGCAAAGCGCGTGTCGAAGAAGAAGCCGATCGTGGTGCTGAAGGCCGGCCGCACCTCCGCCGGCGCCAAGGCTGCGAGTTCGCATACCGGCGCGCTGGCCGGCAACGACAAGATCTATGAAGACGTGTTCAACCAGTCCGGCGTGATCCGCGCGCGTTCATTGCGCGACATGCTGGAATTCGCCCGCGGCATTCCGGTGCTGCCGACACCGAAGGGCGAGAATGTCGTGATCATCACCGGCGCCGGCGGCTCCGGCGTGCTGCTGTCGGACGCCTGCATCGACAACAAATTGTCATTGATGACGATCCCGCCCGATCTCGACGCCGCGTTCCGCAAATTCATCCCGCCGTTCGGCGCTGCCGGCAATCCGGTCGACATCACCGGCGGCGAGCCGCCGATCACCTATGTCAATACGGTAAAACTCGGTCTCGAGGACCCGCGCATCCATTCGCTGATCCTCGGCTACTGGCACACCATCGTGACGCCGCCGATGGTGTTTGCGAAGAACATGGTCGAGATCAAGAACGCGATGAAGGCGAAGGGCATCGAGAAGCCGATCGTCGCCTCGCTCGCCGGCGACATCGAGGTCGAGGAGGCCGCCGACTATCTCTACCAGAACGGCATCGTGGCCTACGCCTATTCGACCGAGATCCCGGTCGCGGTGCTTGGTGCCAAGTACAAATGGGCGCGCGGCGCCGGGCTCTTGTAAGAAAATGCGTCATGACCGGGCGTGTCCCGGCATCCACGTCTTTCCTGCTGCGATATGGTCAAGACCTGGATGCCAGGCCAGCCCTGGCATGACGAACTTCAGGGATTGTTTTTCAACCGCGGCCTCGATGCCAGCCAATCCAGTACCGCCGCGGCCGCAATGCCCGCGCACGCGGCCAGCGCGTCGACGACAAAATCCTCCCACCGCGCATGCCTGCCCGGCATCCACAGCTGCAGCAGCTCGAGCATGCCAATGAACAGCACGGCAATGCCCGCGGTGAGCAGCCGGCTTTTCGGGTAGGCGAGACCGAACGCCAGCCCGACCAGCACGAAGGCCAGCGCGTGCTCGCCGTCCTGGCTGAGACCCAGATGCGGCCGATATTGCGGCGGGCCGAGGGTTGCGAAGGTGACGGCAGCGGTCAGCAGCCAGGCGATGATGCGGAAGGCAAGTGTCATGCTTGCCGATAGCACGTTTCCTCGTTGGCCACCTTTATTTGCGCAGCGATAGCCCAACTTGACGTGATCAACCGGACTGTCAACATGCGCCGGTCGCACAGTGACCTGAACGTGGCGATGATGCCTGCGCCGCGTTCGCGTGCAGCAGAAACGGCGACGTCAGATCGGGAGAGATGCCATGAAGTGGGTTCCGATGCTTGCCGCCGCAGCCGGCATGGTGGCCGCCGCAAATGTTGCGTCGGCGCAGACCGGGTTTCCTTCGAAGGCCGTGCATCTGTTCGTGCCGTATCCGGCCGGCGGCGCAGTCGACATTCTGGCGCGCACGCTCGGCGACGAACTGTCCAGGAACTGGGGCCAGCCCGTCATCATCGAGAACCGGCCGGGCGCCGGCGGCCTCGTCGCTTCGCAGGCGCTGGCGACCTCGCCGCCGGACGGGTACACGTTGATCGTGGTCGCGAGCGGGCATGCCACCAATCCGTTTCTCTATCCCAAAATCCCCTACGACACGTTCAAGGATTTCACCTCGATTTGCCTGCTGGCGTCGGCGCCGAACATCTTGCTGGTACGCGCCGACTCCCCGTTCAAAACGCTGGCCGATCTGCTGGCGCAGGCGCGCGCCAAACCGGGCAGCCTGTCCTACGGCATGGCCGGCAACGGCACCTCGACGCATCTTGCCGGCGAGCTCCTCAAGAATCTTGCCAGGGTCGACATCGTTGCGATCCCGTATAAGGGCGGCGCCCCCGCGATGAATGACCTGTTGGGCGGCCAGATTCCGATGTCGTTCAACAACGGTCCGGAATCGATCGGACAGATCAGCGCCGGAAAAGTCCGCGCGCTCGCAGTCACCACCGCCAAACGCGCGCCGTTCCTGCCCGACGTTCCGACCATGGCGGAGGCGGGCGTGCCCGGCTACGACACCGGCGTGTGGTGGGGCCTGCTCGGGCCGGCCGGCATGCCGGCAAACATCGTGGCGCAATTGTCGAGCGATTTTCTCGCCGCGTTGAAGGCGCCGGCGGTGAAAGAGCGTCTCAATACGCTTGGTGCTTCCCCGATCGGCAGTTCGCCAAAAGAATTCGACGCGGTGATCCATGCCGACTATGAAAAGTGGGGGCCGATCATCAAGGCAGCCGGAATGAAGGCCGAATGACGCTTTGGACCTTGCGATGATTCCCGCCTGTCTGCCGCCGCTCGAGCCAACCCGGCCGAAACTGCCGCCACCGCGGAAGGCTTGCGATACCCATGCGCATGTCTTCGGGCCGGCGGCGCGATTTCCCTACGCCGACGATCGCAGCTACACGCCGCCGGACGCGCCGCTGGCAAAATACCTGGCGATGCTGGCCGCGGTCGGTTTCGATCGCGGCGTGCTGGTGCAGGGCAGCGCGCATGGGCGCGACAATTCAGCGATGCTGGATGCGCTGGCGCGTCAGCCGGAGCGGCTGCGCGGCGTCGCGGTGGCCGATGAAACGGTGGCGGCCGGGACGCTGCGGCGATGGAATGACCTTGGCGTGCGCGCCCTGCGTTTCAACCACTTCTTTCGCGACGGCCAACTGCATTATCGCGGCGGCGTGCCGCTGGCGGCGGCGCAAACCCTGGCGCCCGTGATGGCAGAGCTTGGCTGGCACCTGCAGCTGTGGATCGATGTGAAAGATCTGCCTGAGACGATTGCTGTGCTGAAAACGATGGGGCTGCCCGTGGTGGTCGACCATATGGGCCGTACCGATGCGCGCGCGGGCACCGGCACAGCGGGTTTCCAGAGCCTGCTGCGCGCAATCGCTGACGGCTGGTGCTGGGCAAAACTGTCCGGCGCGCATCGCATCAGCCGCAACGCGCCCGACTACGCGGACGCGCGGCCGTTTCATGAGGCGCTGGTGGCAGCCAATCCGGAACGGCTGGTGTGGGGCGGCGACTGGCCGCATCCGCGCGTCGAGGGCGAGATGCCCGACGTCGGTCATCTGTTCGATCTGTTTTGCGAATGGACGCCGGACCGCGATGTCCGCCATCGCATTCTCGTCGACAATCCCGCCCGGCTGTATGGTTTTGCGAACTAGATCCCCGTCGTCATGTCCGGCCATGAGGCAATAAAAAGGTTCAGGGAAAATGTCCGTTAACAACAAGCGCGTATTCTACGTCAAATATCTGGCCCATCCGGTCTATGCCGAGATCATGCAGGCGCGCCCCGACATTCGCTTCGACCGTCTGGAAAATGAAAGTCCCGAGGAGATTGCCGCGCCGATCGTTTCCGCCGCGCATGTTTACCAGATTGGTGCCGCGCGCGATGAGATCGCTCGGCATTTCCATGTCGATCATGATCTGCTGCGGCGGGCGCCCAACCTGCTGCTGGTATCGAGCAATGGCGCGGGCTTTGATCCCGTCGATGTCGACGCCTGCAGCGCGGCGGGCGTGCTGGTGGTCAATCAGTCCGGCGGCAACGCGCATTCTGTAGCCGAGCACGCGCTCGCGATGATGCTGACGCTGTCAAAACGCATCATCGAGGCCGACCGTGCGCTGCGCCGCGAGGCCAACGTCAACCGCAATGCGCTGATCGGCGCGGAGGTGCAGGGCAAGACGATCGGCATCATCGGCATCGGCAATGTCGGCCGACGCATCGCGGAACTGTGCAAGGGCCTGCTCGGCATGACGGTGCTGGCCTATGATCCTTATCTTACGGCCGATGAGGTCGCCGCGCGCGGCGGCGAGAAGGTCGGGCTCGACGATCTGCTGCGCGCTTCCGACTACGTGTCGATCAGCTGCCCGCTGACAAAGGACAATCGCGGCATGATCGGTGCGCGCGAGTTTTCGCTGATGCAGCCGCATGCTTTTTTCATCACCACCGCGCGCGGTTTTATTCACGACGAGGACGCGCTGCTCGAAGCGTTGCGCGCCAAAAAAATCGCCGGCGCCGGGCTCGACGTGTGGGCGAAGGAGCCGCCGCCGCCGGATCACCCGCTGCTGCAGTTCGACAACGTGCTGGCAAGCCCGCATACCGCCGGCGTCACCCGGGAGGCTCGAGAGAATATGGGCCGGATCGCGGCCGCGCAGGTGCTCGACGCCCTCGACGGCAAGCGGCCGCCCCGTATCGTCAATCCGGACGTGTGGCCGGACTATGCGAAACGGTTCGAGCGTACGTTCGGATTTGCGCCGGGATAAGGGGCGACGGCCCGAGGCTTCCGCCGGTTCCAATCGTTACCGGAACGTTGCGGTCCATTCGAAACCTGGGCGGCCTAAATTAAGCCAAACGTATCCTGTTGCGCTAGAATATGGAGGCCGGCCAGAGAATCACCCTGAGGTGGAGCGAGCGGCCGCAGTTTCACAGCAATCCGGTTTCCAGGGACCAGGCCCTTGGCGATGTTGCCTCTTCTTGTTCCAGCTCCGTCGGACGAGCCCGAAGACGATTTCAACGTCGTCGGAGACGAGATCTTCGCGACCTTCTCGCCGTGGGCGTCGTGGATGAGCGTGGGAAACCCGTTCGGCTTCACGCCATGGGTGAGCGCCCCGTCTGTTGCGGCGGCGGGCGCCACCGACACCACCGCGTCTGCAGATCCCGGCTCCGTGATCGCCGTCAGTTCCGGTGGCCTCACGATTAATCTTATCTTCGATGCAGCAGCCTTGGGCGCGCCGGCGGCTTTTCGGGCCGGCATCCAGCAGGCTGCGGCAATCATGAGCGCGGCGATTTCCGACAAGATCACCGTCAATCTGAAGATCGATTATAGTGGAACCGGCGGCGGCGCCGCAGCCGGTCCGGATCACGGCGTCTTTCAAAGCTATTCATCGGTTCGCGCCAACCTGATCAATTTCGCCACACCAGGCGATCCGACCTTCAACGCGCTCGCCGCCGGCTCATCGATCCAGGGCCAGTCCAGTGTTGCGGTCTGGAATGCGCAGCTGAAGCTGTGGGGTTTGCTGGGTGCCAACGACACCACGACGGACGATGGCAGCGCGACCTTTGCGACCGACATCAATCCGAACCTGCTGGTGGGCGTGGCCCTGCATGAGCTCACCCACGCGCTCGGCCGCGTCCCTTACGGTCCGCAGCCCGACATTTTCGACCTTTTTCGTTTCACCGGCGCCGGCACCCGGCTGTTTCAGGGCGGCGCCACCGCACCCGCGGCCTATTTTTCCCTCGACGGAGGTGTCAGCAAACTGGCCGACTATGGCCGCACTTCCGATGCCAGCGATTTTCTCAATTCCGGGATCCAGGGTGGAAACGATCCGTTCAACGAATTCTACAATGGCGGCACCACGCAACAGCTGACGGCGACCGACCTGAAGCAGCTGAACGCGCTCGGGTTTCACTTGATGTCGTCGTCGGACACACAGGCGCCGACGATTGTCAGCGACAATCCACTGTCGATCGGCGTCGGCGTCACCCAGATCATCACCTCGAGCCTGCTAAGCGCGACGGACAATGTCAGTTCTGCCGCCCAGCTTCACTACACGGTAGCGACTGGACCAACCAACGGTACCTTGCTGTTGAACGGAGTGCCTGCATCTTCGTTTACGCAGGCCGACATCGACAACGGGCGGGTCAGCTATCACGAGACCGCCAGCGGGGTAAGCTCGGATTCGCTCTTCTTCAAGATCGCGGATGCCGCGGGTAACACCACGGGGACGACGGCTTTCCTGATCAACATCCAGAGCAACGTCGACATCAATATTACCAATCCCGCCAGGACGCCCTCTGACTTCAATGCAGACGGCACCTCGGACGTGCTGTGGCGGAACGACTCGTCGGGCCATGTCTACTGGTGGGAGGTGCACGGCGGCTCGGCGGTGGCGCGCGATCTCGGCGGTTCCGGGGTCGACCACAAGGTGGTCGGCATAGGAGACTTCAATGGCGACGGCACGTCCGACGTATTGTGGCGAAACGACTCCTCCGGGCATGTCGGAACCTGGGAGATGCATAACAACGCGGCAGCCTGGCACGACCTGGGCAGCTCCGGAGTAGACCACAAGGTGGTCGGCATCGGTGATTTCAACGGCGATCGCACGTCCGATGTGTTGTGGCGAAACGACGCCACCGGACACGTCGGGATCTGGGAAATGCACAATGACAATCCCGCATGGTTCGATCTCGGGGTTTCCGGGGCGGATCACAAGGTGGTGGGCATCGGCGACTTCAACGGCGACGGCACTTCCGATGTGTTGTGGCGAAACGACGCCACCGGACACGTCGGGATCTGGGAAATGCACAATGACAATCCCGCATGGCTCGACCTCGGGGTCTCCGGAGCGGATCACAAGGTGGTGGGCATCGGGGACTTCAACGGCGACGGCACGTCCGACGTGTTGTGGCGAAACGACACTACAGGACACGTCGGAATCTGGGAGATGCACAAGGACGTTCCCGCGTGGCATGACCTGGGCGGCTCCGGAGTGGATTACAACGTGGTCGGCATCGGGGACTTTAACGGCGACCATACTTCGGATGTGTTGTGGCGAAATACCTCGAGCGGCGCTGTCGGCTGGTGGGAGATGCACAACGACACCCAGACATGGCACGACTTCGCGAATTCCGGGCTGATGGTCTGATCGTTGCCTGATCGCGCGCCCGCAACGCGGGGACGCAAGCCGGAGAGATTGCTTGTCGCGGCCAGCGAAGTACTGGAGTCGCTGTCTGAAGACAGGCGCGGGTGCGCACCCTTGGCCCTAAAGCCGTCGCAGCGCCACCGTGTCGATGACGTGATCGGCGGTCTTGGTCAGGATCAGCGTCGCGCGTGGCCGCGTCGGCAGGATGTTTTCCTCGAGATTGGCGTGATTGGTGCGCTCCCAGATCGCCGTTGCGGTGGCGATCGCTTCATCGTCCGACAGCAGCGAATAACGGTGGAAGTAGGACTTTGGATCGTGGAACGCGGTGTGGCGGAAGGTAAGAAAGCGCTGCACGTACCAATCGCGCAGCACTGACACGTCCGCGTCGATATATACGGAGAAGTCGAAAAAGTCGGAGACGACAGGGATCGCCTTGCCGTGGGGCGGCAAAGGGACGGTCTGCAGGACATTCACGCCCTCGACAATGAGAATGTCAGGCTGGCGGACCTCCTGCCACTGGTTCGGAATGATGTCGTACGTCAAGTGCGAATAGACCGGCGCCCGCACCGGGCTCCGTCCGGCTTTGATGTCGCTCAGGAAGGACAACAATCGCGCCCGATCGTAGCTCTCCGGAAATCCTTTCTTCTGCATCAGCCCCTGGCGCTCCAACACCGCCTTGGGATACAGGAAGCCGTCGGTTGTCACCAAATCGACCTTGGGCCGCGGCGACCATCGTGCGAGCAGCGCCTGCAAGACGCGCGCCGTGGTCGACTTGCCCACCGCAGGTGAGCCGGCGATACCAATGATATAGGGGACCTTGCGGTCGCGGATCCCGAGAAATTGACGCTGCGTATAATAGAGCCGCTGCGCCGCGTCGACATAGATAGACAGCAAGCGCGACAGCGGCAGATAGATTTCCTCCACCTCCTTGATGTCGAGGCGGTCATGCAACGAGCGCAGCTGCGAAAATTCGCCGGGTTCAAGCGTCATCGGCGTATCGTCACGCAATGCTGCCCACTGCTCGCGCGAAAAAATTCGGTAGGGGTTGTATCTCTGGTCGGGAGAACGGACATCCATGCCGCCGCCTCGCACATCCTGGGGCGTTGCTCGCGCTTATGCGACGCTTTATCTTTCAATCCGGACATTCCCGCCGAAAGCGAGGGTGACCGGCGCGCTTGATATCGTATTAAAAGGTGACGCTCGGTAGATGCGGATTAATGATATCATATTTCAGGCGCAGCCTGGTGTTCGTGGACGGGTCGAAAAGTGATAGTTGTCCCGATTGTCCCGCGGCACCAGCTCCCGGACCCGTTCCGGTCGATGTTGCGCTCCATTTCGAGCACCCCTTCTTCTCCGTCCTTGCGTCGACGGAGGGTCTCGGCCACATAGCGGGTCTTACGCTGGTTTGGGGAGTGCACAGGTTCGTGTTTCATCCCCTTGAGGGCATAGAGTAAATCGTTGAGATCGCAGGACTATCGCTTTTCTGTGGCGCCGATGATGGACTGGACCGACCGGCATTGCCGGTTTTTCCATCGCCTGATGACGCGGCGCGCCCGCCTTTACACCGAGATGCTGACCACCGGCGCGATCATCCGCGGCGACCGCACGCGACTGCTCGGATTCGACGTCAGCGAACATCCGGTGGCATTGCAGCTGGGCGGATCCAGCGCGGATGACCTCGCCACTGCCGCGAAGATCGGCGAGGAATTTGGCTACGACGAAATCAATCTGAATGTCGGCTGTCCGTCGGATCGGGTCAAGGATGGCCGGTTCGGCGCCTGTCTGATGGCGGAGCCCGAGCTTGTCGCGCGAGGCGTCGCCGCGATGAAGCGCGCGGTCAAAATTCCGGTCACTGTAAAATGCCGGATCGGGATCGACGACCAGGACCCCGAAGTGGCGCTTTCCAGCACATTGGGATCCTAAGCTTAGAATTCCACGTGGACAAGTTGTCGCG
>JADMIO011429269.1_pt1 | contig 41048 bp, 40 predicted proteins | sample 8958161 | NCBI WGS metagenome assembly JADMIO01 (sample SAMN16585339, study PRJNA669376) | soil metagenome | isolation source: Crop rotation soil | place: USA: Cullars Rotation, Alabama | collected 2011
CCGGCGCGGGGAAGACCCGCGTCCCGCCGATCCCCTCGAAGCCGGTCACGCTCGGACCCGTCAGCTCGATCACCGCCGCGCCGGTCGGCGCGGGGATCTGGATCGTCGCGGTGAGCGACCCCGGTCCGCTGGGCTCGCACGCCGACGCGAGCAGCACGGCGACGAGCGCGCCGATCCACGCCCCCCTCGTCGCGATTCCCCGCCCACGCGCGCTCATTTCCTTCCCGCGGGCGCGAAGTCGAACGCCGGCACGATCGTCGCCGCGGCGGGCGCGGACGGTGCGGTCTCGGGCAGCGACGGGTTCGCCAGCACGTACGCGCGGAAGTCGCCCAGGTCGTAGACGCCGTTCTGATTGCCGAGCTTGTCGAGGTACTGCCGCTGAGCGCCCGTCAGCACGTCGTGGCCGCGCAGGAACGGCGCGCTCAGGGTGGTGAGCGGGATCATCGGGTCGATCACCTTCAGCGTGATCGTGCCGCTGGCCTGGAGCCCGAGCGCGTCCGTGACGGCCAGCTGGAGCGGAAAGGATCCGGTCGTCATCGCCGTGCCCGTGACCGTGCCCGTCCGCGTCAGCGCGACCCCGTCGGGCAGCGCGCCCTGCACCAGCGTCCACGCCGCCGGCAGGTTCGCGTTCTTCGCCTGCAGCGTCAGCGCGCTCGGCGTGGCGGCCGAAAGAGACAGCGTGAGGTTCGGCTCGATCGCGAACACGAAGTCGAACATCGCGGTCGCGTCGCGCGGCTGGTCCATGAGCACGGTCGCGGGATTGGGTTGGCCGGCGAACGCGCCCTTCCAGCCGGTGAACGAGAAGCCCGTGGTGGCGACGGCCTGGAGCGCGACCGTCGTCCCTTCCGGGAACCAGAGGTCGGGGCTCGCGGGCGTCGCGACGATCTTGCCGGGCGCGACGTTGTAGCGGCCGCCCTCGAGCGTCGGGTTGAAGCGCATCTCGCGCGTGCCGCCGTACAGCGCCTCGAGGTCGGCGTCGGCCAACCCCGTCGTCCACGAGCGGACGCGCGACGTGCCGGGCGCGTCGCGCCAGCCGGCGAAGCCGCGGCGGATCCCTTCGCCCAGCGGCGCGCCCGCGACCGCCTCGATCGTGTGCTTCTGGTAGGGGGCCGAGCGGATCGTGATCTCCATGCCGGCCGCGGGGGCGCCGTCCACCGTGAAGAGCGGTCCGCTCACCGCGCCCAGGTCCCCGCTCGTCTTCACGCGGATCGTCTGATAGCGCGCCAGCAGGTTGAAGCTGACCTGCGCGTTGCTCTCGGCGATGCCGGTGATCGTGACGCCCGTCGAGACGCTCCGGTTCGTGAACGAGGACGGGTTCGTCCCCGCGTGGAACGCGGTGTTGTGCGTCGCGCCCGGGAACGGATCGCCGTCGTCGCCGCGGTTGCCCGACTGGCTGCCGTTCTTGGCCAGCTGGTTGAGGCCGTCCGCCTGCCGCAGCCAGACGCCCATGTGCGACTGCTGATCGTTGACCGTGTTGGATGCCATGTTCTGCGCGATCCACTTCGGGTCGATCTGCCATACGAGCAGCCCCGACGACGAGAGGTTCGCCTCGAAGCCGATCTTCTGCCGGTTCTCGAGCAGGTAGTACTCGCCCGAGTCGTCGCCCGACGGGATGGCGAGCACCTTCCGCGTCGTCTCGACGGGATCGAGGGTGATGCGGCCCAGATCCTGGCCGAAGGGCAGCACCTGGATGTCCGCCCACCCGAGCGACGCGCGGCTCCACGCGCCCATCTCGCAGGGCCGCTCCGGCTCGAAGGTCACGCCGCACCCCCACGCGCCCGTGCCCATCAGGTCCCAGCGGCCCGCGCCGGCCTGACCGCTCGCGCCCGCGTAGAGATCGGGCAGACCGAAGCCGTGACCGAGCTCGTGCGCCATCACGCCGATCTCGTTGATCGCGCTGCCGTCGCAGTTGTACGCGGGCTGGATCGTGTAGTCGCTCACGCGGACGTTGCCGAAGCCGGGCTTCCTGGACGGCGTGGACGTGACGTAGTCCTGCCCCGCCGCCTGCTTGAGCGTCCACTTGTGCGACCAGACGCGGTACGGGCTCTCCGAGCCGCCGCACTCCGCGCCCGGCGTCGGCTGGATCACCGCGAGCACGTCCACGTAGCCGTCGTCGTCCCCCGAGTTCGGCACGTCGTCGGGACCGTCGTTGTCGTACTGGCCCCAGTCCACGCCCTGCACCTTCGACAGCAGATCGAGGATGAAGCTGCCGATGCGCGAGTTGCTGGAGAGCGCGCTGACGCCGCCGGTCACCTGCACCTGGTTGTAGCGCGAGCGGTTCCAGTCGATGACGTCGCCCGCGAGGCGCACGAGCCCGCCGGACATGTCGGCGTACAGGTCCGGGATCGTTCCCGTCGGGTTCGGGCCGTCGAAGAAGTGCTGCTGGATCAGCTGGCGGCTGTACGGCGGCGCGGTCGGCGAGTCGCTGAACTGCCCGAGCACCACCGGGAAGCGGTAGGTGCCGTAGATGCGCCGCCCGCCCAGCTCGATCGACGCGGGCGACAGCGCGCCGCCCGCGCGCAGCAGCGCTCCACCGGGCGCGCCCAACGCACGCGGCGCGGCCAGCCCGTGCACCATCTCGAACGCGCGCGGGTTGGCGGCCAGCTCGCGGTAGTACGCCGCGGGCGGGGTCGTCCCGTAGATGCGTCCCAGGATCTCGACGTCCTGCGCGTGGACCCCGGCGGCGGGCGACGCGAGCGCCAGCAGCAGAGCGGTCCCGAGCCGGACGGCGACGGGGTGCTTCAAGAGGGGGTGCTCCGGATGAAACGGGCGGCCGACGACGCGCCGGCCGCGGAAAGACGCGGGGCTGCCTGAATCTTAAACGTTCGGGACCCTACGCGTTACCCGAGACGTCCACGGCCCGGATGCCCAGCTCGGCCGCCTTCACCTTCATGCCGTCGATCACGTTCTGGATGTGCTCGCTCCGCTCGAGTCCGATCAGCTGCACGCCGCGCTCGACGTCGTCGCGGCTCACGCCCGCCGCGAACGCCTTGTCCTTGAGCTTCTTGGTGACCGACTTGGGGGTCAGGTCGTCGATCCCGGTCGGCCGCACCAGACACGTCGCGTGCACCAGGCCCGCGAGCTCGTCGCACGCGAACAGCACCTTGTCGAGCTCGGTCTCGGGGTGGACGCCGGTGAAGTCCTCGCGGTGCGCGAGGATCGCGTGCAGCACCTCCTCGGGATAGCCGCGCGCGCGCAGCTCGTCGACCGCCTTGAGCGGATGCTCCTCCGGGTGCTTCTCCCAGTCGAGGTCGTGCAGCAGCCCCGCGTAGCCCCACGTGTCCTCGTCGGCGCCGCGCAGTTGAGCGTACCGCCGCACCGCGGCTTCGACCGCGAGCATGTGCTTGCGCAGGTTCTCGTTGTCGACCCACTGCTCGAGCAGCGAGAGGGCTTCTTCACGGCTCGGCATGCAGGCTCCTTCGGAAGGATCGGTGGAACAGTTGCGATCGTTAGCCGGAACAGGGCACGCGCCTTGCAACGATACCCGCCAAACACAGCGTTCCGAAACCGGGTATCTCCATCCCCTGGAAGCAGTCGCCTGGCTGCCCCGGATTTCGGAACGCTGAGTTTTTTATGGTACTTACAGCGTTCCTGCCTTCCGCCCGACCCGTCCGTGAGACGCCGCACCGCCTCGAATCGAGATCCGGCCGATCCGGTGCGGCCGACTCGTTCCGCTCCAGATCAGACGCGCGAAGACGGGCAGAGACCTGAAACGATGCACGCCTCGCAGCGCGGACTGCGGGCGTCGCACACCCGCCGGCCGTGCCAGATCAGGAGGTGGGAGAGCATCGTCCAGCGCTCGCGGGGGAAGAGCGTCATCAGCTCCTGCTCGACCTTGACCGGATCGTCGTAGGCGGTGAAGGCGAGCCGCGCGCTCAGCCGCTTCACGTGCGTGTCCACCACCACGCCCTCGTCGATGCCGAACGCGTTGCCGAGGATCACGTTCGCGGTCTTGCGACCCACGCCGGGCAGCGCGGCCAGCTCGTCGAGCGAGCGCGGCACCACGCCGTCGTGGTCGGCCATCACCGCGCGCGCGAAGCCGATGATGTTCTTCGCCTTGTTCCGGAAGAATCCGGTCGAGCGGACGATCTCCTCCACGTCCTCCTGCTGCGCGTTGGCGAGCGCCTCGACCGTCGGATAGCGCTCGAAGAGGACCGGCGTGACCATGTTCACGCGCACGTCGGTCGTCTGCGCGGATAGGATCGTCGCCACCGCGAGCTGGTAGGCGTCCACGTAGTCCAGCTCGCAGTGCGCGTCGGGATACTCCTCGTGCAGGAGATCGTAGACGCGCGCGGCGCGCTCGGTGCGCGCCTTCTTCGACTCTCGCTTGCGGGGCATGGGCGACGCTAGCGGACCCGCAGCTTGCGGTACGCGAGCCCGCTCGGCCGCGGCGTCGGGGGCGGCTGGCCCGGCTTGGTCTTCGCGGGGCTCAGCGCCCGGCCGTGTCCGCCCACGTCGAGTCCGCGCAGCACGATCGCGGCGAGCTTGATCGCCTCGCCCGTCGAGCGCAGCTCGAGCAGCCCCTCGAGGTCCGCGCCCGGCAGGCTGGACGTGAAGTCGCCGCCCTCGTCGCGCATGTCCATCGCGATCCACCCGCCCGCCTCGGCCACCGGCAGCTCGGCGATCGGCACGACCGAAAGGCCCGGGCGGTCGCCGCGCATGCCGAGCGCGAAGAGCAGCCCGAACGTGTCGTCGCCCGTGCGCACCCAGAAGAAGCCGTCGAGCGACTCGGGCGGGACGTCGTCCGACGCGCGCACCCAGACGAGGTGCTGGGGCAGCTGCACGTACGCGGCGGCCGGCTCGAGCGCGGGCGTCCACCCGTTCGCGGCGCCGGGCTTCTCGAGCAGACGACGCACGGCCGGCGCGGTCAGCAGATAGAGCGGCTCGCCCGCGGCGCAGAAGTGATAGGTGTGGTACAGCAGGTAGCCGTACTGCCGGATCAGCGCCGGATCGTCCTGAGGGCCGCGGATCTCGCGCAGCGCCTGCCCCGTCGAGGCGAGCATGACGAACGCCTGCGGGTCGCGCAGATCGACCTGGCGCTCCTCGGCCTCGGTCCGGATGGCCGTGAAGTGTGCGCGCGCGAACCCCAGGTCGGGGAAGGAGAGCTCGTACGGGGTGAGGCGGGCGTAAGCGTCGTGGACGGCCATCGGCGGGCAACCTAATGCCGGGCGGTGGCGCGCGCCTCCGACTCCAGCGTCTCGAGCGGCGCGGCGCCGATGAAGAGGCGCCGCAGGTGCTCGATCCACGAGCGGCGGCGCACCAGCACGAGCTCGAGGGTGTCGGGCGGCGTGGTGACGCCCTCGATCAGCACGAAGTGGACGTCGCCCAGCCGGTGCGGGCGCGGAATGCTCCACGCGCGGCCGTCCCAATCGAAGTCGATGCGGTCGTCGGAGTCGAACGCGACGCCGGTCCAGACCTGCTCCAGGAAGGTGTGCCGCTCGATGCGGTACGCGCCGGGTCCCGCGGGCTCGGCGCGCTGGAAGTACCAGGGATCGAAGGGCTGCCCCTCGGCGCGCTTGAAGTCCTCGTCGACCGCGTAGTCGACGGCCTCGAGCTGATCCTCGGACGCGAGCGACTCGAGGTGGTGGCGCAGCTCGTGGGTGAGCGTCTCCCAGATCTCCGCGTCCCAGTCGAAGCTCTCGTCGCGGCGCGCGAGCGCCTGGAACGAGCCCCAGTAGAGCACGACGACGGAGCGGGTCGTCTCGGGGCCGTGCACCTCGGCGGGCCAGCTGTCCGTGAGGCACTCCCCCAGCGTGAAGACGTCGGGCAGATCGGGATGCGGGACGGACTCGCGCGAGACCACGAGCCCGTCGATGCCGGCCTTGTACTCCTCGGGAACCGCCTCGTAGGCGCGCGCTGCCGCGGCCTCGAAGGCGGCGAGCTTCACGCGATCGGCTCGCGGTCGCCGGCGTTTCCGACGGAGGCCCGCGCCACGCTCAGCCGGCCTTCGCCGCGGCGAGCTCGGACGTGCAGTGCGGGCAGCGCGTCGCCAGCAGCGGGATGTCCGTCGCGCAGAACGGGCACTTGTGCGTGGACGGCGGCGGCGGCGCGGCCTCGTGGCGCCGCATCCGGTTCACCATGCGGACGAGCAGGAAGGTGGCGAACGCGACCAGCACGAAGCTGAGCACCGCGTTCGCGAACACGCCCAGGTTGATCGTGACCGCGCCCGCCGCCTTGGCCGCCTCGACCGACGGATACGGCCCCGGCGGATTCCCGCGGCGCAGCGTGACGAACAGGTTCTTGAAGTCGCTGTCCCCGACCAGCATGCCGATGGGCGGCATCAGCACGTCGTTCACCAGGCTCTGCACCACCGACGTGAACGCGGCGCCGATGATGATACCGACCGCCATGTCGACGACGTTGCCGCGGACCGCGAATTCCCGGAACTCGCGGAAGAAGCCGCGCAGCTCCTTCTCGTGCTCGGCGAGCACGGGCGGCAGCTCGATCGTGGGGAACTCGGGCAGGTCCATGGCGCGATCCTATCGCTGCAGACGCTCTCGCACCCACTCGAGCACGCGGTCCTCGCCCACGCGCACCTGCTCGAGCGAGTCGCGGTCGCGGATCGTGACGCTGCCGTCCTCGTTCGTCTGGCCGTCGATCGTCACGCACCACGGCGTGCCGGCCTCGTCCTGCCGGCGGTAGCGCCGGCCGATCGAGCCCGCTTCGTCGTAGAACGACGGGATCGCGGCCTTGCGCAGCGCGGTGTGCAGCTTCTCCGCGCGCTCGGGCAGCCCGTCTTTTTTCACCAGCGGGAAGATGGCCACCTTGATCGGCGCGAGCTTCGGGTGCAGCGCGAGCACCACGCGCTCCTCGCCCTCGACCTTCTCCTCGCGGTAGCCGTCGATCAGCGCGACCAGCATGGTGCGGTCGACGCCCACCGCGGTCTCCACGACGTACGGGATGTAGCGCTCGTTGGTCGCCGCGTCGATGTACTCGAGCCGCTTGCCCGAGTACTCCTGGTGGCGCGAGAGGTCGAAGTCCGTGCGGTTGTGCACGCCCTCGAACTCCTTCCAGCCGAACGGATACTCGTACTCGATGTCGAACGCCTTCTTGGCGTAGTGCGCGAGCTCGTCGGGGCCGTGCTCGTGGAAGCGCAGCTTCTCCTTCCGGATGCCGTTCGCCAGGTGCCACTCCATGCGCGCGGCCTTCCAGTGCTCGAACCACTCGTCGTCCGAGCCCGGCTTGACGAAGAACTGCAGCTCCATCTGCTCGAACTCGCGCGTGCGGAAGATGAAGTTGCCGGGCGTGATCTCGTTCCGGAACGCCTTGCCGATCTGCGCGATGCCGAAGGGCACCTTCTGGCGCGCCGCGCCCTGGATGTTGAGGAAGTTCACGTAGCTGCCCTGCGCGGTCTCCGGGCGCAGGTAGATCACGGCCGAGGTGTCCTCGACCGGACCCATGAACGTCTTGAACATGAGGTTGAACTGGCGCGCCTCGCCGAACGCGTCCTTGGTGCCGCAGACCGGGCACTGGCGGTCCTGGACCTCGGGCAGGTCGGCGCGGAAGCGGCGCTTGCAGCTCTTGCACTCGATGAGCGGATCGGAGAAGCCGGCCACGTGGCCGGACGCCTCCCACACGCGCGGGTGCATGAGGATGGCCGCGTCCAGCCCCTCGACGTCGTCGCGCATGTGGACCATCGAGGTCCACCACGCCTCTTTGACGTTGCGCTTCAGCTCGACGCCGAGCGGACCGTAGTCCCAGACCGAGCCCGTGCCGCCGTAGATCTCGGAGGATTGGAAGATGTAGCCGCGTCGCTTGCACAGCGACACGAGCTTGTCCATCAGATCGGTGGCTTCGGCCATGGGTGGTACTTGGGTCCGGTTGCGGGGGGCGAGCCCGAAAAGGTATTCCAGCGTCCCCGGACATTCCACCGCCCCGGCGCCCGTTCTATATCTTAGACGTGGGCCCGTTGCCCGACGGGACGCCCGGACCGGCCCGGATCCCCGGGGGTACTCGGAGCCGCCAACGGCCGCCTCGGCCAAAGCACCCGAAGGTTCTGGAGAGCACAGCATGCTGACGTTCACCGACCGCGCCCGAGAGATGGTGCGGGCGTTCATGAATCAGGGGGACGAGGGCGACCTCGAGGCGCTGCGCATCGGCGTCGAGGGCAGCCCAGTCGCGCCCCGCTTCGAGCTCACCCTGGTGAGCCGGGCGGACCGCCGCGAGGACGAGCGGGAGGTCGATCTGGGCGACTTCGCCATCCTCGTCGCGGAGGATTCCCTCGACCGGCTCGACGGCGCCACGGTCGACTTCGTCGAGCGGGTCAACGAGAGCGGCTTCGAGATCCGGCCCAAGGGCGGCGGACGCAAAGCCGCTCCGGCCGCGCCCACCGGACCGCTCGCGGAGCGCGTGCGCGGGGTCCTGGACGCGCAGGTCAATCCGGGGATCGCGTCGCACGGCGGCAAGATCGACCTGGTCGACGTGCGGGGGACCGAGATCTACCTGGAGATGAGCGGCGGCTGTCAGGGATGCGCGATGTCGCGCATGACCCTGCGGCAGGGCGTGGAGCGCATGCTGCGGGAATCGGTCCCGGAGATCAGCGCCGTCCACGACGTGACCGATCACGCCAGCGGTGTGAATCCCTACTTCAACGGAGACGCGTAGGGAGGTGTCGATCTAGCAGGACCTCCTCTTGCGGAGGGGTTTCACATGGGTCGCCGTCCCGGTCGCACGCGTGGTTCTCCGGTGGCTGGCCTCTTTGCGGTCGCCGCACTCCTGATTTCGCTCTTCGCCGCGCCTGCCTCGGCGCAGGACGGCGGCAATCGCGCGCCGGGCTGCCCGTGCGTCGGGCCCCGCACCGGCGCGATCCTGATCGCGGGCGGCGGCGACCTGCCGCTCGACGTCTACCGCACGTTCGTGAAGCTCGCGGGCGGACCGGCCTCCCGGATCGTCGTCATCCCGACCGCGGACGCCCGCGACGGCTATCCGTCCGATTGGGACGGGCTCGAGCCCTTCCTGCTCGCCGGTAGCCACTCCGTGCGCGTGCTCCACACCCGCTCGCGCGAGCGCGCCAACCAGGACGACTTCATCGCGCCGCTGGCCAACGCGACCGGCGTCTGGATCATGGGCGGCAGCCAGTGGCGGCTCACCGACGCGTACCTGGGCACGCGCGTGCAGCAGGAGCTGCAGGGCGTGCTCGACCGCGGCGGCGTGGTGGGCGGCACGTCCGCGGGCGCGTCCGTGCTCGCGTCCTATCTGGTGCGCGGCACCCCAGACCACGACGAGCGCCCCAGCGAGCCCGGCTACGACGTCGGCTTCGGCCTGCTGCGCGGCGTCGCGATCGATCAGCACGTCATCGCGCGGGCGCGCGAGGGCGAGCTCATCCGCGTGCTCGACTCGTACCCGCAGCTGCTCGGCATCGGGCTCGACGAGGGCACCGCGATGGTGATCCGCGGCGACACCGCCAAGGTCCAGGGCAAGAGCCTGGTCGGCGTCTACGATCGGAAGCGGACCACGTGCACGGCGCACGCGTGCGATCCCCTCCCCTACCGCTGGCTCAAGGGCGGCGAGACCTACGATCTCGGTCAGCGGCAGCGCGCGACGCAGCTGCGCGAGCCGATCGAGGTACAGGCCAGCCCGTTCTGAGCGCGGCGTCGCTCTGGCGCGCCGCGTCTCTCCTCCCTTAGATGATAGGCGGGCCGCATCCGGCCCGATTCAGCCAACACACCCGGGGGAGGAGCGCATGCAGCGAGTTCTCGCCGTCCTGACGGTCGGGGCGACCGCGGCGTTCGGAGCGGCCAACGTCGCGGCCCAGCAGGCGGCCGCGACCACGGCGCCGCCCGCCGCACTCACGTGGGCCTATCCGCTCAACCCGCCGGCGCCGCAGGGCGGCGGGGGTGGCGGGGGCGGGGGACGTGGCGGCGGGGGCGGCGGTCCGGCCGCGACTCCGGCGCCCGAGCACCTGCCCGGCACGACGCTGACCTTCACGCGCGCGCAGATCGCCGGCCAGGAGCCGGCCGATTGGCGCCCCGACACGCATCCCGCGATGCCCGAGATCGTCGCCAAGGGCCGCGGCGGCGACGTGCGCGCGTGCGCGCTCTGCCACTACCCGAACGGCCAGGGCCGTCCGGAGAACGGCCCGGTCGCGGGGCTGTCGAAGATGTACATCCTGCAGCAGCTCGCCGACTTCCAGTCGGGCGCGCGCAAGAGCTCCGAGCCGCGCATGGGTCCGCCCGCCGCGATGGCGAAGCTCGCCAAGGCGATGACGCCCGAGGAGATGAACGCCGCGGCGGACTACTTCTCGTCGATCAGCTACAAGCCATGGGTGCAGGTGAAGGAGGCGGCGACGGTGCCGAAGCTCAAGGTGGTCGGCGGGATGTTCACGCCCGACACCGGCACCGAGCCGATCGGCGCCCGCATCGTCGAGGTGCCCGAGAATCCGGAGCGCACCGAGCTGCGCGATCCGATCTCCGGCTTCATCGCGTACGTCCCGGCGGGCACGCTGGCCAAGGGCGCGGCCCTCGCGAAGGGCAGCAAGACGACGGCGTGCGCGGCCTGCCACGGCGCGGACCTGCACGGCATGGGACCGGTCCCGCCGATCGCGGGCCGCACGTCGAGCTACCTCACGCGCCAGCTCTGGGACTTCAAGTCGGGCGCGCGCAGCGGACCGTGGTCGCCGCTGATGAAGCAGATCGTGGACAAGCTGACCGACGCCGACATGATCGCGGTCGCCGCGTACGTGTCGTCGCAGAAGCCGTAGCGCGACACGACCGGCCAGAACGCGCGAGCCCCCGGAGCGGACGGACCGCTCCGGGGGCTTCGTGTTTTTCGTGGGTGCGGCGACTCAGCGCTGCGGTCGATCCTCGGCGGGCACGAGCGAATTCATCTTCTCGCGCACCTCGTCCGCGGTGCCCTCGAGCAGATGCGCGCGCACGAGCGGCAGATCGGCGTCGTGGTCCACGCGGAAGACGAGCATCGAGTGCTGCCCGTCGGGCCGGTGGAATTCCAGGTACGCGTACGCGCGGCCGGGATCGGCGCCCGCGCTCGTCTCGAAGTCGCGTCCGGTGCGGGCGGTCTCGATCAGCTCCCGCATCCAATCCTTGATCGTCGCGGCGCCGTGGTCGGTCATCACAGAGGCTCGGTTCGTAGGGGACGGAGATTTCCGTCCCCGCACCTCTGCAAAACCGGGGCTAGAGCCGACGGATCAGGCGAAGCTCAGCGGCCGGCGAGCCGCAGCAGATCGTTGATCAGCGTCCCCGCCATGATCATGCAGAGCCACAGCATGCCCACGCGGCCGAGGTACGCCTGCACCGCGTGCGGCAGCGGGCGCCGGCGCACGGCCTCGAGGCCGAGCAGCGCGAAGTAGCCGCCGTCGAGCGCGGGGATCGGCAGGAAGTTCACCGCGGCGATGTTGATCGACAGGAAGGCGACGAACGCGAGGAACGGCTCCAGCCCGGTCTTGAAGACCCGGACGGTCGTCTCGACGACCGTGACCGGACCCGAGACCTGACGCACCGAGAGCCGCCCGGTGAACAGGATGCGCCAGCTCTCCTTGATCAGGTCGACGGTGCCCGCGAAGCGGCGGCCGGCGGCCACGCCCGCACCGGCGAGCCCGACCTGCGTCCGCTCGATGCCGCGGCCGAGCCCGACCGCGCCCTCGCCGTCCGGCGTGCGGATCGGGGCGAGCGCGAGGTGATGCTCGCCGTCCGTGCGGAGGACGACCACGTCCAGCGTCTGGCCCGGGTGATCCTGCACGACCGTGCGCCAGCTCTGCCACGAGCGCACGACCTTCCCGTCCACGGACACGATGCGGTCCCACGCGCGGAAGCCTGCACGGTCCGCGGGCGTGCCCGCGACGACGGTGCCCACGACCGGGGGATCCGCCGGGATCAGCGACTTGGCGAGCGCGAGCTTGGCGTCGTCGCCGGAGGGGATGGGCAGATCCAGCGCGCTGCCGTCCGCGAGCACGACGTGCGCGACGCCCGGCTTGCTGCCGGCGACCGCCAGGTACAGGTCCTGGATGGTGTGGATGTCGCCACCGTTCACGGCCGTCACCGCGGCGTCCGCGGGCAGCTCGGACCAGCGCGCGGTGCCGTCGGGCAGCGCGTGCACGTCCACCGTCGCGACGCGGAGCGGCTCCTGCTTCTCCGCGCCCCAGAAGAGCGGGATGGCGAGGTAGAGCACGAGCGCGAGCACCAGGTTCATGAAGACGCCGGCGGAGATCACCGCGGCCCGCTTGTGCAGCGGATACGTGTCGAACCGGCTCATCGGCCCATGCGGTCCCGCGATGGTCTGCTCCATCGGATCGATCCGCACGTAGCCGCCGAGCGGGATCGCCGAGAGACGGTACTCGGTCTCGCCCCGGGTGAAGCCCCACACCCGAGGACCGAACCCGATCGAGAAGACCGAAGCGGGCATGCGCGCCCACTTCGCGGCCAACAGGTGACCGAGCTCGTGGACCAGCACGATGACCAAGATCGCGGCGGCGAACGCCGCGAGTCCGGAGACCAGCGCCATGGGGATTTTGAACCGAGGGAGAGCGGGCGATTGGGGCCGGAAAACGGCCCTCTTCCACAACTTAATGCTACACCCGTCGACGGGAGAAGACTCTCGTGCGGAGAGGGTCCCGCTCAGCGGATCGCGACGGCTCCGAGCTTGTTCGTGAAGAGCGTCAGCAGCCGGTCGGTCGAGACCTTGTCGAGCGCGCCGAGCGCGTCGAGGCTCTGCGTGATCTTGTCGATCCCGGCCGACATCTCCTTGCGCAGCTCGGGGGTGTCCGGCACCGCCTCGAGGACGGGATCCTTGGACCTGCCGCCGGCCGCCGGGTCGTACTTGATCCGGCTCTCGTTGGCGACGAGGAACTCGTGCAGCCCGAGCGCCGACTGGATGACGTCGCGCAGGTCGCCGTAGATCGCGCGCCGGTCCGAGCGACCGGCGAGGAAGCCCGCCTGCGCGCGGTCGAGCATCGCCTTGGCGTCGTCGCCGGTCACGCCCGCCGCGTCGAGCCTCGTCTTGTACAGCGACGCGAAGGTGTCGACGTCGTTGGACTCGACGTCGTCGAGATAGCCGTCGAGCGCCTTCCAGTACTCCTGCACGCTCGCGTACTTGCTCGCTCCCGCGAGGTAGATCCCCGCGAGCCAGTCGGTATCGGGCTCGGCCGGGACGCCCTTCTCGGCCGGCAGCTTGGTGCGCAGCACGTCGAGCCAGTCCGCCTTCGCCGAGTCAGCGAGCGCACGCATGCGCGGCTCGAGCGCGGCGGAGATCGCCGGGATCGGCACCGGAGGATCCGCCGCCGCGGCAGCCGCGGCCGCTGCCGCGGCGCGCCGGCTCTTCATCTTGCTCCAGCCGAGCCAGCCGCCGCCCCCGACCACGGCGAGCACCACCACCGCACCGATCAGCGCCGGCAGCGGCGACGACTTGCGCTCGGGCGCGGCGGGCGCGGGCGCGGGACGCGGCTTCGGCTGCCGCTCGGCGCGCCGCGGCTCGTCGGTGGCGGCCGCGGCGGCCTGCTCGTCCTCGCCTTCCATCTTCATGCGGTCGCGCGGCGTCCAGCCCGCGCTGTCGACCGGCAGCTCGGCGAGCGGCTGCTCGAGATCGATCCCTCCGCCGGAGACACCGGAGCCCCGGCCGGCGGGCTGATCGTAGCCGGAGGCCGCGAGTACGCCCTCGACGACCATGCCGCTGTCTCCCACCGGCTCGGGCGGCGCCATCATCGGCGGCGCGGCCTCTTCTTCCTCGTCCTCGTCGTCGTCGTCGTCGCTGAGCATCCCACCGAAGCCGCCGAAGTCGAAGGATGCGGCCTCTTCCTTCTTCTTCTTTTCCGGCTTCTCGGCGGCGGGGGGCGGAGCGGCCTCGTCCGCGGGGGGCGCGTCCAGCTCGATCGAGTCGAAGCCGAGCCCACCGCCCGCGGCCGCGCCGAACTCGTCGGGCTCGGCACGGTCGGACGCCGCGGAGTCCACGGGCGGAGACGCGGCGTCGAACGTCAGGTCGAAGTCGAGTCCGCCGAGCGAGTCGTCGCCCCCCTTCCTGGGGGCCGACGGGGCCGGCGGGGTCGCCGGAGGCGGAGCGAGCTCGAGTCCGCCGGGCCCGTCGAGCGCCTCGAACGGATTCGCCGGACGCGCGGGAGCAGCCGGAGGCGGAGCGGGCGGCGCGCTCGCAGCCGGAGCCGCGGCGGGGGGCGGCGCGGCGGCCGCCGGCGGCGCGACAGGAGCCATGGGCGGCGGCGGCGCCACGAAGCCACCGCTCTTTTCGTCGCGCTCGCGCTGGAGCTGTCGGTAGATCTCGTGCTCGCGCGCGGGCGCCCAACGGTCCGCGGCCTCGTCGTACAGGCGCGTCGATTCCGTGATCGCGCCCAGCTCGATGCGCAGCGCGAGCGCGTCCACGGTCGGGATGGAAACTTCCTTCCCGTGGGAATCGATGTAGATGAAGCGCATGCGCTTACGCCTGTTCCGCGCTCGGTTGCGAAGCCGCCGACACCAACGGTCAACCTACACGCGACGTCAGCAGGCGTCCAACGTTCGCGCCATTTGGTAGGGCTCATCGCCATCGTGGATCCGTGTCCCCAACTGACTCGTTTTGGTCCCGCTTTTGCAATTATCGGCTGAAAGAAACCCTTCGAGAAAGCCGACCATGACGGACAACGAACTGCTCGAAAAATCCGCGCTCGAAGCGATTCGATCGGCGGCCGATCGCTTGAAGGTCGACCCGGTCCGCTTCGCGCGTTTTCTCCAGAACGGACGCATCGCCGACATCCTCACGGTGCTGGGACGCGAGGAGGCGATCGCGGCGCACCGGACGGAGATGGCCTCGCTCACCCAGCGGTACGTCGAGTTCCTCGAGGAGGAGATGCGACTCTGCCAGGAGCAGGTGAGGTCGGCGGGATCGCGGTCGAGCGAGTGAAGGTGTAATTCTTGCACGGTCGTTCGGGGATTCTTGCTCACACCCCCAAGGGCACCGTGACCGAGGACGAACTCGAAAAAGCAGCCGTCGACGCCATCCGCTCCGCGGCGGAGCGGCTGGGCGTCGATCCGTTCCGACTCGCGCGCTTCCTCTCGCACGGCCGCATGGCGGACTATCTCCAGGCCCTCGGGCGAACCCAGGGCGAGATCGACGGGCGGGAGACGACGGGGCTCTCGGGGAGCTACCTCGACTTCCTGCACGAAGAGACCCGGCACCGCGACCGCCAGCCCGACAAAGCGAACGGCGGAGACGCCTAGCCCCGCCTGCCGGTCCGCTCGCGCACGCCGCGGACGTGCGCCACGTGATGGTCGCCGTGCCACGCGTACAGCTGCAGCGCGTGCGCGAGCGGCACCCGACCCGATTCCGGGTGCACGTACGCCCGTCCCCACGCCGCCTCGTCGAGCGTCCGCATCCACGCCGTCCAGCGCGCGTGCAGCGCGGTCAGCAGGTCGAGCGAAACCCCGATCGGCAGCGCGGCGTCGTCGAGCCGCGCCCAATCGCTCTCCTCGTAGGTCTTGATGGCCGGGTCGTGCTCGGTCGCGGCCAGCTTGAAGCGGACGTACGCGTTGATGTGGCTGTCGGGCACGTGGTGCACGACCTGCCGCACGGTCCATCCGCCCGGCCGATACGGGGTGTCGAGCGCCGCGTCGTCCATGCCCGCGACGGCCTCCCGCATGCGCGCCGGCGTCCGCGCGATGCGCTCGATCAGCGCCAGGCGGGCGGCCCCGTCGATGCTCGTCTCGATGCGCGCGCGGCCGATCGGGTAGCGCAGCGCCTCCAGCTCACGATCGTCCACGGGAATCCTCCCGCTCAGCTCGGGTCCATCAGCGTGCGGTGCGACGCCGGGCCCATCTGCATCAGCTCCGAGATCTCCGCGACGTCGGCCGACTCGCCGATGTCGCGCCGCACCTCGTAGCGGCTCAGCGCGATCACGACTTCGTGCGGCTCCTGCGGGTCGCCGACGAGATCCTGCGCCACGTCCGGGTTGGAGAAGCAGAACCAGGTCCGCGCATCGCCCTGCCCCATCGCGTCGCTCGTGAAGCGCGGCACGCGCGCGGCCGAGACCGGATCGGTCACCTGGAAGCACGGCGTCTGCACGGTCGGCCAATCGGGGTGCTGCTGGTAGACGCCCTGCACGACCAGGTCGCCCTCGAAGACGACGGTGCCGATCCAGAGCGAATCCGGCCCCTCGCGTCGGACGTCCTTCGACACGACGACCATCCCGCCGATGGTGTCGCCCGGCTGGACCCCGCCCGGATCGAAGGTGAGGGGCGGCGGCGCGGGCGTGACGAGCGCGCTGTCGGACGACGCGTCCTGCGCGGGCGGAGCGGCCTCGTGCGCGCAGGCGACCAGCAGGAGCGGCCAGAGGGCCGCGGCGCGTCGCCTCACTTCCCGTTGAGGATGGAATCCTGCATGCGGGTCTGCGCGTTGGCCGCGTCGGTCGCGCCCATCGCCCTGCTCACGCCGCCCGCGCCCGGCAGCTTCGAGTTGGCGATCGCCGTGTCGATGCGGCGCTGATTCGGCTCGGCGGCCGGTGCGGCGGCGGACTGATCCGGCGCCTTCTTGCCGCACGCGGCGAGCATCAGGGTCGAAGCGGCGATCAAGAGGACACGGCGCATGGGCGGTGCTCCCTTCGGGGTGGGTGAGGGCCTGATCCAGTGTATCATCGCGCCGGCGCGGACGCCCGGAAGATCGTGAGCACCGAGTCGCCGAGGGCGTGGCCCCGGCCGCGCCCGGGGAGCGGCCGCGTCGGGTCGTGCTCGACCGCGAGGACGGCGGCGAACGGCGCCTCCAGCCAGAGCTTCACCACGCGCTCCGCCAGCGTGCTCGCGTAGGGCGGGTCCGCGAAGGCGACGCCGTACGCGCCGGGCTCCACGCGCTCGAGGAACGCCAGCACATCCTTCTTGAAGACGCGGATGCGGCCGGGCGCGCGCATCGCGGCGACGTTCGCCTTGAGCGCGTGCAGCGCGGAGGGATGGTTCTCGACGAAGTCCGCGGACGCCGCGCCGCGCGAGAGCGCCTCGAGGCCGACCGCCCCGGTGCCCGCGAAGAGATCGAGCACGCGCGCGTCCTCCAGGTCGTCGGCGAGCAGCTCCATCAAGCGCTCGCGCAGCGGCTCCGCCGTCGGGCGGACGCGGCCCGCGGGCGACGTGAGCCAGCGCCCGGCCCAGTCCCCACCGACGATCCTCACGTGCCGGCCCGCGCGAGCGTGCTCAGACGGCCCGCACGCCTCGCCGCGGCGTGCCGCGCGGCAGCACGAGCGCCTGCTCGAGGGCGACGCCCAGCTCGCGCACCTCGATCGGGCGGCGCAGGAAGCCAACGACAGACGCGGGTCGCCGGTCGGTGGCGAGCCCCTGATGGTCGTAGCGCGAGACCAGCAGCACGGGCACGCCCGGATGCTCGTCGGCGATCCGGTCGGACAGCGCGAAGCCGCTCATGCCGGGCATGACGAGATCCGACAGCACGATGTCGGGCGCGCGCACGCGCAGGCACTCGAGCAGCTCCTCGCCGCCCGTGACCGCGTCCACCTCGAACCCGAGCCGGTTCGCCATCGCGACCTCGTCCTCGAGCGGATCGAGGTCGTTCTGCACGACGATCAGCCGGCCGCGGCCGCCGGAGGACGACCGCGCGCCGCCCGCTTCCGTCGGCACGCGGTCGCCGAACCCCTCGAGCTCGCCGGCGAGCAGCGACTGCGCGCCCTGCGCGCCCGCCTCCCAGACGACGCCCTGACCGCCGCCCAGCTCGCGCGCGCTGCGCACCGCGCGGTCCGCCTCGGCGACCAGCGCGTCGGGCGACGCGACGCCGCGGCCGTGCGCCGCCACGCCCGCGCTCACGCTGATCGAGCCCCACGGGAAGCGCTCCTCCGCGAGCGCCGTGCGCACCGACTCGACGAACGCCATCGCGTCGCCCGCGCCCGAGCCGGTCAGCACGGTGAGGAACTCGTCGCCGCCCAGCCGCGCGGTGAGATCGAGCCGGCGCGCGCGCTGCACCACGATGCGCGCGACGGTGCGCAGCACCGCGTCGCCCGCGTCCGGACCCTGCGACGCGTTCAGGCCGCGGAAGCCGTCGATGTCGAAGAGCACGACGGTCATGCGGCCGCCGCGCTCGGCCGCGGCGTACGCAGCCTCGAGGTAGGCGCCCAGATGGCGGCGGTTGGGCAGACCCGTGAGCGGATCGGTGAGCGCGTCCCGCTCGGCCTGGCGGCGCGCGCGGTGGAGCAGCTCGCCGACCCAGCCGATGCCGAGCGAAACCGTCATCAGCACGACCACGCCGCCGAGCAGCACGGGCCAGTCGGGCGGACCGGAGCGGCGGGCGGAGATCGCGACCTGCGTGACGGTCAGCGCCGCCATGCCCGCGGCGATCGCGGTGGATGCCCCGCGCCAACCGCGGTAGTACGTGAGCAGGAAGGCGGGCAGGAGCGCCGGCAGCCACAGCAGGATGCCGAGCTGATCGCTGCCGATCCCCGGAGCGAGCCACTCGGCCGCCAGCGGCACCGCGAGCGCGGCCGCGGACAGCAGCAGCGCGCGCACCGGGACCGGGGAGCGACCGGAGCCGCCTGCGTCGGAGCGCACCCAACCGGAGCGCGCAGGCGACATGGTTTCCTCCGAAGCGGGGGCGCGGACGCTCAGGCAAGCGTGCCGCCGAGCAGCGGGGGGGGTACCTCCCAAGGTGTGAGCGATGCCCGACGCGGCGAAAGGGGCGGAACTCGGGCTTGCCCGGAGCCTATTCCACCGCGACCCTCGATCCGGCCCCGCGCGGCCGCCCCGCACCACTGACCCAGCGACCGTGAACGACCGCATCCTCCGCGCGCTCCGGCGCGAGCCCGTGGACCGCACGCCCGTCTGGCTCATGCGCCAGGCCGGCCGGTCGCTGCCCCGCTATCGCGAGATGCGCGACCAGCGCCCGTTCTTCGACGTGCTGCGCGATCCCGAAGCGTCGGCCGCGATCACCGCGATGCCGCTCGACTACTATCCGCTCGACGCGGCCGTGCTGTACAACGATCTCGCGACGCCGTTCCTCGCGGCCGGCTTCCAGCTCGAGCTGCGCAAGGGCGTCGGGCCGGTGGTGGACCGCCCGATCAAGACGGCCAAGGATGTGGACGCGCTGCCGCCGTTCGACTCACGCGAGGCGCTCAAGTTCAACCTCGACGCGATCCGCATCCTGGTCGAGCGGATCGACGTGCCCGTGCTCGGCTTCGTCGGCGCGCCCTTCACGCTCTGCTCGTACCTGATCGGCGGCCCGCGCTCGCGCGACCTGAGCGAGCTGAAGCGCTTCATGTGGGAGCAGCCCGCGGCCTGGGCGAAGCTCGCCGCGTACTGGGCGGACCATCTCGCGGATTTCTGCATCGCGCAGCACGAGGCCGGCGCCGCCGCGGTGCAGGTGTTCGACTCGTGGGCGGGCGCGCTCTCGGTCGAGGACTACCGCGAGAGCGTGATGCCCTGGAGCGCGCGCATGATCGAGCGCGTGCGCGGCGCCGGGGTGCCGGTCATCCACTATTTCGGCGGCAATCCTTCGCTGCTCGAGCCGGTCGCGGAAGCGGGCGGCGACGCGATCTCGGTCGATTGGCGCATCCCGCTCGACGAGGCGTGGGAGCGCATCGGCCACGACCGCGCGATCCAGGGCAACCTGGACCCGCTCGCGCTGCTCGCCGGCGAGAAGCTGGCGGTCGCCAAAGCGCGCGACGTGCTGATGCGGGCGGGCGGACGGCCCGGCCACATCTTCAACCTCGGCCACGGGCTGCACCCCGACACCGACCACCGCGTGGTCGCCGCGGTCGTCGAGGCGGTGCAGTCGTTCGACCTCGAGGAAGCGCGCGCGTGAACGGATCGGTCGGCGTGGTGCTGCTCAACTTCGGTGAGCCCGAGCGTCCGACGCTCGACGAGGTTACACCGTTCCTCGAGCGCATCTTCCAGGCGAACGCGCCGCTCGAGGCGCGCTCCGGACCGACGCTCGAGGCGAGCCGCGGCGGACGAGCCCGCGAGCTGGCCGCGGCGCGCGCTCCCGTGCTGGTCGAGACGTACGGCAAGATCGGCGGGTCGCCGCTGAACGCGCAGTCGCGCGAGCAGGCGGTCGCGCTCGAGGCCGAGCTGAAGCGCCGGGGCGTGGATGCGCGCTGCCGTACCGCCTTTCAGTTCACGCCGCCCTCGCCCGAGGAGATCGCGAAGGATCTGATCGGCGCGGACGTGCGCTCGCTCGTCGGGCTGCCGATCTATCCGCTGAGCGGGCCGTCCACGACGGTCGCCTCGCTCGCGCAGCTCGATCAGGGCGCGCGCGCGTCGGGCTGGGAGAGCGGCGTGCTCGAGATCGGCGGATGGCACCTGCACCCCGACTACCTGCCCTTCCACGCCGACCACGTGCGCGCGTCGTGCGACGCGTGGGGAGTGGACGTCCGGGACCCGCGCACCGCGCTGCTCTTCTCGATCCACGGCACGCCGGTCAAGTACCTCGAGGCCGGCAGCCGCTACGACCGATACGTCGAGGAAGCGTGCGCGGGGATCGCGCGCGGGCTCGGCGTGGCGCGCTACCACCTCGGATACCAGAACCACACGAACCGCCCGATCGAGTGGACCAAGCCGGACGTCGAGGCCACGGTCCACGAGATCGACGCCGACCGCGTCGTCTGCGTCGCGCCGAGCTTCATGCACGAGCAGTCGGAGACGTTGTCGGAGCTGGATCACGACCTGCGGGGCGCGGTGGAAGCGCGCGGGATGTCGTTCTTCCGCGTGGCGATTCCGCACGTGCACCCGCGCTTCATCGGCGTGCTCGCCGACCTCGTGCAGGCGCGGCTCGGTCAGGAGCCCGCGGGATGTGGCGTCGCGCTGCGGCGGTGCGTGTGCCGCGCGGGCGGCGCCGCCCGCTGCACGAACGGGCTGCGCGGCCAGGGGACGGTCCGGCTGGACCGCTGAGGCGAGCGCGCGCGCCTCAGCGCGCCGTCGCCTGGATCCCCATCAGCATCTTGTCCGCGAGATCGTCGCGCGACGCGCCCATGTAGTCTCCCCCGATCCACTCGAGCGACGCGAAGATCCGGTCGAGCAGCGTCCACATGTGGTCGTGCAGCACCGTGTCCTCCGCGACCGCCTCGACGACCGGCTCGCGGCTCACGCCGTGCTGGATCGCCGGCGCGTACTTGATGTCGCCCGCGCGATCGACGAGCAGCGCGTGCAGCGCGAGCGCGGCGGACGACAGCTCGTCCATGTGGCGGTAGACCTCTTCGCGCTGCGGCTGGGACGTCTGGAAGTCGCGCATCCCCTCGCTCAAGCGGAGCGTGAGGACGGGACCCTCGATCCCCTGACCCTGCAGCGCCTCGGCCAGACCCGCGCGATACATCGTCGAGTCGTGCGCGCGTACGTCGCTCAGGAAGGCCTGATAGCGCAGCCAGAAGTCCTTGACCTCGGGATACGCGGGCGCGTTGGAGAGATACTTCCCGTCGAGCCAGATCGACGGCACCTCGAGGATGTGATAGTCGCGGCGCAGCGAGTCGATGCCTTCGACCATGTTCTGGAAGCCCGAGCTCCGCGCGGGCCCGAGGCTCGTCACGAGCTGCGTGACCTGTGGGCTGATGGTCGCCGCGCCGACCGGCGTCGCGCCCATGGCCGGCGCGCCCCGCCCGACCGTCGCGACCAGCACGAGCAGCAGGCCGATGAGCCCCGCGAGCACGAGCAGGCGCGGCAGCGATCCGGTGCCCGCGTTGTCGATGACGAAGGTCCCGAGCTCGTGCAGCCAGTCGTGCGTGCGCGCGATCCAGCCCGAGCGAGCGGGCGGCGTGAAGACGATCGGGCGATGGTCGGAGACGAGGAGCGAAGCGGCCTGCGGGGACGAGCCTTTCGACGCGGGAGTCGCGGTCGGTGCGGAGGCGATGGGCGGCTCGGACAGCGCCATCTGCGGCGGGAGCGACGCCTGGAAGACGAGCGGTGCGCGCGGGGCCTCCGGCTCGGCCGGCTGGGCCACCTGCGCCGACTCCTTCGTCACCATCGAGGCCGCCGACGTCTGCGACCACTGCATGATCGCGTCGGGCCGCGCGGGCGCGTCGCCGTCCCGCTCGCGCGCCTTGAGGATCTGCCGCACGGCCTCGTCCGCGTCCGGCTCCGTCGCGGGCTCCGCCATGGAGAACGTGAGGCCGGGGCCGAACGAGTCGGAAGGCGCCGCGGGCTTCGATGCGGACGTCGGCTTCTGCGCCGTCGCGGGCTTCGATGCCACCGCGGGCTTCGACGCCGCCGTGGACTTCGCGGCCCCGTCGGGTCGCGCCGGTGTCTCCGAAGCTCGCGCGCGCGACCGATGTCGCTCGGTGAGCGACGGCGGAGTCGGCGGCGGCAGCGGGCCCGTGCGCGGTCGCGCCTCGTCGCGCAGGAACCGGTAGATCGCGTGCGCCCGCGCGGGCGCCCATTCCCTGGTCAGCGCGTCGAAGAGGAGAGTCATCTCCCCGACGGTGCCGTCCTGGACGAGCTCGCGCAGCTGCTCGACCGACGCGACCTCGATCTCCTCGCGCTCGGTGCCGAGGTACCGAAACCGGAACTCCATCCTCGCTCATCTCCGGCCGCGTTCCCCGGTCGGGAGCGAGCCCGGTCCGCGCGCACACGCGCGCGTGGAGCCTCGCGAGCGAGGCCGGCCGGGACGTTCCGCTTTGGGGAATCGACTAGGAGGTATGCCGGCTAGGAAGCGCTCTTCCCTACGCAGCCACCGGTCCGAGGACCGGGCGAGCCGGCGAGGCCGTCGTTGGGGCGGCCAGCGAGAGATCGTCTCGCCATTTGCAAGCTAGATGTGGCAGTTCGCGCGACACAAGCAACCTGTTGGCCACGGGCTCCGGCTCGGCTATCTTACCGAAGATACACCGAAGCCAGGACGCCCATGCCCGTCCCTCTCCCCATCCGCGGCCGCGGGGCCTCGTGGAACCCGCCCAACCGCTTCGAGACCCTGCACGTCGAACTCGAGCCGGACGATTGGGTCGATCCGGACGAGCCGGAGCCCGCACCGCCTACGCAGCTCTTCCGAGATGGCACGAAGGAGATCCTGTCGGAGAACGACTCGCCGGACCTGTCGTTCACGCACGGGATCAACGCGTATCGAGGCTGCTCGCACGGATGCGTGTACTGCATCGGACCCGACTCTCCGGTTTTGCATTCGGATCTCGTGTGGCGGCCGATCGGAGAGATCCACGAGGGCGATGAGGTCGTCGCCTTCGATGAATTCCCGACGCGAGGGCATCGGTATGCCCGGAAGGGCTCCGAAGCCGCGCCAACCGGGACCCGGAAGCTGCGGAAATCCACCGTCGAAGCGGTGTGGTGGTCGAAGAAACCGACCCTTCGCGTGATCACCGATCGATCGGAGGTGATCACGACCGCCGAGCATCGGTGGCTGCAAGCCGGCAGCTTCCGCTGGTCACGCACGGAGCAGCTTTCGGTGGGGCGACGCCTGCGACATCTCGAAGTTCGCCCCTTCGAACCCGAGGATCGCGAGTATCGGTCGGGCTACATCGCCGGCGTGACCTTGGGAGACGGGACGTTTCGATACGAACCGGGCTGGCGCGGCGATAAGCCAGGATTTCCGCCCGCGTACTGGCGCGTCGCGATGAAAGATGCCGGGCCGCTTCATCGCCTCGTGCGATTCGGTCGAGACGAAGGGGTCGAACTCGTCGTGCGACCGTTCGATCCCGGACCGAGAAGTCAAACCAGGATGTTCAAAGTCGAGACGCGGGCTCTGGGCAAGCTCGCGTGGTTGCATGGCATCTTCGCGACCGAGATCGACTCCCGCAGCTATCGACGAGGATTTCTAGCCGGTTTCTTCGACGCTGAGGGCCACAACGGGACGTCACTACGGATCTCTCAGGTCGACATCTCGGTCCTCGAGCGAGTGGCTCGATACGCGAAGTGCTTCGGCTTCGAGACCAAGCTCGAGCTTCGAACCGGTGGTGTCGCGAGCAGCTTGCGGCTCGTGGGAACGATAGCCGATCGGATCCGCTTCCTGTCGATCATCCAGCCTGCCCTGCGACGCAAAGTCGATCGCGTGTTCGGCCACATGCCGCCGACCCAGTCGGAGCGCATCGTAGCGATCGAGAAGGGCCCCGCCCGCGACGTGGTCGACATCCAAACGTCCACCGGGACGTTCTACGCCGCAGGCCTCGCGACCCACAACTGTTTCGCGCGCCCCTACCACGAGTACCTCGGCTTCAGCGCCGGCCTCGACTTCGAGACCAAGATCGTCGTGAAGGATCAGGCGCCCGCGCTGCTGCGGAAGCGCCTCTCCTCCCCGCGCTGGAAGCCGCAGACGCTGATGATGTCGGGCGCGACCGATCCGTATCAGCCGATCGAGCGGAAGCTCCGCATCACGCGCGGCATCGTCGAGGTGCTCGCGGAGTTCCGGAATCCGGTCGCGATCATCACCAAGAACAACCTGATCACGCGCGACATCGATCAGCTGGTGAAGCTCGCCGAGCACGACGCGGTCGCGTGCATCCTGTCGATCACCACGCTGCGCAACGAGCTGCAGCGCGTGATGGAGCCGCGCACGTCGATCCCCGCGCGGCGCCTGGACGCGGTGCGGAGGCTGGCCGCCGCGGGCGTGCCGGTCGGCGTGAACGTCGCGCCCGTGATTCCCGGGCTGACCGATCAGGAGATGCCCGCGATCCTCGAGGCGGCCGCGGACGCCGGCGCGAAGTTCGCGAGCTTCGTCACGTTACGGCTGCCCTACGCCGTGAAGGATCTGTTCGCGACCTGGCTCGAGCAGCACTTCCCGGATCGGAAGGAAAAGGTGCTCAACCGGCTGCGCGATCTGCACGACGGGAAGCTCTACGACTCGACGTTCGGACACCGCGGGCGCGGCGAGGGCGCCTACGCCGAGCAGATCGAGCAGGTCTTCCGGATCGCGGCGAAGAAGGTCGGGCTGAACAAGGAGGACGAGCGGAAGACGCTGTCGACCGCGGCGTTCAGGGTGCCGGGCTCGGTCGAGCAGCTCGGGCTGCTCTGATGGGCTGGGTGCCGGACCACTCCAGCGGGCCGCACGTACGTCTAGATCCGCGCGATGGCTCCCGGCTGCCGCGCGGTCGTGCTCCGCCCGAAGCTCCACAGGAAGCTCGTGAAGCCCTCGTCGTAGTCCGACAGCCCGTTCTGGCCGGTGAGCCGCATGCGCTGGTCGTACAGGTTGCGCATCACCTTGGACACGGCGGACTCGTACGCACCCGGCTCCGGCCGCAGCGCGCGGAACGCCGCGTCGAGCTCGGGCCGCAGCTTCAGCGTCGCGACCAGGTCGCCGAAGCTGGCGCTGTCGTCGCCGCCCAGCACGCGCAGATGCCGGTGCAGCCGCTCGGCGAGCGCCGACTGCACGAACACCGGCTCACCCGACGTGACCAGCGCGAGGTACGCGAGCGCCTGCGCGTGCAGCTCCTTCCAGTAGCCCTTCCGGTGACAGAACTCGTGCGTGATGACGTGCGCCTCGAAGATGCCGGTATCCTTGAAGATCGCGACGTCGCCCGAGATGATGTCGCACGTGCCGTACGCGAACGGAAAGATCAGGTACGCGATCGAGAAGTTGCGCAGCTCGGAGCTGGTCTCGACGCGCTGTCCGGTCACCGCGGCCAGATAGTCCGTCAGCCGGCGGTTCACTTCCCTGGCCAGCTCGGGCCGCGGGATCTTCACGTCCACCCAGACGTCGTTCAGCCGCGGCGCGAGCTCGGCGATCTCGCGCAGACGCTCCTCGCGCGGCATGCGCTCGAGGTCGAAGACGTCGGCGCCGTACTCGCGCAGGAAGTCGATCCGCTTCACGTCCTTGCGCGCGACCCAATCCTTGACCGCGCTGCCCGCGTACGCGCCGAGCGCGGCCGCCTGGATGATGCGCCCGGGCAGCGTCATGCCGAGCAGCAGCTCGGACGCGATCGGCGCGGCGAGGAGGACGTCGGTGAGCGCGACCGGCGAATAGGTCGCGTCGCCCGGGATGTTCACGGTCCGCTGGTTCATCGACTGTTCCATGGACCGTTATACACTACGGATGTAAAACGCTCCTGAACGGGGCCTCAGACGGTCCCGACGGGCGACGCCGACGGCACCGCGGGCAGCCAGAGCGTGAAGCAGGAGCCCTTCCCCCGCGTGCTCTCGACCGTGATGTCGCCGCCGAGCATCCCCGCGAGCCGGCGGCTGATCGCGAGCCCGAGCCCCACGCCGCCGTGCTCGCGCGTGAACCCGGTCTCGGCCTGCACGAAGGGCTCGAAGATGCGCTCGATCTCCTCGGGCGCGATGCCGATGCCGGTGTCGCGCACGTCGACGCGCAGCCACTCGCCCGCGGCGTCCGCGGGGCCGCGATCGGTCGGCTCGCAGACCACCTCCACGCTGCCGCCCTTGGGCGTGAACTTCACCGCGTTGGAGAGCAGGTTGAGCACGATCTGCTGGACGCGGCGCGGATCGCCGTGGAACGCCAGGTCGGCCGGGCAGCGTGCGCTGAGCCGCACGCCCTTCTGCGACGCGACCGGATCGAGCGACGCGCGCGCCGTCTGCACGAGGTCCGACGCGGAGCCGATGCCGCGCTGCACGCGCAGCTCGCCCGACTCGATGCGCGCGAAGTCGAGCACGTCGTTCACCAGCGCGATCAGCAGCTTGCTCGAGCGCTCGATGCGCTGGAGGAACTCCTTCTGGCGCGGCGTCGGCGGGTCGGGGATGCCCTGCGCGAGGAGGTCGGTGTAGCCGATCACCGCGTTGATCGGCGTGCGAATCTCGTGGCTCATGGTCGCCAGGAACTCCGACTTCGCGTGGTTCGCGGTCTGCGCCGCCTCGCGCGCCTCCTCCGCCGCCACGTTCACCTCCTGCAGCCGCTCCGCGAGCGCGCGCGCTTCGTCGAGGCGATGCCGCAACGCCTCGTCGTGTTGCGCGACCTGATCGGACATGCTGTTGAACGCGCGCGCGAGCCGCGCGATCTCGTCGTTGCCCTCTTCCGGCACGCGCGCTTCCTGTCCGCGCGCGAGCGCGTCGGCCGCGGTCGCGAGGCTGTCCAGCGGCGCGGTGAGGCGGAGGCTCACGATCCAGCCGACGAGGCCGGTCGCGATGAGCAGCAGCACGCCGACCGACACCATGCGCCGGAGGAACGTGCGCGGCCGCGCGTCGAGCGTCGCCTGCGGGATCTCGCCGAGCAGCACCCAGGGAGTGCCGGGCAGCGCGGTCGCCACCGCGACGGCGTCGCTGCCGTCGGCCTGCTTGGTCGTGAACGCGGTGTCGAGCGGGAACGGTTCGGCCGGCGGACGGAGGTCGCCGCCGTCGAAGGCGGCCCAGCTGCTGCTCTCCCGGTTGCCGACGATCAGCCGGATGTCGTTGCCGAGCAGCGAGCCGAGCGCGGCCGCCGTCTGCCGGTTGCTCATGCGCTGCCGCTGCGCGAGCCAGCCGAGCGTCGTGTCGCCCGATCGCACGGGGAAGAATGCCCAGTAGAGGACCTCGTCGCCGACGCGCTGGAACGGTCCCCAGCTGCGCCGGTCACCCTCGAGCTTGGGCTCGGGCTCGGGATCGTGGCTGGTTGGCGCGCCGATCGACGCGAGCCGCTCGTGGTCCGCGCTCCACAGCTCGACCGGAAGCCCCGCGTCGCCCGGCCGCAGCAGCGTGCGCAGCACCGGATTGACCTTGGCCGAATCCGCGTGGCCGGTGGCGAGCGCCTCGCGGATCACCGGCGCGGCCCCGACGCGGCCGTTCAGGCTGTCGCGGGCGGCCACGCCCGCGCGGCTCAGGTCGGCGAGCTCGCGCGCGACTCGCTGCAGCCGCTCCTCGCCCGCGGCGCGCGAGGCGGCGCGCACCTCCCGCCCGGCCACCACGCCGGCCAGCACGAGCGTGGCCGCGGTCAGCCCGACGAGGAATAGCGGGAGCTTGTGCCTCAGCGAGAGGCGTTGGATAGGACCCACGGGATGCCGGGAGGGGGGTGAAGCGGAAGCGTCGACCAACTATTGCTCCGCGCCGACCCCCGCCGCAATCGAAACAGGGACTCCCGCCCTAGTGGATCTGCTCTCCCAGCCAGGAGCGCAGCGCGACCCGGCCCGCGTTCGAGTAGACGTGGCTCGGATAGAGGTTGCAGTCGGGGGTGTTGATCCCCCGCACGCAGCCGTTGTAGGCGAGCAGCGCCTTGTCGATGTCCCCGCCCGAGCGCTCCAGGTCGTCCTTGAAGATGCGGGCGCCGTGGCAGAGGTTCGCGTCGGGGTCGGTCAGGTCGTTGGAGACGCAGTCCCAGCGGCCGGCGTGGAAGGGCATGACCTGCATGAGGCCGATCGCGCCCTGCGAGCTCCGGATGCCGGGATCCAGCATCGGATTCTCGACCAGGAGCACCGAGGCCAGCACCCTCGGATCCACCCCCGCGGCGTGCCCCTCCTTCACCAGCGCCATCGCCACCCGCCGCACCCACGCATGGTCGCTGTGGATGGTCTCGAGCATCTGCTCGATCGGCTGGACCTCGCGGCTGTAGTAGCCGTCGATCTGGTCCAGGTCGTGGCGCAGCGCATCCGCGCGCCCGAGCACCTCCGCGACCGTGGGCGGAGGAGTGATGACGCGCGGGGCCCGCAGCGCGTCGGCGTCCGTGAACGCCGTCAGCGAGAGCAGCAGGGGCGCGAGTGCGATCGGCGCCACCGCCCAGCCCGATAGATCTCTATGGTGCTCGAACATCGTCGTAGACCTCCTTCAGGAACGGCATCGGCCGACCAGCGCCGGACGTTCGACCTCATTTTCGCGAGGCTCCCAATGCAGAATCAGGGCCACCCAAGGCTCCCGGACCCGAATATAGGCCGAATGTCCATGACCTGTCGACGGTTCCGGGATCGATGGACATACGTCGATCCCTTACAGCGGATTCCACGACAGTCGTCGTCGACGGCCGCATCGGTGACCCGGGGATGCGCTCCGGGGTCTCACCGTCACCCACCAGAGATGGCGCTCCAACCGGTGCCCCCGAATAGCCCTATGCGACGAATCGGCCTGAAGCCCGCGATCGCGGCCGCCCTCCTTCTCCTGGTCGCGTGCGGGGAAAGCCCGACCGAGCCCGCGCCCGACGCGCTCACCGAGCTGCCCCGAGCGCTGAGCACGACCGAGCGATCGCTGATCGCCGCGAGCAACACGTTCGCGATCGGGCTGCTCCGGCAGGTGCACTCGGCGACCCCGAAGGAAACCGTCTTCCTGTCGCCCTTCTCGGCATCGATGGCGCTCGGCATGACGATGAACGGCGCTCAGGGCGCCACCCTCGACCAGATGAAGGCGACGCTCGGCTTCGGCACGATGCCGATGGCCGACATCGACGCGTCCTACCGGAGCCTGCTCCAGCTGCTCGGGTCGCTCGACTCGCGCGTCGATCTGCGGGTGGCGAACGCGCTCTTCTACCGGGCGGGCTTCCAGCTGGAGGCGCCCTTCCTCGCCTCGGCGAAGGATTACTTCGGCGCCCAGGTGCAGGGCCTCGACTTCAACGCGCCGGCCGCGGCGGTCACCATCAACGATTGGGTGAAGACGGCGACGGCGGGTCGGATCGACGGGATCGTCGATCCGCCGATCGACCGTGACGTCATGGCGATGCTGCTGAACGCGGTCTACTTCAAGGGCGACTGGCGCAATCGATTCGACGCGGGCGAGACCACGTCGGCGCCGTTCCAGGCGCCGGGTGGAAGCCGCTCGGTGTCCATGATGCACGTCGAAAAGGAGATGCCGTTCCGGACCGGCCCGGGATGGATCGCGGCGGACGTCCCCTACGGGGCCGGCGCGTGGTCGATGACGGTGGCGGTGCCGACCCAGGGGGCGACCCTCGACGCGGTGAGCGCCGACCTGCCGTCGATCCTCGACCCCGACGCGCGCTGGAGCCAGGTCCCGGTCTCGCTCTACCTGCCGAAGCTCGAGCTGTCGTGGGACCGGCTGCTGAACGACGACCTGCGCGCGCTCGGCATGGTGGACGCGTTCGACGACGTTCGCGCCGATTTCAGCGCGATGTCCCGCAGCACGCACCTCGTCATCGCGACGGTCAGGCAGAAAACCTTCTTGTCGGTCGACGAGAAAGGCACCGAGGCGGCGGCCGTGACCTACGTGGGCGTGGTGTCCACTGCGGCGCCGGTGACTCAGACCGTCCGCGCGGACCGGCCCTTCCTGATCGCGATCCGCGAGCGGCTGACTGGGACCGTGCTGTTCGCCGGGTACATCGTGCAGGCGCCCGGCGCCTAGAGCCGGCGCGAGGGCCGACGCGAGGGCCTACCCGAGCGCCGCCGCGACCGCCGCGGTCGCCGCGACGCGCGGCAGGTAGATGAAGAAGATGGCGCCGCGGCCGGGCTCGCTCTCGACCCGCAGCGCGCCGCCGCTCTGGCGGACGAAGCCGTGCACGGCGGGCAGGCCGAGCCCCGCCCCGGAGCCGAACGGCTTGGTGGTGAAGAAGGGCTCGAAGATCCGCTCGAGGGTCCCCGCGTCCATCCCGCGCCCGGTGTCGCGCACGGTCAGCAGCACGTAGCTGCCGGGATGCGCGTCCTGGATCTCCGCGGCGGCCGCCGCGTCCAGCTCGACCTGCTCCACGCACAGCGCGAGCAGCCCGCCCCCGGGCATCGCCTCGCGCGCGTTCACGGCGAGGTTGAGGAGCGCCATCTCGACCTGTCCCTGGTCGGCCACGATCAGGGGCGCGAGGTCGTCGATCTTCACCGAGACGCGCACCTCCTCCGACACCGCGCTCTGGAGCAGCGGCGCGACCTCGGTCACCACCTGGCCGAGGTCGAGCACCTCGGGCCTCAGGATCTGGCGCCGGCCGAACGCGAGCAGCTGCCGGGTCACGCCCTCGCCGCGCCGCGTCGCCTGCCGGATCGCCTCGAGGTCCTCCTTCATCTCCGACGTCGAGCTGTCGGCGAGCAGCAGCTCGGTCCTTCCGCGGATGACGGTGAGGAGGTTGTTGAAGTCGTGCGCGACGCCGCCGGCGAGACGGCCGAGGCCTTCCATGCGGCGCGCCTCCTCCGCCTGCTCGGCCATCTGCTGCCGCTCGGCCTCGAGGCGGCGGTTCTCGCGGATGAGCACGCGCTGGTAGATCCAGAGCAGCAGCGCCCCCAGGCCGAGGAAGCCGAGCACGATCATCTCGCGCGGCCCGGCCGTGTCGTCGGCGACGATGCCGAGCCGCTCCATCAGGAAATGGAAGATCGGAAAGGTGAACGCGTACGCGACGAGCGGCGCGAGCCTGCCCTGCTGCGGCGTGGGCGCGGCCACCACCTCGTCCTCGCCGCCGACGCCGTGCGGGACGCGCGCGGCGAGGATCAGCGGCACGAAGAGCAGGAACCAGCCGGGACCGCCGGTCGTCTGGTCCGCGCCGAGCACCGCGACCGCTCCGGGCACCGGCGGGGCGAACATGTTGTTCAGCCCGCGCAGCACGAAGGCGATGCCGATCCAGAGAAAGACGGCTCGCCAGTACGCGCTCGACGAGGACAGGCGCAGCGTGAACGCGCGCAGGACCAGGAAGACGTCGAGCACGACGTAGAGACCGCTGAGCGACGCGCGCGCGTTCTCCGCGCCGGCGCCGGGGCTCACCAGCACGTACGCGATGAGCGCGAACAGGAAGAGCAGCGCGCCGAGGTTGTCGAGCAGGCGGAGCTGCTCGTCCGAGCGGCTCAGGCTCGCCGCGCCCGGGGTCATCTCGAGCGCGATCATGATGAAGAGGTAGCGGCCGAGATAGAGCAGCTCCTCGCGCCGGAGGACGGTCGGCACGAGCGCGCCGGTGGCCGCCGCCTGGTAGATCTGCACGAGGAAGTAGAACGCGAGGCCCACCGCGATGAAGCGCCAGAACGCGCGCGTTCGGCCGGGCTCGTCGGCCGGGCGGAAGAAGACGGCGATGAAGCCGCCGGCCGCGGCGAGCGCGCGCCCTACCAGCGCGGCCGTCCCCACGGCCGCGGGAGCCAGGGGGATAAACGACGCGGCCGCTCCGATCAGCACGACGATCAGAGCGGTCGTGAAGACCGCGTCCCGGCGCACGTCCGGGATCGAGAAAACCGGCATGTACTTGAAAGTGAGTCGTCGAGCGCCCGATCTCAAATGGCGCGCTCTGGACTCCCCCGTACGGCCCGGCGCTAGACGTCGTCGCGCACGCCGCCCGAGCGGGCCCTCCCCTGGCCCACCGCCACGCCGGTGCCCACGCCCAGGCCGAACGCGAGCGCGGTTCCGGCGCCGACGAACGGGATCACGGCGACGACCGGCGCGGCGACCAGCGCCGCCCCCGCCCCGACGATCACGCCGAGCAGCGGGTTCTCCACCCAGGACGTGAAGCGCATCCGGCGGGCGACGAAGTCCTTGGACTTCAGGTGGCCGATCACACCCGAGCTGGTCGCCGCCGCCACTCCGATGATGCCGAGCATGCCGCTCCTCCTCCGTGGGTCGCCGTGCTGGTGGGCCCTACGCGTGCGCGCGCGCATTCGTTTCGACGCTCGAACGGCAGGAATCTTGCGCCGGCGCACCCTCCGACGGATCGCCCCACGAGGAGCCCGCATGGCCAACGCAGAGCGCGACAATCCGAAGAGCTCGAAGCCCGGCGCCGACCGCGAGCCGCCCGGCAGGAAGAGCGGCAGCGAGTCGACTCCCGGCCCGCATCCGGCGGCCCCCAACCCGAAGCAGGTCCCGCGCGAGGATTCGCACGGCCCCGAGCCGGAGGGCGAGCGCGGCCGCGGCATCCCCGAGCGAAAGGGTGGCAAGCTCTAACCGCGCTGTGCGTCGCAGCCCGGCCCGATCGTCCTCTGGAGTACGTATGCTTTCGAGCTTTCGACTGAGCCGCGTCCTTCTGGTCGCGATCGCGTCCGCCGCGCTCGCCGCGTGCAACAGCAGCACGGACGCGGGCTCGCCGCCCAACACGCCGGCGCCCCTCTCCGCCACGCCGAACTCCGATCGCCAGGTCACGCTGAGCTGGGGCACGGTCGGCGACGGCACCGCGCAGGTGAAGATCGAGCGCGCGGACGCGAACGGCGTCTTCAACCCGGTGACGACGGTCGGCGGCGACGTGAAGAGCTACGTCGACACCGGCCTCCAGCCCGGCGCCGCCTACCAGTACCGCGTGCAGGCGTGCAATTCCGTGGGCTGCTCGGCCTACGCCGGCCCGGTCTCGGTCAGCACGTTCGCCACGCTCGTGGTCACGACCAGCTCGCTGGGCGGCGGCGTCATCGGCACCTCGCTGAACCTGCCCATCTCGAGCACCGGCGGCAGCTCGCCCGTCACCTACGCGCTGGCGTCCGGCACGCTGCCGGCCGGCGTGACGCTCAGCTCGGCGGGCGTGATCGCGGGCACGCCGACCCAGACGGGATCCTTTCCGATCACGGTGCGCGCGACCAGCGCCGACGGGCAGACGAGCATCGTCAGCCTCGTGCTCGTGGTGCGCGCCCAGCTCGTGATCACGACCACCACGCTGCCCAACGGGACGCGCGGACAGACGTACACGAGCGGATTGAACGCGACCGGCGCGGACAGCGTCTATACATGGACGGTCGAATCGGGATCGCTGCCGGCCGGGCTGACGATGACGGCGCGCGGCATCATCTCCGGAACGCCGACCACCGAGCAGACGTCCCGCTTCACCGCGCGCGTGCGCGCCGGCGACGGCCAGACCGCGGTGCACGACTACACGATCACGATCGTGACCGCCCCGAGCGGCCCCGCGCTGGGCATCCGCAACGCGGTGCTGCCGCCGGCGCTCTCGAACCAGACGTACCAGCCGCAGCTGTTCGCGCAGGGCGGCGACGGCTCGAACGTCACCTGGTCGATCGCGTCGGGCTCGCTGCCGAGCGGCATCACGCTCAGCACGGGCGGGGTCTTCTCCGGAAGGTCCAGCGCCACGGGCACCTACTCGATCACCGTGCGCGCGCAGAACGTCTCCGGCCAGAGCGTGACCAAGTCGTTCACGCTGACGCTGGTGGCGGACGACGTGACGCACTTCAACGTCACGCGCGTCGACGTCGCGACGGTGCCGGCGAACATCGAGCCGAACGTGCAGGCCGCCATCGCGCGCTGGCAGAGCGTCATCACGGGCGATCTGACGCGCGACGACGTGCCGCGCGGGTTCATCGGCTCGGGCGACTGCGGCGGCTTCGGCGACGCGGCGAACGGCACGGTCGTGGACGACGTCATCATCATCGTCAACATCGCGCCCATCGACGGCGTGGGTAAAATCCTCGGACAATCCTCGCCCTGCATCATCCGCGACAACATCCTGACCGAGGTCGGCTTCCTCACGCTCGACTCGGACGATCTGTCGAAGTACGTCGGCACGCAGACGCTCACCGACATCATCTTCCACGAGATCGGCCACATCCTCGGCTTCGGCACGCTGTGGCAGGGCTTCGAGTGCCCGGTTTCCTCCGGCTTCACGAAGTGCTGGAGCTATCTGAGCGGCGGCGGCACCAACGATCCGCGCTACACCGGCCCGGCCGCGGTGCGGGAATGGCAGGCGCTCGGCGGGACGGGCAACGTGCCGGTCGAGAATACCGGCGGCTCGGGCACCGCGGACTCGCACTGGCGCGAGACGATCTTCAAGACCGAGGTCATGACCGGCTTCGTGTCGCAGACCGGCGTGCCGAACCCGCTCAGCCGCGTCACCATCGGCCAGTTCGAGGACCTCGGCTACACGGTGAACTACTCGGCCGCGGACTCGTACTCGCTGCCGACGTTCACCGGACTGCAGGCGCTGATCGATCAGGGCGAGCCGTGGGAGGAGGTCGCGCCCGGGCAGATCCTGGTGCACGGAGCGGACGGCACGAAGCGAACGATCCCTCGCTGATTCGTGTAGGAAAGACGCCCTGTTTCACCGGGCACCCACCCCTGCCACGACCATGAGAACAACCTCGCGCCTTGCCCGGGTCGCCCTGGCCGCCGTGTGCGTCGCCGCCGCCGCGTGCAGCGGCGATTCCACGGCGCCGGCCGCCGCGCCCATGGCCCCGTCGTCGCTCGCCGCGACCCCGAGCATGACGCAGATCACGCTGACCTGGCTGCTGCCGCCGGGCTCGGTGGATCAGGTGCAGATCCAACGGTCGGTCGGGGGCGCGCCGTACGCGGCGCTGACCACGCTCAAGCCCGCCACCGGCACCTACACCGACACGGGGCTGACCGCTGGCGTCGTCTACGGCTATCAGGTGCAGGCGTGCAACGCGGGCGGCTGCTCGACCGCCGCGCAGATCTCGGTCACGACGCCGACCACGGTCAACACGACGCCGCTCTCCATCTCGACGCCCGCGCTGCCGCCCTCGCTCGTGAACCTGGCCTACGAGCCGCAGCTGCGTACGACCGGAGGGACCAGCACGGCGAGCCCGACGTGGGCGCTCGTGTCCGGCACGCTGCCGTCGGGCGTGACCATGGACGCGAGCGGCAGCTTCAGCGGCAAGCCCACCCAGACGGGCAGCTTCCCGATCACGGTGAAGGTCACGAAGGGCTCCGAGACCGCGCAGAAGGCGCTGACGATCCAGATCATCCAGCCCGATCTGACGCGCTGGAACATCACGCGCATGGACGTGCAGCCGGTGGACGCCGCCTACGAGCCGGCGGTCTCCGCCGCGATCGCGCGCTGGGAGTCCATCATCACGAAGGATCTGGTGATGGACACGATCCCGCGCGGCTTCTACTCGCAGCCCGGGCAGGACACGTGCGACGGCTTCGGGCCCGCGGCGGAGGGCGTGTTCATCGACGACTTCTTCCTGATGGTGAACATCGGCACGCTGCCGCAGAACGTGATCGCCGAAGCGACGTCGTGCGGCTGGCGGGTCGCCGATCAGACGTCGGTGATCGGCATCCTCACGCTCAGCCGCTCCTATCTGGCGACGCTGCCGACGGATCAGCTGAACGCCGTCGTCTTCCACGAGATCGGCCACACGCTCGGCTACGGCGTGTTCTGGGATTTCGCGCGCTTCCCCGACACCGGCTTCCGCACCGACTTCATCACGCCGAACACCTGCGTCTTCGACACCACGAGCGGCAACCTGACCGTCGGCGCCGACCCGCGATTCACCGGGCCGGCCGCGGTGCGCGAATGGCAGGCGCTCGGCCGGACCGGCGCGGTGCCGATCGAGGACAACGAGCCGTACGGGCCGGGAACGCTCTGCTCGCACTGGCGGGAGAGCGTGTTCGACTCGGAGGTGATGACTGGAATCATCGAGAACACCGGGACCAAGATGCCGCTGAGCCGGGTCACGATCGCCTCGATGGCGGACCTCGGCTTCACGGTGGACTACAGCAAGGCCGACCCCTATCAGCTCCCGGCGCAGCCGGCGAGCCTGCAGGCGACGTCGCCCTGGACGATCGGCGGCGACTACTGGCTGCCGCTGCACTGGGAGATCGTGCAGCCCGAGCGCGCGCGGCCGCTGACGGGGCGCGGCCTCAACCTGCAGAGGTAGCCGCATGAAGACGATCGAGGTGCTCACGCTCGGCGCGGCGCTCGCCTTCGGCATGGGCGAGAGCTGCCCGAAGCAGGCGATGCAGGCCGCCGCTTCGGTCGCGGGCTGCTACCAGTTCGAGCGCGACGCCGGGGCGAAGACGCTCGGGCTGCCGTGGGGGGTCGTGCTGGAGGACGCGGCGCTCGGACCGGGCTGGCCGCTCGTCAACGATCGGCCCGGCGTGCGCCGCGCGGTCACCGCGCTCTCCGCCAAGGATCGCGCGGACGCGCCGTTCGGCTACTGGGCGGCCGCGCCGGGCGACTCGATCGAGGTCGGCTACCCGGGCGGCGGCGCGACCGTGCTCTTCCTCGCGCCGAGCGGGAAGGATCTGGTCGGTCGGGGCTACGCCGCGGGAGACGTGGTGCGTCCGGGCCGGCCGATGGGCGCGGAGCGTCCCTCGTCCGCGGTGGTCGCGCGCCGCGTGCTATGCGGAGCGAGCTGAAGACTCGCCCGCGCTGAGCGCGCGCTCGACCAGTCCGACCGCGACCTCCAGACGCTTCCAGTCCGACTCGCTCAGCCCGTCGAGCAGCCCGCGCACGTGATCGACGCGGCGCTGCCGCCCGCCGTGCAGCGCCTTCACGCCTTTGGCCGTCGCGCGCACGTTGACGACGCGCGCGTCCGTGCCCGCGCTCTCGCGCTTCACCCAGCCGTCCTGCTCGAGCCGACTCACCAGCCGGCTCATGGTCGGGGCCGTGACCTGCTCCGCGGCCGCGAGCTCACCGAGCGGACGCGGTCCCCCGAAGACCAACACCGAGAGCGCGGACGCGCCGGCCGGCGTCAGGCCGATCTCGGGATCGTCCTGGCGGGCCCGCCGCAGGAGATGGATCGCCGCGCTGTGCAGGCGGGACGCGATCTCGGCGCGCTGGGACTCGTCCATGGCTCTCCGGGACTCGGGCATTTTCGGCTGCGCGCTCTCGGCCCTTTCGCGATCCGGGACCCTTGCGGCGCCGGCGGCCGGTGCATTATTTAGTTAGTAGAAACTAATCACTTTTCCCGCAGCCCGCAACGCCGGAGTCCCGCCATGAGCACGACGACCGAGCCATTCGCGCTGTCCCGCATTCGCCAGATCGCGCAGGTCACCCACGACCTGCCGGCCGCGGTCGCGTTCTACCGGGACACGCTCGGGATGAAGCTCCTGTTCGAGGTGCCCGGACAGCTGGCCTTCTTCGACTGCGCCGGCGTCTGGCTGATGCTCTCCCCGCCCGAGAAGGAGTTCGACCATCCGGGCTCGGTCCTCTACTTCGAGGTGGACGACATCCACGCCGCCCATCGGACGCTGGTCGAGCGCGGCGTGGACATCCTGGGCGAGCCCCACCGCATCGCGGACATGGGCACCTACGAGCTGTGGATGAGCTTCTTCCGCGATCCCGACAAGAACCCGCTCGCGCTGCGCGCCGAGGTGAAGAAATAGTCGGGCGGCTGGCGCCGCCGAACCGCGCCACACTAGTCTCCGGCCCATGAACAAAGCGATCACACGCGCCACCGCGCTGCTCTGCGTCGTGCTCTCGAGCGGCTGCTACACGTACGCCCAGACGGAGCTCAAGGGTCTGCCGTCGGCGTCCTACGTGCACCTGTTCCTGACGCGGGCGGGCCTGGACGCCATCCCGAAAGAGGCCGTCCCCACGAGGACGAACTACATCAGCGGGCGCGTGCAGAAGGAGACCGCCGACAGCGTTCTGATCACCGTGCCGGTCAGCCTTTCCATCCAGGGCAACGGAGCGCGGGACCTGGCGCAGAACGTCTACATCCCGATCACCGAGGTGGTCGGCGTCGAGCGCCGTCAGCTCAACGCCGGGCGCACCGTTCTGGCCGTCGTCGGCGGATTCGGGCTGGTCACGGGGACGGTCCTCGGCATCAGCAGCGCCGGCAAGCACAACGACGCGAACGACACGAGCGCCAACCCGAACTGATCGGGTCGGCGCTCGCGGGTCCCGCTCGCCTCTTCCGCCGGACGCTCAGCGCTGTGAGGTCGTGTCCGGCAGCTTCGTGATCAGCGTCGGCGCGCGGCGCGCCTTGGTCGCCTGCTCGAACGCGTACGCCCACGAGATCAGCTGCGGCTCCGTCCACAGATCGCCGATGAAGGCGACGTTGAACGCCATGCCGTCGGCGTAGTAGTCGCCCGGCAGCGTCACCACCGGCAGCCCGATGTCGTTGATGATGTTGCTCGGGATCTCCGGGTGGTTGTTCGGGCTGTAGTCCGGGCGCGCCGGATCCTCGACCAGCGGCCGGATCGGCCCCGCGGCCTGCGGGAAGAAGAGCCCGTCGAGCTTGTTGTCCGCGAGCACCTTCCGGAAGGTCGCGCGGATCTGCATGCGCCACGCGCCGTAGGCGTCCGACTCCTCGGTCGCGGTCGGCGTGGTGGGCTGCACCGGCGGACGATTCTGCGCCGGGCCGCCCCGTCCACCGCGACCACCGCCCGCCGCGGCGCCGGCCGGCGGGGGAGTGTCGCCACCCGCGTCCCCACCGCGGTTCCGGTTCTCACCGCGGAACGGACGGCCGGTCAGCTTCTCCCACTCCTCCTTGCTGTGGAACGCGGCGTGCGGCCCGAGCCCCATGAAGTAGACGAGCAGGTCGTGCTCGCCCACGCTCGGCACGCGCGGCTGCTTCTGATAGAGATCGACGAAGCCGCTGCCGGCGAACGGATCCTCGACCACCTCGGCGCCCATCGACTTGAGCTTCTCGATCGCCTTCGCGTAGAGCTGCGCGGTCTCGGGCGCGAGCGGCATGAACTGCCGCCGCCAGCCGAGGCCGACCAGCCCGAAGCGCTTTCCCTTGAGTGAGCCCGCGTCGAGCTTCGACGCGTAGCCGCCTTCCGGGATGTGCCCGACCGCCGCGTAGGTCGCGAGGTCTTCATTCGTCGGACCGGCGATGATGTCGAGCGCGTGCGCGGCGTCCGTCACGGTCCGCGCGATCGGGCCGACCACGTCGCGGTACGTCGCGTCGATCGGCACCACGCCCTCCAGCGGCACGAGCCCGAAGGTCGGCTTGAAGCCGACCAGCCCCTGCGACGACGACGGGTTCTCGATCGAGCCGCCCGTCTCGGTGCCGAAGCCCAGCGCCGCGAAGCTCGCGTTCACCGCGGTCGCGGTGCCGCCGCTCGAGCCGCCCGGCGCGCGGTTCACGTTGGTCGCGTTGCGCGTCACGCCCGCGACGCTGCTCTTCGAGCGCGTGCCGTCGCCCGCGAAGTCGGGCAGGTTCGTCTTGCCGAGCACGATCACGCCCGCCTTGCGCAGCCGCTCGACCGCCGCGGCGTCGTCGTCCGGGATCATGTCGATGCCGCCGGTCGCCTTGCTGAACCCCGAGTAGCCGGCGGTCGTCACGAGACCGGCGTAGTCGAGGTTGTCCTTGATCACGATCGGCACGCCGTGGAACGGGCCACGCGGGCCCGTCTTCTTGTATTCGGCGTCGAGCTGCGCGGCGATCTTGAGCGCGTCCGGGTTCATCGAGATGAACGCGTTGTAGACCGGCTCGTAGGTCGCGATGCGGTCGAGGTACGCCTGCGTGAGCTGGACCGCGGTGTACTTGCCCGCCTTGTAGTCGGCCTGGATCTGCTCGGCGGTGAGCTCGACGACGTTGATGTCGGCGAGCGGGTTCTTCTGCTTGGCGCTCGCGTGGGTCGCCGATGTCTGGCTGAGCGACGACCGGACCATCGGCGAGCAGCCGCCGAGGAGCGCGAGCGCGCAGGCCGCTGCGGGGACGACGAGCGAGCGGAACGACCTCGGGCGCATTGATGCCTCCGAAGAGCGGGTCGAAAGGGGGAGGTCCCGCCTAAGGTGGCGAGCGGCCCCGAGCGATGCAAACCGGAATCCGACGGTTGGCAGCGCGGACGCGCATCCTATATGGTGGCCGCGTGAGACCGCGCGCATCCCTCGCTCCGTGCGCGACGCTGGTGGCGTCGCTCTGCGCCGCGCTCGCATCCGCTTTCGCTTCGTCCGCGTGCTTCGAGTACGTGCCCGTCCCGGCCGAGGCGGTGCCGGCCAGCGAGGACGTGCGCGTCTACCTGAGCCGGCGCGGACTCGCCGACCTGCCCGAGGATCTCCCGAGCACCGGCCGCGCCTTCGTTACGGGGCGCTGGGCGAGGGCGACCGGCGACAGCGTGATGCTGCAGGTGCCGGTCGTGCGCCGCCTCGAGGACCCCAGCGCCCCCGACATCCGCCAGAACCTCTTCGTCGCGCGCGCGGACGTGCTCGACGTGCGGCGGCGGCGCTTCAGCACGGCGCGCACCGCGCTCGCGGTCGCCGGCGCGGTCGGCGGGAGCGCGGTGATCGTCACGGTCATCATGAAGGCCGGCGGCAACGAAGGCGCGGACACCGAAGTCGGTCCCGACCAGGTCCGCGTCCCTTGACACTCGCGGCGCCCGCCGCGTAAAACGGGGGACCCCCTCGCAGTGTTCTTGGCGCCTCGAGCGCCTGCTCGATAATCGGCTCGGACCAGACCACCCAGGCCGGAGGGAGGTTGCATGTCGCACGGAACCGTCAGGAAAGCAGTGCTCGTCGCGCTCGCGAGCTTCGCGCTCGGCGCGCCCCCCGTCTCCGCTCAACAGCTCGGCCGCGTCACCGGCACGGTGACCGACGCGCAGTCCGGCGCGGCGCTCAGCGAGGTGCAGGTCTTCCTCGTGGACGCGCAGCTCGGCGCGCTGTCCCGCGCGAACGGCCGCTACCTCATCCTCAACGTGCCGGCGGGCACGTACCAGGTGCGCGCGCAGCGCATCGGCATGAGCACGCAGACGGTGACCGTCACCTTTCCAGCACAGTGGGATCCGAAGCTTGGAATTCACGTGACTTGAAGTCGCGGC
>JADMIO010897361.1_pt1 | contig 41047 bp, 37 predicted proteins | sample 8958161 | NCBI WGS metagenome assembly JADMIO01 (sample SAMN16585339, study PRJNA669376) | soil metagenome | isolation source: Crop rotation soil | place: USA: Cullars Rotation, Alabama | collected 2011
AGGTGAGCCAGTGTGATTACATTTGCGGCCTAACTGTGGCCAGTCCAGTTACGCTGGAGTCACTAGTATTTAGGTGACACTATAGAAGCGGCCGCGACAACTTGTCCACGTGGAATTCTAAGCTTAGGATCCCAATGTGCTGGAAAGGCCGGTTGATTGTTATAGGCGCCCCAGGAAATCACCTGACCGTTAGTGCTCAATGCCACGGCAAAACCACTGGAGCCCGCCATGGCCCGGATCCCGCCCGCGGGCTGGTTCCATTGCACGGGCCAATCTTCATCGAACGCACCCCAGCTCACAATCGTGCCATTGGTCTTCAAGGCCAGCGTGAAAAGATCTCCAGCAGCAATGGCTATGACCCCGCTGTGCGCCTCGGGTGGTGGGACGGACTGACCCAAATCATTCGCGCCCCAGGCGATGACGCTCCCGTCCTCCTTCAACGCCACGGCATGGGCGTAGCCAGCGGTGATGGCTTTGACACCGCTCTGGGCCGCAGGGGGAACATCAAGCAAGCCAGTATCATCGGTTGTCCAGCAAAGGACGCGGCCATCACTTTTCAGAGCAAGGGTAAAGAAGTTTCCCGCGGCAATGGCCACAACCCCACTTTGTGCCTCGGTCGGAACCTCGGTCTGGCCAAATTGATTGTCTCCCCACGCGACCACGCGGCCACCCGAAGCAGCCGAAACCTGGCTGTCCCCGAGGCATAGAACTGCCAACAGCAGAGTGATTACAAGTTTTGGCCCTCTCGTCATATTCAGAGTGGAGCGTGGATTTACTCCGCAGGGGAAAAATGGATGCTCGGAAGTCGATTTGAGCTTAGTGCAAATTTACTGGCTTTCGTTGCAAAGTAATTCATTCATGAAAACATCCTTGCGATTCGAAATCCCTAACTGTTCCAAAATGCTAACCAAGTGAACCGGAGCGCCTATAGTCCTCCCGGGGTCGAAGCGGGTCAAGACGGTTTGTGCGTGGGTTTGCGGCCGTGCGGACCGGGGATTTACCTAAGCATTGAGTTGATTGCAGCGCCAGGTGTTTCATGACTGGCCTGAGTGGGTGGTTGTGACCGCATGGCACGAGTGACAAAGGGGCAAACTTTCACGGGGTAGGGATTCCCCGAGGGCGATGTTGACCGGAGAGCGGCAGCGGCAAGCGATGAGACGACAAAAGGGGATTGAAGGCGCCAGGAGGGCCAGGCAGAGCAGGATTAAGAGCAAGGAGCAAGAGCAAGATGGAGGAGGAGCGCCGGGTGGGGGAAACCAGAACAACCCAACAACACAAGAGATGGTCCGCTTCGCGGGAAAACCCCGGCCTACAGTGGGAAGGAGAGGAAAGGGCGGAGGGACGATGGCCGCAGAGGGAGAAGCCTGTGCCTGCGCCCTCCCCATAAACTGACCGTATGGCCCTAATGAGAGAGGAAGAACCTCTCACGGGGGCGACACCCTCAACCGGTAAAAACGCGGACTCGAAGCAGGCGCATTGGTGTCCGTCCAACTCGTGGTGCCGGGCAGGCCGATTAGGTTGCTGCGCAGCACCGAAAAGGCCGGCGCGCCAGTCAGGTTCGTCGCCTGCTCCAGGGTGTAAGTGCGGTTGGTGACGCTCGTCCAGGTGAGGGTGGCGTTGGTTGGCGTGACCACGGGCGGCGCGAGCCGGAGCACGGACAGAGCGTTGGTGGGTTCGGTTCCAGCCCGCCACTCTTGCCAATTGTTGAGACCGTCGTGGTCCGTGTCCGCGTGATCCGCCGAGCCGTCGGTGAGCAGGCCGAATTGCTGGAGCCAGCCCGTGAACTCGCCTAATCCCGGTCCCTGATATTCGTAGGCACCGATGTCCACCGTACCGCCAACGATGCGCGAGCGGCCGTCCAGGTCCCTGAGGGCGATGACGTAGCCATTGTTGCCCGCGTTGATGCAGGGAGAGTTCGATTGCAGGCGGAAGTTGCCACCGAGGCGATCTAGAAACATCGGCTCGGCGGTGATGTTGCCAATTATACCGGAATTATCAGGAATGACAGAACTCGGCGCCGGGATAGTGCAACAGTGGCCAAAACTGGCGTTGGCATAAAAATTGGATCCTTCCTGTGCCGTGTTGTAATAAATAATGCAGTTGTAGAGCGTGCCGCCAAAAATCCCTCCGCCCCGATTCGCCGAGTTAGCCGTCAAGGTGCAATTGCTGAGGACGCCGGAATACGACCCACCGCCCGCATCCGCCGAGTTGCCGGTCAAAAGACAGTTTTTGAGCGATGCAAAATAGGAGCCGCCGCCGTTCATCGCCAAGTTGCCGGTTAGGGTGCAGCTCCAGAGTGTGCCATAATAGGAGGCGCCGCCGTTCGTGGCGGAGTTAGCCCTCAATGTGCAGTTGCTGAGCACGCCGGAATAGGAGCCGCCGCCCACATCCGCCGAATTGCCCGCCACCGCGCATTTGTAGAGCTCGCAATGGTAGGCGCCCCCACCGGAATCCGCCGCATTGCCGCTGATGCTGCAGTAGTTAAGGGTGTTAGAGCACGCGCCGCCGCCGAAGCTAGCCCGATTGCTGGCCAGCATGCACCCGGTGAGCAGGCCGGAATACGCGCCCCCGCCAAGGACAGCCCCATTGTTGCTCAAGATGCAATTGTAGAGTTCGCCAGAATGGGAGCCGCCGCCGTGGTCGGCGGAGTTGGCGGTAAAGAGGCAATTGCTCAGGGTGCCGGAATAGGAGCCGCCGCCGAACGTAGCCCGATTGCTGGTGAAGATGCAGTTGTTGAGTTCGCCATGCCACGCACCACCGCCAAATTCAGCCGAGTTCCCGATAAACGTGCAGTTGTTTAGCGTGCCATAATACGACCCACCGCCGCCGTAACGAGCCGAGTTGCCGATGAAGATGCAGTTGGTTACGGTGGCCGTTGAAAAGCACAAGACACCCCCGCCGTAGTATGTAGTCGCGCCGTTGGTCAAAGTGAACCCGCTCAGAACCGCTTGGTCCGTCAGGTAAACACAGCGAAGAGCCCCATCACCGTTGATCGTCCCCGGCACCTGGTAACCTTGAATTACTGTTGCCTGCGGCCCATTGATGCTCCGCACAGCCACCGACTTGGTCACGGCGACCCGTCCCCCGCTTCCTCCACCGACCGCATAAGTTCCATTAGTGACCAGCACCGTGTCGCCGTCCTGCGCGGCATCGACGGCGTCCTGGATCACATGCGCGGCCGTATTCCAGGTGGTGTATGGCGGAGAGGGGTCAGGGCTGTCCTGCCAGACGTACAAGATGGCTGCGTCCAACCGCATGCCCACGCTAAAGGGGTTGCTCTCGCCTGCAATGCCAGCCTCGGTTTGGGCCCGCAAGGTGACGTGGGGAGCCGTTACCGGAATTGACACCTCGCCCGCCCAGCGGCCATTGGTAAAGGGGCCGGAAACGCTGGGGGCAACCGTTCCATCTGCGCCAAAAAGGGTAAGCGAAACCGGAGCGGTGAAGTTGGTCACTGTGGCGTTGGCGGCATCCTGGGCGGTGATGGTTATTGTAAATGGGACGCCAACCTGTTGGGGGGACGTAATGGGGCTAAAACCAAAATGATGGAGTGTCCCCAGCGGGACTACCTGGACCAAAACCGTGGCAGAGATACCCCCTGGAAAGCTGTCATTGTAGCCGGTCAAACGCACCGAGTAGAGTCCCGGTGTGTTCCAGCTATGGCCTAGGGTAGGCATGTTGCTCACCACCACGCCGTCGCCGAAATCCCAAACACTAGCCGTGATTGGCCCCTCGTTGTGAGCCACGAACGACGCCGGGAAGCCCGGGCCCAGGGTGGTCGAGTTCGCCTCGATAGCCATGCTAAGCAGACCGGTGACGCTGCCGGCCGAAACCTGATCCGCTCCCATGCAGGGAGGATTCAGCCAGGGCTCGCCGTCTATATCCACACCACTGATATAAGCCGCGCTGCCGCGTCCGATGCAGGGTGAGCCAAGCGAGAGATGGGATGCGGAGGCAAGTTGGGGCGGGTCGCTGATATTGCCGAGGCCATTGGTCGGTGCGGGCAGAGTGCAGGAATAGTTCAAAGTGGTGTAGGCGTAGTTGGATCCTTGCGGCGCATTGTTGTAATACACAATGCAGTTGTTGAGTTCGCTAGCATACGTGCCGCCACCGTAGGAAGCCGAGTTGCCCGTCAGGGTGCAGTTGTTGAGCGCGCCGTAAACGGAGCCGCCGCCGGAGGAGGCTGAGTTTCCGCTCAAAATGCAATTGTAAAGCGTGCCAGCATACGAGCCGCCGCCATAAATAGCCAAGTTGCCGGTCAAGGTGCAGTTGTTCATCGTGTCGTAACAGGAACCTCCGCCGGACTCAGCCGAGTTGCGGCTCAAGGTGCAGTTGTTGAGCTTGCCGAAATACGAGCCACCGCCGGCAGACGAAGCCGAGTTGCTGCTCAAGGTGCAGTTGTTGAGCACGCTACCCAAGGCCCCGCCGCCATACTCAGCCGAATTGCCGGTCAAGGTGCAGTTGTTGAGCGTGCCACCATTCGCGCCGCCAGCGCCATGAAATGCGGAATTACCCGCCAGCACACAGTTGCTGAGCATGGCGCCCGATTCGCACCATACTCCTCCGGCGTATTTCTCCATAATATAATCCCCGCTGGTCCGGGTGTGACCATTCTTCAGGGTAAACCCGCTCAGTATCGTATTAGACATGACGTAGGCACAACGAACAGCCCCATCGCCGCATCCGCTCGCATTCGGCCCCGCAGCCCCCACGATCCACGTCGCCGCCGGGCCATTGACGCTGCGCACCACCATGTTTGGGCTCAGAACCACGCGGTTAGTCATCAGTCCAACGATCGCCTTGCCACCCCGGGAATAAACCCCGTTGGTGACTAACACGAGGCGCCCGAGCTCGTTCCCGGCATCAATCGCACTTTGAATGTCCGTCGCCGCCGTGGACCAATTGGTGTATGGAAAAGTCGGGGTCGGATTGGACGCATTGACATAATAAACCGCTCTGACCACCTGCACGAGGACCGTCGCACTCACACCCCCGGGAAAACTGTCATTGTAACCGGTCAAGCGGACCGTGTAGAGCCCCGGCTCGTTCCAGCTATGGGTCAGGAAAGGAGTGTTGCTCACCACCACGCCGTCGCCGAAATCCCAAACACTGACCGTGATCGACCCAATATTCTGGGCCACAAATGGCACATCAAAACCAGTGGCTATGTTGGTGTAACCGGCCTTAATCCCCATGCTGAGCGGACCGGCAGCGCTGCCGCCCGAAAACTGATCCGCGCCCATGCAAGGTGGATTCCGCCACGGTTCCCCGTCGATATCCACGCCGGTGATGTAAGCCGCGCTGCCGCGGCCAATACACGGCGAGCCGGCCGAGAGATGAGAGGCCGAGGCGAGTTGGGGCGGAGCGCTGATATTGCCTGGACCCGACGGCAAGGGAGTGGTGCAGGAATAGTTAAACCGGGACGGATCGTAGGATGTTGAAGAGTAATTACCCCCCTCGATGGCACCGTTGTAATAGACGACACAGTTGTTGAGCGTGTCAGCAAATGAGCCGCCGCCGGATGAAGCCGAGTTACCGGTCATGGTGCAGTTGTTGAGCACGCCATACGCTGAACCGCCACCCCATCCAGCCGAGTTGCCGGTCAAGATACAGTTGGTAAGGGTGCTAAAATGCGCGCCGCCACCGTACCCACCCGAGTTGCCGGTCAAGGTGCAATTGTTGAGCGAGCTACCATGTGAGCCGCCGCCGTGTTGCCAACCCGAATTGCCGATCAAGGTGCAGTTGCTGAGCGTGGTATAAAACGCGCCGCCGCCGGCCTCAGCCGAGTTGCTGCTCAAGATGCAGCCGGTCAGGATGCCATTGTGCGCCCCGCCGCCTTCATAGCCAAAATTGCCAGTCAAGAGACAGTTCTTGAGTGTGCCCGAAAACGAACCACTGCCGTAGCGGTTGCTGCTCAACGTGCAGTTTTCGAGCGTGCCCGAATACGAGCCTCCACCGAAGTAAGCCCAATTGCGGGTTAAAATGCAGTTGGTCAGCAAGCCGTCATAGGAGCCGCCGCCAGACGTGGCCGAATTGCCGCTCAGGGTGCAATTGCTGAGGACGCCGGAATACGAGCCGCCGCCGAAGCTTGCCGAATTGCTGGTCAAGATGCAGTTGTTGAGCAGGCCATGATACGAGCCGCCGCCGTTCGTAGCCGAGTTGCCTTTTAAGGTACAACTGTAAAGCGTGCCAGAATGTGAACCACCCCCGTTCGTCGCGTGGTTGCCTTGTAAGGTGCAATTGTTGAGCGTACCAGAATACGATCCGCCGCCGTTCGTCGCCGAGTTTCGGTTGAAGGTGCAGTTGTTGAGGAGGCCGGCATACGACCCGCCGCCCTGATCAGCCGCGTTGCCGCTCAACGTGCAGTTGCTGAGCGACCCAGAATACGAGCCGCCCCCGGAGTAATTCGCTCTGTTGCTGCTCAAGCTGCAACTGTTGAGCGTGCCTTGATAGGATCCGCCTCCGTAAGCCGCCGCATTGCCGCTGAAGGTGCAATTGTTGAATGCGCCATAATACGAGCCGCCTCCGTTGCGCTCCGCCACGTTGCCGCTCAACGTGCAGTTATTGAACGTCCCATAAAAGGAGCCACCCCCGTGACGAGCCGAATTGCCGGTCAAGATGCAGTTGGTCACGATGACGTCCGTTGAAGCGCACCACACGCCCCCGCCGGATGCTTCCTGATAGTTAGTGCTGGTAGTGGTCGCGCCGTTGGTCAGAGTGAAGCCGCTCAGAACCGCTCCGTTCGTTAAATAAACACAGCGAGTGGCGCCAGCGCCGTTTGTCGTCCCAGGCCGATACCCTTGGATCACGGTTATCTTTGGGCCATTGACGCTCCGCACCGTTACCGGCTTGGTAACCGCCAGCCGGTTCATGCCATACACCGCTCGCGCTCCGGTGTGATAGACGCCGTTCGTCACCAAAATTTCGTCACCCGGTAAGGACGCATCCACGGCGTCCTGGATCACGGCCGCAGCGGTGGTCCAATTGGTAAACGGCGGGACGGCGTTGGTGCTGGCGGCGTCCACGTAGTGAGTGGCGGCCGACGCCCTGAGGAGTACGACCAACAAACCGGCCGCGCACAACATGAGCAGTTTCGTTTTCATTCAGTTTGACCTTTGGGCAGGGGAAACCAGGAGTTATGCGCGTGGTGAGGACCGGCTGCGAGCTCTGGGTTTTCCTGGGCGGAGATCGTGCGGCGAAGCTTAACCCAGTCACGACTTGCAGGCAATACGCTGTACTGCGTAAAGCATCCGTCGTTCTTAAACATGCATGACATTTACCCAGTGTCATGTGCGCTGCGACGGGTTTAGTTCCGTGTGTGAATCTGGCGCTCTGCTTGTGTTCAAGGCCCGAACTTCCCCTCGTCACCCTCCCCCCGGGCGCGCCCGAGAGTATCGAGGGTGGAGAGACTGGGCAGCCACTGACCCCCATCGTTTCCCCCTCGGAGCCACGCTGATTGGTGCGAATTCAGAAGCAGGCCCTCCCTTGCCTATGTGTGTTCAAGGAGTAGTGTGGATTGTCGAACGAAGTAACCAATAACGAATCTATGAGCGACCCGAAAATTGATACGTACGGAAAAGGCCCGGCGCAGATTGATCTGCGGCAGCCTGGGGCGATGAAATTCTGGACTGAGAAATTTCTTTGCACTCCCAGCCAGCTAAAAGCTGCAATCAAGAAGGTTGGAACGAGGGTGGAAGCCGTCCAAAACGAATTTTTCCACTAACTTCAACCTCATGGTAATCGAGGAACTGGATGTAGCTAGGAATTATATTTATTAGCTTAAAGATCTCTTATGATTGGAAGGGAGCAGCGGTGGTGGGCCGCAGCAGGTCTCTGCCCGCTGGGTTGGCTCTGGCAACAAGCGTAAAGAAGAGGGCGGGTGAGCAATCCGCCCTCGTTGAGAAATGTTCGAAACAACCTAGCCTCCTTTTGAGACACGCATAGATTGCTGGCCTGGAGCGGTACTTAAAATGGGGTGTTGCATGGGGCAGGCGTCCGGAAAAGAGGATCGACGCTGTCGGGGAACCTCATGGCATCACCCTGTTGGTAGTGCCGCGCTCGTGCGGGCCGGGGGATGATTTTCGAATTGGGGCTTTTCTGGGTGCTCACAGTCGCTTGACGGAGTGATTGTGAGGAGGAAAGTGATTGATCTCCAGCCAATCGCGCAACCGAGCGCAGAGGGTAACCAATTGCGCCAAAGTGGACGACTTGACAAGGAAGGAATGCGCGCCGAGATCGAAAGCCCGTTCGACATCTTCGATGCGGGTGGAAGCGCTCAGGACGATGACCGTCATGGGCTTGAGCGAAGGCTGGGTGAGCAACCAATCGAGCACATCGAAGCCCGTCTTCATGGGCATGTTTAGATCCAGGAGCATGACCGCGGGCAGCGGGTAGGTGTGGCGGTCGCCATAGATGCCATCGCCGTTCAGATAGGCGATCGCCTCCTGCCCGTTGCGGACGTGCTGGATGGGATGCGTGGATTGCGCCTTCCGGAAAGCGATCCGCATGAGATCGACATCATTCTCGCTGTCGTCCGCGAGCAGAATGGTTTGGCCTTCGTTCATAGATTGCGGTCAGCGAAGTATCCGTCGAGTAGTAAAGAAGCACAGAATGCGGCTTCTGCCGAGGATTGTTTCGGGAATACTTCAGGCCCGGCGGAGTTCAAACCAGAACCGGGCGCCCTGGCCGGCGACTGATTCCAGGCCGACGCGGCCGCCCATGCGCTCGATGCCAATCTTCACGATGGAGAGGCCGATGCCCGTGCCGACGTACGTTTCGCCGTGGAGCCGGGTGAAGAGGCGAAAGATCTGCTCGTGGTAATGGGGCTCGATCCCGATGCCATTGTCCTCGACCCAGACGCGCACCCAATGCCCGCCCGGGCCCTCTAGGCCGCTGGCGGCGCCGGCGGGTGGGGTGTCGGAAGCGGTCGAAAACTCCTCCGACCGCAGGCGCAACGCCGGCTGGCTGCCGGGGGGCACAAACTTCAGGGCATTGCTTAATAGATTTGTAAAGACCTGCCCGAGCGAGGGCGCATGGGCCAACACTTTGGGCCACGGACCAATGACTTCCACGCGGGCGTCTTTCTCGCGGAGCTCCTTTTCCAGCCCGGAGAGACCGCTCAGCACGATCGATTCCAAATCCAGCGGCTCCAGCTCGAGGTTCTGCTGGCTGATGCGGCTGAAGGCGAGGAGGTCCACGAGCAAGGCATCCATGAACTGGGCGGCATTGCTGATGCGATGGGCGTAGCCGTGCCCCTCCTCGCTGAGCCCGAGTTCGGCCTCGTCGATGAGCAACGCGGAAAAACCTTGCATGGCCCGGAGGGGGGCGCGCAGATCGTGCGCGATGGAATAAACGAAGGTCTCCAACTGTTTGTTGGCCGCGAGCAGTTCGGCGGTACGCGTCTGGACCAATTGTTCCAGATGCAACGCCTGGTTGCTCAATTGCGCCTGGGCGAGGCGGAGCGTCTCCTCGGTTTTCCTGCGCTCCGCGACCTCCACCTCAAGATGGAGATTGAGGTTTTCCGCGTGGTCCTTTAGCTCATGCTGGCGCAACCCCGCGACGAGCAAGGCCTCATTGATGGCAGTCACGTTTTGACGGAAATGGGCGGAGCTGGTGAGTTGGATGATGACACCGACGGGCTTTTCATTGGCATCCAGGGCGGGCCACATGGCGTAGAGCCAGCAGGCTGGCTCGGGCTCTGAATCCTGTGCATGGGCGAGGGTCGCGGCCTCGCCGGTTTGGTAAACCTGGTCCAAAATCGGCAAACATTTTTCCCCGCCTGGCACGATCCCGGGGAAAGGTTTGCCGTTCAATTCCGCCCTGGACTTGCCGATGAGGACGCAGAAGGCGGAGTTAACGTGGGACACCAGGTGGTTTTTCCCCTGGACCTCGACAATGGGCAGGGGGGCGCGCTCGATGATGGGCGCAGCGCGGCTTTCCAGCCGGGGCGTCTGGCCCGCGGGTTCGGATATAGGTTTCGTCGGCATGATTCTACTTTCAAGGAGGCCACGAGCAGCCGGGAAGCGGGCTTACGAGTTGGCGGCTCTGACTTTCGGCTCGGGCGCGGGCTCCTTAATCTGGCCCCCTCTTTCCGGCAGGCCACTGGTTAGTTTGGTGTAATCGGTTTGGCGGGGGCCAATCACGGTCAGGCCCTTATTGGTGACGATATACTCACGGATGTCCTTGCTGTGATTTCCACCGCGCATTTTAACCACGACAAGAATTTTGCGAAGCTGTCCTTCGATCTCCACATAGCGGAGGCGGATGATGTCATCGGTGAGGAAAGAAATGGTGTAGTGGCTGAGTTCGAAAGCGGTGAAGGTGTCCTCGATCTCAACGGTGGTCAGGATCGTGACGCCCGCGCCGGTGAGGGCGGCGATCATGCGGTAGAGCGATTCCCGAAAGTCCTGGCGGAATCCCGGAGCGAGCGCCATCTCGAAGCCAACCAGCGAATCGATGACGAGCCGTTTGGCCTTAATCCTCTTCACGGCCTCGAGGATCTCCTGCATCGTTTCATCTACCGAGAGGTCCAGCGGGCGAAGATAGAGCATCTCGAGCAACCCATCCCTTTGGGGGGTATCCAAGTCCATGCCCAAGGCCCGGGCCCGCGCTCCGTAGCCTTGCGGGCGCTCTTCAAAGATGGCCGCGATACCCGGCTCGCCGCGCCTCAAGCCTGCGGCCAGAAATTGCGTGGCCAGAGCCGATTTGCCCGTGCCGGACGGACCCGAGACGAGGACGCTGTCGCCTTCGAGAATGCCGCCGCCCAGCATCTCATCCAGGACGGGGATGCCAATGGAGAGGCGCCGTCCGCTCGAGGGTCTGGCCGGTTTGCCGACCAGCCCCTGCGTGCGGGAGAAGGCCTGCAAACCGTCATTAGTAATGCGGATGGTATGGAGCCCCGGCACCGAGGCCTGCCCGCGCAGCTTGACGACCTGCATTTTGCGGACGACGGAATTGCGCTCGATATTCTGGGTGAGGTAAAAAAGGCCGTCCGAAACGGTAAAGATGGGATTGTCACGGATTTCCCCCTCGGAATACTCACCGATCAGGAAAGTGGTGGCTTCCCAACTGGTGAGCAGCAGGGCCAGTCGCTGCACGAAGGACTGAAGCTGGATCCCATCCTGCTCCCCCCGGACTTTGCGGATGACGCTCCGGAAGGAGTCAACCACGACCAGGCTGGGCCGAACGGCCTGCACCTCGCGGCGGACAGCCTCCAAAACTCCCTCGAGATCGGTGTCGAGCACGACGTCGCTCAGGTTGATGAAGCGGATAGCCTTGCTTAGTTTGGCCGAGTCAAAGAAGGAATATTGCTGCTGGTAGCGGAGCATTTTCAGCGCAGGTTCGCCGAGAACTGTAAAATAAATGGCGGGCTTTTGGGCGGTGGCATTGGCGAAAAGAATTTGATGCGCGAGGGTGGTCTTGCCGGAACCCGGAGCGCCGGCGATGATGTTAAAGGAGAATTCCGGCAAGCCGCCCCCCAGAATGTCGTCCAATCCGCGAACTCCGGTGGGCAGTTGTCGGATATTTACCTTTTGGGGCTGAGCGGCGGCTTTGGCCGGAGCGCGTGCGGGCTTCCGATTCTTTTTCATAGCATTCCCATTTTCAAAGATTTGGATACTCCAGGCCTGGCCAAACATCCCGTAACAAGCCGACCGTTAAAGCAGGCCCGATGAATGTCACGAGGAGGCCGATCAGGTGGGAGACCAGGACGGTTTCACCCGCGGCGATCGTGCTCGGGTCAAGCTGCGCCTCCAGGCCGGCGGGGCCCTCCAATGAACCGTCGGGCCTGGTATGCAGTCCGAGCAGCCAGGGAACCTCCGCCCCGGCCAGCGCCCGCGCGCGCGAAAGCAACGAGCGAAACCCGAGCGTGCCCATCAGCCGGCTGAGCGGGCCGCGCAGCTTGTCGCACACCCGAAAAGCGGCGGAATTACTGGCGCGGACCGAACCGACCGCCGAGGCCTCCAACACAAGGAGTTGCTCGGCCAGCGCTTTCAGAGGGGGAGAGGCCCGGTTTGACACACTTGAAACACTAACCGCAGGGATTAGTAGATGCGAACGAATTCCGAGGGGGAACTCCCCCCCCGATAAGATGACTAATGCCCCGTCGAGATGGTGTGGGGACTGTGGGAGGTTTTCATCTGCCGCGAGCCGCGATCCTCCCGGGCGTCGCGGGATTTAGAGAAAGTGTTCTCGCGCTTTTCCGGCTTGGGATGGAGGCTGGGGGCCGCGGGTCGGAGCCGGTGCGGGACCTTGGCGAAAGGAGGAGTTTGCGGCGCGTCCGGACTTTTGGAGGCAGAGGTTCTCATAGGAGATCAGCCTGCGCCAATGCTTTAAGCTCTTCTATGGGGTAGAAGGGGCAGCTTGGGCTGGAAATCGACGGGTCCCAGTGTAGGTGGTTTTGCGGACATGACTTATGAGCCGAGCAGCCTTAGGGTGTGTCTCATACCCGATGAGGATTCTGATCCAAAGCCGAAAGACGAAACATTTTCTAACCAAGGAAGCCAATTGGGTTCGAAACCTCGAAGACGCGTCGCCTTTTCCGACTCCTTTCACCGCTTTTCGTTTCGCAGCGGAAAATGCTCTTGAGGAAACGGAGATCATTTTCATCCCCGTGCATCCCGTCAGCAGCGGCCCCAGCAGCGGGGAGGGGATTCCGTTGGCTCCCATCTAATCCCTTTCCAACCCGCGGAGCGGAGGAGCGCAAGCTCCTGAAGGCCCATTTTGCAGGACCTCGGACTCACCCTGAATCACGTCGCAGGTTCACTCCGGACGCAGGGGAGCAATGCAGGTGATGCAGGTGCCTGAGTCGCCCTGTTTGATTGTCAACTCCGCGCCCACGAAGCTGGCATAGCTGCGCATCATCTCCGCATCCGGGCCCTGGGAATTGCCCGCGGCCGACGGCATCGCGCGCCCATTATCGTGTACTTCAAGCGTTACGCTTTGCCTTGAGGCAATGAGCGAAAGCGTAATCTGCGAAGCGCTCGGCTTCTGCAAGTAAATGATCGCTTCCTGCGCGATGCGAAACAGCGCCAGGGCCGTGTCGGGGTCGTCGATGCAAACGTCCGGCGCGCACTGGACGCGGCAGGCTATTTTGCCTCGCACGGACGCCGCCAATTCCGCGAGGGCCGTGCCTAGCCCGGTATCCTCGATGTCCGGCGGCTGAAGCTGGCGCATCAGCAGGGAAGCCTCGTCTGTGGCATGGTCGATCGCCGCCTGCAAGCATTTCAGTTCGGCCATTTGCTCACCGGACGCCCCTTGCAACCGCCGGCTGACTATCCTGGCCTCAATGGAGATGGCGGTGAGGCTTTGGATGACGCTATGATGCAATTCCCGGGCCAGATGGCGCTTCTCGCGCTCGGCGGTTTCCACCACGGTGCTGGAAATGTCGGCTCGGTCGTTGTTCATTTCAGGACTCTCGAAAGGGCTGTTCGTTCGCTGCTTCCAGCAGCACTTTATCGAGTTCGTCCATTTTAAAGGGTTTCACGAGGTGCCGCCGGAAACCGGCTTCGCGGCTGCGGGCGTTATCGGCATTCATGCCGAGGCCGCTCATGGCTATGGCGTAGAAGGGCCGGGGCGGGCGGATCTGCTCGAGCAGTTCCCAACCGGTGCCATCCGGCAGGCCGATATCGCTCAAGAGCACGTCGCAGCCGCACCCTGGCAAAAGTGCTCGCGCTTCGGCCACGGTCCGGGCGGATGCCACGGTGTGCCCCAAGTCTTCGAGATAGAGAGTGAGCCAGCGCAGGGTGTCCGCATGATTTTCGACCAGCACAATCTTCATCGGCTTCACAGCCATGGCCTCACTCATGCTTTTCGTCCTCCAGCGGAAGTTTGACAGTGAAGGTCGCGCCCCGATTCAAGCCGGGACTGGCGGCGGTGATGGATCCGCCGAGAGCTTCGACGGTAGCCCGGGCGATGACCAGGCCCAGCCCCAAGCCGCCGAAGCGCCGGGTAATTGAAGTGTCGGCCTGTCGAAACGGCTGGAAGAGCTTGGGCAAAACCTGGGGATCGATTCCAAGACCGGTGTCGCGCACTTCCGCCAGGACGTGGCCCGGCTCGTTCCACGAGCGCAGTTGAATCTCGCCCTGCTCGGGCGTGAATTTGGAAGCATTCTTGAGCAGGTTCCAGAAGACCTGCTGGGTGCGGGCAAGGTCGGCGTTCAGTTTCGTTCGCTGCGCCTGCAATTCGATCGTCAGCCGCTGTCCTTTGGCTTCGATATCGGGACGTGAAATCTCGGCCGCGGCCTTGATGGCATCGTGCAGGTCCATGGGCGCGCGCGCCAACTCCAGCTTGCCCCGGCCGATGCGGGTTATGTCGAGCAGGTCGTTGATGAAATGGTTTTCCAACTGAATGTTGCGGCAGATCATCTGCAACCCCTCAATCACTATCGGCGGCAGGTCTTTCCTGCGCAGCAAAGACTCGGCCGCCGTCAGGACGGGTGTCAACGGCGTGCGCAACTCATGCGAGAGCGTGGCCAGGAACTGGTCCTTGGCCCGATTGGCTTCTTCGGCCTCCTGCTGCGCGCGCTTGGTTTCGGCCAGGGCGGCTTCAGCTCCTGGCTGCTTCGCAGGCGTTCGGTGATGTCCTGCGCCATGCCGACCACAAACCGCCGGCCATCGCGCAAGGTTCCCACCGATGACGCGCTGAAGAGCCAGGTCCGCCGTTCACCGGTTCGCGTCAGAATCTCAAATTCCACCTGCTCCGTTCTCATGGCCCGGGCAAACGAGCGCCGCACTCGCTCCCTGACCGCGTCACCTCCAGCGCCGTAAGCGCGGTTCAACCAGGCTTCAAAGGTGGGCACGTCCTCCAGGGTGTAACCGGTCAACACCGTCCAGGTCTTGCTGATCTGGAGCACCTCGCCGTCTTCGGCCTGGAGAATGATTGGAATGGGAGCATCCTCGATCGCACGGCGAAATTGTTCCTCGCTGGTTTGAAGCGCCTCGCGCGCCCGCTTGATCTCCGTGATATCCACGAGTGCCACCACCACTCCGCCAATGCGATCGTCCTGGGTCCGGTAAGGGAGGATGCGCGCCAGGAACCAATGACCCTGGTTGTCCCAGACCTCGCGCTCGATTGAGACAAGCTGGTCGAGCACCCGGGCGGCGTCCGCGTTCAGGTCGGGATAATCGAGCTGCAAACGCAGATCCATGAGCGGACGCCCGATATCGCTGGGAATCAAGTTGAAGAGTCCCCCCACCCCTGGGGTGTAGCGCATGATTTTCAACTCGCGATCCAGGAAGACCGTGGCGATGGGCGTTGCGGCCATCAGGTTGTGCATGTCGCTATTGGCGCGGCCCAACTCCTCCAACTTGCTTTTCAGCTCATAGTTGACGGTGGAGAGCTCCTCATTGATGGACTGAAGCTCCTCGCGGCTGGTTTCGAGCTCCTCGCTGGCCGAGCGGAGCTCTTCATTCATGGCCTGGAGTTCCTCGTTGCTGGCTTTCATCTCCTCCGTGTTGGCCTCGTATTGCTCCACGGTATCCCGCAGGCGCGACTTGCTGACTTCGAGTTCGCGTTCGAGTTGGCGCACGACCGGCTCGGGCTCGCGGCGCGGCGGCGATTCCTGGGCTGGCCCGCCCCCCCCTGCGGAACCCTCGCGCAACTCAAGCGTCACGAGCAAGAATCCATTCGCCAGATCGTTTGCCGGCGCGACACGCAGATCCACGGCGCGGACGGCTCCGGCCATGTCCACCGGCACCCGGAAGACCTCGACGGGCGCCCCGGTTTCGTTCGCCTGAAAGAGCGCGCCCCGCAGCTCCGTGCGCAGCATCGGATGAACCACCCGGAGGAGGTTCGTGGTCGGTTCGCCGCCCGCGAACTGAAGAAAGCGTCCGGCGCTCTCGGACAGATGCACGATATCGTGCTCGCGGTTTACAAGGATCGAAGGAGGCGCAAAGCGCTCGAGCAGACGGAAATGCAGTTCGCCCAGCGCAATCCGTTCATTCGCCCGCCCCATCTGGGCGGCGAAGGCGGATTGGGCATTCGCGTCGAACGCGCGACCGGGCAGGACCGGGACAGGGCGCGCCTCCTGCTGTGCTTCGAGGGCTCGGAGCAGCATATTCGGTCCACTGGGCACGGGCAGGCCGAGCCGTTGCGCCGGTATCTGCCGGCAGATGCGGTGCTCCTTGTCCAGGACGGCGAAGAGCGGATTAACTTCCTGCACCGACTCCGAAGAACCCAGGAACAACAACCCGCGCGGCCGCAACGCGAAGTGAAGGATATCGAGCACCCTTGTCTGCGCCTCGCGATTCAGGTAGATGAGCAGGTTCCGGCAGGAGATCAACTCCATCCGGGAGAAGGGGGCGTCCTTGAGCAAATCGTGCGCCGCGAAGAGCACAATCTCTCGCACTCACGCCGCACCCTGTAGCCTCGGGGATCCTTGGTGAAAAAGCGGCGCAGCCGGTCCTCACTCACGTCCGCGGAGATGGTGGCCGGGTAAACACCGGCCCGCGCGGTCTGAATGGCGTCCTCGTCGAGATCGCAGCCGAAGACCTGGAGCATGGGCGGGCCATCGAGCGTCCGGGCATGTTCGAGCAGAAGCATGGCCAGCGAGTAGGACTCTTCGCCCGTGGCGCAAGCCGGCACCCAGACCCGCACGCAATCGTTTGCATCCTTGCCTTTAAACAACTCCGGAATTAAAGCCTCCAGCGCCTCGAAGGCTTCGCGGTCCCGGAAAAAATTGGTCACCGAGATCAACAGGTCCTGGAGCAGGGCTCCGGACTCGCCAGGGTGCGTTCGCAGGAACGCCAGGTAAGTTGGCAGGTCATCCACTGCGTTGATCTGCAAACGGCGCGAGATGCGCCGCACGATCGTCGCCCGTTTATAATAGGAAAAGTCCCGGCCAGTGCGCGCGCGCAGATAGGCCAAAATGTCCCGCAGGGCCGCCTCGCTTTCGTCCACGGTCACCGGAGGCGCGGACGCCGGTTGCGGTCCATCCTCGGGTGGGAGTTGCAGCCGCTTCTCGCGCGCCTGGTAATCCAGAAGCTGTTGGGGCATCTGCTCCACTCCCAGGATCCAATCGACCATCCCGGTGGCGATGGCCGCTTGCGGCATGCTGTGATGTTCGGCCTCGCAGGGGTCCTGGGCGATGGTCAGGCCGCCGCGCTCCTTGATCCGCTTGATGCCGATTGCCCCGTCACTGTCCGCGCCCGAGAGCACAACGGCGGCCGCGTGGGGGCCGTGCGTATCCGCCAGCGAACGGAAGAACAGATCCACCGCCACGCGGCTGCCCTTTTCCGGCTGGAGGTCCGCCAACCCCAGATGCCCATCCACCGAGGACAGGTGTTTGCCCGGCGGAATGACATAGACGCGGTCGGGCTCGACCGGCATTCCATCTTCGGCAGCCACCACCGGCATGGTCGTGACACGCCCCAGGAGCTCGGGCAGGCTGCTTTCGAAATCGGGCGAAAGATGCACCACCACCACAAACGCCATCCCGCTCTTCGGCGGCATGGCGGTGAAAAACTTTTGCAGCGCCTGGATGCTCCCGGCGGAGCCGCCCAGGCCGACCAATGGCAGGCAATCGTAACCGTCCGTGGGGACGATATCATCGATCTGGTCCGGAGACGTTTCCTCCATCCTATCCGGGTCCACGATGGGCAAGCTGGCGTTGGCGGGTGAGTTGGCTTGTTCTTCGGGCATAATCAGACTCCCGAAGGAGTGGATAACGGATCATTCATGCCAAAGGAAAACTAGGCCCCTGAGGATACCTTGTCGAGCATTGGAAAGCCCTGTAGCAGCAAACGTGAGTTTCGCTCTGATCTTTCCCCCTTCCGAGTGATCCGCTTGTTGGGGAGGGCGGCACTTTTTTGGTCGGCCGGCCGGTCAAGCCCTGACAGCCCTGGAGGGAAAACCCCATAGGAGGGACGGCGCTTTGGAACGCATCCTAACTGTTACTATGTCAACACAAAGTCTGCCTGCTGCCCGGAGTCAAAACCGCAAAAACCCGTTGCCACCGCCCAACGACAAAGCGCGCGCCTCCGCACCATCGAACAAGGTTTCGAAAACGACAGTGGAAGGCGCGTCCAGAGGACCGATCGCGAAAGCGAGGCCGGTCGAATTTATCTTGGAGGACGGGGGCATTCAATTTGCGTCGGTAGCCGGGACCTTCAACAACTGGGACCCCAAGCGCACCCCCATGCAAAAAACCGGCTCTGGCTGGAAAGCCACCATCGAGTTGGCACCCGGCCGCTACGAATATCGATTCGTCGTCAACGGGGAGTGGATCAGTGACGCCAGGGCCAAGGAATCCGTGCCCAACACATTTGGCGGGACCAACTCCGTCCTCAAAGTCTGAGATAACCTTTGCCCTTTTCCTTCTCAGGCGAAGCTCCCTATGCCGACCGGGCCGCCCATCCGTTGCCTGGCATCCTCGTTCTCGATCTCCTGATGCCCCGCCTCGGTGGCAAGGACAATTCGGTAGCAAACCTCCTCATTGCCGGTGTTGGATCCTGGACTACGGTAACGTGGTTAATCAAAGCAACAGCAACGCTAGTGTCAAAAATCTATGTACCATCATATTAAAAAGCTCATGTATACCGTCCGTGTCGGGCGTCCCGATCCCAAATTTGGAAACATGCTCCTCGAGCAGTTCGGAGGCGCCAACGGCGAACTGGCCGCGGCCATGCAATATTCCATCCAGGGCCTTAACTGCGAAGATCCTGCTCGCAAGGATATGCTCATGGACATCGGCACGGAGGAACTGAGCCACCTCGAAATCATCGGCACTTTGGCGCGGATGCATCTTAAACCCATGAAAACGAATCGTTCTGCCGCCGAAGCCGACCCGCTCATCGCCATCGCCGGCGGCGGAGGAGTTTCCCTTTGCAATTCAATGGGCAACGCCTGGACGGCCGATTATCTCAAAGTCACTGGCGAGCTGGATGTGGACTTGCGCAGCAACATTGCGGCCGAGGCGCGGGCCAAGATCGTCTATGAACGCCTGATCAATTTCTGCTCCGATGCCGGAACGAAGGACGCTCTGCAATTCCTGATGACGCGCGAGATCACGCACATGAAGGCCTTCATGGCCGCCCTGGAAAGTCTCGGCAAAGATCCGCTTAAAATCGGCGAGATACCTCCCACTCCTGGCATTGTCGATCAATATTTCAATGACTCGACTGGCGAAGGGGATAACGGAGATGTCGATGCCCGCGGGCCCTGGAACGAAGGCAACGGCATTCAGTACACCGAAGCACCGGCGCAGCCCGTGGCTCAAGCCACCCAGGAGGAGGTCACTCGGGAAATTCTCCACGCCAAGCGCGGCCGTGGCTCTGCGCTCGGCGCCCGGCAGGCCAGGTCGAAGCGGATTCGTTCGTAGTTGGTTGCCACACCCACTTCGCTATTTGTCTGGGCGGGCCTTCCCGGGAGGTTCGCCTGGCAAAGCCTTGCCATGAAGAAGAACCCATTTCTCAAGCTGCCCAGCTTCGTCCATGGAACCAAAACCCTGAACGTGGTGATCGAGACTCCTCGCGGATGCAGAAATAAATACGCCTTCGATCCCAAACTCGGCGTATTTCAGTTAAAAAAAGTTCTGCCCCGAGGTGCGGTCTTCCCATTTGATTTCGGCTTCGTGCCCTCGACGCAGGGGGAGGATGGAGATCCATTGGACGTCCTGGTTCTCATGGACGAACCGGCGTTCCCCGGGTGCCTTGTGCCCGCGCGGCTGATCGGGGTAATCGAAGCCATGCAGACGGAAAAGGGCCAGAAACCCGAGCGCAACGATCGCCTCATCGCGGTCGCGGACAAGCAGGTCAGCAATGCGCGGGTGAAGTCGTTGGGCGACCTGCCGCCCCACGTCATGGACGACATCGAACATTTCTTCATCTCGTACAACGCGATGAGCGGAAAGCAATTCAAGATCCTGGGCCGGCGCGGCCCCAAGCCAGCCCGTCAACTTTTGAAAAAACAAAGAAAGGATGATTAAGACATTATGCCAGATGTCGGATTACTCTCATTCACTGAACCTTTGCCCCATGGAGCCAAGGTCATTATCAAGTATTCGGTCGAGGTGAACGGTTTGCCTGTTTACCAGGAAAGCTACGACGTCAAAAAGATCGAAAAAGAATTGCGCAAGGACGAAGCGACTGTCATTACGAATTGGGTCCGCCGGATCAAATGCGCTGTCTGTTGCCGAACGAGGCACGGCTTTTCTGCCTGTCTCACCCGCTGTCTGGCGGACGGCCGATGCTGCGCCAAAGGCCACGAAGACTGTGCCACGCCCGACCCCTAACCTCGCAATACTACCTTGCGTTTCCGAATGCCCGGAGCAGCTCAGCTCCCTTTGTGCAGAAGGACTTTGACCATGGCCATGTTCGCTTCGAGCCGAGTCCAATAACGCCCCAGATTCTCCATCTGCCATCCCAGGATGCGCAGGCCTGACTCGGCTTCCCAAGGCAAGGTGGCCTGATTTTCGTCAGGGTGGGCAGCATGCGTAAAGGCGCTGGCCGCTTGGATGATGGCAGCCCCTCGCTGCAAGGGGCCAGCCAGATCGGGCTGGTGGTGACGGTGAACGGTGGCAACCAGTTCCGGCGAGAAATTCCAGCGTTCCAGGAGCCGAGCTCCCACCGCGGCGTGATCGGTTTCGAGCCGTTTCTGTTCGGTCTTGTAGAGCGGCGTCCGATTCGCGCGCGATTCATCCACGATTACCGAATACCGCTCGCGCAAGGCCTGCCCGAGAATCATCTTGCCGAGGTCATGCAGGAGACCCGCTGTAAAAAAGAGGCCCGCGTGCTCGCCGAGGTCCTCAGCGATAAACTGCGCCATCATGGCGGACATGACTGAGTGCTTCCAGAGGTCCACGGGGTCGTGCCCGAAAGCGCGGGCCGCAGGCTGGAAAATGTGCGGGCACTTGATGGCAGCCGTCACCTGATAGACCGCTTGGAATCCCAACCGCTTAATCGCTTCGGCAACGCTTTGGAGACGACCGCCTCTGGCCAGGAGCGCACTGTTGCAAAGTTGCAGAATTCTGGCGGTCAGCACCGGATCCAGGGAGATGATCTGCACAACCCGATCCAGGTCGCCGTCCGGATCCATCAGAGCCTTGAACAATTCAGGGAGTGGATAGGGGGACGGAGGGAAGGCCTGCACTGTATCCAGGAGGGCGTCGATTTCAGCGAGCGGCAGGGCGGGGCGGCGTCCCGGTGGTGCTGGGATGGCGACAATGTGTTCGGTGCCGGGCACAATTAATTATCGGAAGGGTGAATGACGCCTTGAGGTTTCGGGGTTAATTATAAGGTGAGCTTCGTCGACACATATAGGCCAGTTGGCAGCGCACACACGGTGCTAATCGCCGCTCCAGTGCCGGCGCGGGATGCCGAATATATAAGGGTGAGCGAGACGCAGCGCGTGTATAAGGTTTTGATGGCGGAGGATGACCGTTTGACCGCCCATATCTACTCGCGCGAGCTGAAAAAAAACGGTTTTAACGTCGTAGTGGTAGAGGACGGGTTGTCCGTGGTGGATCGTTTTTTCGAGGTCCAGCCGGATTGCGTGCTGGTGGATATCATGATGCCGCGCCTGAATGGCATCGAAGCGATCAAAGCGATTCGGGCGGTTCCGAATACCCATAAAACTCCGATCATTGCCACGACCAACGCGTTCGTGCCGATGCTGATCGAAAATGCGGACGCTGCCGGCGCAGATTGGGTTTGCAACAAGTCCAAAGTGACGCCCGGCGAGCTGGCGGACCGATTCAAGGCGCTGCTCTTTGATGGGAGCCGATCCGCGTACGCTGGTTGATTAAGCGGCTTACACTTTGACCAACCGGGCCTGGAGCAGAAAAGCAAGGCTCTTCGGAAAACCAATCTCGCAAGGCAGGGCTGAGTTCCTCGGCCCTGCCTTTGCTTTTTGCGCGGGGCAGGGCGATTTACAGGATGTTTTGTGGACAGAATTATGAGGAGGCCATTAACAAGGAGACGGAACTGAAAGGCTCGCGATTAAGTTTACGGTTAGGCCGTGAGGGACTTGGCTTCGTCGATCCTACCGGCCGCGTAGGCTTCAAACACTCGGCGAATCTCATCCCGCACCTGCCGAAAAACGTTGAGCTGTTCCTCTTCTGTTCCGGTCGCATGTGCCGGATCAACGAAAGGCCAGTGATGGCGATTGAGCTGTCCCGGAAAAACCGGGCATGCCTGATCAGCATTGCCGCAGACCGTGATGACCGTCTCGACCGGTTCATTCAGGAATTCATTCATGTGCTTTGAGGTATGTTTCGAAATATCGATACCGATCTCAGCCATCGCTTTGATTGCGAGCGGATGCACGTAGCCAGCGGGCTTACTGCCCGCGCTGGCTACCCGAAACCTGCCCTTGGCCGCGGCCCGCAGAAAGCCTTCGGCCAAATGGCTGCGGCACGAGTTGCCGGTACAAAGAACAAGAACGAGTGGTTGGGTTTTCATGATCGTCATTTGATTTGTGGAGGCCGAGTTATGTTGGGAAGCGGCTTGAAGCGGATGGCCGTGGGGGTGGTGCGCGGCGGCAGGCACGTTTCTGGCGCCAGACAAGCCGTGTGCCGCGTGCCCAAGCGAAGCAATAGTGCGTCCAGACTTACCTGCACGGATTCCAGCGGGAATTGGGTGATGACATCCAACTCATGCTCCACATCCACCTCCAGGTCTTCACTCTCCAGAAAGCTGGAAGCCTTGTTCAGGATGCCGAGCAGCTTGCCCGCACTCAAGCGGTGATCCAAGTCCTGCGCGAGCCATGTCTGGAGACGACAATACGAACTGGAGCGGAAGGTTCCTCCGCAATCCACAAATTTTTTGTCGATACGGGCTACCTCCGTCACATGTGCATGGATCGGAATTTGCCGGCCGTCGGGAAGCACGAACCGAATGTTCCAATTGAGGTTGGCCGCGAGTTCCCGCTTCAATGCATCGAGTGTCATACCACTTGCTTCTGGTCAGAGTTCATACCCTGTCATTTTTCAGGAGGACCTTGCGCCCGAACAGCAGCCGGGGCTTTGGACGAGGCAGCAGGCTGGCACCGCCAGAAGCGCTCCCGCCACCGGGCCAACGATATATACCCACAGATGATCCAGGTGCGCGCTGACTACCGCCGGAGTCAAGGACCGGGCGGGATTCATCGAAGCACCACAGATCGGCCCGGCGAACATGGCTTCCAACGCGATGACCGATCCAATCGCGATCCCTGCAGTGATGCCTTTCTCCTTCGCTCCCGTGGACACACTCAAAATCACGAGCATCAAAATAAAGGTCAGGACCGCCTCGAGCACCAGACTCTGGATGGGGCTCCCGGCGGGAATGGTTGCACCTAAAGTGGGATGTTCAGGGAATAAGGACCTTAAGAGACCGCTTGCCGCCATGCCACCGAGCAACTGCGCCGCGATATAGAATGGGACTTCCCGCCAGGGAAATCGCCCCGCACAGCTAAACGCCAGGGTCACCGCCGGGTTCAGATGCGCTCCGCTCACATCCCCAAAAGTATAAATCATAGCCAACACAATAAGGCCGAACGTGATGGCTATGCCTGGATGCGTGATGGATCCACCAGATACCTGATCGATGACAATCGCGCCCGTGCCTGCGAAAATCAGGCCGAAGGTGCCGAGAACCTCGGCGGCAAATCTCTTTCTCATTGCTTCCCTTTCTTCCGCTTCGCCGGTGCCGAGGCTCTGAAGCCCACACAGCATTCCCCAGCTTGGCGGCAGGCCAGCCGCGCGCGGAGCCGTTTTCGGTCTCTGGCGATCATCTTATCTTCCGTCAGATTTGGAGCGAACAATTTAAACACCGCGCCGGTCAGGCTCGTCTTTTTCCCGTTGAGTGCGTAATAAATCCACTTTCCTTCTTTTCGAGTCCGGACCAGCCCCGCATCCCGGATCACCTGCAAGTGAGTGGAAAGGGTGGACTGCGGCACGTTCAGCGCGTCGCACAATTCACAAACACAAAGTTCTCCCTGCTGTAACGCCGACAAAACTCGGACGCGGGTCGGTTCCGCAAAGGCTTTTGCCATGGCCACCAATTCTTTCACGCTCCGAACATATCGGTATTGGACGATATATTCAATCGATAATTACTTGACGATTAATCTGGATTCCCTTCAGTTTCGACTGAATGCTTTGCTTGCATGGCCGTCAGAGATATGCGCATTTGTGCATGCGTTTCGTCATTGCGAACTTGCAACGTCCAAAGGATTGGCGTCCAGAGAAAGAGCCGGTAGCAAGGACAGCTTCATTCGATGGGAATGAATCAATCAAATCAGAAGAAGACCAAAACCTATGATGAGCAACAAGACAAGCGCAGGTGCCTTTGGCCTGGCGTTGGGGATGGCGCTGGCGTTCAGCCTACTACCTGCAGGCGCGGCAACGGTGAATGTGCCGAGCGGTTCATTCGAAACTCCCGTGGTGCCACCAGGCTTTCCCGCTTACCCGGTATTTACAGACTGGCAAAGGACAGCGCAGCCCTCGGGAGTGACGGTCCCCGGGGGACTGACATGGGATCAGCTTTCGGGAGTGTTCCCAAACACGGCGGTGGGAATGCCAGATCACATCGCCAACATGGATGGCAACCAGGCGGCCTATCTGTTCTCGTTCCCTGGCGTGGGCATCTACCAGGACCTCAGCACGACCTTTGGCGTGGGACAATCTTACAACCTGGCTTTGGGGGTGATCGGCGGCGGCGGCGGCATGCAACAGGGCAGCTCGCTTTTGCTGGGGTTGTACTACCGAGACGCAGGGAATAACCCCGTGTCCGTGGGCAGCACGTTGCTTACCTATACGCCCGCAGCTTTTCCCACCACCACGAACTTCCTGGATTCGCAGTTTACCATTCCAGCAGTGCAGGCGGGAGATGCCTGGGCGGGCCGTGGCATCGGGGTGCAGGTCATCGCCAGTGCGGGGCAATTCGATGGTTATTGGGATATCGACAACCTGCGCTTGCAGACGGTGCCCGAGCCTGGGACGTGGGCGATGGCCGGAGCCGCCCTCGGCTTGCTGGGAGTGGTGCGCTTGCGCCGTCGCACGAGCGTGCCGTAAGGTGAGAGGATGCCTGAAGATCGGACCACGGGGACAGGGCGGAGAAAGGTGTTGAGAAAACTCCTCGGCACCGCTTTCCCGGTCGGGCTGCTGGCGGCGGGCAGCATGACAATGAGCGCGGGCCCGATCACCCTTCCGAATGCCTCCTTTGAATCGCCGGCGACGACCTTCGTGGACCTGCGGATCGATGGGTGGGAAAGAACGGCCAAGCCCGCGGATTACGATGAGAGCGGCGGCTTTCAGTGGGCACAGTTGACCGGGGCTTTTAAGAACTCCGCGCCGGGGGCATCGGATCATCTGGACAACTGCGACGGGAACCAGGCGATCTGGATGTTCGCCGTGCCAATGGCGGGGTTATTCCAGGATTACAACGCCGTCGATTGGTCCAACGCTGTGCCGACGCACGCTTTCAGCGCGCAATTTGAAGTGGGAAAAAGCTACACGCTGACGGCGGGCGTGAATGGCGGCGGCGGAAACATGCTGCCGGGAGCGATGATGGAACTGCGCCTGTATTACCGGGACGCCTCGAGCAACATGGTGGTGCTGGCCGCCACGGCGATCACGAATACGCCGCAGAATTTCCCGACGCACACTCATTTGACGGATTTTCAAGCGGCCCTGCCGGTGGTGCAGGCCGGGGATGCCTGGGCAGGCCAGCACATCGGGGTGCTGGTGTTGTCGACGGTGAGCAGTAATTTGCAAGGGGGTTACTGGGACATCGACAACGTTCGCCTGGCATCGATTCGCGAGCCTGTTTTGACCGGGGCAACGCGAACGAATGGCCAATTTCAGTTCAAGCTCCAGGGCGAACCGGGCACGGTTTTCGAGATTCTGGCCAGCAGCAGCGTAACGACGGGGATTTCGAATTGGACGAGCGTGGGGATCATCACCAACCAGAGTGGCGCCGCGGAGTTTGCCGAGCCGGCGGTGAACCGGCGGTTTTACAGGGCACGCCAATTGCCCTAGGCTTTTGCCAATGATCCTGCGTGGACAGAGGGTAATTCCTGGAGAGAGGAGAGATGGAAAGGGCTTCGTTCATCCCAAAGACGGGTGCGGCTTTACGCTGATCGAGTTGCTGGTGGTGATCGCGATCATCGCGCTCCTGGCGGCCTTGCTGCTTCCCGCGCTCGCCTCGGCCAAGGACAAGACCAAACGAACGGCGTGCCTGTCGAATCTCCACCAAATCGGAATAGCGATCCACCTCTACGCCTTGGACAATGGCGAAGGCAAAATCCCTTACGGGCCAATTGCGCCTCCGTTCACGAGTCCGTCGGATTTTTACCCTTCCACTGGGACACCCACGAGCCTGTTGTCACTTCGGTATGGGGCACCGGCCGGGCTGGGCTTGATGCTGCGCGATCAACTGGCCGACACACCGAAGGTTTTGTTTTGCCCGGGGAACGACCAGGGCATCGATACCCAGGCGGAATTGGACAAGGTGGGTGTAACGCAGGCGCAAGGCAGCTATTATTACCGGCACGCGGGGGTCACGCAGATGTTTTATACTCCGCCCGAGCCGGTGCCGCACCTGCTCCTCGATAATCCCGGCACGAATCGCAACGGGCAGGTGATCCGGACGCTGGCCATGGATTCCCAGTTTCTTTGTTCCCCCTCCCTGGGGATTTTCAACGTCAAGACGCGTACGCATCATAAGCAACAATTCGCCAACGCGCTCTTTTTTGACGGGCACGTCGCTTCGCTTGCCAACCGGGATCGCCGTTTTACCGTGGATCTGCAGAATAACGCCGATCTCTACGACGCCTTCAACCGCATCCTGAAGGTGCTGGAGATGGCCGATGAAGAATTCTGAAGTGGGGGCCAATGAAACTATTTGGATTATTAGAATGTGTGCTATAGTGATTCTTCCGCAAATCACTGAGTGGCATGGGCTGGCCCCGATAATTTCAGCCTATTTGGATAAATAGAAGGGGAAAGGGATTTGTGCGGGCGGCTTGGCGGCAGAAATAAACTTCGGGTGCACCACCCTCCAGGCCATTCACGTTCTGCCGCCGGCCGGGGGGAACCCCATCAGGTTTCAGGCGCATGAGCAGCCAATAAACGAGCGCAAGTTGGCTTGAATTCGACATTACGCGAGCCGGCAAGACAACGAAGTAAGGTCATCTAAAGTTCGTTCCAGGAGGTGATGACGAAGCCACGGGGCTTTTGGGTCGCCACGGCTTCGTCGAAATGAACATCCGCGCCGCCTTTGAGGGTGTAGCTGTTCATGGTTACGCAGCCATAGATCTGGTTGCCGCCTGAGAGCACGAGGTCAACGTAGGGTGCGTACATCACGCCCATGTAGTTTTTCTTGAATTCGAGGGTCTTGTTGGAGGGAAGTCCGAAGTATTCCAGTGTGCCTGCTCGCTGGGTGTAGTTCTGCACGGAATCGAAGTGCGCATCGGTGGCACTGCAATATATCTGCAAGGTCGCGTTGGTCCGGATCACCAGAAGATCCGAGTCGATGAGGCCGGTGACCCAAAGTATCGCTTTGCCCGAGGCGATCGTTTTTTTATCCAGCGTGGCCAACTGATAGGTGCCGTTGCCGAGAACGTAGTCGTAATTATTGCCGTCCACGGAGCCGCTGGTCGGGGGCGGAGCGCTCGCGAAGGGGACCACAGGGTTTGGGAAGGTGACGTTCAAATCGGTGCGCGTCCAGCCTGCTTCAACGCCATTCACCTTGATGGTTTGCCAGTTGACGTCCCCGATTTTGCCATTGGAGCCGCAAAGTACGGAGCCGCCGGCTCCCATATAAACGTGGCCCCAGATATTGCCATTACCGATATCGAACGAGCGGCCTTTGCCGCTCATGCAGCCAACGTCCGCCTTGTCCCCGGCCTTCAGGGGGTCGTAAAGTCCGAAGGTGCTCTTGAGAGGATCGTTGGAGTTGTAGCTGTCGATTCGGGTGCCGTTGCCTTTGAACTCGATGGCGGATCGGGCCAGCATGGCGAACTTGTAGGCGGGCGTGAGCACGGCGGTGACACGAATCTTGCGCGGCACGCAGGCGGAACTGCCCGGCATCGGAAAATAGCCGGTCGAGTCCACCGTGATCGCGGCGCTGTTGGCCGGGTTGGTGTAGATGTTCACCCAGTAGCCGCCTTCGCGGAGCGCGTTGGTGCGATAGAAGGAGTTCGTGGCGGATTTGGTCCAACCGTTCGAAACCCAGTTGGTATAATTCCAGGCGCAATGGTTGAGGGCATCCTCGATGCCGGCTTCCGCGGTGGGGAGGGTGGCGTTCCAGACCTGGGTATGCATCACCAACTGATTGTGGTTGGTGGCGAGAGCGAGGTAGCCGACCAGCGCCATGCCGCATATGAGCATGACGGCAATGCTGGCCAGCAGGATGTTGCCCTGCTCGCGGCGTCGAAGGAGGAAAAGTTTCATGGGCTTAATTGATCCGCATGACGATACGGCCGAGCGAAGTGCTGTCTGTCGAGAATTTCCGACCGAAAATAGTCCGCGAACAAGTCCAGTTGACGAGCACCACCTTCGCCTCGTTTGTCGAGGCGATGTCGTACTGCGTGAAGGTGCCCTGAATGGGGGTGCGCTGGTAGGTGAAGAACTTCAAGGAATCGCACTCGCGCAGGACGACAGCCGAGTTGGTCCCCTGGATCCGGCTGAGCGTGCGGCTGCTGGAGGAATACAGGTAGGTGAGAGGAACGCCGCTGTCCGTGCTCACGGTAATGGAATTGGTGCTGATCGAGGTCGCGCCATTCGCCTGGCGGAAGTCCTGGCCCATCTGGTGCATGGTGTTGATGGTGCAGGCGCTCAGGTCGGTGTAATTGGCCAGGCAGGCAAAATTAATCCCGCTGTAAAGCGTGAGCGCCGCGATCACCACCACCAGCACGCCGCTGATTCCCATGCCGATGATCAGTTCGGCCATGGTGTAGGCTGCCCGCCGCCGCGAACGAAGGCGGCTAGGGCTGAATGATGTAATTCTGCATTCCATATCTAGCCACGTAAGTGTCGAGTGTCCGGGTGCGGGGCAATCCGCCGGAGAGCCAATTCAAAGTCACGGTCACCACTCGCATGTCGTTCGAATAATTTCGATCGGTCGGTCCCATCGCGGCAATGCTCACGGTGCCGGTATAAGTAATGCCCAGCGGTTCATTGCCGGGCTCGCAAAAGGTTTCGGTGAAATTGGTCGGCACGTAGGTGGGGTCGAGCACTTGATCCCAGGTGAAGAGGCGGATGCATTCCATCTTCCCCCGGATGATCGCGCTGGCCCGGAGGTTCTCCCGCGCCAGACGGGTCGAGAACAAGGCCGACGTCATCCCCCCGTAGAGTGCCACCACGAGGATGCCGACGACGGCCATAGCGACGACCGCCTCAGGAACGCTGAACGCGCCCCTGGCCGGCTCTTTCCCCTGTAAACCTGTTCTCAGTCCCTGCCTATTAGCAGTTGGGAGACCAGAAATAAGACGGCTGCTCGACCGGTGTGCAAGTTCGGGACGATATGCCGAGTGACTGCGGAATGACCGGGAAAGTCGAGGGTTGGGGGTGACAAGCGGAGCACATGCCGAACGCCGCACCCTTAGGCCACAATTCTAAGATGTTGCATTACGAGACAAACATGCCACGCGGCGTCCCACGTGCTTCCATGTGCAAGGTGGCATGTATGAGCAGCAGTACAAGTGAGTTCGAGGGTCATGCAAGGAGAAGAACAATCAAAGCGAAGTCCCGCCCCGAGTGGGTGCTGGCTTGAAGGACGCTTTGCCAGCCTGCGAGGAAGACGAGACTTCCACTTTGGAGTCGAAGTCTCGCCTCCTCGAAGGTTTCTAACGCGCGCTTAGCGGCTGCCGACAGGTTCTCGGGCCGCGCGGTCCTTATAGTCCCAGCCCCAGCGAACGGAATCGCGGTATTGGTCCCACTCGCGGTCGGTGTAGGTATCCCGCCAGTCGCGTCGCAAATCGGATTCCAGCGACTCATTCCATTTGGAGTGCTTTTGGCCGTACTGGGAGCGAGCGCCGTAGCCGAAGCGATACGCATCCTCGGACTGCTCGTAGGTCGGTTGGCCGCGAGGCGGAATGGCCTGCTTGCCCGCCGCCTGCTTCACGGTGTTGTCCACATCCTGATCCGTGTCGGGTTGATGACCGCCAAAATCATGTTTGGTTTGGTCCCAATCGCGCTTCAGAGCTGCCTTCACCCGATCCCACGCGGAGTCATGTTCCTTGTTCCACCATTTTGGATTTCGTTGCATATGTTTTGAATGGTTTAACTATCGGCAGCAAGGACGTTCAGGGCGGCGCAGACCTCAATGGGGTCTGGAACCCGTTGGAGGCCTTCAGCAAGGACGGCACAGGCGGAGCATGAGCAGGCGGGGGCCCAGCCCGATAAAAAACTGCAAGGCCTGGCGAACTTGGAAGAAGATGATTCTTTTCGAACCTGAAAAGAACTCGGCACCCAGCAGTTCAACGCTGATTTGAATGAAAAGGACCCCTAACAAGATTTTTTAGGCGGTGCCCTCAAAAAAGGGCATCTTCATTGTCACAGACACACTGGGTGAACTGTCTCACAGTGCGGAAGGAAACACGGGAAAGCGCCATGCGAAGCGAAACGGGAACCTTTACGGAGTTACGGCCGGTTCTGATGAAGCTGGCCATGCGGATATTGGGCAGCGCAATGGAGGCCGAGGACATAATTCAGGAGGCTTATCTACGGTGGGAGCGAGCTGCATCCACCGAAGTGCGGTCGCCAAAGGCATTTCTGACGACAATAGTCACGCGCCTTTGCCTAAACCATCTGAAGCTGGCCCGGGTGCGGCTGGAGCATGCGGATGGGCATTTGCTGCTGGACAGCTTCTCCTCCGAGGCGCGCAGCCCGGCGGAGCAGGCTGAGTTCGCCGATGCCCTGACCGAGGCGTTTATGTCCGTGCTGGGCAATCTCTCGGCCACCGAACGAGCGGTGTATCTCTTGCGCGAGGCCTTCGCGCTCGACTACAACGATATTGCCTCGGTTGTGGAATGCAGCCCAGAGAACTGCCGCCAGATTCTAAGGCGCACGCGGGAGCGGATTGCGTCCGGGGAATCCACCAAGCCGCCAGGCCGAGAGAAAACCCAGCGCGTCGTTTCCGAATTCCTCAATGCCGCTGAAACAGGTCAACTCGAACCGCTTTTCCGGTTGCTGTCGAATGAAGCCGCGCTGGCCCGGGACCCGGGCGATCTCTCCAAACCCGTGCCCCCCTTGATTCACGACCGCGAAATTCTGTTCCAAACTCTCGTGAATTCCCTGGCCCAGATGCGCAACGGCAGCGACCGTTTTGTTCTTTTTCCCATTGGGCAGGACTACGCCTATGTCGCCCGCTCCGGCCTGGCAGCGAGTGGAGCAGTTTTACTGCGTGTCAGCGACCAGAAGGTAGCTGCCGTGCGGCTGGTGAGTTGCCCGGTATTGCTGCACCAGCTCCAGATTTTAATAGCCCTGAGCACAGGTGCAACGGGTCACCCAGAAAACAACGATTGAAACGGCAATCCTTGGGCCTTTCGCTAGCCGAAAGCCAAATCTCACTAAAACCTATGAAGAATAAAGTAAACACCCAGATGGGCATGCTCATGGGCCTCACAGTAGCCACGGCCCTCTTGATGGCGCCGCCGGTCGGCGCTGGAAGCAACCTCGCGCCCGGGCAATCCAATGGTTCCCGTAAGCCGCCCCATGGTGGCGGGTCTGGCGGCGGCTTGCCTTACCCCACCGCGTTCACCGCGAGGCACCTGATCGACGACATTAATTATGCCAACCAAACTGGCGGTCCCATCACCATTTACCTGGCGCCGGGGGCCACCTTCGACCTGACCAGCACGGACAATAGCACCGATGGGAACAACGGGTTCCCAGTCATCGGCAGCAGCCGAGCCGTGGATTTGACCATCATCGGCAACGGCACCACCATCCAAAGGATCGCCGTGATCGGCAGGTATTACATTGTAAAAAATCCCTTTCGCCTGTTTAACGTGGCACCGGGGGCTTCGCTGACTCTTAATCAAGTTACTCTGAAAGGTGCCTCCGCAGGAGCAATTCTTAACCAGGGCACCCTGAATGTCATTAACGCTAGCACCCTCTCGGAAAACTCCGGAGGGGATGGCGGGGCCGTCTACAACTCCGGCACGCTGACGGTCAGCGACAGCACTTTCTCCCATAACCATTCCAGTAGCGGGGGCGGCATCTACAATAACAGAGGAACAGTGACGATACGTCATAGCGCCCTCTCTAATAGCGCCTTATATTACGGCGGCAGCATTTACAACAATGGCGGGACCGTCACGGTTAGCAACAGCGATGTGACCGGCAACAGTGCCAGATACGGAGGCGGCCTCTACAACAACGGCGGCACAATCACGCTCAAGGACAGCGCCGTTCATGACAATGCCGCCAACCACTTCGACTACCCTTGGGCGGGCGGATACGGCGGCGGCATCTACAATAGTGCCGGGAGGGTCGTGCTCGACCACACCACCATGACTGGCAACACAGCCGATCCGGGCATCGAGAATTGGTTCGTGGTCGGTGGCGGTATCTTCAACGATGTCCAGGGCACGGTTACGGTCGGAAATGACAGCCACATTTTCGGGAATTATTACGATGACGTGAACAACTCCGGCGTGCTCTACCTTGAAGGCACCAGCGCCATCGGGCTCCTCAGTGGCAACCTGGCCATTTCGTTTTAGCAAGGTGGACATGTGTGCGCCCTTTCCCAAGAAATTACACCCTATGAAAAAAAACATTCTAAGTAAGATCGCCTTTCTCGCCGTGGTTGGCTCTGTTCTCCACACGCTGGTGTATGCTCAGGCCCCTCCCGCGATCCAGGACACGGCGATCAGCAACTCCTCGACCCTGATCCAAGAGGGGCGCTCCGTCTTCCGCCACGATACCTATGGGGATGAGACGTTTTGGGGCGATGCCCTGCAGCTTCACCAGGCGATCCAAGGTTCTCAGTTTGGCGGCGTGGGCCCGGGGGTCAGTCCGAAAACTGCCTTGGCGCTCGGCCTGAAGGTTGATTCGGAGGCGTTGCCTGCCCAGATCCTCGCCAAACTGCGCCAAGGCCGGGTGAACCTGGATGACGTCGGCGTCACTTTGGCGTTATTGAAGAACGACGCTGTTGTGGGGGTGAAGGGTTTTTTCAATACGAATGGCTCACTCAAGTCCGTGGGGTTGACCTGCGCGGTCTGTCATTCAACCGTGAACGACTCGGTGGCCCCCGGTGTTGGCCGACGCCTTGATGGCTGGGCTAATCGTGATTTGAACGCAGGCGCCGTGATCGCGGCTGCCCCGAATCTAACGCCGATCAGAAACCTGCTGCAGATTGTGCATCCAGGTATTACGGACGCTACGATCAGGACAGTGCTCAATAGTTGGGGCCCAGGCAAGTTCGATGCGCAACTGCTCTTCGATGGCAAAGCTTTCAGACCCGATGGCGGCCCCGCGGCCACACTTATTCCAAATGCTTTCGGCCTGCTCGGCCACAACCTTCACACCTGGACGGGCGGTTGGGGCACGGTGACGTATTGGAATGCGCTCGTCGCTGTTCTGGAAATGCGTGGCAAAGGGACATTTTTCGATCCGCGATTGGATGACCCGAATCGCTGGCCCATTGCAGCCGCCGCCCGCTTTGGCCATACTTCGGTCGCTGCCCCCGAAGATCAGGTCACTCCCAAGTTGCCCGCTCTGCACTATTACCAATTATCGCTTCCCGCTCCAAAGCCGACTCCCGGCGAGGACTTTAACGTGGCATCCGCAGGGCGCGGCCAGGCCATTTTTGATGGGAAGGCGAATTGCGCCAGTTGCCATCAGCCGCCGATTTGGACCGAGCCGGGATGGAACGACCACACACCGGCCGAGATAAAGATCGACAGCTTTCAGGCGGACCGCTCTCCCGCCGGCACTTACAAGACAATGAACCTGGCAGGGCTTTACATCCGCGAACGGGGACTCTTCATGAAGCCAGAAAACAAAGGCCGATTTTACCATGACGGCCGTTTTCAAACTCTGCTGGATGTGGTCAACAGCTACAACTCGCGGTTCAACCTCGGGCTTGCGCCCCAGGAAAGCCATGACCTGGTGGAATACCTGAAGTCGCTTTGAAACTGCAGCAATGAGAATATTCATGAGGACTGAAGCGGCGCTCCTCAGGCGGCGCGCCGAGAAACGATGTTGCAGGTTTCCTTCCAGGTCTCCAAGCGGTGGGCCAAGCCTAGGCCCTCAAGGTATTCCATAGCCCATGACAATGCACGAGTGCCTGCTAAAGGCTGGCTGGCGATGGCCTTTGACGATGTACACGGGTGTTGTCGACACCAAGTCAACGAATGTTTAGCAAAGAAGGTGCCAAGGCCGCCGTAGGCGGTTTCTTTTCCGCCCAATCAAAACGACACAGGCCGGGCGGAAAGGATCCGCCCGGCCTGGTTTTGGTTTGGGTTGGCAGGGAAACCGATTAGGGATCGACCGCGATCACTTTCTTAAGCGCGGCGGGCGCCGAGTCCGCCGCGCAGGTGACGCCGCCGATGACACGCTCGGCGTGCAACCGCAATTGCACCTGGAACAGCTTGCCCTGGAACGGCTCGCCATCGATGTTGAAGGCTTGGACGGTCGGGGTCGCGTCGGCCTCGAAGGTGGAATAGGTCACTGAAGCCGAGGTTGCGCCGGAAATGTTCATCCAGACACCGCTGGCATTCAAGCGTTGCCATTGGAGCGAAGTGGCGGTGGGCGCGCTGCCTGTCAGAGTCACCCCCAGGGTCGACCCATTGGCGGACTTCTGGTTGATGCTGACCTGAAGGGGGCGCACGACGGTGACACTCCGTTGAGCGGTGGTGCTGCAAGCGCCGCGGGTGGTGCTAAGCCGCGCCATGATCGTGACCGCATCGGATCCGACGGGCAGCGCCACGTCCACCAGACCGGATGCGCTCGTGGAATGGTAGAGCCCATCTGCCCCAGGCCCGGTGATTCCAGCGCCGCCCAGCGTGACGCCGACCGGCGGAATGAAATCCCACGAGTAAGTGACACCGTTTCCGGCGGTGGAACCGGCACTGTCGAAACTAAACTGAGCGAGGCAGTTCAGACTGAGGCTGACCAACGAGGACACGGGCCGCACAACAGTGACGGAGGTTTGGCTCGAGTCCGTGCAACCGGAAAGGGAAAGGGTTAGTTTGACCCCGACAGAAGCTGCATCGACCCCAGTGGGCAGGCCCAAATTGACCGAACCCGCGGCCGCAGTGGAATGATAGACTCCGGCGGCGTCGGGCCCACTGAGGCCTGAACCACTCAGAGTCACGCCAGCGGGCGGAGTGAAATCCCACGCGTAGACGAACCCCGGTCCGCCCGTGGAAGCTGAGCCGTCAAAAGAAAAGGCCGCGGCGCAGCCCGTGCTGGCCGCGGGCACGGAGTGGAGAGGGCGGGGCACAGTTACGGAAGCCAGGGTGGTGGCGGTGCAGGCGGCGCTGTTGTTCTGGATGACAGTCAACCGGACGCTAATGAGAGCTGAGGCGATTCCGGCGGAATGGTTTACCTGGAGGCTGCCGAGAGGCTGAGTGGAATGATAAACGCCCGAGGCATCAGGACCGGTCACACCCGCCCCAGTCAAGGTCACGCCGGCAGGCGCGCTGAAGTCCCATGAGTAAGTCAGGTTCGAGCCGCCGGCGGAATCCTTCGAGCCAGCGCTGTTATAGGAAACCTGCGCCTGGCAATCGGTGTTGAGAGCGGCGACAGCATCAGGACCGCCAAAACGGAAGGCAAAGATCTTGGTGGTATCCTTGAGATCGCTGGTGTCCGTGGCCGAGGAGCGTGTGCGCACTTGAACGAAGGCTTTGGCCCCATTGCAAAGATCCAGGCCGGGGAAGGCTTCGGACAGCTTGACGGAGGCCTCGGCGAAGGTGAAGCGTTCCAAAATGCCGAGGGCCCACACGCCCTTGACGTTCACGAAACCCCACGGGCCGGCGGGGATGTCGGCATTATTGATGGAGCTGATCAGGCTGGGGGGCGGCGGGAGTTGCTCGACAAACATCGTGCCGTTCCAGCGAAAGTAATGGGGGGTCGCCGAGCCGCTGCTGCCGGAGCCGCTCATTTCGAAAGTGAACAGCACGTCGCCAACGGTCCGCACAGGCACAAGAGGGGAGGAAGCATTGGGGGGCATCTGATTGAATTCGAAATCGAAGGCGGTTGTGCCATTGTTGCCCCGGCGTTCCATGCCGAAGAACAGCTTCTCGCTGTTATTGGCAAGGTAGGCCTGGGTGATGTCGTACTTGGAGGAGCCGACGGTGCCCGGGCCGATGTTCCAAGTGCTCAGGTCATTTTCCTTGCCCCCCGTGAGAAAGATATTTTGGTCATTACCAGCGATGCCATCGACGAGACGGACGCCATACCAATGGCCCTTGCCGCCGACCGCGCTGGTCATATTTGGGCTCAGCCCGTTGGCCACCCCATCAACGAGAGTAGCGGGGTCAGTGTTGGCGAGGCTGTCCTTGACCCAGTCCACAAAGCCGGGCGCACCGCTTGGGTAGAGGTTGGCGCTGGCGTCGATTTCGATCTGGAGGGGATCGATGTTCCCCACCACGGCGGCGGTGGCTCCGGTAAAGCCGGTGATGCCGGCGAGGCCCAGGGCCAGTGACGATTTAAGAAAGAGGTGTCCTGCCGAGGAGACGAGATCTCGCAAGGGTCGAAGAAAAACAGACTGCATTGTGTATGCCTTTCAAACTAAAATGAGTTATTGCCACCTCCCGATAGGCAACAGATTGCCCATGGGAGCCCACAGTCCTTTGCGGTAGAGGGGGGAGATGTTAGAGAAATGCAAGCCGATGTCAAGCGAGGCAAAACGACTTACAGGGGTTACTAAGTCTGCCCCAAAGGCGTTGGTCAAGTTGTAGCGGAAAGCTTGTTATCGGCTGCATTTGGGGGGAGCTAAATAAAAAGGCAGGAAGGGCTGTGAGCCCTCCTGCTTGTAACTTCTATCTCTGGGGGAAGCCGGCCTATGCCGGTCTGACCGCCTGGGAAGACTAAGGAGTGATCGGGCTGGTCAAGACTACTTTGCCGCCCTGTTCCACCACCACCGTGGCGCTTTCAAAGTCCACGTCGGTGATCTGCGCGGTCCAGTTATTGTTCGGGCAACCGGCTTCCTTTGCGCTCGGGTTAGCCGGGGCGGTGGTAGTGACGCAGAAGCTGACGTTCCCGTTTTTGATCTGCGTGGAAGGGATGGAAGTCTGACCCATCGTGACGACCATCGAGCCATGGCCGGGAGCGATGTTGCCCGCCGGGTTGATGCACATGACGGTGGTCTCTCCGCTGGCCACGAGCGTGATGGTGACATCGCCGTTGCCGAGGCCCGTCAACGCGCCGCAAAACTGCGCCGTGAGGCCCTGGTCGGTGAAAGTGGTGCGAACCGATTTTTTGAACTGAACGTTGGCGGCGTAAATCGCTGTAGCCAGGATGGTGAGACTGAGCAGTGCGGCGGCTGAATAGATGATTTTTTTCATAATATGTTTCGATCTGCTTGGCAGCAGGCTTTTTGGTTTAGATTGCATCCGTGTGGATTAGGCCCAACTCAACCCGAGTCGGCGAAGTCCCTTTCAGAATCTTGCGGAGGGTGCTCACGAACACTTTCTTGCGTCATGGGGTGTTCACCCGGTGGCGCAAAGCGGTAGAGGGCTACCGCAGTCCAAGACGCTTGCGCGACAGATGGCGCGCGCGAAGTCCGCCAGGGCTTGGAGTGCGCCAGTCCTCTGGCGCTTTGGCATAGGCGTGGGGGGAGACACCGCGTGGCGGCAGCAACAGCGGTCGGTTCTCAGCCTGCGGGCGAAAAGCGGTAGAGGACTACCGCAGTCCAAGACGCTCGCGCGACAGATGGCGCGGCACGAAGTCCGCCAGGTCTTGGAGTGCGCCAGTCCTCTGGCGCTTTGGCATGGGCGTGAGAGGGAGACATCGAGTAGCGGCAGCAGCGTTGGGCGGTTCTCAGCTTGCGGGCGAAAAGCGGTAGAGGACTACCGCAGTCCAAGACGCTCGCGCGACAGATGGCGCGGCACGAAGTCCGCCAGGGTTTGGAGTGCGCCAGTCCTCTGGCGCTTTGGCATGGGCAGTTGCGGCGTGGAGGTCCAGTTGCTCGCATACTTTAGCAACGCGCTTTTCAATGCATCCAAAGAATGGCAACATTCGTATGGATTCTGTGATGACAGCAAAAAAACTCAATCTCGACCACGGATTTACGCTGGTGGAATTGCTGGTCACCATTTCGGTGATCGCCCTGCTGGCCGCGCTCTTGCTTCCCGCCCTGGCGGCTGCCAAAGGCAAGGCCCGACAGGCGGCCTGCCTCTCCAACCTCCGGCAGTTGGCCACTGCCGCGCGGCTCTACATGGATGACAATGAGGGCGGACTCTTTCACCACCACGAAGGATGGGTGCTCGATGATGGCACGCAGGTCGATACCTTGCCCACTACCATCGCTGGCGTCGCGGGCGGGGGCTCGGGCAACAGCCAGGCGGAAAAGCCATGGGTCATCCTCCTCCAGCCCTACCTGCAAAGTCGGCCAGTAGCTTTTTGCCCATCCGACCGCTCGCCGCGATCTCGTGTTCTCGCCAATGATCTCCCGAGCTACAATGGGGCCATCACCGACGCCGCTCAGACACCCCCGCCAGGCAGCGAGCTGGCCCTCGCCCGGAACGAGCATCTCACCATCCAGAGCTATCTGCTCAATTCCATCTTTACCCACAAGAGCGCCCGCTATGCTGTTGAAGGTGCCCTTTTCGGGTTTGCCACCGATGCCGCTGTGGCTGGACTCTCCAATCCTAATCTCATTATGTTCAGTGAGCGCAATTCCGAAGCTCTCGACGCTGCCGACAACGGCGATTACGGGAATGTGGGACAGGATGATTACGATGCGTGGGTCGGCGAATCTGCTTTAGTACAGTGGGGCTCAGGCAACTACGGTGACCAGGGCTGGATCCGCTACAATCGCCATCAGGGCCGGGCCAACTACGTCTACACGGATGGCCACGTAGAAAACCTCCGCTGGCGTCAGGCCCGTCTTGATCATTTCCCGGACCACCGGGTGCGAAATCCGCTGGCCGGGCCACCCGAGTAATCATACACAGCCGGGGAACTGCAGAGTTCGGAGTGAAGAATGGCGGCCTCAACGGCCAGCGCGATGCCCGCGCCAACTCTCTTGGCGCGAGGGCGATATGGGGAGCTTCTGGAACAGGTCAGTGGGATCTGGTGGATTTGATGAGGAGACGATCCGGCTCAAATTGGGGTGCGCCGGTGATCTTGCCATGGTGGAAGGAATCGCCTCGCTTGGCAAAGCGAATGTCAGCAGGGAGCAGTTCGGAGCCGTCGCCAGCGGAAATGCGGATGGGCAGGTCGCCATGCTGATGCAGGGCTTGCTCCAGGGCGACAATGAATTGGGAGATCGTCATGCTCGGTTGAGGCGCGAGTTTTAAAACCGGGAGAGCCGTTGAGCTTTCATGGCGTGAAATGGGGTATCGAGGGCAAGGCTTTCTTCGATGAAGCTGCGAATCTCGTCGGGGTTAGCCGGTTTGGGATAGAGTTTGTCCACTCCAGGGATGTCCGCCGCGGGAGGACAGCCCGAGATCATAATGATTGGCATGCCCGGATGGCGTTGCTTCAAGCGGGTGGCGAGCTCCTCGCCATTCATGCCGGGCATCTTAAAGTCGATGAGGGCGAGGTCGCAGGGGAGGTCCGCGACGAGTTCCAAGGCGTCCGGACCGTTCGTGGCGAATGCCGGTTGGTAGTTCCACTGGAGGAGGAATTCACAGGTCATCCAGCAGATCGCCGGCTCGTCGTCCACGACGAGGATGCGAGGTTTTTTTTGTGTAGTGGTCATGGGATTAGAGATCGAGGACGCCTGCCTCGACCGGTTGTTGGAAAAGGTAATCAACTCCTGCCATTTCTAGGGATGCCCCGCTTGCATAGCAAAGCTCCGGCTCTTCATCGACCACCAAGACACGCGCGCTCATCACGCTATATATCAACGGCAAAGACGGACTGGGACTGAAGGAGATTTCGTACCTCCTGGGGTGAAGAAAGCGTTTTCTGGGGAAAGCGGTAGAGGACTACCGCAGTCCAAGACGCTCGCGCGACAGATGGCGCGGCACGAAGTCCGCCAGGGCTTGGAGTGCGCCAGTCCTCTGGCGCTTTCGCATGGGCGTGAGAGGGGAGACGACAGGTGGTAGCAGCAGCGGCGGCCGGTTCCCAGCTTGCGGGCGAAAAGCGGCAGAGGGCTACCGCCGTCCCAGACGCTTGCGCGAGTCAGGAGCCTCCTGGCCGGATTTGCCAATTGGTGGAAGGCTCGAAGTCATCGGGGATCAGGAGTTTTTCGGTTTTCAATCCGTAGATGGTTTTGACCTGTGCGGGGGAGGCAGTGCGCTCGAACCACGCAGCGGAACACCAGGGATATTGGTTGGCGACCAATACCAAACCATGCCTGACAGGATTCTGATGCGTATAATTGAGCCGTGCGAAATAGGACGCCGGATAAGTCAGCCGTGTTTCGCGGAAGTTAAACCACACTTGGCGGGCGGGTGTCCCGTCGAGCTTGTTGACCCATCCGGAGGTTTTTACATGGAGAGCTTTCAGCATCAAGCCGAGGGTCTCGGCGGAGGGTTGATCGGGGGGAGAATGCGCGACAAAGTGGTAGTGGTTGGAGAAAACCGCCCACGCTTCGAGTCGCCAGCCGTAATCACGGGCCAAAGTTAGCAGCCCTCTATGCAGCACGCCGAGACGTTTAGGACCGCCGAAATGATGTGCCTTGCGGTAGGTGCTGGCAGTGACGAAGAACGTTCCACCCATGGCCAGTTGATGGGTCGGCGCGTGCGGCCACGGAGTCTTAAGCTCGGGCATGATGCGAAAATAGGGGGAACCTCGGTACATTCAAGACGCTTTGTGAGATATAAGGTCGCACGACGTCCGCCAGGGCTTGGAGCGCGCCAGTCCTCTGGCGCTTTGGCGGAGGGCATGGACGAGACGACAGGTGGCAGCAGCAGCGGCGGCCGGTTCTCAGCTTGCGGGCGAAAAGCGGTAGAGGACTACCGCAGTCCAAGACGCTCGCGCGACAGATGGCGCGGCACGAAGTCCGCCAGG
>JADMIO010306697.1_pt1 | contig 41041 bp, 66 predicted proteins | sample 8958161 | NCBI WGS metagenome assembly JADMIO01 (sample SAMN16585339, study PRJNA669376) | soil metagenome | isolation source: Crop rotation soil | place: USA: Cullars Rotation, Alabama | collected 2011
TGACTAGAGGATCAGCCATAGCGTGCTTTCATCAGAGTAGTTCTATACCGCTTACGTGGTAAGTGATTTTGTTCGCAACAGAGGACAGCCCTCTTAGCGTCTCGCTCGATTCCAGAACGTGTGCAATTTGCAGAACGTGCGTATAGCCCGCGGGAAGATTCACCGCGTTCGCTATCTCGCGATTGGCTGCTACCGACCCGCCAGATTCGACCGAGTACAGCGTATAGGAGTGATCAGACGAGTCCGTATTACAGAGCCAGATTTCCTTTACCACGCTCTTTTGCGTAGCCCCAGTAGGCGCTGTGTAGAGCGTCGCGGAACTCCCAGCCAGTTGACCGCGGACATTACCGAACGGAACCGGAGTCATGGCGCTATCCACTCCACGTACACAAATCCATCCCCGCCGTTCCCGGCTTGACCAGTGCCACTCCCGCCGCCGCCTGCGCCCGCGCCTACCGCATTACCCCCGACCGCGCCCTGGTCGCCGCCCTTGCCGCCCGCTCCATTTAGTGACCCACCACCACCACCGCCCGCGCCTTGTCCGCTCGATGCACCTTTAGCGCCACCGGCAATGTTTTCGCACGTAGCACCCGCAGCGCCGTCCGAGAACTGTCCACCACCGCCACCGCTGGAGCCGCCAAAGTACCCATTACCCTCCAGCGCAGAGTTTTCATAGCCAGCGTGGGCCGTTGTGCCATCGCCGCCAAACCCGGCCCCAATCGCGCCCAGCGCGGTAATAATCAACCCGCCGCCATAAGCGCCCGCGCCATTACCCGAACCTGGATGTGGCGGGATCGCGTGCTGCACAGAGACACCTTGCCAGCCGCCAGTCACGGTGTATGGTCCGAACGTCGTAGAGCCGCCTTGCGAGCCGATGGAGGTCGCATTCGCGGAACCACCGCCGCCCGCGCCGACTGTGCCGCTCACTGTGCCGCCGCTTGTCACGGCTAACGGAGCACGCTTGAGATATTCCCCTGCACCGCCGCCGCCGCCGCCGCAGAATGTGGGGCTACCCGCACCAGAGCCGCCGCCACCGCCACCGCCCTGCATCGTGACCAGCACGGAGGACACGCCCGCGGGAACGCTGAAAATGATTGAGCCAGCCGTCGTGAACAACTGCGAGCGCGAACTCATCCGACCCACTGGATGAGGACGTAGCCGGTCGCGCCGTTGCCGCCAGCTACGTTGCCGGATGTCTTCGCTCCAGCCCCACCACCGCCCGCGCCGTAACTCGTGCTCGCCGCAGCGGTCCCAGCTACTGCTCCGTTGCCACCTGCGCCGCCTAGCCCGTAGATGCTGTTTGCACCACCACCACCGCCAGCTTGTGACGATGCGGACGCACCGGCGGCAGCTCCAGTAGGGAAACCGGCATTTGGTCCACCTGCGCCGCCGCCAGTGCTGGTTGATGTGCCACCCGAGCCGCCACCGGCACCGCCGTAGTATTGCGGCGATTCCTGACTGCCAATCGTGCCACCTACTCCGTTTCCTGCTGCCGCAGCAGCGCCGCGCGTACCACCACCAGCACCGCCGTCTGTAGCACTAACACCCTTGCCACCCGCACCGCCGCGGACAACGATTGTCCCGACTGTCGTATCTCCACCCGCGCCACCGTCGTGCGAGCTGCCATCGCCTGCTCCGCCTACGCCAGCAGCGCCCACTGAGCCGGTGATCGTGCCGCCTGATGTAGCGATCATCGGCTGCGATATGCAATACTCGCCGCCACCGCCACCGCCACCAGCATTGCCCGCAGAACTCGCGCGGGTACCGCCACCACCACCACCACCCATCGCTGTTACTAGGACAGAGGACACCCCAGCCGGGACGCTAAATGTGAATGAGCCCGCGGAGGTGTATTCCTGTCCCTTGAGGAAGCCGCCGCCTGCCGTGGACGCGATGGTGACGGTTGAATTAGCGCCGCCATCCGTGATCGTGATGTTCGAGCCTGCCGTAAGCACACGCTCTTGCGACAGCGACCCGGATAGCGCCATGACAACGTACTGGGCGTCTGTTGGTGCGCCACTGCCCCCGCCGCCCGTTGCGCCAGTGGTCGGGGGGATGACAATTAAGGCCATTTAAATCCAGACCGTCCCGAGAATGCCCGATTGATACGCGGTCGGAGCACCGTTATCGCCGAGCCACGTTTGCGTATCCGCGCCCGCGCCGCGTTCCAGCCAGGTAATGAAATGTCGTCCCACACCTGGATAGCCTGCGTAGGAAGCGTCCACCTTCATGTACGTTGTATTTACCGTCTGGTTGCCAAACAGGTTCGCAGAGTTGGTGGACGTGCTGTCCACGCCGATCCCTAGCGCGATGAAACGACCGGACGAACTGCTGTTGAGCACGCCAGCAGCGACTCGCGCCTCGACCATTACACCGACATCGCCGCTGACGTAATCCAGTTGGTTCGCAGTGTTCGCGTTCGCCTGACGGTATGTAGCGGTGGAGTAGTTCCAGTTATCCGCTGTCTCCGTGGCGTTCTGCATCTGTCGCCGCTCACGGTTGTATTCGTTGAACAGGAACCGCTTGGCCGCAGAGTCTTCCGTTGTGGTCGTGGCCGTCGTGCGGAACGTGCCCAGGTAAAGCCGTGTAGTCGCACCGGACTTGACGCGCAGCCCATCCTGATAGACCAAGGCCGTAGCCCGCGTCGTATCGTCCGTCCATGCGAGGGCTTCCAGCGCCATCGTGCCGCTGTTGTTATAGGCGAATACGTCGTAGTTCTTGCCCGACGTTATCGTTCCCAGCGCAAGCGATGTTTCGCTCGGACTCAGCACTGTCCAAGTAGACACGCCGTCATACAAAGGGACTTGGTTGCCCTTGTATGGAGTCCAGTAGACGGTAGTAGCTCCAGTTACGTCTGTGGTCGTTACCGGAGTGGCAGTTGTGAGCGTGAGCCTGCCGCATACCGTACGCACACCGCTCGAACCTGCCGCACCAGTCGCACCTGTAGCGCCGGTCGCTCCCGTAGGGCCTACCGGGGTGAAGTCCCAGCTAGCGCCCGCTGCCAGTGTGTATGCGATCAGGAACCGCAGCGTACCGTTCGCGCTGTACTTGAGCGTAAAGGTGATGCTCGCCGTATCGCGGTTGTATACGGTTATGTTCTTGATGACCCGGCGCGTACTGGACGCAGGCGCAGTGCAAATGTCCACCTGCGTCGTGCTGTTAAACGTGCCGTCCTGCTCGCCCTCCGTGAACGCAGACCCAGTGTCGTCCGCGTAGTGAACAGTAAAGTCGGGCTGCGTAGTGGACACAGCGCCGCCCAGCACCCCCACGATCTTGCTCGTGGTCGCGGCTAGTACGAGCGTCTGCATCAGCTAATGAACCACGCATAGGCGGGAGATCCGCCGCCAGAGGGAGCCGCCCATTTCACGCCCAAGGTCTGCGCGGAATCAGCAGTCAGGACATAGGTATCAGTGCCCACCGGCAGACGGTCTACGGCTGACGAGTTACGCGCGATCAGATCGCCCTTCGTCGTCGTCGGATCGGTCATACCCACCCCATCAGGCGGGTTGTTGCCGTGGATCGCCTCCATGCACAGGAACATGTCCGCGAAATTAGGCGGATTAGCCTCGTCCTGGAGGTCGTAGAACAGCTCGTTCAAGCGCCGGACCAGTCGATCTCCGAACGAGTCCGGGGCCATCAGGCTCGTCCACGGATCTTGAGCGGTAGTGGGCGCAATCGGTAGCTTGGGATCAATCCTGCGCTTTGCCATTTATTCTGTCCCGCCTGGCTGGCTAACGATCATCAAGCCTGCAATCTCTGCCGCAGACGAGCCGACGACCAACTTGTGCCAGCGAGCCTTTTTGGAGCCATCAAATCTTTGCCTTGTCGTATCCGCGGTGAACGTTGTGCCAGCATCGAACGTCCCGCCTTCGTACTCTTTCCCATACGCGGTCAAGGATGATGCAGAACTGGGAGTCAAGTAGCGTGGCTTAACGCGCGTGATGAGCAAACTGGTGTAATCGTCGCCAATGTCGCCCGTCGTGATCGACAGCACGGCCCCGGACGCATTCGCGCCGAAACTCGGGAACCGCAGCTTCGCGGTACCGCCCGCCGTGTCCGTAGTCCCGAGCAGCGTCAGATTGGTTGTCGCCTGCGCGAGCGTAGTACTCCAGCTCCACCCGTAATCGGTGAGTGTGGCCGGGACGACGCAACGCATCCCTTCCGATCCTGACACCGCCCAGGCGTTACTAATGAAGCCAAACGTATTCGACTGATAGTTCCATACCAGGGCTTTGCTGCGCACGTAATCGACATCGGTGTTGGTGCCGAAAAACCAGTAAATGCAGTTTTCCGACTCCTCGTGCGCCGCCTGTACAAAGCCGTATAGCTTCTGCTTGGTGATCTTGCTCGCCAGATACCGTGAGATCGGCGCACCAATGGGCATGACGGATGCCCCGTCGAAACGGTACAGCCCGCTACGGTGCATGAAGTAGTGAATCCCATTCACCACCGCGACGCCGTGCGGGGACGAGCACCCTACCCGGTCACTAACCACTCGCCACGTCCATTGCAGCGTGGCCCCTTGGTAGTCGCCGACGTAGATTGAATCCTCTTTGTAGGCGATAACCGTATCGCGCAGATTGACTAACGCACACACTGGCCCCGGAGTGTCCAGCAGCCGATAATTCCCTGCCTGGGTAGCGAGCGAGGGCGTCCACGTCGCATCGTTCCCGAGCCCGGACCACCACACCTGATCGCCGAGGTCGTTTACCCCGTCGTTACAGTCGCCGAGCATCAGGAAATTCTTCTGCGTGACGCAGACCTTCGCCTTTGGAGGACTGCCGCCCAGGTCAGCGAATACCATCCCGCCGTCAGCGAGCGTGGCTTTTTGCGGTGGATTAGCCTTGCTACAGGCGATTACATCGTTCCCGTACGTGGTGAATGTCCAGCCGGTAGCGGTGGAGTAATCCGTCCCGCCTTTGGATGCGTCGTAGAACGACGGGCCGGAACTCTGAATAGACAGCAGCCGCTTGGTAGTGCCGATTACTGACTCGGCTACCGTTGTAATGCCCGACACGGAAACTACGCTTTTGAGTATCTGGCCCCACAACGGAATGCCGTACGTAGCCTCTGAGAACGTGCCGAGTACCGTTAAGTCGCCCGCCGATGAAGCGGCGTAGGACTTGAGCGTGTTGCGCCGCGTGGGGATGGCATCCGATACATCAATCAAGATGCCCGGATTGATGGTCCACGAAGGGTCTATATCTGGCGAAAAGTAGATCGGATAGTACTTCGGCTGTTGCGACACTACGCAGGCCTGGTCGCCATGCTGTTACCGCCCCATCGAGCCCGGTCAGCAGAGCGTTGCAGACTCTTGATGAGGTTCAGCGTCACTTCCAACTGCGAGCCCATCGCCTGGTAGTCCTGCACGAAGTCGTAGGCGTAATACCGGCAAGCGGCGAGGTAAATATCCGGGTGCGAGGTCAGGAGCCAGTTCGTCGTGTTGCTGCCCGACAGCGCGGGGATCTTGGCGTAGTAAACGAGCGTGGATGAGTACGTCGCATCTGGAGGTGGGCTAAAGCGGAAGTTGCCGCCGACAATGGAGAAGTGCAGGGGCTGATTCGTACTGCCCTGCGATATGTCGGTCTGTAGGTCGTTCGGCAGGAAGGTGAGCGTCTGTATCGGGCTCGAATTCAGGTAGAACGAGCGCACTTGCAGGAAGTCCGCAGGCACCGCGACGTATTCGCCCGTAATCGAGAACGTCGCCGACTTGGTTTCCTGGTCCGTCGTCCGCAGCTCGCGGTTAAGCAGCGCCTCCGCGTTGTCAATGATCTCGTCTACCCGAGCGACGTTGGCCCCGCCAGTAGCCAGGTCAACGCGACTCGTCCAGTTCGATACCGCATCCTTGAGCTCGGAGTACGTGCTGATCGTCACGGTTTCTTAGCCGCCTGTTGCTTGTTCCACTCCTGCATGCTCAACGGCTGACGCCCAGCGGTCATTTCCTGTTCGGCATAGTCGCGGTAGGACATTTGCTGCTGGCCGGTAGGGACCTGACCGAGCAAGCCGCCCGGTTGTGGCGCGGGCTGGATCGGCTTTTTAGCGAAGAAGTAATCGAGCAATCCCATTACAGAGGCTCCAGCACGCGGGTTAGTGTCTTGCGCCACTCGTCTGCCTCTGATCCGGCCATGTAGCCGTCGAAGCAGGGAGTGCCTACGGTGAAATGCAACAGCTTGTCGCCAGGAGAGACTGGCTGTTCCAGTACCAGCCGGTTCCACTTGTCCGGCAACCCGCCGATCTGGTCATCGCGGAGCCAGGAGAAGCGGTGCAGGAACGAACCGGGCTGCTGCTCCACAAATCCGGGGACCAGAAGTCGGTTCGGGTAGAACGAGCAGTTCCAAAGGACCACGCTCGACCAATTCTTGCGCGGGTAGTCCTCATTCTTGTTCCCCAGGTACTTCACCGGAAACTTGGTCCTGTAGTCGTGCTTCACCACCTGCACGCCTACGTCATGCCGCTGCATGGCGATCAGTTCCGCCACGTCTCCGCGCATCAGGACATCGCTATCTAGGAATAGCGCCTGCCCATGGAACCGGCACAGGTAAGGGACCAGGAACCGCTCGTAGATGAACGCATTGCTACCGTCGCGACGCTCTCCCGAGATCGGGATGAACGCTACCGGGATGCTCGCGTTGTCCAGAATGGACTGGCAGGCAACGTGGTAGGCGACGGCTTCTCTCTGGTCGAACCCGATGAAGATAGGGAAGGGGATCAACTGAGCGCGGACCAGTCGATCCGCTCGTGCGAGTTGCCGATCATAATTGCGTTATCGTGGATGTAGTCCGCATTCGGCATCGGACCAGCAACGTATTCGTAATAACTGATCGCAGGCTGGCGCAGGAAGTTGCCAGTGACCACCGGACGGCTCTCGTAAGCCGCAACCTTCTTGCGATCATCGCCGTAGACCACGAAGCCGAACCACGAGGACTTGCCGCTGTCGGTCTGCGTCTTGAGCGGGAACCGGCTTGCGTTCTCCCGGCGCTGCTCGATAAACCCGGGGAGCTTCTTAAGCTGTTCCAGACCAATCGCGCACTGCATCTCGGTGGGCCGCACGTTGTAGCCCGGGTAGATAAAGTGGAACTTGTCCACCTTCGCGCGGAGCTTGTTATCTACCGGCAGATGACGGGTCCAGCCATGACTGCGGAGACTCAGCAGCATGTGGTAGTAGTACTCGTCATCCGTCGTTATCAGCCCGCCTTCCATCGTGCACATGTGATGGCTGAAAAACGTACTGTGCGAGGACATGCGCCCGAAGGTGCCCGTCTTGTAGCCGCGGAACTCCGCACCCATCGCTTCGCAGTTGTCTTCCAGCACCGGGATACCGTCCGGGAAGCGGTCAAACTCGTTCGGATTGCCCAGCAGGTTGATCGCCAGGATCAGATCCGGGTTGTACTTGTTGCAGACCTTGTGCAACTGCGAGATGCTGTAATTGAGCGTGTCGCGGTCTATGTCGCAGAACACCAGCGTCCAGCCGTATTGCTGGAACGGGCTGTAGGAGGTTGACCAGCCGACCGCGGGAACGACCACGCGGCCCTTGCCCTCGCGCAACGTGTACGCGGCGACCATCAGCAGGTTCGCAGACGAGCCGGAATTGACCGCTACGCAGAACTTGGAGCCGCAGTAGTCAGCGTAGGCGCGCTCGAACTCCTGCGTCCGCTTGCCCATCGTGTACGTACCCGAGGACATGACATCGTGGATCGCCTGCTCCTCCTCCGGGCCCCAGGTGTTCGTCGCCAGAGGGATCATCGGTGGAACTTGTTTTCGCCAGACTTGCCCTGTGTCTTGCGCAAGCCCTTGCAATGGTCAACGTACTTGCCAAGCTCGGACAGAGCTTGCGGATGGTGGTGCAAGTGGTGTTCTCCCGACAGGTTGTGCGTCTTGATCCGGCCATCTGCGAGGAACGATCTGATGGTCGCGTCCAGCGTGTAGCAGTCATGCCATCCGGGGAGGACGGTGTAACGCTCGGAGTAGTAGACGTTCCGCCACGCATCCAGGAAGTTCCTATGCTCGGGATGCGAGCAGTCCATGATCCACAGGCCCGTCTCCGTATACATCCCGGTACGCCCGTAGTGAGCGAGATACACGCCCTCTACCTGCTTCTCGATCAGCCCTTGCGGTATCTTCTTGTAAGTGACGCAATCTGCGTCTAACCACACGCCAATACCGTCGTAGTCGTACAAGGCATCGCACGCAGCGAACACCTTGTGGCTGTAGCGGACCACGTTGTATTCCCAGCTCGGCGGCACGTAGGAAGCATGTTTCAGCTTCCACTCCATGAACTGCGGTAGGTCCGCGAAGTCTTTTACCGTCAGCCCGGTCGCATCCGGTAACTGATAGCCTTCGGTGTAGAAGTGGAACTCGGATTTGGGCCAGTGCTTGCGGCCCTCTAGCCATCTGTAGCCATAGGCGTCGTACCCAGCCTTATGGCACGTTGTTACGACACGAATAGTCGTAGTCCTCTAGGTTGATTGAGTCGAGTTCCGCGGTGGACCAGTTGGCGTATGCGAGGGATGCAAGCCACGGCTCGCGGTCGTGGTATTCGGGTGTATCTATGCGGTCAATCGGTCCCGCCGTAATTGGCAAACACGGACAGATCGCACCCGCAAACACAGGAACACCCGCGATTGCACTCTCCACACCAGCGACAGAGCCGTAAGTGACCACCGCCCACGCATCCGCCAGCCAGTCCGACAGCGGCAGTTTCTTGTCCCACTTCACCCGCACCGGCCTGTCCGTGACTTGCGACAGTGTTACCAGCGTTTGCGCTGTCCAATCGTGTGCTCCTAAGATGCGCAGATACCAGACGGACGGCGGGATCAGGACGATGTGCCTGCCCGTCTTCCGCCACGGCTGACACCGCAGGCCGAGTTGCTTCATCCGGTCGTCTGGCCGATTGAGCAGCCGCGTTAGATGAAAACCCTTGCGGATCAGCCGAAAATGGTTGCTTCTCGACCCACGCTTGAAATAGGCATTGTCGAGATACAGGAAGTCCAGATCGCGCCCGACGTAGCGCGGTAACTCGTTATGCGTGAGCCCCGAAAACAGCCTGGGCGTGACGTGCTCAAAATGTGCTTCTATCTGGCCCCAAATCCAGGACTTCACGCTGCCAGCGGGAGCACGAATGCGCCGTAGTCCCTCGCAAGCCTCGCTACCGCGTGATCCCACGTCGTCTCGCCGCGCACCTGCCGGTAGAGCCTGACCGAGTTCTCGGGATACCAGATCATTCCGCCATCTTCCGGCGCATAGCCGTAGCGCCAGGCGGGGATAGAGTTGACCAGCACGTAAGCCTTCTTGCCGAGCGCACCGCAGACGTGCGCGACCGTCGTGGTCACGGTCACAACGTGATCCATGGCCGCGACCATCGCTATCGTCTTGTCGTAGTCGCCGTCGTTCTCAAGATTGGGACACTGGATCTGGTGCGCGCGGTTAGCAATGTTCCAGCGCGCGACTTCCAGCCCCACATCCTGGTAACAGAGGTTGAAAAACGTGCCGCCCTGCCTGATGACCGGCGCGAGGTCTTCCAGCCGCATCGACCGCGACAGCCAATTCGTCTTCGGGATGCCGCCGCGCCATGCGATGCCGACCCACGGCCGCGGGAACTGCGCTATCGCCTTCTGTACCGCAGCGAGCGCACGCGGCTCCGGTGAAAGGTAAGCAGCACGCGGGAAGTCATCATGCGTCTTGCGGTAGAACTTGCCCAGGTGCGAGATATGGATGTGAGCGTCTATCTCGTATTTGCTCGGCCACTCCAACTCCTGCTCGTCCAGCGTGTCGTACACGTCCAGCTCGGGCCACATGCGGCGAAACATGGGCGCGAGACGGTCGTTCGTCTCCACGATGACCTTCTTGCAGTCGCGGATCATCTCGGGCAGACACTGAGCGAACATGATCATGTCGCCCAAGCCCTGATCGGCTTGCACCACCACCGTCTGGCCCTTGGAGCCATCCCACATCGGCTCCTCGCGCTCCGGTGGGTTGTAGACCCGGATGCGGAGCTTGCTGCCGTACAGGTAGCCCGCGTCCTCCCAGCCATCGGCCCATCGTCCAAGGGCCAGGTTGCCAAAGCTACGGGCGATCCGCGCGATATGGTTATCGGGATCTAGCGCAAGACTCTTGGCCGCCCACTCGACAGCCTCCCGAGCCTTACCCTCCTGCACATAAGTCGCCGCAATATTGGCAAGCGGCATCGTGTCCTTGGGCAGCGCCTTGTGGACATGCAGGAATGCCTCTCTAGCCTCCGCATAACTGTGCGTATCGTGCAGGCACGAGCCAAAGTGCATCCACACGTTAGGCTGCTTGCGCTCGAACGCCAGGGCACGGCGAAACAGTTGCAGCGCCACCCCGACATGGCCTTGTGAGCGCATCACGCAGCCTGCAAGGTAGAGCAACTGCGGCTGGTCAGGGGTATCGTTCAGCATCTCCGCGATCAGCGGCCATGCCGTCTTGTAATCTTCCCGCTCGACAAAGTTAAAGCATTGCTTAATCCGGCTATCGATCATGCCGGTAGCTGGTTGTCTTGCAGTAGGCGTAATCCGGGCTGTTCAGCAGCTTGAATACCGCTTTCTTGTGGTCCGGGTTGTGAAAATTCACGCCGTACTTCTGTAACCACTCCATCTGCACAATCACCGGCACGCGGGCGTAGTGCGCCCACTCTGCATCCGCCTGCCGCTTGTGCTTGTCGCTGTCCAGTTGGTCCTGCTTATTGCGTTCCAGGATGTTCTCTACGTCCTGGTGATAGCCGATATACGTCTTGTCGGACGCATGGTCGTACTCGAACGTCATCGTGACGCCGGTAAACGGGTCGTAATCAATCTCTTTCAAGAAAAACGGGCCGAGTCACCCCGGCCCGCCTCTGAGCGAACTACAGTTAGTTAACGTTCGTGAGCTTGGTATTCGCGGTCGGAGTCTTAGCGACCAGCGTGTACTCACCCACCAACATGCGCTTCTCGCTGTCGCCCGACTTCGCGATGTTCTCCATGTGGATCGGGTCCAGCCACGCAACGGCCCAGGTGGACATATCCAAGCAGAGGACAACGGAAGCACGAACGTAGCGGGACAGCACGATCTTGTGCGAACCGAAGGACGAGACGTAAACATCCGCCGCGCCAACGATGTCCGCTTGCTGCCCTGCGTTCACGTTGCGGAACCGAGTTGCGATGCCAGTGAACTGATCCGACTTGTTCTTGAGCGTCGGCGACAGGAGGATGATGTCCGTATCGCCACCTTGCGACCACGCCTGTTGCAGCGCGTTCTTAAGGTCGGTTTCGATAAACGCAGTCGCCGAGCCGTCCGTACCAGCAGTGGACGCCAGACCGGACACCGGAGCAGGCGTGGTGTTGGTCGTGATGCCCGACGCTGAAACGTCGTTGGTCGTGTAGATCCACGTCTCGACAGCCGCCGCGGTACGCGGGGATGCCGAAGTACCTGCCGAAGCGTTTTCCTTCGACAGCAGGTGCTTCTCCACGTCACGCTTGAGCGCCTTGCCCTTGAGCACCGTCTGATACGCCAGTTCTTCCTTGCGGCCCGCCGTGTTCACCTTGTTGGCGGTACGCGAGATCACGAAGTCCTTGCGCGCGATCTGACAGTAATTCTTGAGCCGGGTCGTCGGGTTGATGACCTGCGCCGAGAAGTCGTCACCTTCGATAAACTTGTTGGTGGAGACGGCACTATCCAGCGTGTCCGTCTGCCACTCGTGCAGAACCGACTTCGCCGTGCTACGCCCCGCGTTCGTGAAAAAGTACGTGTCCATCGGGGCGATGTTGTAGATGATGTCTTCGAGATCCTCGCGGACACCGACCGAGTTGTAAACCTGAAATACTGCGGTAGGGGTACTCATTAGTATCTGCCCTTACGCCTCACGGCGTTATTTCCAGCGGTTGAGTAGTAGTGACGCCGCGTCTTTCAGGTCGCCAGTCTTCTTAAGGCGAGCTGTGAGCTTGTCCGTTTGATCGGCCCCAGCCGTATCGTTACGGGCTCCGGGACGTGTCATCGGCGGCACTGTTTTCAGTTGCTTGACCTTTTCGGCCTTGGCCTTACTCAACTTGTCGTATTGCATAGCCTTGTATGCAAGCGACACCGCAACAGCATCATTCATGCGGTCAACGTCGGACTCGGTGATGCCTTGATTGATCAGGTAAGACCTGACTTCACCCGCGGCCTGTGCGTTGAACTGCGGCAACATTTGCTTTAGCTTGACGCTCTCCTGCTGCACTTTCTGCGCAGTCAGGCGCTGTACGTGCTGAGCTACTGCCTGTTGCTTTCCCTGATACTGTCCCACTGCGTTCTGATAAGCATTCACCAGCACGTCGTATTGCGCACGATGCTTGGGATACTCCAAGGGATCGTTAGCGGCTAACGCCACCCAATCTACGTTCTGGTACTGCTTAAGCTGAGTCTGTAAGGCTGTAACCGTGGCGAGTTCCTGCACGAGATGAGGTTGCATCTGCTCAATCTCGTGGACCGCCCGCAGTCGCTCCTGCGCTTGCCGGTTCTGCTCGGCAAGAGCTTGAGTCTTCTGCGTGTAGTCAAACCCCTGTTGCGCGAGTTCGATCACCTTGTCGCGGGGTAGCCTGTGCTGTGCCCCGTTGTGGACGATCTCGAACTCATCAACCGCTGACTGTGCAGCAGGTTCCTCGCCCGGCAGATCTTCCGGGGTCAGTTCCTCTGTAACTGGGTCGTCAGGTTGCTTTGCAGGCTTGGCCTGCCGTTCGGGTACTGGCTCCTGCTGCGGCGCGTCGCTATCGTTCGCTTGGTCCGTGTCGTACTGCGTCAGATAGTTTTGCATCCGCTGCTGAATGTCCAGCGGCTCCTGCGAGACTCCCGTTTCCGGGGTGGTCTGCTCTGCCATTGTTGCTACCTCAAAAGTTGCGCCACGTCTCTACGCGGGGGAGGGAGGTCCGCGTAGGGCTTACGCCCCGACGTTGCTTGGTTTGGCCCGGTCTAGCCGGGAATTGCCTATATCCGGCGCAGTAGGCGCTCGGAGAGTGTTCGTTTGCGCTCGATCTCCTGCGCGGCCATCGTGCCCGAGATCAAGACTTGCTGCATGTAGAGATTGACCTTCGCCACCGCGATCAGCAGATCATTGCACCGCTTGCGCTTGTCGTCCGGCAGATCGGCGAGGGATAGCTGGCTTACCAGCCGCTCGCGGATCGTGGCGTAGGCTTCCTTGTAGATCGGCGACTCCAGCACTTGTCTTGCTTCCTCGCCGCGGCGTTCTTCCAGATCAGGGCTTATTGGCTCATCTCCTGCGCGTAGCCGGATGCCGCCGCCTGCTTGGTAGCGGTGATGTCCGCAGCCTGTACTTGGGCCGCAGCCTTGATCTTAGCTATCTCGATCTGCGCCTGCTGCGCCATGTTGTGCTTGAACGCTTCCAGTTGCATCTGCATTTTAGTTTCGGCAATCTGCAACTGCGCGTCCGTCTGTACCTTGTGCTGCTGCACCATCATGTCGGCCTGCATCCGCGCCTGTTGGACAGAGGCATCGGCCTGCGCCTTGACCTGGGCGATCTGCTGGTCGGACTGGGCTTTCAGCTGCGCCGCTTGCTGGTCGCTCTGCGCCTTCATTTGCGCCACCTGCACCTGATACGGCGGATGCTGCGGCGGCGACATGGGCTGGCCCGTCTGCGGGTCGCGCTGCGGCTCGTGGATGAACTTCTGCGGGTTGCGATAGCCCGCGGCCTTGAATATCTCCGCGGAGAAGTTATACATTTCCATCGGGCCCGCGAGCCCTTGTGCCGCCGCTTGGCCCTGGAACGGAGCGAGCATCTGGAGCTTGGCAAGCTGCGACTCCGGCGTGCCCGTTCCCAGCCCCACGTTGATCGTGAAGTCCGTACGGCGCTTCCACTCGCGCGGGTTGATCTGCGTCCAGGAGCCGCTTAGCTTGATTTGCAGCGGCTTGGTGCTGTGCTTGAGCGCCAGCGCGTGAACGACCAGGAACAGATCGCGGAAGCCGCCCGCAAGGGTACGAGCAATCAGCTCTATCCGCTGATTGGCCGCGGACTGGATCGCCTGCACACCAGTCGCCGTCTTGTTCAGCGTGTTCGCATCCAGCCCCGCCGAGTAGCGGGTGACGCCTGTGCGCTGCTCGTTGACCGACGACAGATACTCCAGCCCGGACAGCGCCGACTGGCCCAAGTCCGATGACACCAACGGGAACATGGCCGCGTTCGGGTCGCCGTCCACACGGACGATGCCGCCAGGCCGCGAGACGAGGAGATCGTCCAGGTTGACGCGGTTCACGTCTACCGCTGTCCTGCCGCTGGTCTGTAAGTACAAACCGTCCAGGTATTGCCGCTGCACCGCCGTCTTCACGTCGGCAATGTCGCTGATCAGGTCGAAGATGCTCGTCCCGATGTGGCTATGCGCGTAGATGATCGGGCTAAAGGCTGCGAACGGTACGATGTCCGCTTCCTCGCGCAGAATGACCTTCTTGCCCACGATAGCCACGCGCCAGAGCTGCGGCGTGTTCTCGTTCCGCAGATCGATGCGCATGTACGTGTCGCGCATGGTCACGATGCGACGACTCGGATCTGGCGTATCGTCGCTGTCGTCCTGCTCTACGCTGAATCGCTGCCGGATGGTGGACTCTTGCGACAGGTCCGAGTCCTCCAAGTCTCCGGGCGTGTCGTCCGGGATGTCGAAGCCCTCCGCCCGCAACTGGCCGATGCTGGCCCTGCGTCGCCACTGCACGAAGTCGGCATCCAGCAGGCTCGTCCAGCGGTGCCTGCGCGATACCAGCATCTCGTCCGGGGGCACAGACTCGACGGAGACGTACTCCTCGCACTTCTTAAGCTCGACCTTGATGTCGTGCAGCATCGGCGGCGGAGGAGGCTCTGGCGGCATCCCCGCTGTGGGGGGTTGTCCAGGCATCCCAGGCATCACCTGCGCGCCCATGACCGGCATAACCGGGGCATTCGGGTCTGGATATTCGCTGTGCTCGACCACGGTGACTTCCGGGTCTTGCATCAGCATCGCGGCTTCTTCGTCGCTCTGCCCCAGGTACGTCTCGGTCATCGTGTCGTACCGCTTGTTCCAGTACGCCACCATGTAGCCATTCTTGAGCAACAGCGCATCGCGCAGCGTTGCGTTTATCTGGCTAAAGTAATCGTTCTTCGCTTGCAGATACCAGTTGCAGACTTCCGTCTCAGCCTTGGCCGCAGCCTCATCCTCCGGCCCGATAGCCTCGAACTGGCCGATGTCGTCGCCGCCTAGGTAGATCCGCACGAGCGACGGCATGATCCACTCGATGGTATCCGCCACGCTCTTGTCCACAACCTGGGATCGGCCTTCTACCTCGTTCCCCAGCGGATCGCCCTTGTACCGTGCTAATGCGGTCGCACGCAGTCCCGCGAGTTCACCGTTGGCCTTGTCCAGAGCAAGCGCCTCCTCGCTCTCGATGGCCGCTACCAGTTCCTCGTCGGTCAGTTTAGGCAAATCAGACTATCCCTAGGTTTGTGTACTGGATGGGCTTGCTGCTCACGTCCTCGTTTTTCATCTTGTCCGCAGACACGGCGAGATAGCGGAACGCATCAGCGCCGTGGCTATACTCGTCGTGCAGCGGAGCACCGGGCTCGTTCGTGGTCTGGTTGATCGCCCGTCTGTAGCGTTTCAGGCAGTCCACCAGCCGCAGAGCCTTAGTCTTGTCGAAGTAGCAGCGCGGGAACGCCATGCGCGCAAGCTTAATGCCGTTCTCTACCTCTAGCTTGGGGACGATGGCCGTCTTGCGCCCGAGCCCCCGCAGGATCTCCTGCGCGCTCTTGCCCGTCTTGTAGTCCTTCGCCTCGCCATCGTGTGGCAGGTAGTCCGTGCCCCAGTTGTAACGGCGCGTATTCAGGTCCGCCACGTACTCGGATAGCGTTCTGTGGCTATCCTCCAGGTACTCGATCACCCGTAGCTCCGCACCGAGCCGCTGTGCGAGGATGATGGACATTTGATCGTTCCAGCCCAAGTCCCAGACTGTATGCACTTTGAGCATGGGGTCGTACGGGACATTGCGCACGCGCTGGTCCGCGTACAGGGCCAGTATTTCCTTCTTGTAGATCGCACCCTCTACGACCGACTTGGGCTTGCCTTCCCATACATTGTCGTAAGCGTCTGGGTCGCGGCGCTTGAGACTGATACGCTCGCTCTCCAGCTCTTTCGGGAACCAGGGATTGTCCGGGTAGTTGATGCAGACAATCTTTGCCCCGTCAGGCGGGTCTACAACGAAACGCTGATACGTCTCGTCCGTGTCCAGCTCCGGGTTGAAACTGACCCAGATCTCGCTACCGGGCTTGCGTATCGTCGGGATCAGGATGTCCCAGGACTTCTTAGTGACCGCCTGAGCTTCCTCCACCCACACGCGGTCTACACCCTCGAACGATTTGATCTTCGCCACGTCTTGCTGGCGCAGGCCAGCAAATAGGAACTCTGTGCCGTTGGCCGCGGTGATGCTGTTCTGGGTGATGCGGTAGAAGCCGACCAGCTCCAGGGCTACGATCTGGTCCGACAGCAGCCGGTGTACGCTGTCTGCGATGCTGTTCTGGATCTCGCGCGCACACAGGATGCGCAGGGGAGACGCAGCACCTTGGATTAGCAGGGCCCGGGCGAAGCCCCAGGACTTGGCGGCACCGCGACCACCATATGCGACCTTGTACCGGCTAGGCTCGAACAGAAAGCCCAGCTTCTCCGGTAACTCTATCACTCAGCCGTGGCAGCTTTCACAAGATGCACGGTAAGGTTCTGCTGGATCGCGGGCATAGTGTCGTCGCCCACGATAGCCTGCGCTGGCTTGCCATCTTCCCGGTCGCCGATCTCTTTCAGCGCGGCCAGGTCGCCGTTCTCAGCGGCCTCTACCAGCTTGGCAGCAATAGCCAGCAAGCCGCTCTGTACATCGCCATGCTTGTGAGCGAGCGCGCGACGGATGGCAAGACGCCACTCCTTGCCCTTCTGTCCGTTAGTGTTGCCGAGTGGTGCGCCTGCCATATTGGACTAATTAGTAGATTGTTGATTTACGACGGAGTCAGGAGTGCAGTACAACATGAACTCGCCATGCAGGAGGGGCCGTAGCCGCTCGCGTTCTGCTTTGGCTACCACCGCACATTCCTCGTGCGTGGAGAAGCGTATGGGCTCGTCTGTGGTGCCTGTGTACACGCCCTGCTTCATGCCGAGCACCAGGATGAGCACGAACACTATTTGCCCAGTTTCCGGTTAGCCTTGGCGTCGATCTTCGCCGCGGCTGCTGGTGAGAGGTTGCCAGCCTTGACCTGTTGCGTTGCTCGCGCTTTGGCGTTCGCGGCGTGGGCTTTGTCGGGCATCGGGTACTTTCGCTGACCAGGGAGCCCGAAGTCTGCCTTGGGCAGTCCCTTGCGCCGCTTGGTAGACAGGATGCCCATTACTGCTCGGGGCCGTCTGTAACGATCAGGCTGGGCAACGGGGATACCGTGACCAGTTGGCTCACCGGCTGGTAGCCAGGCGCGCTGTACGTTACGTTGGTCAATCCAGCCTTGACGCCGGTAATGGTCAGGCCGGATACCGAAACCGTGCTCGGATCTTCCGCGGCTACGGTGACGTTCGCAGGCGTGCTGCCGTCGCTCGCGGTGACTACCTCTGTACGGCTCCTGCCGATGTGCAGTGTGGTCATCTAGCAGCCCTTACCCTTGCCGCCCTTGCCCTTACCCTTTTTCATCTTGCCCATGATTAACTCCAGTACATGATAGGTGGCTTTACCTGAGCGTCTAGCCCGTGTTCGTGCAAACTTCTGGCCGCAGCCCTTGCATGCCGAGCGCCGTAGCAGATCATCGTAAATGTGGGGATCTCGACCAGCCAGCGGCGCAGGATGTCGTCTGGCTTCTTGCGCAGGTGTGGCTTTAGATACCGCACTTACGAGTGATCCAAGCCGAGCATGGTCGGCAGGGGCGATAGCCGTTTACCCTGTCGCCAGTCCACACTTGCCAGCGCGGGAATTGCCGCTGCCACAGAAACACATAAACTAGCCGCACACGCTACCCAGCCACTCGCTGTACGTAGCCATCTTGAGCGTTTGGAACTGTTCGCCGCGATACCAGTAAGCCTTGGCTGGCTTGCCGCAGATCGCGCAAAAGTAGCTGTAGTGCCTGCCTACCTCTAGCACGCCTTCGTCGGCCTTGTGCTGGTCGCAGCGGAAGTGCAGGTATTCCCCGCGGCTCGCATGCCCCATACACAATCCCAGTTAGTCAGCGTTGGCTTCCCGATAAGCGTCCAGTACGTACTCGGGGAGGGATGGCCGCTCGTAGTCCTCGTAAACCTGGAACGGCTTGGGCTCGTCCTTCCGGTGCGCTCGCCGCTCCAGGCAAAACGTACACTTCGGCATGTTGTGCTTGCCGAATCGGGTACGGTATTGGATTAGACGCTCGGTCTGGCAGGTGGAACAAAAGAATTTGTCCCACGCTCCGGGAGCTTGCCCGGTTTCACCGCGGCGCGGCGCAGTCACGTTTCTTGCGGGCGCACGGTCCCGCCGATAATTGGAACAGGATTTTCCATGGTCTGCAACTTCGGAAAAGGTTGCCAAACGTGCCACAGCACGGTCGGATCTACAGTTACCTTGTTCTTGCCGCGCCTGCGGTAGTCGTTGCCCCGCTGCACGATCTTTCCATTCGTCCCGTAATAGGCGCTCTTGCTGCCCGCAGATACGCCCCTGCCGTCCGCAGGGCGGTCAGTGCTGGTCAGCACCCACAGCGAATGCCATGTCGCGCCCATACGCCTGACCAGGCCCCGCTTGTAGAGTCTCCAGCCGCATGCGCTGCACTGGTCCTTGGTCAGACAGAGGGCCCGCTTGATGTCATGCGCCTTCATCTCCCCGCCGGCGAGCACCATCAGGTCGAAGATCCGTTGCTCCATCGTCTTGCCGCCTACGCGCCGCCCGCAAGTCACGAGCTGGCCTTGTCTATGGCTTCCAGTGCCTCGAACCAGCCCATCGTGAACCAGTGCGGGGCCAGGATGTCACCATGCCTCACGCGCTCCTCTGTAATGTCCACGATCAGGATTGCGCTGACGTACTTGTGCGCTGCTATCTGTGATTCGCTCATACTCCCCTCGCCCACATGGTTAAGCATTCGCCAATCAGCCGCATGGCCTCGTTCACCGCGGCCTCGTAATCATCTACGTCTACCTTGCGCGGGTGTTCCAGCTCGCGCAGCCGCTTCTGCGTCCAGGAGGCCCGCCTTGCCTGCCACGTCTCCGCGGTAGCGTGCCACTCGTGCCGCTGCGATTCGGGCATGTATACGTAGTGCGTGCGCAGGGCCGTTTGCGGTAATAGGTCGAATTGGGCAACCCATAGCTCTGTCCTCTCCGCTCCGCGTTCGTCTACCGGGCTCTGGTTAGCCAGGCGGTCGAGCTTCTCGTCTATCGTCTCGTGGCAGTTCTTGTATTCAACCTGCTCGAACTGTTCCCAATTCGTCGGGCAGTGGGGATAGATACCTGCTTCGTCCTTGCACCATCGCGCCCAGTTCAGGATGACGGACTCAGCGTCCACGTATTGCGGCAAGCGCGTCGTTAATAGCAGCTCGTGCTTCGCACAACTCCAGCTCGGCCTTAGTCCGCATCTTCGCGCTGAGGCCGTCATTCAGTGGACCCGCTAGTGATAGGCATGTCTCAGCTACCTTTAAGTGCTGGCGAGCAAGCAATAACGGTTCGGCCCAGTCGATCACTGTCGCTTGTCACGCTCGGCAAGTAGAGCGTCTGCAAAGAGGGCTGCCGCGCACGCGAGCACAGTCGGCAAACGCTTTACCGCTCCCTGACTTAACTCGCTCACATCGGTCGTTGCGATAAATTCAGGCAGGCAGGCCAGCACGCACTTATCCCAGAAGTCCTGGTTCATCATGCGAGCAACCGCTTGGCCTCGTCCCGCACCTCCTGCGTAACCGCGTGTCCGAATACCTCCGGGTTCTGCAAGTCCCGCAGGAAGTTCTCCCACATCCGCACCCTGCGGTCGGTTATGAAAGGTCCACGATCCGGGGCACGCTTCTTCCCTTTTTCCATCCGATCACCTGTATTGATATGTTGGCCGCTCGGACTAGCGGTAACAGTTCGCAGTCCGTGATCTTTTTCACCCGCGCAGCCACGTTGGAATCCGACGTACACTGAACGGCTAAGATCTGCCCATGCTTCAAACCCAAAATGTCGCAGAAGGTCCACAAGTCCTTGCGTATGTTCGCCCCTGGTACCCATCGCTCCGTCACTTCTGCGTGCCATCCGTCAGCCCTCAGGTATTCCAGCGTTCGAGCAGTGGGGCTAATGGAACACCACACTAGCCGCTTGCAGCAGAGCCCACACAATCAGCCCCAGGGCCATCCACGCCGCGGTCAGGGCTCCCAGTAGCAGCAAGCCCCACGGCGGCTCGCTTGGCGTCTTCTGCGCTGTCATAGGTACCGTGCAAGGTTCTGTATCCCGTCCAGAGCTGATAGCGCCAAACTCCCTTAACACTCGCCCGCGAGATATAGGTGTTACCTTTGCCGAACCCGCTCCTAAGGTGGTATTCATCTACTTGCCTCCAGTCCACTAGTCGTCCGGCACGAGTGCCGGTAATGGTTCGCGCTGCTCCAGAACAAGCCGCAGCTTCTCCAGCATGTCCAGTGCCTCGTTCCGCGTCAGGAAGATCGAATGCGCAGACAGGCCCGCGGTGTGGAAGATCTGGACATGACTCTCACCCATACGCGATACGTCCAGCATCAGTGCTTATCCAATTCGCTCCAGAACCACAGGAGCGCCAACAGGAACAACAACAACGGTAGCCAGTCGCTCACTTTTTCCCCTTACGCAGCGTCGCCAATAATTGGCGTACGTGGTCTGGGATCTGAGTTCGCGGCTGCTCCTGCTCGGCAGTAAAAGGTACGTGGCTCGAATGGGTAGACGTTGGTACCCATTGCTCGGGCAACTCGTCCTCCCAGCGGTGTCCGTTTAACCAGGTAGCCGCATGCGGGACAAACTGCATCTCGCCCCGTCGCATCCACACTTGCCGCCACGCAACCAATCCGACGATAGCTGCCAGCTGGTCCGCTTCCCCTAATCGCTTCCATGCCTTCTCCGAATCAAACCTCGCGACCTTCCTGGGATACAGCAACCAGAACGCCGCAAAGGTAGGTGCCTCATCTAGGTCTACAACCGCCTCACCTACCAGTTTCAGTTGCATGTGCTTCCCGCCAGTCAGTCATGTCCCAATTCCCCTTGCCGTGATTGCACTCGTTGCATAGGACTTGCAGATTGCTCACGTCCAGCGCGAGCTGCGGGTAGATCCTGCGGGGCTTAATGTGGTCCACGTTCATTCGCGCCCCGTCTTTAGGTGAAGCCCCGCAACACTGACACTTGGTACCGTACTTCTTCAACGCTTCCATTCGCACCCGACGCCACTCATACGTCTCTAAGAAAGCGTCGCTAGCTACTTCCGTATTCGACTGCTTCACCTTCGCCGCGCGTACCACCTTGGCGGCACGGCTTTTACGAGCCACCGTCGTTAGCAGGTGCAAGTGGTCAGCGAGCGCGGTTAGGGCACCGTCCTTGTCTCTCTTGATATGCGCGTTAGCGAAAAACCTCTGCCACTCGGCAGGCATGTTTGCGTGAATCGCGCGGAGTAGTTCTGCGCGGCCGGCTGTTTTCTCTCCAGCGACAGTCGCCAGGAAGCCGCGAGCGACCAAGTAAGCGGTCAGCCTCGCATGCGTTCTAGCTATCTCTACCCTGCGTTTACTCATCGCTCGCGAAAGAGAAAGAAACGGCGCAATACACAAATCCCCCCCGACCCCCCCATGGGGTCGCCTGCCACCTTCGCAGGAAAGACCAAGCTCCAAAGAAAGAGAAAGCGGCTAGTCCCTCTGCTACCCGTCTTTCTCTCTCACCCTAAAAAACGGGGCGACCCGGTTAAGAGCCGCCCCGTCACAACTAACCAGCAGGAGAAGGAGGAGGACTCCCGCTGGCCATCACCACTGTACGAGCGTTCGCTATTCCGGTAACTATTGCCGGAACTCGCTGATTCGATACAAAATAATCTGTAAATGTAAGTGTTCGTCCTACAGACTTGCCTGCGAAACCTGTGAAATACTGCGGCGGGGCGGTGCGTAACATGTTGTTAGCCACAGTGCTAAAAAAGATTGCGCGGTTGTCTAACACAGGTGTTATTGTTCGGCCTGCCGTCGATCTAACCCGCTACGCCGCTCACGATTGGCATAGAAGTCGATCAGCTTCTGCGCGTTTGAGTAGTTCATGTCGCGCGTTTCACCGTAGATCACGTTACGCAGCGTCTTTAGCTTCACGCCAGTCGCAGCCGCAATCTCCGAGATCCGGCCCCGAGGGGAGTTGGCAATGTCGGCCTTGAGTCGTTCGATTACATTCATGCCTCAAGTATTCCCGATTTCGGGAACGCCCGCAAGTCCTATCGCTCCCTTTTTCGGGATCGAGCCGACGAACGGTATACCCGACAATGGGGAAATGAATGTCGCACAGACAGTAGGCACTAACCTCGCACGCCTGATCCAGTCGGCGCGCGACGGTGAAATACAAGGACCGGATGGTGTGTTGGCGCTAGAGGCAGCTTCGGGGATTGGAAAGTCTACGATCTACCGTATACTTTCTACCGACGCAGCCAATGATCCGACCGTGCTCACGGCGCAGAAGCTTGCCGAAGCATACGGCCTGGACGCATGGCAGCTACTCGTCCCGCATGTCGATCCGTCCGACCCGCCGACAGTGTTATCGCCCAAGGAGCGGGAGGAGATTGCCATAATGCGGGTTGTCTTCCAGCAAGTTCAAGCGGTGGCATCTGGTCATGGACTTCCCGATCTCCCCCGAACGAGTCGCCCTGGCAATAACAGTGATAGAGCTGGCCCGAATACAGGTCCAAAGTCGCCGCACAAAGACGGCAAGTCAAAAACAGACTGATTCCAAAATCGTTGTAATCCCGCAGTACCCCGTAGTCGAGTCCAAGCCTCGCTGACCCTCTCCGTAGCACCTAGCCGCCTACCGTTCGTCGGCTGATTCCCATTTTGGGGAAAATACCTGTTGACACGCATTCCCGAGTTTGGGAAGATGCAAGCGTGTTCAAAGAGGGAGGAAAGCAGATGAGCAACCTTTTCTATTCGTCGCTGGAACGGCTGCTACAGGGGCCGACACAGCCACCGGAAACGATGAGCGCCCAGGAATACAACGAGATCGTGCGCAGGGCCGAGGAACTGGCCGGGGATTCGTTTGACGCTGCGGACAAGGATGCGATGGACTGGCTGTACGACGAATGGTCCGCGCAGAAGCCGGATGCAATGCGCGCGTTCTACTCGCTCCTGTCCGGCAATACCTACGAGCCGCGGAACGTCTTGCGCGATAGGTACATCAGCGAGCGCGAGGAGTTCTACCGCGATGAGGCCAAGGCCGCGATAGAGGCCAGCTACTGCACGGAGGAGTGATGAGCCATACACCGGGACCGTGGCGATATACGAAGGTCGGCGGCCAATCGCGCGACTTCCAGATCGTGAGCGTCGGATCGGGCGGATTCATCGCTCAAGCGTCGCATGAACCATACGCCCGCTTGATCGCTGCCGCGCCTGATCTGCTCGCGGCGCTGCGCCCGATGGTAGATGGAACGTACTGGATTAATGACGAACAAGTTAAAGCGGCACGCGCGGCCATCGCCAAAGCGGAGGGCAAATGAGCAGCTTCTACGCATACGAGCCTACCGCCGCGCTCATCGCCGAGCTGCGTATCCAGGCTGCGGAACAGATAGATCAAATCGTGGGCGGCGAGGAATGCGAAGGCAGCGATAGCCGCAAGACCATGCTGGCTGACCTGATGGAAGCGGCAGCAGACAGATTAGAAGCTATGAGCGGCGGCGTTCCACGCGAGACGCGGGCACTAGAGCCCGTTAATGGCGGTGTCCCGGCAGGCCAATCCTGCCCGCTCATCCAACACGAGACAGACACCGTGACGCTTCAACAACTGCGCGCCACGCACGCTCTATTCGATGCGCTGTTTGGGGTGATGAAGTGAACCGCCCTACCTGGTCCCTGCTGACGCAACCCGAGCGGTACGTGTGCGCGGCTAAGACCAACATAAAAGAGACGTTTCGCGCCTTGGGCTGGAAACCGCCGAGCGAGCACAAGGTGATCCCGCTCCCGATTAAGAGGCCGCGCCAGTGAAAGACCGACTCATCGGCGATGCGTGTCTCGTGCTGTTCCTGCTCGCGCCCATCGTGATTCTTTTCATCATCGGAGTCCTACAACAATGAAACGACTGCTCCTGCTCCTGTTTACCTCACCCGCATTCGCATCCCCGTTCGTGGTGTCCGATCCGCTTACCGCTGGCGTTACCCACTGCGGTTTGTACCTGGACTCCGCGGCCAAGGTGGAAGTCCCGGTTGCCAAGGACGCGAACAACGCGAGCATCTGCAAGTTTGATCTCGCAAGCGTCAGCACCGGATCTCACTCGCTGAAAGCCACCGCGATTATCAAAGACCCGGTATGGGGGAATCAGGAGTCGGTGCAGACCGCCCCTTTAGCCTTCGTCAGACCCGCCAGCCCCCCTACACCCGCTGGTCTGACCCTGACACCGTAATCCTGTGTAGGAAAACAGCTTGCAACCCGATCTAGGCCACTACCGCGAACAGCAGGAGGAACAACAAATGGCTAACCACTTTGTAGAACTCGCTGCGGTAGACGTAGGCAAGCACATCGAGAAGAAGGGCGACTTGTCCTACCTATCCTGGGCGTGGGCCGTGGATCAACTGTTGCGACGCGATCCGACCGCCAACTGGAAATACAGCGAGCCGGCTACGTTCGGCGAAACGATGATGGTCGTCTGCACGGTAACGGCCTTTGGCATCCCGCGGACGCAATACCTGCCGGTCATGGATCACCGGAACAAGGCCATAGCCAACCCGGACGCATTCCAGGTCAACACCGCCATGCAACGGTGCCTCGTAAAGGCCATCGCGCTGCACGGCCTCGGACTCTATATCTACGCGGGCGAGGACTTGCCGCCAAGCGAGGATGGCGACAAGCAACTGTCGGAGGCCGATCAGAACGCGATACAGGCGCTTAAGGACGCCGCGCTTAATGGCATCAAGGCGCTTAATACTCAGTGGAAGGCCACGCCAGAGAAGGTGCGCGAGCGCATCGTAGGCCAAGTGCAGACGCTCAAGCTCAAAGAGGCGGCGGCGGCGGTGGACGAGTTGGAGAACATGCGCCCGCCGCGGAAGGCAGCATGACGCCCGAGCAAAAGGCCGATTGGCTCGCTGCCAGAGCTGGGAAGCTCACGGCCTCGCGCATGGCTGACGCGATGGACTTCCTCAAGAACGGCCAGTCGAGCCAGCGACGCTCCGACCTGATGCGGGATCTCCTCGCCGAGCGCATGACCGGCGAATCGGTGCGGCACTTCGTCAACGACGCGATGCAATGGGGCTTGGAGAAGGAATGCGACGCCAAGGCCGCGTATGAGGCACTGACAGGCGAGTTCGTCGCGGAGTGTGGCCTGTACGACCACCCCGAGATTGACATGTTCGCCGCGACTCCAGATGGGCTCCTGGGAAGCGATGGGCTGATCGAGACGAAGTGCCCGACTACGCCCAAGTTCGTGCGCTGGGTGCTGGCCGGGACAGTGCCAGAGGAGCACAAGCCGCAGATGGCCGCGCAACTCCTGTGTACCGGGCGCAAGTGGGTGGAGTTCGTCGCCTACGACCCGCGGGTAAAGCACCACGCTCGCCGACTGTTCATCCGTCGCTTCGAGCCAGAACCGTCTTACTTAATAAAGGTGGAGCAGTCGGCGCTGGTCTTCCTAGCGGAAGTGGAGGCGCTTTGGGCACAACTAACCGAGAGGGCGGCATGAGCGACAAGTACGACAACACGAACAGCGGCGCATTGTTCAAGAATGACAAGGCGGGCGTGGAGACGCGCCCGGACTATAACGGGATGCTCAACGTAGCCGGTGAAGACTACTGGATCTCGGGCTGGATCAAGGAGGGCAAGAGTGGCAAGTTTCTGTCGCTCGCGGTCAAGCCCAAGGAAGCAAAGAAAGCAGCTCCCAAGGGACGGCAGGCTGGGGACGACTTCGGCGAGGAAGACAAGTTTCCGTTCTGAGATGGCTACCGCGCCAGTCCGTCGCTACTGGACCCGCGTAGCGGCTCTCGGCTGCTGCGTGTGCGGTCTGCCTGCGCAGATCGCCCACTGTCACAACGGCTCTGTGCGCGAGCGGCTACAGGAGCCCAAGGCCAAGGGTAAGAAGCTGGCTAGGATGGATTGGCTCGTGCTCCCGCTGTGCGACTCGCACCATCGGTCACTGGATGCAGACGTGCGTAGCTGGGAACAGACGCACGGTACACAGACCATGCACATTGATAGGCTCATCGTGCGGCTAGGGATGCCGGTATGGGACTTGGCGAAAGTAGGCTGCAAGACCGTAGGCAGGGCTGCGTGAGTCTGTGAACCGGGATCAGCAGGGAGATGGAATGGACGCTGGAGACGACGAAATTGTGAATGAGTTGCGGCGTTACGGACATTTGATGCAAGGCTCAAGTGGCGAGAATCCTTGGCCGTTGATGATTAAGCATAAGTTGCAAATATGCCGAATGAATCATAAAGCGGGGATATATGGATGAGCGGCAAGCACTGATCGACCGGCTGACGAAGTTGCACAAGCAACTGTTGGCGAACGGCTCCCTGCGCTTCTACGTAACAGACGATAGCGGCTCGACAATTTTCAGCGAAGCGGTAACAGCACTATCCGCCGTACAGCGACAGGATAAGAAAGTGGAATCGTTGCGGCATCACGTTCGCGCGCTGCAAATGCTTCTCAAGGGTCAGCACTCGCCGATGGACTTCAAGGCTTTCGCGGCAGAGGTTGATGCCATTGACCGGGTGCTCGATGAATGATGACCTGATCGTGCGGCTGATGCACTGGAAGCACACGGTGCCAACTACGCGCGAGCGTTGCGAAATGATAGAGGCAATGCGAGACGCTGCCGAAGCACTGAGGAATCAGAGCAACGCCACCAGCGACCCATCCGGCATTGGGCAGACACCGGAACGGGAGCCGGTGCATCTTTGGCGTAACACACGGACGGGAGAGTTCTTGCTACAGCCGGTGCCACGTATGAAAGACATTTGGGAAAGGTGGGATGCGTGGCCGGTCGGGAACCCATCTGACGAGATAAGCGATGAGTGACGTACCGTGGCGCAGAGTTGCCGCAGAAGCATTTTGGTGGATTTATATGATTACTCTAACCATATGGTTATGGTTCGAGATATTGCCTTGGGGACATTGATGAATAAGAGCGACGACACCGGAGGCACCGTGGACTCCGCACCCGCGCCGGATACGCTGATCGAGCGAGCCTGGAAACACATCGCGAAATGGACTACGCAAGACGGTCGCCAGTACGTTGACTGTGCAGACTCCGATAGCCTCGATTTGCTCGCCGAAGCCGCTACCGCCCTCGCAGCACGCGAGCAGGAGATAGCTACGTGCCACGAAACGCTGTCGAAAGATGTAGCGTCGATGCAGCGCGCGATTGAATTGATCGAACTTCAGGTCGCCGAGATAGCTACGCTGCGGGATGCGCTGCGGGAATGGACTGTGCGCTATGTAGACGTGTCGCCAGTGCTGAAGAAAATGCACTGCTACCAATGTGAACAATGGTGGGCGGTAGACGCGGACGAGAACCACAAGCCAGGATGCCTTGCTGCTCTCGCCGCCCTACAGGAGACGTAACTTGCTTTTGAAATACGCAGCCGCAGCTAAGTACCTAGGGATCGGAGTGCGGACGCTGCACAGCATCGTCTCCCGCGGGGATCTGTCTATAATCCGGCTCTCTGAGGGCTGCGTACGGTTCGAGCAGCGCGCCCTGGAGGAATACGTGAGGGCTAGGGAATGGCGGTCAGGAGGGATCGGGGGAAGTGGCTTGTTGAGTTCCAGCAAGGGGGAGCGCGCGTACTCAAGCGTCTGCCACCAGGCGTCACGGAAACGCAGGCGAAAGAGTACGAAACGCGGCTCAGGCGAGAACTGTTCGACCGCGACAAGCTCGGCAAGCGACCCGACCTAACTCTGGCAGAGGCAATAGGCAGATGGCTACAGGACAACGACCGAAAGAACAAGCGCAAGGCCGAAAGCGAGGCAAGGCAGTGGGAGCCGTGGGTAAAGGGAAAACTGCTGCGGCAAGCGCCGGAAGTGGCGCAATCGGCAGTCACATCGTGGGCGACCCACGCTGTGAGCAATGCGCGTGGCTCACCAGAACGGCATGGGAGGACGCAGCCTGCGACCGTGAACAGGAGGCTTGCGCTGTTGAAGGCAGTGTGCCGCCACGCCTACAAACAGGGGTGGATCGGGGAGAACATGAGCGGGCGGATAACCATGCTCAAGGAAAGGAACAAGCGGGAAGTGTACTTGACCCGCCCACAGGTGATGAGTTTGCGGAAGACAGCCCCGAGCGCAGAGTGTGGTTGCGCCATTATGATCGCGGCCTATACCGGGCTAAGAGCCTCGGAGCTACTGTCGCTCAAACAGGAACATATGCGGCAGGGTTCGCTGATGGTGCCGACATCCAAGACAGGAAAGCCGCGCGTCGTGCCCGTGCCGAAGTCTGCGCTTCCATACTTATCTGCCTTGCCGCTGGAGCTGGACTACTGGCAGTTGCACAAGCAATTCTTGGTCGCTAGGAAGGCCGCGGGCATGCCGCATCTACGCTTCCATGACCTACGCCATACCTGCGCCTCGTGGCTGATAAACGCGGGCGTGGACCTATACACGGTCGGCAAGATACTCGGACACTCCGGGCCGCAGACTACCGCCAGGTACGCTCACCTTGCGGACGCGACGCTCAAGAAGGCGATGGCGAGGCTCAGATGATCGTAGACGACACGCTCAAGTACGAGTGCCTGCTGCAAGCTGGGCAGGAATTTTTTGCCGCAGCGCAAGAGGAAAGAAGCGCCAGGGAGAGGTTTAGCGGCTACTCGTGGGGATACTACGGTCGTGACTTAATCGACGCCAAGGACCGTGCGGCAGGTGAGTTCCGGGACCGCTTGCGGGAGCTAATACGGGCAGAGGTAAAAGCGGTGATAGGTGGATGGGATGGTGATGCGGATAGACCGCCGAAACCGGCCGCAGATTGCAGCGATTAGCAGTGAGGGCCCGTAGCTCAGATGGTTAGAGCAGGCGACTCATAATCTGGTGCCTGTCATAGGGGAACATGGGATAGTGCGGGGATGCTGATGGGATCAGACCGTGGGGATGAACACGGCGTTGGCCCCGAACCTGGGCACCCACAGGATTCCACCGTAGGCAGGTAGGTAAGCAGCTCGCGTCTCGCCGCCACCGTTGACCTGGACGCTCCCGGTATCGACCCATAGCGTCGCAGCCCCAGTCGTCGGGCTGATCCGCCACAGCACGCCCGCAAGGACCACCACGTACACATCATTATCCGTGTCGTGGGTGAACGGGCGGAAGTTGCCCGTATCCTGCGCCGGAAGCCCCGTAACCGATAGCTGAGTCTCCGCGCCGGTCGTAAGATCGTAGAGCATTAGCCCGCCACCGGGACGGCTGTAGTCGCCGCCGTGCATCAGCCACACCAGCCGGTTGCGCTTGCTGTCTACCAGCGCGGGCACGAACTGATCGCCCGACCAGGTAGTGTGCGCGACGAACTGGACAGCGGTGCGCGTCTTCGGGTCCCATCGCTGGATGGTGTAATCGGCCCCGTAGTAGATGACGCCGTTACGCGGGTCCGTTGTCACCGAGCCATACCGCTGATAGTGCGGTATGTTCCCGAAGGTGCCTCCAGCGTCGTACTTCTTGTCGGACAAACGGAATCCGTCAATCTGCGGCCCGCCCCAGTAGCCTCCAGGCATCAGCGCCCCGGTCGGACCTACGACCGGATTCTCTACGCCGAAGCAGGCGTTAGCGGTGATGAGGTAGACCCGCTCCGCGCCATCGTGCGTCCAGATCCCGGGGATGTACTGTGCGGTGCCATAGGTGTGCCGCCCGACCGGACGGGTATCGGTGTAATAGGGAGCGGTGCCGATGACCGCGGACGCAGCCGAGCCCGGGTCAAGCGTCGCCCACTGCGGAACGTCCACCGACAGATTCAGCCGATGCACGCCGTTGCGCCACTCGCCATGCCCAGACGCGGCGACGGAGATAGGCCCCTCTGGAGCCCACGCTAGCCCGTTCCAGGTATCCATTGTGGACGAGGTTGCGCCGGTCGTACCGGCCATGTTCGCGCTGCCTGGTAGCTCGAACGGCTTGCCTATCGCCTTGCCCTGCCGCCACGCGGGGTAGCCGCGCACCAGCGTATCCGGGTCAAAGTCGGCAACCTCCAAATCCTGATACCACGTCGTAGCCGTAGCGTGGACCTGGGTGTAGTCCTTGTTCGTCATGTACGGCGTGAGATAGACCTTGCCGAACTGCTGGTCTTCGCTCAACGGCCCCGCTGTCAGCGGGAAATAACCAGGGATGCCGGGACGCCACCAGATGACGAGTTGCTTATCGATCCACAACTTGAATTCGGATTGATCGAACTCGTTGGTCGTGTTGTTCCGCGGACCCAGCTTCGTCCAGACCTTGAACTCCTGCCATGTATCTACCTTCCAGCCGATACAGCCAGGCCCAATAGCGGTCTGCGTGTCGCCGCTGTTCGAGTACAGGCAATAAGGAGCCGTACCGTTCTGTAGCTTGAAGTCCTGACCGGCGTTTATCACTTCCTCGAACGGACTGTAGGGACCATGCGAGGCAGAGCCGGTGCAGGAGTTGTAGGCCCAAGGGAAACGGTGCTGGTAGTAGGTCTGGATGACGTTGCCGATAGCCTCGCAGGAGTTCCACTTGCGCGTCGGCGTGTCGCCCGTCGTGATAATTGCCTGCTTGATGCCGCCCTGGTTCGTCGTGCTCGGCACCGGATTGCCGTTGGCGTCCAGCGTGATCTCCAGGAACCGCGTTTGCACCATCGCCGCATTGAACTTCTGCCGCCACTTCACCCAGAACTGGCTGTTCTCACCGAACCTCTTGGAGAAGTCGGACGAGAAATTCGTGTAGAACTCGCCCGCGGTAGAGGCTCCCGACTTGGACGGGAAGTCGCAGCGCATGCCATCTGCGTCTACCGTCACCGGGCCGTCGTGCGCAAAGAATGCACGCCCAGGCGCAGGAACGTCCGAACCGAGCGGCCCGAGATCCGCTGCGGTCTTAAAACTGTGTTTGAGGTAGAACCGAGACGAGGGGAGAGGCTGCGGGAGTGGCTGGGGCGGGACGGGATCAAGCCGCGCCTGTAAGTCCGTTATCTGCGCCTGTAGCGAGTTGATCGTCGCGAAGGCCGCGGAGAGTTGCGTCTGGAGGGTAGTGTTGGCCGCGGTAGCGGCTGAGAGTTGCGCTTTGAGGGTGGTTATCTGCTGTTGCAAAGATGCCATTATTGTCCTGTCAGGTGCTGTGCTTCTATGCCGTGAATCTCGATCCCATCATCCAACTGGACGCCGTACCACCGACCAGCCTTCGTATGCGAAACCTTGATAACTTCACCCGGAGCTTTTAGGCTCGCGGTGAGCGTAACCAGAACACGGTCGCCGTTGTCGAACATGGTGCGTCTCCTACAGGTCTATGCTGTCCTCTGCGCGACTGCGGAAATAACGCATCAGCCCGTCGCGTAGTCCTTGCTTCTCACTCGTGAGCGTTACCAGCCCGTCGCTACGCCTAACAATGTCGGTGTAGGGGCTGTAGCCGTTGTCCGATAGCACGCGCCACCGATCCCCGTAGCCGCGGTCCTTTTTCTTGCCGTGCCAGTAGTGCAGGATCGACGTGTTGACGTAGCCGACCTTGCGCCGGATATGCTTGTCGCAGAGTCGCTGGTAGTGCCACAGAGCATGCTTGTAGTCCTTGGACATGCCCTTGTGAAACGTCTTCTCTACGCAGCCGGTAAACGCTCCGGCCATGTGCGTGTCGCCCGACCCCATGATCGCGTAGTCGATCAGCCCGCCAATGTCATCCAGCGCATCCCGGCGCGCGGCCCAGGCGTAGCCTGGGTGGTACATGCCGAGCCCGTAGTGCGGCAAGCAGTGCGGGTTGTGGTGCCACGTGTAAATGAATCCGCAGTGGTGCGCGACGTGCTCGTGCGACGGGCCAAGGTCTGTCGCATGCGTCCACATTTGGACGATCTTGTAATGCTGGAGCTGGTGGACTGTCTCAGCTACCCAGTCCGCGCGGGCGAACTGTACGTCGGCGTCTATCCAGGCCACGTATTCCCAGTCGTCGGGAAGATGCCTGATGCCAAGCTGAATCAGGTTCTCTTTGTGCCACAGCTCCTCGTGCGTGCGGTAGCCGTACTGCCGCGGCTCACCCGCGCGGACGATCTCGAAGGGTCTATGCCCATAGGCCAGCTCGACCACATGCAGGATTGCGCCTGCGTCTGTGGTGCGCTTCTCGAAGTCTTTGAATAGCTTGTAGCGGGAATTGAAACGGAGGGGGTTGCTGATTACCGCGATAACGTGGAGTGGACCCATGGCATGGTCACTTAAAGACGCGATAGACGGCCCGCCTGATCCGCGGGTTGTGGTCAATCTCGGGCTGGGAGAGGAACTGGTCGATCATGGCGAGCAGTTCCGGGCGCTCGGGACGACGGCAAAGATGATCGAATGACCTTGCGCAGGCGCGGTCGCAAAATCGTGAGCGGGAATCTTCGGACCAGTAGAACTTGCGGCAATCAGGATGCTCGCACTCGCCCCAGTGTCCGGCCATCTAGTTCCAGCTCCATGTAGAGTAAGCACACAGATTCACGCCGTCGTCGTGAATGGTCCACACGCCGATCCCTTTAACCAACGTCACGCGATACTTGTTGTTCACCGTGGGGCGTACCGGCTGACCGTTGCTGTACGGGAGCGTCCCGATCGCTCGCACCCATCCGCTGTTCTGCGCCCACCACGAGTCCTGCTGCTCGATGGCCTCCATCGTCCGCGGCCCCTGATACCAACAGGTGTTGAGCACTTGCACGCCAGGCGTGAACACGGATTGCCAGTAGAACAGCTGGCCCCCTACCGTGCCCCATACGCGCACGGTGAACGGGTCTTTCGGGAGGAGCAGGGGAACGTACGGATGACCGCTGCTGCAATCGATGGTGGTTGCTACGCCGCCCGCGTCTTCCAGCTCTGCGCGGGTGCAGAGCACTTGCCACTGATCCAGCCGGTCCAGATAGATCCATCCGTTGCGGACGGACATGTACTCGAAGTTACCTACCGCCGTGTGCGGGTCACGCCACTCCAGTTTGCCGCCGCCGTAGGCAATCCACTCGGACGCCCACTCGCCCGAGTCCTGTCGCACGAGCATCCCGGCGACGTGATCGCCAGTAGCATGCGGCAGGTACTCCGACAGCGTTGCTCCCCATGCCTGCGCTGCGAACGCAAGCAGGAGGAGCAGGCGCACTAGAACCTGAGTCCGTACCCGAAGCCGACCAGGAACACCAGCAGCACCGCGAAGGCAATGTTGCACGCCTTGCGATGGTCTTCGTAAAACTTAGTTGCCTTGTCCATTCTGCAATCCCCTGTAGAAGTCTTGCCACGCGCTTACCCGGTCGCGACACAACGCGGCCCACTCAAGCATCTGTATCCCCCAGGCCGTGGTATCCGCTACGGTTGCGGAATGGGCGGGAGCGGCTGCTGTAGGCTCGGCGGGGGCTTCGGCAGCTTTTGCGGCTGCGTAGGCATCGCCGAGCATGCGCCTAACAGATTCAGGCACACGAACAGCAACAGCAGCAGGATCACGTCTAGCAGCGTCCGCGCGTCCGGCAAATAGTCCCTTACGTTTCGCATCAGCATTCCTCGCCTTTAGTTCCTCCGCTGCTGTTACCTGCGTCCACCGTTCCTGTTGCGCGATCCGCTGCTTGTCCAGCTCCGCTAACTTGCTCTCCGCGGCGACAGCCCGCGCCTCCGCATGCTTCGCCACGGCGTTGTGCCATCCGTGATCCGCATACAGGTAGGCACCGCCGAGTGCCGCCGCGCATAGCAGGTACGGGACGAGCGGACGGAGGAACGGCCAGATCAGCGCGAGCGCAGCCATGACATGGCCCCGCCAGCGCCGAGCACAGCAGCGAAGCCGATGCCGAAGGTCTGTGCGTCGAACTTGGGGTAGTTGATGCCCGCCAAACATAGGAAAACCAGCGTGCCAATCGCCCACAGCACAAACCCAATGTCGTACTGGTCATCGTCATCCGTGACTAACGCTTTAAGCGCATCCACTACGGGTCTTTTCGGCTTGGAGGGCATTTTCTAGCTCGTCAATTTTCTGTTGCATGTCCATGAAACGCTTAACGAGGAATCGGCGCTCCCCCGCGCTCATGGTGATGGGCTCGTCCTGCACGTCCTGCACCGGGAGCACAGCAAGCAGCGCGACAAAGAGGAATTTCACGAATAGGCCTTCCGCAAGAACTTGAGCGATACGAACATCGGGTCAAACCGCCCGTCCTCGACTTCGTGCAACACGAGGATCTGCCGCCGTACGTTGTTCCCCTGCGGCCCCAGGTAGTGCTCGTCGTGCAGATTGCAGATGCCACTAAAGATCGCCCACTGGTGCGTCACCGGATGGAACGCCACGTCCGTCTTCTGGTTGTGCCCCATCACCGCCGAGCGGTGCCTGCGCCGCAGCAGGGCCGCAGCCGATGTGACCGGCCTGCCCGATTCCCCGGTGATGAAGTAGTGGCAATAGTCCACGCCGTCTACTGACACCGGCTTTAGGAACGGATGCACCTTCCAGCCCCATGCTGCGTAATTCAGCATGTGCGTGCCGACGACTTCCTCCAGGTACGGATGCTCGTTCGCAAACCTGTCCAGCCGCTCCTCGTGGTTGCCCATCGTCAGATGCAGCTCGGGCTGGTAGTCGGGGAGTTTGAACGGCTGCGTGAGCCGGTCCATTGCTTCCCGGGCGACGATCAGATCGCGCTGGAGCCGCTTGTTCTCGCCGCGAATGGTGCCCATGTCGTACTTGGACAGGGACTCCATGTCCGCGAAGTCGCCGATACAGATAACCGCATCCGGCCGCTTCTCCGCGATGTAGTTGCCTACCCACATCAGATGCTCCAGCGGTACGCCTGGGCGCACTTGCACGTCCGGGATAACGATGTGCATGCGGCCTATGCGCTCGCGCATGGTCACGCGCACGGCGTCGCGGTGAAAGGTCGCGCGCAGGTTCCGCTTGTGGCCCTCGCGGGCGCGGTGCGCTATGCCATTAGCGGATAGCTTGGTCGCGCCAGATTGCCGAGCGTAGTGCGGGGAGCCGTATTGCTCTACAAGGTCCAAGCCCTCTACGCACTGTTCGTCCGTCAGCCGAGGAGTAGGCATCAGCCGAACAGGAACGTAGCAAGGTGCTTGTTCTGCCGCAGCGCCGCGAGGAGCAGAGTAGCGAGGAGCCGTACCTGCCGCTCGTTCATCTTGATCTGGCCCTCTGTTTCCAGGGCGTGTATGACTTCGTGCAACAGCGTGTCCCGGACATTCTCCGGTGACTGGTTAGGGTTTACGTGGATCTCGCATTTGGCGTGGTGACACGAGCCAAACGCCTTGTTCTCTTTCTTTATCAGTACGCGCCACTCTTTGCCGAGTAGGTCTATCTTGTCCGGGACTAAGGCTTTGCGAACAACGCTGCTTCCGCCGTCCTCCGTCTTAGTAGCCCGTTTACCTGTCTGCCGCTTGCGTACGACCATTTCACAAACTCCTGACAGCAGCCGACCATATCGCCCGCATTCAACTTCTTGAGCAGCGTAGAGCGTTTGAGCGCCCCACAGCCAAGGTTGAACGTGAACGAGATAAGAGCCGCGCGTTGGTTAGCAGTGAGCGGTACGGATACAGCCTGAGTTACACAGTCGTCAGCGATTTGCAGATCCAAAAAAAAGAGGCTGTCGGCCTCCTCTTGCGTTACGTCATTTATAGGTGCGTCGGGCGGGATCAGGTGTCCTACTCCGACAGTCCACTTGCCAGCTACATCCTCGTACGGTGTCAGACAACAGCCCTCGAACTGCCGCACCAGCTTGGCGGCGAGTTCCAGTGCGGTCATTTATCCTGCTTTACGTCCATCTTTGCCTCGATCCGCACTAGCGCGTCCTCGATCCGGCGCAAGTCCTGATGCGTGACATAGTTCTCGGCTACCTTGATCTGAAAGTCGGTTAGGGTCTTATTCACCACCGCTTGGTCCATGCGAGCCTGTCCTAGCTGGCTCTGCACGAACCGGACGTAGCCGCCAACGATGAGTGTTGCCAGCCCGCCAACGGCGTCGAGTACGATTTGCCAATCCATGTGAACTCCGCGTTAGAATGACCGCCACGGAGGGCGGGGAATGGACGCTTGGGGTTACTTCACGGCTGGCGCAGTCAGGCCGCTCGTGTTATTGGTCTTTTGGGTACCGCTGATGGCGACGGTGCTATGGCTAGTCCGTCGTTTTATCCCATCGCAAGAGCGATGGTTGTTCTACCGAATCAGTTGGCTAACGATAGGCCGAGCAATCCGCCGCCGCCTGCGCCCACACGTTTCAAAAGTTTCTCGTCCGCGGGGCTGATACTTAGCAGCCCTTTGGTCAGATAGGACTCGACCGGGCTGGAGGTCATCACCTTTGCCGTAGCCCACGGCACCCCCGTAGCACCAGCGAGATATGCCGGGTTGATGATCCGCATGGGGTTAAGCATCATGTCCTGCCAGAACAGCCTGGGCACCGTGCCGCTGTTCGGGTATTCCTTGCCCATGATCTGGCCGAGTTGTGCCAATCCGCCCATCTCGCCCTGCGTGTTCTTAGTCGCCAGCGCGCGGTTCAGAACTTGAGCGGCAGGGATGTTGCTGCTCGACATGGACGCCTTCTCGATCAGCGGCTCCAGTGTCTTGAAGTTGCGGTATTGGCCCCTAGCCGCTTGCATAGCCGCGGAAGCATCGGGAGTAGCCGCCCGGTCGAATGCGCTGTCCAGAGCGCCTTGTATGCCCTTTAGCGCGCCTTTTAGCTCGGAGTCCTGCGTGGACGCGGCGCGAGCCCCGATACGCGAGCGCCACGCCTGATAAGCGTCGCCGCTGACAGTCGGCCCTTGGTCCAGAATGTCGCTCATGTACTGCCCGACGATGGGCTTCTGGTCCGGGCTCAAGTTCTTTGTGTACTTGCTCTCGACCTTGGCGAGATCAGCCACAAGTGCATCGTCTACCGGGATCTGGACACCTGATGCGGCCTGTTGAATCCTGCCGCCGATGTTCTGCCGCGCGAGCAACGCAGCGTCGTTCCCGATAGTGCCGCTTTCGCCGAGCGTGCCCATAGCCGCTTGGTTGAATGCCTCTCTCTGGCCCTGCTGTACCTTCGCCATCACGCCAGCGGAGCCGGGGAGTTGCGACAGCGTGCCCTCCAGCCCTGCAAGCGCCTTGGAGCCGGTAGCCTGCGCAGGCGTGAGATCTACGCCGTACTTCGCCGCCAATGCTTGAGACTCGGCCATCGCGACAGGATTAGACGGGCGGACGGGATTCAGCACACGCCCGAGCAACTGACCGCCGTATTCGCCGAGCTTGCCGCCGACGAAGCCCGCGCCTGCGCGCAGCGCCTTCTCCTCCGGTGTGCCGTATTCCAGCCCGCCAGCAGCCGCCATCGCAAGCGGACCACCAGCAACCACCGGAGCGCCTTCGCCCAGTGCGGTAGCGATGGGATGCGCCTCTTGCAGCGGCTTGTACAGCCGGTTCTCCTCTGCGACCCGAGATGCGAGTTGGTTCTGTGCCGCTTGGTCCCCGGTAAGCCCGTAGTAGGCTTGCTGCACGCCGCGGCCAAGTTGCGTAAAGCCGCGCCCCGCGCCGATTAGCGCCGCTTGCAATGCGCCAGGATCGTCAGCCTTCGGAGCCGCCGCTTGCGGCTTGGCCTGCGTCTGCACGTACTGCATGATCTGCTCTTGTGAAGCATCGTCCGGGGCCGTTACCTGATACTTCGCACCGTCCGGGCCGGAGACTTCAAACGTCGCCATCAGTTGATCCGCTTGATCGACCAGCCGGACGGAGCAGCGCCGCCTGTGTCCATGCCTTTGAACATCGGATGCGCGTTCGAGAAGTCTTGCAGGGCTTGGTAGAAACCCTCGTCCAGCGTGCCATTTTGTTTACGGTAGGCGCGGGCAATCTGACCCACTTCCTGCGCTCGCTTCTCCATCGCGATACGCGCGTCCAGCATCATCGGAATGGCGCGGGGATCGTTCGCAGCGTTCGCGGTCATGCTGACGAGGAAGTTACGATCCGAGTCGGACATGGAGCCGGGCATGCCTGCCCCGCCTGACGGGTTGCGCAGTTGCAGCGCGATCTCGTTGGACAGTGCGGCAGAGGCTTGGGCGTACGGAACGTCCTTCGTCCAGTCCTTCGCGAGATTCGGAGCAACATAGGCGGCAATGGACTTGAGCCCGAGCACGGACGGGGCGAGCTTTCCCGTATCGACCTTGCTCAGATAGTTTTTCATCAGCTCGTACTTCGCAATGTTGCCGGGAGCCTGCTTCTCGGATTCGAGTACGTTCAGGTAATCCTTCCCCTGCCCCTCGCCGATAAGCGTGTTCTGCGCGGTCTGTGACTGGATCGCGCCCTCTGCCTGCTTCATCGCCAGCGGATTAGGCGTAACACCGAGCCCGCCCATGCCACCGAGTTGCGGCAGCTTCGGGGCTACGGTAGTCGTGACCTGCTGCCCGTTCCGATCCGCGGCAAGTGCCAGGGCTCGCGCAGTCGCATCATCCGGCGCGTTCATGCTCACGCCTGGGCGTCCGGTCTGCGGCTGCGTCTGCGAGAACAGGCGCGCAGCGTCGGCGCGCGTCATCATCCTTGTCTGCCCGTTGCCAATCGGGACAGAGATCAAGTCCTGCTGTGCGGCAGAGGGAGCCTGTCCAGCAAGCCCTTCTGCGCCCTGCACCGGCATGCCGTTGTTGCCGCGGAGCATGGCCTGCAACTGATCGCCGTAGAGTTGCTGCGTGCCGCCCGCAGGCAGATTCATGGATTGCAGGTTGTACGGCAGCTTCGCCTGCTCACCCGCTGCGGTTTGCGCGAGTGTCTGTGCGGCCAGCGCATCGTTATAGCCCTGCGCCGGGGCTGCGGTAAACGAGTTGTTGCGCCCGCGGATCATCGGGATATTCCCCGCGCCCATCGTCGGCTTGGCAAACTCCTTCACCAGATCATTGATCGCCGTCACCGGGTCTTTCGAGTTCGCCGCGGCATTGATCGCAACCTCTGGGATACCCATGTCAAGCAGTTGATCGCGCATGGACTTGGGCTGCGACGGGGCGGGAGCAGCCGCAGACATCGGCATCGCACCACCGGACATGCCGCCGCTTGGCATCGCAGACGATGCACCGCCGCCTGCATTCACGCCGACCGCGGGAACTGCGCCACCCGTAAGCTGATTAGCGAACTGCTGGCGACGCAGAATGTCCATCAGCGCCCCGGCTTGCGTGAGGTTCTGACCACGCTCCGTCTGCGCCTGCTTGATCGCGTTCTGGTATGTGTTTACGCCGAGCAAGCCCGCTTGCCCTAGCCGATCCAGCTCGTACCCCTTGCGTGCTCCAAGCAGGCCAAGGCTGGCCGACAGCAGCGCCGCGCGGCGTGCGTCTGCCTTGTCCTGTTCCGATGGCTGGAACTGCGCCAGCAAGCCCTGTAGGGTAGAGAGATCGTCTGCCATTAGCCTATCCCTAAACTACGCAACAGGCTCATCTGGTCCGCACCAAACCCAGGCAATGCGCCCGCACCGTTAGCGTTGATGAAGCTGTTGTTCTGGTAGTTGTTCCAGCCATTGCCCTGCATGATCGCGTTGCGGTAGTTCTGCCCGCCCGCAGCCTGCATCTGCGCGGCGAGCACCGGATTGGTCGCAGCAACTTTGTTAAAGTCAGCGACCGAGAACGACTGCGGCGTGGACAGGAACTTGGCCACACCTGCAGGTCCATATTTGGACAAATTGGCCAAAAAGGTCCGTCCGGTCGGAGACTGCATCTGCGACGCTACGGAGTTCGCCGTGTTGAATTGCTGATTGGAGCCGCCCTGCGGTATCGGCGGGGACGGGCCAAAGTTGGCCTGGTCCATCCCGGGGGGAGGCTGTTGCGCACCGCCAGTTCCCCCACCCATACCATTCATCGCGGACATTAGGGCACCAAGTTGACTATTCATCATGCCGGCCTGTTGCGGCGACTGGCCCGCGCCACCAGCCGGCAACTGCGGCATCTGACCATTGGGCAGTTGCGGCAGACCACCGGGCATCCCGCCGAGCGCGTTACCGAAGCGCGGATACGTCCCGCCCTGCGGCATCTGCATGCTGGCCTGCAACTGCTGCGGCATGTTCGCGTACGGGAACTGCGGCATGTTGAAATTGGGGAAGCCCTGGAACCCGCCTTGCGGTAACTGGGGAAGTGCAGTCCGTGTCTCAGCCATTTGCTGCTCCAAGTAGTCCAGATCCGTATAAGCGCCTGAGTATTGCTACCGCGTCCTCTGTCTGCGGCTTTTGCGAGTTGCCGCCGCCGAGCAGTGCAAGGTTTCCACCGCCGCCACCACCGCCGCCGATCAAACCCGTTGGCGATCCGCCGAGTCCGGGAATCTTGCCGAGCGCGGACCCGAGTTGCGACAAATTAGGCTTGAGCGCGTTGGTCAGACGATCCACCAGGCTCGGGTTATCGAGCCCCTGGTTGAATGCGTCCAGTTCGTTGTAATCGCCAGGAGTAAACCAGTTCGGGTCCGTACCGTTCGGGCCGATGAATGACCCGTTCTCGGGCTGGCCCGCGATGATCTCGTCCCATTGCGCTTGCGTGAGCCCGCCAATGTCTCCACCCGCACTACCGCCCAGCGCGCCCGCAGGATTAGTAAGCGCATCTGCACCGTATAGCGAGGACTCGGCACCACCCATCGGCGCGCCTAGACTGCCTGGGATGCCGGTTCCGTACGAGCCGGTCATATCCATCGCGCCAGTGCCGCCCGCAAGGAACGGATCGGTTGCAGTAGCACCGCCTGTAGCGAACTGACTACCGAAACCATCGAACAGCCCCGGAATGCCGCCCATACCGAAGCCGAATGCGGCGACCAGCAGCGGTGCGTAGTCCAGCCAGCTCGGAGGGTCCAGCGGGCGCAGGTTTGCCGCAT
>JADMIO010792760.1_pt1 | contig 41033 bp, 34 predicted proteins | sample 8958161 | NCBI WGS metagenome assembly JADMIO01 (sample SAMN16585339, study PRJNA669376) | soil metagenome | isolation source: Crop rotation soil | place: USA: Cullars Rotation, Alabama | collected 2011
GCGACTTCAAGTCACGTGAATTCCAAGCTTCGGATCCCACTGTGCTGGAAAGAAAGCCGACATTAATTTAGACGAACTCGGGAATGGAATGGTTACAAAAATGTAATGTGCACAATAGATGATTCAGGCGCTCGGATGCCGAAAAATGAGGCCAGCCTGAGATGAAAAAGTCTCGAATAGGGTTTCCTCCCATGACTTGTTCTACATGTTTCGAATTGTTCACAAATATTTTTCTTTTCCAATTTTGGCGAGCAATTTCCGCATCTCTGCCCGGGCACGAAAAGCGCGCACTTTAACCAGCGGAACAGACCAGCCCGTGAGTTTTGCGATGTCTTTGACTGTTCTGTCCTCGATTTCAAGCAAGGTGATGATGAGGCGCGCGGAAGGTGAAAGTTGCTCAAGCACCCTCGCCACCAGGAGTCGGGCTGCATCGGCATTTTCCGACGCGCCTTCGGGTTCCTGCAGGAAGCTTTCGAGCCAATCGTTTTCCGGTTCACTGAGTTCTGAAAAGCTGGACTCGCGATTGCGTTGATGAGCTCGGAGAAAATCGTAACAGGTTCTGACCGTCAGCCGCATCAACCAATGTTCGAAGGGCGCTTCCCCCCTGAAACTGCCCAGCTTCTGAAATGCTTTGAGCCAAACCTCCTGCACGATATCCTCAACCTCGCTTTCGCGCCGCGCATATCGGCGCGCGGCGGCAAACACACGAGGCGAATATTTCTCAACCAATGGCTCGAAGCTCGCGCTGTCGCCCCGTAAAACTGCCGCAATCAATTCCCCTTCCGAATGCTCCATTGGTTACAGTTTGGGAGGACAAAGATGCGTTGAATTCAGGCATCGGCAGGATCGAGCGCGCGCCGAAATTCGTTCGAAAATTGATCAATGGCGTTGGTAATTCTGGGCGATTGTTCGAGAACCGTGTCGATCATTCGTTCGCTCATCGCCGGTTTTGTGCGGATTAGTTCGACCGCCGCATTCATCAGCGAAAGCATATTGTTAATATCATGACGCATCAGAGAAAGCTTTTGGCTCAATGCTTCAACCTGTTCAGCTTTCAAGGTAATTGGCTGCTTGGGAGAACCCATTTATGACAATGCGCTGAACCCGGTCGTAATGGCAAGGCGGAAGCATTCTAATCCTGACCTCTTTGCTCTCCCGTGATGACGGATTGCATTTTCCCTACGAGCAGACATCCTGCCTTAATTTTGAAGCCTCATTGTCTTAATTTTCTCCTGTGAACTTCTTCCATGCCCTTTTAGTAACAGTCACCGCGCACGTGGCGTTGGCAGCACATTGGCCCGGTTGGAGGGGACCGGATGGCAGTGGAATTTCCCAGGAGAAAAATCTTCCTCTGCACTGGAACACAAATCAAAATATTCGCTGGCATGTGCCTTTGCCGGATCCTGGGTTTTCAACCCCTGCGATCTGGGGCAACCGCATCTTTATTACGCAAGCCATCCAAAAAGAGAAAAAGCGCTCGGTCATCTGTTTTGATTGCAAGAATGGGAAACAGCTTTGGGAGGCGGGCGTACCCGCTACGCAAGGGGAACCCATATACGACAGCAATCCGCCTTGCACGCCGTCGCCTGCGGTGGATGGCAAAAGAGTATTCGCCTGGTTTGGCTCCGCAGGATTCTGTTGCTACGACTTTACAGGACATGAACTGTGGCGAAGAGACCTTGGCAAAGCTTCGCATCAATGGGGTTATGCCTCTTCGCCGGTGCTTTACCACGATCTGTGTCTCCTGAATTTTGGGCCCGGCAAAGCCAGTTTCCTGATCGCTCTGGAAAAAAGGACGGGCAAAACGGTTTGGAAATTTGACCTGCCCACTATTGGGCCGGAAACCAAGTGGGAGGATGTTGGAGGAGAAACGCGCCCGGGTGGGGCGGAACTTTCCGAAATCGCGGCGTCCTGGGCCACGCCTCTCGTTGTGAGAACGCGAGGAGAAGACGAAATGGTTGTGGCATTGCCTTTGCAACTGCTGGCCGTTTCTCCACGAACAGGGAAGCAACTCTGGAATTGCCGGGGACCGAACATTGGCGCCTACAGTTCAGCTTTTTTCGGAGATGGAATCATCGGGCTGAGTGGGAGCGGAACTCGCAATACAGCAATGGCCGTGCGACCGGGAGGAAAGGGAGACGTGACAGCAACACACCGCATTTGGTTCGATTCCCTTCCGGACAGCAAGGGATGTGTCGGCTCAGGCATTATATTTGAAGGTCATATGTATCTGGTCACGCGTTCCGGTTTCGCACAATGCCTGGATTTAAATACCGGGAAAATGATATGGGAGGAACGACTCATAGGCACAGGCGCCCAAAACGGGTGTTCGGCTTCCCCGGTTCTGGCCAACAGCAGGCTCTACATCCCGAATCATAATGCCGATGTTTTTGTTCTTAAAGCAGGCCCAAAATTCGAGTGCCTTGCCACCAACTCAATCGGTGGCGAACCCATGCATGCCTCACTGGCAGTTTCGGATGGGGAAATTTTTATTCGAACGCATAAATCGCTCTGGTGCGTGAGCGAATAAGCGCAAAAGTCAATCTTCAGTCTTCGAAAGCAACGGGCGCCTTGCGAAGCATGATCGAACGGAATAAAGTCAACAAAATGGTCCCTTTGGTTGTGAATGTGGAACTACCAGCACGAGCTATTTCAGGGTTTGCAACGCCGGAATATTGTTACCGACCTTACAAAACTGCACGCGTCGGTTTTACACTGATTGAACTGCTGGTCGTAATCGCCATCATTGCGATACTTGCAGCCATGTTGCTACCCGCTTTAAGCGCCGCAAAGCTCAAAGCTCAGCGTATTAACTGCCTGAACAATCTGAAGCAACTCACCCTGGCTGGCCAAATGTATCAGGGAGATTTCGGCAAGGGGATTGCATGGCACAACCCCGGTGGTTTGTTGTGGATGGAGACGTTGATGAATAACTACGCCCAAGTGAAGACGGTCCGATTGTGTCCTGCTGCGCCGGAAAAACAACCAGTTCCCTCTGGAGGCGTTTTTGTCGGAGATGTTGCACATGCATGGACCTGGGGCGGGCCGCCCACCACCGGCAGTTATGCGATGAATGGATGGATATACTCTGATAGCGGCGCGGGCACTGGCGGGAACGATGCGGGAAAGTACTTTCGTTCAGACAGCACGATTCTCATGCCCAGCAGGACGCCCTTTTTTATGGATGCGATGTGGCCCGATCTCTGGCCCCTCGCCACGGACGGAGCAGCCTCAGACATTTATGCGGGCGATGTAAATGTTGCGGGGATGGCTCGTTGCACCTTGCCGCGACATGGGGGACGCTCGGCTTCGGTCACCCCCCACACACCCCGGACTCCCCAACCCATGCCGGGGGCGATTAACCTCAGCTTTGCCGATGGACACGTAGAACTATCCAAATTGGGAGGACTCTGGGATTTCCAATGGCATCTCGGTTACGTTGTGCCGGTTAAGCATCCAAATTAAACTTCTCGGAACTCTTGCGGCATGAAAAAATGTAACTACTGCCGGAAGCAAGACAATGACGAGGCTCCCGCTTGTCATGGATGTGGGTGGACCGATTTCGTTCCAAAGCCTGACCCTAAACTCAAACCGCACAAGAGAGATCCCGAGGAGGATTCTCCTGCCTCTGTCGCCGTGAGACGGGGTGCGATCATCACTCTAAAATGCCGAACCCCGGGCGAAGCGTATCTTGTGGCGAACGAATTGGAACGCGCCGATATCATCGCCTTACTGGCCGTCAAAAAGAGACTGCTGTTGGAATATCGCAAGATGGGTTGCGTGGAAGTGCTGGTTTCAGCGAAGACCTACGAACCGATGACTGCTTTGCGGCGCGTTGTGGAATTCCGCAACTATAAACCTGAATTGGTCAGGGATCGGTCGCTTTCGTATCCTGCTAAAATATGTGCAACTGGTCTTGGTGTGGTGATCGTTCCCGGGTTATTGATTTATACGTGGTTGCAGGATCGTTACAAAGTGGAGGGCTATAAACGTCGAGCAAAAGAACTTAGGCTCTGGTTTCTCCTGGGTGCGCTGTCCTGGGTGGTTGTTTTTGGTTACTGTTTTCTTTTCGTTTAAAACATCCTCGGATGGAGCCGGGGACTTTCCCGTTGGCGGCGTACTGCTTTTCTTCAAAATTCCAATTGACAGATGTTACAGTTGTAACACAATATGTGTTACACACGTAACACACCGATGAAAAATCCAATGCGTATTACCCAGGCGGAGTGGGAAGTGATGACCGTTATCTGGGAGCGCGCACCCGTGCCGGCCAGCATTGTCGCCGAGGTGCTGCAGGAAAAAAGAGAGTGGACACTGACCACCGTGCGGACCTTGTTGCGAAGGCTGGTGAACAAAGGCGCACTGGAACAACGTCTGGAAGGAAAACGGTATGTGTACACGGCGCTTGCTTCGATGGAGGAATGTGTGCGCCGTGAGAGTGAATCGTTTTTGGATCGTGTCCTGGGCCGCGCACCTTCCGCGGCATTGCTCCACCTGGTGAGGAGGGCGGATTTATCCAAAAAAGATATTCAGGAATTGCGACGTATACTTCGTGAAAAGGAGAAATAGCCATGAACCAACTAATGATATTGGGCAGCCGCTTGTTTGAGTCGGTTTTGCAAGCCTCGTGGCAGAGCGCAGTCCTTGTCGTGCTGATTATTCTCGCGCAGTTCGCGTTTCGCAAAAAACTTTCGGCGGGCTGGCGTCACGGCCTCTGGTTGTTGCTGGTTGCGCGATTACTTTTGCCCGCCTGGCCACAAAGTGCGTTCAGTATTTTCAATGTCGCAAAACTGCAGAAGGCGCCGGCGAAACCCGGCGATTCGCCCACGGCTTCGTCGCAATTTGACTTATCTCATTCTCCTGCGCAAAACGACAAGATCGAAAAAAACGAAGCAACTGTCTCGGCCTTGCCTCCTTCATCACAAGAGGCCGGGTTGATTGTCTCAACGCCTCTGGCACAGGCTCCATCTCCCAAAAGTTCGGAACGACCCTTGGCGCAAAGGAGCGACTGGTTTGCAGCTGCCTTCACGGCATGGGTCGTTGGCATTTGTCTGCTCGGATTCCGACTGATTTGGACGAACTTCCGGTTTCAGGCGCGCCTCAGCCATTACGTGCCGGTGCGGAACGCCGAAGCATTGCAAGTTCTGCAAGAGTGCATCGACATTTTGAAAATTCGCCAAAGGATAAACTTGATTGAAACCGACGAGGTTGAAAGCCCTGCGGTATACGGTCTTTTTCGCAAACGCCTGCTCCTGCCTGAGACAATCCTGGAGCGCTTTCCCAGGGAGGAAATTCGATACATTTTCCTGCACGAGCTGGCGCATCTGAAACGGCGTGACCTTGAACTAAACTGGGTAGTTGGTCTTCTGCAGCTCGTGCACTGGTTTAATCCGATTATCTGGTTTGCCTTTAGCAGGATGCGGGCGGATCGCGAACTGGCGACGGATGCCCTGGTGCTCGCCTCCGTCGAATCCAACGAAAGCAGGCGCTATGGGGAAACAATTTTAAGGGTCATCGAACGCCTTACGGGCCCTCGAGCCCTACCGAACCTGGTCGGAATTGTCGAAAGCAAAACGCACATCGGCAATCGATTACGGGAGATTGTCAGGTACGGAAGCACCAAGCCATGGAGATGGGGAGGGTTAGGGATTGCTCTCGTGCTTGCTGGACTGGCATTGACGGACGCAAGAGAGAGCAAACACGCGGCAGTCTCCAAAACCAGCCCAGGCACGCCCGCTTCTTTAGCGGCCTCTTCAGCTCGGACTATACACTCTGCGGAAGCATCCAGGCATTTCGAACTCCGCACGCTTGATTATGACACTTCAATACCGCTGGCCCAGGCTACTATAAGTTTCGAACTGAAAGATTACTCCGGCCATTTTATCCAGCGTGAGTTGGTAACTCAACCGGACGGAATCGCCTCATTGGAACTGCCTAATTCGGAACTCAAAAGTTTTTCTTACCATGTGGTCAAATGCGGTTACCTTCCTTTACACGGAGAATGGCTGAACCAGGAGATTAGCCGAGTGCCGGAGAAGTTTCAGATTCGGCTGAGCACCGGAATCGAGATTGGCGGCAAGGTTGTTGATGGATCGGATTGGCCCGTCAAGGATGCGGAGATCTTCTTTGATCACCCGATGAACCTGCTGCTCAGCAACTCGCCCAGTTCGGTTATCTGGAGCGCCAAGGAAGGCATTGCACTCGCCAGAACCGATGTTCAGGGAATGTGGAAAACGAAATGTATCTGGCCCACCGCCCGCTGGGCCGCCCTCAGAGTGCGGCATTCTGATTTTGCCGATGCAGTTTTTTCAACGGAGGTTACCAAGGCAATGGAAGCCAAGAGCAAAGACCATCATGTCGAATTCGAGGACCTGCGGAATCATCAGGGTAAGTTTGCTTTAGAAAAAGGGAACGAGGTCCAAGGCAGGGTTGTGGATGAGAGCGGCTCGGGTATTGCAGGAGTCCAGGTGCGTTATGCCGATCGTCCTTCAGAAAATCCGTTTTGGGATCATGTAATGGGAACTGGTGTGGTAAAAACCGATTCTAAAGGCGATTTCCACATCAACCATGTACCTCCTAAACAGATCTATTTTACTATTCAAAAACCTGGTTTTGCGCCCGTTGCAGGAAATCTTGATGGCGCGAACTCAAAATCAACTATCGAACTTCGTCTTGAGAAAGGCCGCAAGCTTTCAGGGCAAGTGAAAGACATAAATGATGTTCCAATCAGCCAAGCGCGGCTTAGTTTTCAAGATTGGAGTCAATGGCAGGGAGTGCGATGGGAAGCAGTGACCGACAGCGATGGGCGTTTTCAATGGGAGGATGCCCCGGCGGACAATTTTCAGGTGGCCATCGAAAAGGAAGGGTATATCTCGCAGCGAAAAATCCTCCAGTCGAATACTAACCAATCCATCCGGCTGAATCCGGCCTTGAAAATTACAGGGAACGTTCTGGACGCGAAAACCAGACGGCCCATTGAGCGTTTTAAAATTGTTTGGGCGGGTGGAGAGCATTACCTCGATTATCCGTCACGTTATCCTGTTTGGGGGTCGAACGGTGTTTACTCGCTGGACCTTGGTAAACTGAATGCAGAACCGTGGGCCGGCGGATATGCCCATGAATTCATGTTTCGCATCGAAGCGGATGGATACGTGCCGACTAAATCCCGAAATTTCTCCTCCCGAAACGGAGACGTGGGTGCTGTGGGATATGATATAGAACTGACACCCGCCCCGATGATCGTCGGCACTGTTACCGGTCCGGCCGGTCAGCTATTAGCGGGAGCCCAAGTCATTCTTCGAACGCCCAATTCCAAACCGCGCTTGAATGGCAAGCCTCAATTTGAAAACTTGCAGCCTGGAGATTTTCAACTGACAGATGACAAAGGCCGTTTTCGCATAACTGCCGACCCGCAAGCCTCTCACTTGCTGGCCGTTCATGAACGAGGCTTTGCCATGCTCGAAGTCAAGGGACTTACCACGAATAGTATCCTGCAGCTTCAACGCTGGGGAAAGATTGATGCCACTGTCTGGGAGTATGATGCAAAAATTGTCAACCAGGAGGTTTCACTCGGAGGCCGTGTATTTGATGAAGCACCGCCTTGGAGTCCGGTCATCGGGTGGAACGCAACGACCGATGAGCAAGGCCGCTGCTCGTTCAGCTATGTACCACCCGTTAAATGCGTTCTATATCGCTTGATTCCGAACCACCAAGGAGGATGGTCGGGAGGGCCGCAGCATCTTTTACAAGTCAGATCTGGTGAAATCACCCCAGTAAAGATAGGCGGCATCGGCAGACCAATCATTGGCAAGTTCAAGATTAAAAATCCATATGTGCAGATCGATTGGCAAAGCGATAAAGATAATTACTGGGTCTCCACAGTACTCCCCAGGCCATCGGAGGACGTTAAAACTTCTGAGGATTATAATCAGTGGCGTCAGCAAAAGGATATTCAGGCGGCCTTTGACAAGTTTCGAAATCACCACATCCAGTTCTCTGTGGACGGTTCGTTCCGAATCGACGAAATGGTTCCCGGAAAATATAACTTCAATATCGAAATCCACGATCCCAGAGATCCCGATGCATTCGCTATGTCCCATTATATCGCCAGGTTTCATGAAACCTTTGAAGTTCCTGAATCCAAGGAACAGAACAGCCGGGTGCCGTTTGATGCGGGAACGTTCGAGGTCGCTTTGATACCGCAAGTCGAGGAAGGGAAAACTTCCGCGCCTGATTTCGAAGCCCTCGGTTTGATGGATAAAAAGTTCAAGCTCTCCGATTTTCGCGGTAAATATGTCCTGCTCGATTTCTGGTCAACGTGGTGTGGGCCTTGTGTCGCGGAGATTCCCAATCTTCGCAAGGTAAATGATGAATTCAAGAGCCGCTCTGACTTCGTCATGCTCAGCGTAAGTCTCGATCAAAAACTCGATACCTGGCGTTCTTTCCTCAAAACAAACAATATGCCCTGGCTCCAGGGAACTTTCGCGGAATCCTCCGGTCCAAATGTTCCGGAACAATACGGTGTGCAAGGGATCCCAGCCCTCTTCATCATCAATCCAGAAGGCAAAATCGTTGCAACGGATTTGCAAGGATCAGAAGTCCGGTCCAGGCTTCAGCGGCTGCTGAAGTAAAGATAGACCTTCGGCCCCACTCTTAATCACGCCCGGCACATTCAGGTCACGCTTTTTCTTCTTCTCATTGTGCTCTTAAACGAGTGCATTACGAACTACGCGCAAGCGGCTTGCCACATGAATCTCCGAAGCGGCATCCATTCGCGTGGTTATTTGCCTCATGTCAAACGCGAAGGTGCATCTTATTTCGTGACATTCCGATTGGCGGATTCTTTGCCGCAACAAGTGCTGCTCGAATTTAAACGTCAACAAGTCCAGCATCTCCGAGCGCTTGCCTCTGGCGAACCCGGTTCAGCCAGCGAGGAAGAAATTAATTGCCACTTTCGGCGCCAAATAGAGCGATACCTGGACTGCGGGTTTGGTGAATGTCATTTAAGACGGCCAGTGATTGCGCAAATAGTTGCTGAAGCTTTGCTCCATTTTCACAATCGCCATTATGTGCTTCACGAATGGGTTATCATGCCAAACCACGTACACCTGGTGGTGTGGCCTATGCCGAATTATACTCTCAGCGATCATTGGGTTCGTGATGATGAGGAAATGTTCAGGATTCGACGGTACATTCGGAATAATCCGGTGAAGGCCAGGCTTTGCAGATCACCCGAGGAATGGAAATGGGGCAGTGCGTATGTTCCAAATACGTAACGCCGACTGACAGTCGGCGTTACACTTCTGTCAGCGGCATTGACGCATCGCCAAATTTTTCCAGGCGAACATTCATCTTGTCCATCATCGAAAGGTAAAGTCGGCACATCTGGCGGTCCGGTTTTCCGGTGTAATCGAGGACACGTCCACCCTGTATCCGTCCTCCTCCGCCACCCACCAGGATCACTGGCAGTTGATCGGCGTTATGATTGCCCGTCATCATGCTCGAACAGAAGAGCAACATGGAATTATCCAAGAGCGTTCTCGGACCTTCCTGAATGCTATCGAGCTTGCGGGCAATGTAGGCGACCTGGTCCAGGAAAAACTTATTCACTTTTAGCCAATCAGCGCTGTCAGAGTGCGACAGTAAATGGTGAATCATGTAGTCGACACCCAGATTCGGAAAACGGAGCGAGGAATGATCGTTGTTCAGCTTCAGTGTGGTAATACGGGTGGTATCCGTTTGGAAACCAAGCACGAGAATGTCCGCCATTAACCGCATATGCTCAGCGATGTCCTGCGGAATGCCATCGGCCGGCCGGGGTATATTGGGTTTCGCCAGGGTGGGGCGCCAGCCCTGAAGCTCACCTTTTTTGCCGGCGTTTTCGATACGCTGTTCAACATCTCGCACGGAGTCCAGATACTCATCCAGCTTCCGCTGGTCGGAATTGGAAATGCGTCGTCGCAAATCATTGGCATCAGCCAGCACGGCATCCAGCACGCTTTTATCGCATCGGCTGACTTCATCTTTGAAAAGTCGATCGAATGCCAGGGCAGGATAAATCTCCAGCGGCGTGGGTGTGGTCGGAGAGCTCCAGGAAATATGGGAGCTGTAAAGCATCGAATAGTTCTTGTGAACCGATGGATTCGATTTTTCGCAACCGAGCACAAGGCTGGAAACTTTGGTGGAATGGCCGTAACGCTGGGCGAGCAATTGGTCAATGCTGGTTCCGGAACGAATTTCCCCGCCGGAAGCCAGCGGCGCGCCGGAGAGCAAATTGCCCGTTTGCGAGCTATGAATGTTTCCCTTGAGCGCCTCAGCATTGAACAAGCCGCGGACGAATAGCATTTTCTCCCGAAAATCCGCCAGCGGCTTGAGCACCTCGCCTATTTCCATGTTTTTGCCCTCGCCCTTGGCCCACCATTCTTTGCTGTGAAATCCGTTGCCGGCAAACAGCACCGCCAAACGCACGGGAGCTTCGCTGGAAACCACATTGCTTGCAGGTGTATCTCCCCAAACGTTCAGAGATTCCAGCCAGGGTAACGCCATGGTGACACCGAGGCCTCGAAGAAAAGTTCGACGAGTCAGAGAATGCGTAGTCATAAAAAGGCGATTTCTGAAGTCTTTGGCCTTATTATAGCCGACCATAAGGCTTGGGCCAAGTGTGAATTTTTAAAGGGTTAACCACGGATGAGGCCGATTCGAAAAAAACAAATTCATCATTTCGTTCTAGTTTCCAATTGAATTGAATGTCGACAACCTGCCGTTCACTTGCATGGTTTGGTTAGGTGAAACACTTCTGCACCGACCTTGCTAAAATCCGTGAAATCCCTGCCATCCGTGGTTCATGCTTCGCGATTCGTTTGATGCCGTTTAATTCATTTGAAAAATGTGGCTTTTCCGCGAGGTTATGATACAAAACCTTGAATGCCCGTGTGGACTGAGCCCGCCCAATCGCACAAGACGGACGCTTCCCCGGAGCGACCCCTAAGCAGGGCTCCGCAAACCGAGTCCACGTCCACGCTCTCGCCCGCCAATGTTCGGCCTGCTGAGGTTTCCAGGTTGCCGGGCAGGTTGCTGGATGATTATGGATGGCCTTATCCCTCCGCAGTTTCGTCCAATCCCGACGAAGCCCGAGCTCGAATTCAGTTGCCGGAATTCAACGAGTTGCTCCTGGAAAAAGCTCGAGTGATCTCAGGCCGATATCCTTTTGCAGAGGCCGAATACCGGAATTTGCGCGCCAAGGAACCCACCGAAGAAGCCGAGATACCTCATTTCGAAAAAGTTTTCCGAATTGCCGCTACGATAGCGAGCGTGCCGAACGTTCAACAGGATCCGGATTACGATACGCTGTTGATTCTTGCCGCATGGTACTCCGTTAGGCCAGAGTGCGAAGGTTTTTTAAGCACCTACCCTAAATCGCTGCTCTGCCCGCTCTCACACAGCGCTCCACCCACCGCCCTGGCGTCGCTCTCGAGTGCCAAACAAAACACTTTCGAACGGCGTGCTCCTGCTTATCTGCGTTATTTGTTCTACAATAAATTTGGGCTGCAAACCTGCGCCGATGTGGAAAATGCCGATTTGCGCCACTTGCTCCGGAGCGCCGGTTTTCGTTTGATTCGTTCAAGCGCCGTTCCTGAATTTGCCTTCCCGGGAATTACTCGCGGCACTGACCCCCCGGTGCGGCCATGGAAACTGACGTTGCGGCAGGAACTGAGCGACGAACGGGCCGCGGAATTGCTGATTGTGGCCGCGCTCTGGAAGATCAAATACGAACTTCGGCTGGTCACGTTCGACCAGGGCCAGGACCAGCCTCACTGGAATATTGGCGCCTTTGGACGAACGGATTGGGAAGATGCTTTTCTTTCGCTCGGGGTCAGAGTGGCTCCTTCTCTGATGCGCGACAGCGGGTTAATTGATTGGCGGGCCGTGCTGACTCGTTGCATTGAGCAGATCGGGCGTGGCAATCTTCCCGATGAAGTTTTGGGAGCAGTCTCAGCCTGGCCGCAACGCATCTCTCACGACAGCCGACAGGCAATCTGGGAGGTACTCGATCGAGCCGCTCACTCCGTCATGGACCATGTACGCGCATCCGAACCACAGCTCTTTTTGGAGGGCGGTGAATTGGATTTCGAAATTGCCCGGGCTTACCGTTGCTGGGCGAGGCGTTTTGACGAGGTCTCGCCGCAAATTCTTTCACGGCTCGGTGTATCGGCTTTCACCGCTCTGCGCAGGGTTGCGCCCGAATATTTTGGCTGGGGACTCACCCAGCTTAAGCCGTGGGATCTCGAGCAGGAATTTGGCAAATGGAAAGGACCACGAGGGCGGGCGTTGCTCAGGAGCGCGTATGCCTTTGCTCTTTGTGAAAACGGCCTTGGCTCCATCTCCCAGCAGGAAGAACAAGTCGTGTGGCAATGCACCTTGAACGAATTCTCGAATTGGTATGCCGGCCTGGTGGCGCAACCCGGCTTTACTCCCTACGATTTCCTTTACGGGATAGCCAGTCGCTACGGCCTGACTCCTTTGCTGAATCGGGAGATTAGCCATACGGCGGCGATTTCATTGCTGGCGGGAATTCATCTCCACGAGAATCTGCCTCGAATCGAAGGTTGCTGGGAACTCTGTCTGCGAACCGCTCTCGAGCGCCATGGCGGGAGACTGGAGGTTCGTTTGGCGCTGCCGGATTTGGTTCCACTACCTTTGCGTTTGCGCAAAGCCGTCCTCACACCCCTGAGCTACAGCTACCTTCATAAAGAACTTCGCCTGGTGCGCGATTTCGATTTGCGGATGGCTCGCGAAACGAGGCGCAAACTCGAAGAAATCCCTGGCTGGTGGGAAGATGAACGCATTGCCGGCACGCCGCTGGCCGAGCGGCTGAGCGTCAAAAGCGACCCAGCTAGAGCCGTGCTTCAATTGCTGCAAGCCGAACCATGGCTCGAACCACCAGCTCAGAAAATACGTTTTCGCGCGCTCTATTTGCTCACCTCGCGTGGCGCCACTTATCGCACAAACCCGGGCGAAGCTGGATTGTCATCGGAAGAAATGCGCGTTTTGTTGCAACTGGCGCTGGATGCCACGCTCGAGCATACCAACATCGTTCAGGTCTCTTACCCGGCAATCCGGCGCGGATTCGAACGTGTTCTTGCTAGGGATGATACGCGCGAGATGCTGGAATCTCTCCTGTTACACATCGGAACCGCGTACGAAACGGAAGTCTGGGGCCAGGTGCGAAAGTTTATCGTGCTCGACGTGATCAATGATCTCCTCTCAATTACGATCAGAAGCTCGCTGCTCCACCTGATGAGCGCGGAATGATGCTACCTTTCATGGTGCGCCTGCAGGCAAAAACAGAAAGGTCAGCGAGGAAGGTGCTTGTGCATTTCGGTAAACCCGGTGAGTCGCCTTATGAAAATCTTCCTCCTTCGCGGTGGAGATATTCACAAAGGTTTGCGGGTTTCGGTCCACCAATGGAAACCAGGTGCTTTGAACTTGAGCCATAATGCGATGGCCACGTCGAAATGTGTGCAGCACATCCGGCATGGCAAACTCTACCCTCGCGATCTGGCCCGGTTTAAAAGGTTCAGGTTGTTCAAAGCTATTCCGAAATTTTCCACGAAAAACATCTCCGCGCACCAGTTGCTGGTAGCCACCCATGCGAATGTGGGCCGGGTTTGGATTCGGATCAGGAGCATCCCCTGCATAAACATCCATTAATTTGAAGATCCAATCGGCATCGGTTCCCGTTGTGGAAATATTGAGCGAAACTTTGAGCGGGCCGGCCATGGTCAGATCTTCTTCAAGCGCCGCAGTCTCGTAAACCAAAACGTCCGGGCGAGAGGCAGCAAACCTTTGATCGTGCACCGGGTAGGAACGAGGATAATCGGTCGTCACTTCGAGTGTGAACGGCACAGGTTTGGCGGGGTCGCTCACGAATTCGTCGTAGGCACCCCCTTCGGTAGGAGCGTTGAACTCCAGAGTCCCTCCCGCGCGAAGATAGAGCATCCGCTCCTTCGCCTGCTTTGGCGGCCAGGTCTCAAAACGCCGCCATTGGTCCGTGCCTGTTTCAAACAGATGAGCTTTGGCCGGTGCATAATTGGTATCGCCCTTTAGGAAATGCCGGAAGAAGGGCACCTCGATGTTTGTGCGATAAAATTCCCCTGTCTTGGCGTGGAAATTGATATCTCCGAGTTTATCGCCCTCCTTGCGGCCCCAGTCACCATGCGCCCATGGGCCCATTACCAGGAGATTGGTGGCACCGGGATTAAGGCGCTCGATCCAGCGCCAGGTCTCGAGAGAGCCAAAAAGGTCCTCGCCGTCGTACCAGCCGCCGACGGTCATGACTGCGCAGTGTACGTCCTTAAGATGCGGCCGAATGTTGCGCGCCTGCCAGAAGGCATCATAGTTGGGATGTTTCAGAAACTCGGCCCATGCTGGTGAACTGTTCTTAAGCAGCTTTTCGGAGTTGGCCAATGGGCCCATCCGCAAAAAGAAATCGTAACCGTCCGGCGTTTTGAAGTTGAACGGTTTTACCTCTTCATGAAGCGGGTCCTCAGCCCGTTGGCCGAAATAGAAGAAGAACCCAAAGTTTTGGGAAAGGAAAAAGGCCCCATTATGGTGGAGATCGTCTCCCATGAACCAATCAGAAATCGGCGCCTGCGGTGAAGCGGCTTTAAGCGCTGGATGCGATTGAATCATGCCCATCGAGGTATAAAATCCCGGATAGGAAATGCCAAACATGCCCACTTTCCCGTTGTTTCGTGGAACGTTTTTGACCAGCCAATCAATAGAATCGAAAGCATCCGAGCTTTCGTCCGTATCCTTAGGGCCCTTGTCAGGATTAAAAGGACGGACGTGCACATAGTGGCCTTCCGAACCGTAGCGTCCACGCACATCCTGAGTTACCAGGATGAATTTATCTTTTGCCAAGGCCAGGAATGAACCACTCGGATCGGTATAATTGTCCACACCATACGGCTTCAATCCATAAGGTGTTCTTGTGAATAGAATCGGCCAGGGCTCCGAATCATCTTTGGGCACATAAACTCTTGTAAAAAGCCGAACCCCATCACGCATCGTAATCGTATTCTCGTATTTTGTGTAATGCTCGATAAACCAGGCCGCATTGGTATCGGAAGAGGTTTCTGCACTACGGGCAGCAGGCCCTGAGATTGCCAGCAGGATTAGTGGCAATAAAATCGGGAAACTGTGGAGAAGAAAGAAGCAACGGAGACTGCTTACCAAAGAGCGCTTCGAATCAGTCATGCTGGGAATTCTCATCAGTCCAGCAGCAAGCTTGCAAGGGAAACTTGTAGCGGCGTCTCGTGAGAGCGCTGCCAGTCTCTCCCATGAACAAACGCCGGCGCTCTCACGAGACGCCGCTACAGAGAAAAGGGAGGCGCCGGTGCAAGGGACTCTTGAGCCTGTAGCCAATGCACCCTAATATGGGACAATGATTCAGTTTTGTTTGGGGATACGTTCAAGGGTAAGCCGGCTCAAATTATTTCTCTGGTTCATGGGACTAACCCTGGCTTCCACGCCATTCCTTGGAGGTGCCGAAACAGCCGAGGCTGTCCGCGATTTGCTCAGGCAATCAAAAACCGCTTATGCGAGTGGGAAGCGTTCTGAAGCTCTCTCGCTCGCCACACAAGCAATTGAAAAGGACCCGACCAATGCACTTGCGTATTTTGTGCGCGGCAATGTTTTGGCGGGAACCCACGACTCAGCGAAAGCTTTGAACGATTACAGCTCCGCCTTGAAACTGGATCCGAACATGGCAGAGGTCTGGCAAAATCACGGTGCTGAAAACTTCAAACTGGGCAAGATCACGGAATCGATCGCCGATTTTGATCATTTCATCGGATTGAAGCCATCCGCTGCTCCGTATAATTGGCAGCGGGGAATCTCGTATTATTATGCCGAGCGGTTTGAAGACGGGCGCAAGCAGTTTGAACTGCATCAAACGGTAAACCCCAATGATGTGGAAAACGCCGTCTGGCATTTTCTTTGCGTCGCCCGTTCTGCCGGAATCGAAAAAGCTCGCGCCTCGCTGATCCCAATCCATGATGATGGACGTGTGCCCATGATGGAAGTGCACGCATTATTTGCCGGCAAAATCAAACCGGAGGACGTCCTCAAAGCGGCTCAGGCCGGCCAGCCATCAGAATCGGAGCTCCAGCGGCGCTTGTTTTACGCGCATTTATACCTCGGATTATATTTTGAAGCTGTTCAGGACGAGACAAGAAGCCGTGAACACATCGCCCTGGCCGCCGGCGAGTATCGTATGGAGGATTACATGGGAGATGTGGCACGCGTGCATCTGCAATTGCGGAAACGGTCGAAAGAATAACATCCAACCCTGAACACCAGCTTCTCAGAGTTGTTTCAATTCATGATTTCTTTTCAGGGTCTTGCCTTGAAGCAGGCGGCGGGCTGAAGAACCCGCGGAATCAACACCGGTGTTATTTGACTCTTTATGGGGGAATGAACGTATTTCCCTTGACGCAGATTTTAGAGACTTTCGTGTCGATACGAAAGGACCCAAGAATGAGCGAACAAGCTTTGTGCGACTGCGTTAAAATCAACGGAACAACCTCAAGCAATCATGAACCAAGAATTATTCCTCCCGATTCAGAAGGAAAGGAAGCCGCCGTCGAATCCTGTACGGAAGAGGTAGCCTCCCCGCGGGAACGTACACGCTCCACGTATGAGGGAGAGAGCGCGCTTAAACTTTATTTGTGCGAAATCGGAAAGGTAAAGCTCTTAACACCTCAGGAAGAGATAGAATTGGCTGCACGCATCAAACAGGGCGACAAAAAAGCGCGCGAGCAGATGATCAAGGCCAATTTGCGCCTGGTCGTAAAAATCGCGCGGGATTACGAAGGACTTGGCCTGCCATTGCTGGACATGATTAGCGAAGGAAACATCGGATTGATGAAAGCGGTTGAGCGTTTCGATCCAGCCAAAGGGGGCAAGCTTTCAACCTATGGGTCCTGGTGGATTAAACAATGCATCAAACGTGCCCTGGCGAATCAATCCAAAACAATCCGCGTGCCGGTGCACATGACGGATAAAATCTCGAAAATGCGACGGGCTGCGACTCGCCTGCTCGAAGAGTTCGGTCGCGAACCAACGGATGAAGAACTGGGAGAAGATCTCGGCATCCCTGCGTCGCGCGTGGCACAAATGCGGATGGCATCCGTGCGTCCGGCTTCGCTGGATGCTCTAATAGGTGACGAGGATTCGAATAAGTTTTCTGACGTGGTCGAGGATGAAAATGCAGATAGTCCTTATGAAAAGCTCGAAGGAAAAGCAGTCAAAGCCATGCTTCAAGACATGATTAAGAACCTTGGCTCCAGGGAGGTAGAGATCCTCCGGGCGCGGTTCGGTTTGGACGGGCGGCGGCAAATGACACTCGAAGAAGTCAGCGAGGGAATGGGTGTAACACGCGAGAGAGTTCGGCAGATTCAAAACAGCGCATTACGGAAATTGCGTAAGATGATTGAAAGGCTCGAAAAAAACAGAGGAATGAGCCGAGCTTCGTGAGCCAACCCTGGTAGGGACGCGTTCCACCGCCTCCAAAACCGTCGGATCATTTGGGCCTGCTTTCGCACCTGCTTACCAGTTGATCGCCGGGCCGGGCTCAGCGCCGGCTTTTGTAATCGTACAGAGGTTCCGGTGCTGCTGCCGGTCTTCGAGTTAGATTATGTTGCCTCATAATCAATTCCGTAACCATCATCTCCGGACTGTCGTATTTTGTGAAACCGCCCGGTGGGGTAAAAAGGTCGACCGGAGGCGGCGCGCTCCGAACTTTTGAGAACGATAAACCAAAGGGAGGCGTGTTGGATATCGGGCGGATTTGGACAGGCAACCGGTTAAGGTCCAAAGCTCGAAACACCCGAAATGAACTTGCCGAACCATCACTCATCTGCACGGTTGTCTGTTCCACCTGGCATGGGTGATTGTTGACTCTCGTCAAACCATCTTCCGCATGGGTGGTAAGGGTCGCAGGAGCGGCGCCATTCAAACTGATAGGAGCATAACCCTGCAACGCTTCGGACCATACAAATCCCTGATGGCTGACCAAATCGGTTATGTATGCGAAAGCTCCACCGGGATTCTTTTTTGCAGGCTCAGCGGCAAAGAGGAGCTTGCCGTCGCGCGAAAAGAGTTCTCCAGAGATATTTTTGGCCATTCGCAAATCATTGCTCATCACAACATGAGCACTGAACGGGCCAACGTTGGTTAACAGCGCAGCGACAGGGCCAGTAAGAAAACTCGGAGGTAGAGCCTCAATCGAGCTTGCGGAAAAATTTTTCGAACCACCCGCACAACCATTGAACAAACCGGCCAAAAGCAGAAGCAGCCCGCTCCAGAAGAACTGCCTTATCAGCCGCAAGCTCATATCAACGAATTGTGAGAAAATGGAGAAACCGATTTCATGTTTGGGTACGGCATCGCAATGCCGTGACCCAAACATGTGTTACTTAACCGGGAAACGGTTAAGAAGGTCCATTCTTACTTGGCGGCCAGAGCGGCTTCAATGGCAGCAATCACTTCAGGTGAATCCGGTGTTGTCTTAGGCTCGAACCTTTTGATGATCTTGCCGTTTCGATCAACAAGGAACTTGCCGAAATTCCATTTGATGTCACCGGGGAAAGGCGATTCAGGGCCGGCCAAAGCAGCGTACAGGGGATGGCGCCCTGGGCCATTGACATCTATTTTATCAAACAGTGGAAAAGTGACATTATACTTGGTCGAACAGAACTCTTTGATCTGTTGATTCGAACCAGGTTCCTGGCCCAGGAATTGATTGCAAGGAAAACCCAAAACGGTGAAACCTTTATCTTTATATTTCTCGTAAATGGACTCGAGCCCTTTGTATTGAGGAGTCAGCCCACACTTGGAAGCGACGTTTACGATCAGCACCACCTTGCCTTTGTAAGCACTGAGTTTCGTGTCTTTCCCATCGATATCCTTGACCGCGATTTCATGGATAGAAGCTCCGTGAGCAGCAAGGATGTGCATAAAAAATAAACAAGCCAAAAGTGACAATGATTTCATGCGGCCAATATGTGCGGAGGCCCAGTTATTGTCAAATGACCATTGCGCATAAGCTTTCCGTCTTGTCACGTTTTTACGAATTCTGCCTGACAATTGTGAGCGTCTTATATTAACTGTTGCTGGGAACGTCACACTTATGAACAAAACGTGTAGGAAACAGGTCTCTTGAGTTCACATGAGCGATGACTTTCCCATTGAAATCCCCGAGCGGCTTCCCGTCCGCATCGCACGATGTCCGATTGTAGAATCGATTTTTGAAACACGCTTTATCAGCCCGCAGCCGTGGACGACGATGCCTGGACTGCTCTTTGCGCAGATTCGGGAAAAGTACCCCGAGCAGAAAGATTTACCACTGACCCAATTGCCCGAAGAAGTTAGGCGACAGGACCCCGCTTTAATGATTTTGCCTCTCGTTCAATTTCTTGGCGAAAGGTTTCTCATTCAACTTGGTCCTCGCGTAATCAGCCTAGTGACCAACCCCAATGCATATCCCGGTTGGACGGCAATCGAGCAAGAACTGAAATGGCTGGTGGCGAGGTTGTAGGCGGCAGGTTTCGTCGGGGAGACGGAGCGCGTGGGTGCCCGTTATGTTGACTTCTTTGGCGAGGACGTATTCGGATTTCTTCGTCTCGGGCTGCAGGTCGATTCAAAGCCGCTTTTGGGAACCCAGACTGATATCACGACATTCTTGCGGCGTGGGACTCTTTCAATTCAGTTACGGGTAACCAACGGTGCAATTGTTGCTACGAAAGAGGGGCCGAAAACCGGAAGCGTCCTGGACATTGATGCCTCGTTTGGGTCGCTCGCCGCTGACCTTTTTGACAATGGAATTGCTCGTTTTGCCGAGGCTCATCATGCAATCAAGGGTATGTTCTTCGGCTGGATAAAACCTGAATTATTGGATAAATTGCTGCCGACTTACGAATGACAACGCTATCCTTTCCAACACAGCAGCCGGCGTACACCTTGGTCGAAGAGCTGCGGGAATCTGCGGCGGTATTGTCGGTTCGCCGCGCGGCCCCTGACGAGTGGGCGCGTGAGGAACTGTTGCTCAGGAAACTGGGTCCGAAGGGATGGGGGCGGGTGTATCATTTCCGAAACTATTACTCTTCCGGTTGGGGCGAAAAGGGTCGTGTTCTATCGCCCAAGGCCCTTGATGCCTTTCGTTTTGTGGAGCAGACAAATTTTCCGGTAGGCACTGCGAGCCCGAGCGTGTTCTTGACGGACCGAGGCGGCATAGAACTTTGTTGGGAGGATCTGAACGGCAAGTCCGTGCAAGTCGAGTTCACACGAACAGGCGCGGAATTCTACAAAGCGGCGACGGATGAGGAAGGTCTAGTCGCGTTTGAAAACCTGATACAATTGTCCAAACGACTCGAGGCTTAATCGTGGCTCTCTCCGTGGCTTTCTCGCGAACCGAGGACATCGTTCGTGCGGTCTGCACGGACAAGTTGGTGGTCGGCGACTTTCTCCAAGTCTCTTCACAGGAGAAAATATTTCCGTCAGCCGTATTGCAATCGTTCCCTTAGCGGATCATTGGGATCTGTTCAGGCAGTATGTAGAAAAACCTCCGGAACGCCGCTTGGAATTGATCGCCGAAATCAATGTAGGCCGGTTCCAGGACATTGGCCATCAACAGAATCCTGTCGTCGAGTTGACCGTCGAGGCGAAGCCAGAGGAATGGAATCCAGCTCACGCTCAAATTCCGCAGCGAATTACTCGCGGGCTCCCTAATAAGATTCTTCCAAAACTTAAACTTCACCATCCGCTCCGGGCAAACCAGGGATAACTCCACCCAGACACATGGTTGTGAGGGAGGCGGGACTGAATCCGCTGAAACAGATTGCTCACAATTTGCCACCCCGTTCCATACGCAAGAGACCGTCTCTATTTCCTTATCTTCGGAAGCGGGGTATGCATTAATAACATTCGCACCGACATAAGTGTTTGGCACCAAAGCACCATCCTTGGCTCAAGGTTTGCTGCTTTTGCACGGCATGGACGCGACGATCCGCATTTTGTTGGTAGGAGGGCTGGGGGTATTCGCGATCCTTATTTTGGGAAACTCTTTCCGCTGGTGGAGCGAGATGAGTGTTTCGCGGCTGCCTGGACGGGAAAAGCTGTTGCGCTCTCCGGGGGAATCCATGCGACGTAATTTGGATCAATTGAACGAGTACCTGATCTACTCAGTCGCTCTTTTTCTTCTGGTTCCAATAGCCTTTGCATGGAAAACGCCAGACCTCAATAGCATTTGGCCGCTGACATTTCTGTTTTGTCTGATGACACTTTCCGCGCTTCCCTGCATTTATGTTGTCCGCCTCTATCGAGATTATGTGCTTGGGCTACGTGCCGAACGGGCTGTGGGAGAAGAACTCAATCAGCTCATGCTGGATGGCTGCCGTGTATTCCATGACTACCCATCTGGACCAGGTTGGCACATTAATCACATTATTGTGGCGCCCTCGGGTGTTTACACCGTCGAAACGAAAACAAGTCCAAAAAATCGAATTCCGGAAGCAGACAGACAGCCGGATGTGCTCTTAGATGGGACTGTTTTAAAATTTCCGAGCCACACCTGTGAGGAGAGTGTCAAACAGGCGCGGCGGAGCGCTGAACTGCTTCGAAAGGAACTGAGCGATGCTTTGCCCGAACCGGTGGAAGTCAATTCCATCGTGAGTCTCCCTGGCTGGCGTGTGCTCCGTCGAGGCGAGTGCGATGTAAAGGTTCTGAACCCAAAAGAGATCTGGCAGCGCATCGTGACTACCGCGCCGCCAAAGCTGTCCAATCCAGAGATTGAAAGGATCGCCTACTACATTCAGCAAAAATGCAGGGATGTGGAGATTTGAGGCGACGTGAATCGGGGGCAAAATGACTTCCTAGAAAAGGCTTCTCTCCCCGGCCCTCTCCTCCAGAGGAGGCGATGGGGAAGAGTGTGAGCAGGATATTGATGAGATAGGGCTCTACCCTTGAGGTTTCTCAATGAAACCGTGATATAGTCCCATGTAGTAGGGGAGCAAAAAGACTGTTCCTGCTCCTAATTCGTTCCCGCCTCCGCCATAATCCAAATGCCAAGGGTCGGTGTTCCAGTGACCGAAATGACGATTCTGCACAGGCAACACTTTGCCATTTAGCAAATGCCCGCGCTGTCTTCTTCGATTTCTCTCATCCAAATCGGACGACCGTGTAGGTGGCAAATCCACGATATCAAGACGGTGGCTGTTTTTGTGCCCCCAATTGCGGCGGTCCAGCGGAAAACCATAAAGGGTCGCCATCGAATCTTCGTGCCATCCCGGAAGCGGACGCAACGCAAAGCGTCCAAAAGGCCGATCACCACTGGCGCCCATATTTTGCGCAGCATAAGCAAAATTGAAGAACGGATTCACCTCGGGCTCTTCGTTGATCCAATAACTGAAGAAGGAGATGCGGGCCATGCCTTTTAACTGTTCATCAGTCGAACAGTGCAGCAAGCCGTAGTAGCACATAAAGGCCATCTCATCATCCGACTGATTTCCTGAGCCGGGACCGTGCTGCATTTTTGGATACATGATATTATGCGCGTAGCTGTGTTTGTCGATCAGCTCGCGCAAGACTCCCGCGTATTTGTGATCGCCGGTGATATGCATTGCAACGGACAAGTAGGTTAAGATGCTCAAAGAGTTCAGCCCGCGCTCCGGCCACCATTGAGGATCATGGTTGAGGTATTGAGGTCCATAAATTGCCCAGCGCGTCGGCTTTCCATCATGATCAACCATGGTGAAATCATGTGAGATCAAATGGTCGATGGCATCTCTGACGACCTCTCGCACGCGCTCCTTTTCCTCTGGCGTGTCCGCGCACAAATCGTAGTAAAGGGGATAAAAGAAAAAGTGGCCGTCGAGCTCGTCGCTGCTTGTATCAGACTTCCAATACCATTTTCCATCCGCACTTTTCGGCCAGCGCGGTTCGTACACTTTCCAGAGCGCATCCCGCTGGTGTTCTTCGCGGTCCTGCTCAATTCTACCTCGATTGGGATCGGGCCAATCGATAGGGCGAATGGTTCTGGCGATATATCCTTTCGGCGGCACATGGTCGCCGCTTTGTGTCACCTTCTGTAGAAAACGCAACGCTTCAAAAGCTTTTCGGGCGCGCTCTTTGGCCTTGGAATCTCGCGTCGCTCCATAAGCGAAACATTCTCCAGCGCCGTACATCGCGGTCCATAACCCGTCGTTATCGCTATCCTGGGGATCAGCGCTGGTTCGGTCCCCCGCTTTGCGCAGATATGCTTCGGCAACATACCCAAAAGGAGTGCGCTTTACGTATTTTTCGATTTCTTGTTCGTAAAATTCGGCTTTATCCGCAAGTGTCATTGGGCGACGCTCGATACAACCCACTCCGGCAGCAGTCGCAAACCAGGTGCTTCCTTTGCTATCTGATGCGATCTGAATTACCTCATCGTTTGGCAACCAGCAGCGCCCCTGACGGTAAGCCCATTCCTTGCCGTCGAAATGAATGGCGCCGAGCTTCGTGCCAAACCAGATTTCTCCCTCCGGACCGGCTGTGACACAGGTAAAATCATTCCATGGCAGCCCATCTTTACCTTCATAAAACTTCCAACCTTCACCGGTTTGGCAACCCACCCCGGCTTTGCAAGCAAACCAAAGGCGGCCTTTGGAATCGAAGGCGGTGCCCAGCACGTCTTTTACAGCCCAATCCCGGCCGGCATTGTCAAAAATCTCGATCCGTTCCCATTTATTCCCATTTCTTCGAAGCAGCCCATTCTTCGATGCGGCATGGAGGACGCCGTCAGGCGAAACAGCGATTTGACTCAACGCAATTCCTCGGTCCCATTCTATAGGAGTCGTTCGGCCATCCTTTACAGAAACCAGCTCGGTAGCGCAAACAAAGGTTGTTGGTCCGAAATGGAGCAATTGCTTCACTTCGCGCCAGGGCACAGGTGTTTCCACTTTTTGACCCTTAGCATCTGTAAAAGTAAACTGGGTTTCATTTCGTGGTGAGAGCGACTCATTGACCCGCCAATTACCGTCGTGAAGCTCGTACCATCGGCCTCCACTGAAAGCGCGCATTATACCATCACCTGAATGCTCGAGTAATTGCACGCCGCCGCTCATCAGATGCTGGCCATCTGCAAAAATGGCAACTTCTTGTCGAAAATGTTGCGGTGCCGGAGTCACTTCGGCCGCATTGGCCATCAGGAAGAGGAGCAGAGAAAAAATGGCTGCTGTCAAGTTAAGCATATAGGTTACATAGCGACCTTATGAAGCAATCCTTCAGCCTGCAATGAAATTACTTGTGGACCGCGGCTGTAGCCACGTTCCGTTTTAATTACGAAGTCACTGTGGACTTCTGCGTAGAATCTCGTTGTAGATGTCAAGGTGGCGGCTTGCGATTATGCGCGGGTGAAAACGCTCGAGAGCTTGTTGCCTCGCCTGGACCGCCAATCCCCGGGTTGCCGCTGGATCGTTGAGTGCCCTGTCGAGTGCCTGGCGCATGCTTGCCTCATCGAGAGGATCGCAAAAAAAACCGGTAGCCCCTTCCTTTACCAGTTCAGGAAGACCGCCAACCCTGGCTGTTACAACTGGAACACCGGCAGCCATTGCTTCCAGCACGACCATTGGGCAATTGTCTTCCAGAGACGGAAGCGCAAGCAAAGCTGCTCTTTGAAGATACGTTTTTAGTTTTTCACGATCCGCAAACCCTTCATAAGCGCACCACGGTCTTGTTTTGAGCAGGGAAAAGAATTCCGCCACGTACTTTGAATCCTTGGGCGCCTGTCCCAGAAAAATGATCCGAACATCCTGCTTCAACGACCATCGATCCAGAGCTCGCACGAATGGAACCTGATTTTTTCGATGGCAAATATTTCCGACACACAAAACTGTCCGAGAACCGTTCATGTGCCGCTGCACCTCAAAAAATCTGGCATCGACTGCATTTGGGACGATCCAGGTTCGCTTCGCCAAAGAAGCAACGGCTGCCTGAGTGTAGCTCGTAATGCACACGACACCAGCGGAGCGGGGAATGGTCATCGCCTCGAGGTGGGCAGCGAGCCATCCAAACGAGAACGGCTTGGCGTCGTTGACCTTGGCAATGAGCCGCATATTCCCGTGAATGGTCAATACATTTGGATAACCTGAAAAGACGGCGCTGATCGCACAGTCTCTTTCCGTCCCTTGCCCATGAACTACGTCCGGCTGGATCTCTTTGAGCTTATGCCGCACCGCCCGGATACATCCCTGATAAACTGTCCGCATCCAACCCAATTTAGGGACATAGAGACTGTGGAAAAAAATATTCGGCGCGAGTCGTTCCGGTGATGACATTCTTGCCCGTGCGCAGGATACAACATGAACTTCAATGCCCGGTATCAGCGCAAATCCCTGGAGCAAGGCCTCCGGCGCGGTGCCAAAATGCGGCACTGGGTTCCCGTAATCTTTGTAATGCTCGCGGTTATCGGTTGTAAGGAGGGCAATTCTCATCTCAAACGATTTTCTGAAACACCCGGTTGTGTCCTACTTGAAGGATTTCCCGGAATTCTGATCGATTAATCTCCTTTGCGACCTGTGATGGGCCAGGATGCCCTCGCGATGCTGCAAAAGACGGCGGATGGAAAGAAGTGAACAAGGCGGAATCGTCCAGAACGATGACTCCGCCCTTTTGCAGGTTTTGAGAGCAATTTTGCCAGTCTTTGCTTGCGACTTCGTAATCATGATTCCCATCGATATAAATCATCTCCCATGGCTGCGAACGGAAAAGTGTCTCCGCTTGCGGCTCGGTCGAAAAGGCACGAACAAGTCGGGGATGAGGAAGCTTGAAATGATCAAAGTTTTTTAAGGTATCCTGGTAATAGTCCAATCCTTCTGCATAGGTGGACACTGAGTCACCTGCGGGAAGGAAGGGGGAAATACCGTAAACCTGGCAGTTGGTACCAATGGTTCTGGCACAGAGCGATGCAAGACTTGCGGTTTGCCCGCGAAAGACCCCAATTTCCAGAAAATTTGCGGGGCGAAATTCTCGCAGCAAAAGATACCACATCACATGAAAAGGATTTTCGCCGAATCCACGGCGGTCGCTGGAAACGTTATGAAAATAGGCTCTGTGTTCGATCAGTTCTTTCGGCAATTCCTGGTAAAAGAAACGCAGACATTCAAAGTAGAACATGGTCGGTTCAGTAAGGCTTCGCTGCCAGTTGGCCCTTTCGAGACTGAAGGCCGGACGCTGTCGCGCGACGCGTTTTTGTAGCCGCGAAAGTGCAGCCAGCCGCCAATAGCTCCTGATAAAACCGACAACAGACATTGAATCAGCTTACAAAAATAGCGGTCACGGGAAAACGGTTTTTGGTTGGGACATCCGCAGAAGGCAGTCAAATAAAAGGTAAACCTCACGATTTGAGGTACAGAACGGGGCAAGGAGGGTGATTGGCCGTTGGGAGCAGACGGATCAATTACTATAACGTTCGAATTTGGCCAGGGTTTGAGTATCTCCTCCGTCCCCCAGAATCTCGAGACGGACCACTGTGGTGGTTAGAGCAGCCAGGTTGGTAGGCAGAACAGCCGTCCCGCTCTCGCTGACGACTTTCCAAGGGGGAAAAGTGACCTGACGGGAATTCGAGCCGGCATGAAGAATCAGAGTGACCTTTTGAACATTATTTGAACCCCCATGAGGGTTGGTGGTGGTAAACCTTACCGGAGATGTGTTGAGGTTAATTTCGATGTAATGGTTCGTGCCAAAATCGAGGACGTAATTTGTTCCTGTATTCACACTAACCGTGGACTTTTGATAGGTCATGGTGCCCTTGAAATTCCAGCCGTTGGTTTCCATGCGCCCCATTTCCTTTGCGTTTGTCTCGTCCAGTCCACCCACCACCGGATCCGGCGATTTTGAATAAAAGTGCAGTTCCGCCAGACCGCCGGTCCCTAAAGCGTACCCACCCGGATAATTCACTGGAGTGCCTCCATGGAAAGCCACGATGGCCGCGTAAGCAGAATAGAGCGTACCTGCGGCATCTTTGGTTCGTGCGGAGAAAATAAGTGGCTTTGCATGCCCTTTTTGTCCCTGGCTTACATGAGTACCGAAAGCATCGTCATATCGAATCAATATTGCGCCTCCGTCATTTCCGTCATTTCCTAGTGTGATCAGGCCGAGGTTTTCTTCAAGAACGATGTTGTCATGCGAGAGCAACAATTGGCCACCCGGTGTCCCTCGATGCACCAGGTTGAGAATATAATGGTTGTTTCCAATGTTAGGTCCGGTGTTGCCGGCAGACGCAAAGTAAATTCCCCCTCTTATTGCATCCGCGCCGTCCTCCTCATTGGGCAGAGCAAATGGCGGCAAAAAGATGGCTCCATTGCTGATGATGATCCAATTATTCGTTCCCTGCCCAACGAGCTTAAGCGCCGGACCGGTGCCCTCATCATCCGTAAAATTCTGACAACCCGTTAGCTTTGCCACATTATCCGGCAACCGGCCTCCATCGAGGATGCCGTCGGTGATCTGGTTTGCGTTAATGCCAGTAATTCCCGCGCCATTACCCACGAATGTGTTATTGCCACTGGTAAAGTTATTAGCGCCGGAAAATGTTTGATTGCCATTGACGAGAGCGACATTTGTTGACAACTGCGCGTCGTTGAGAGTTCCGCCCAGTTGGCTCGCCGGAACGGAACCTGTGATTTGCGCCGAAGTAATCGTTCCGGAAAGGTTTGCCGCCCTTACGGCATAAGGGGTAGTCAGAATCTGTTGACGGGGAGAAAGAATCGTGAAAGGGCTGGGAACACCCGTCGGACGCGCCCCGATTTCCAACCAGCGATCGGCGCCATTAAAAACCCCGCTACCAAAATTGAGAGTCACGGCAAACAATCCGTTGCTGACCAAGATTGGAGAGTTTGTCAGGGGCGCACTAACGGCGGGGCCGGCAATGGCTGAACCATAAATCGTGAATTGTAGATCGTACAGTCCAGAGACTGGAACTCCACTCACGTTTAAGCGACCCTGGTAACTGAAAGCGCTACTTTGAGCAGTACAAACCGGGATATAGCCGAACAACGATACAATGGTGGCGCCAACAGCGAACAGGTTCAACTTCATGCGGCTTTAGACGGGATTTGACGGTTCGAGGTTTCGAAAATCCACCAAGTCACAGAGTCTCTGAATTTCATTTCACAATGATCGTTGTTTTCGTAAATTGTCACGCACTGAGGCGCGGGTATGCCTTTATACTTTGCGCCTCGCAAAAATGCAGCAGATTTATCGAAATGCCAGGCCTAGCAAAAGCCGGCTATTCTCCAGGCAGTATATTCTGTTTCTCTTCTTCGGATTGGGACACGCCGTTGCCGTCGAAACGCTCACCAATGAATGGTCATTGGGCACCGGCACCACCAGTCAAACTTGCCCGGCTATTGCTCCGGATGGAACGGTCTACTTCGGCACTTTCACGGGCCGGCTCTGGGCAATCCGCCCAGACGGGTCGCGCAAATGGATTTTTCGGGCCGGCCTGGAAATTAATTCTTCTCCGGCTATTGGCGGAGACGGCACAATCTATTTTGGCAGCCGCGATCGCAAGTGTTACGCGTTGAAACCCGATGGAAAAAAGAAATGGACCTTTTCCACAGGGGGCTGGGTGGATAGTTCGCCCGCGCTGGCCAGCGATGGGATGGTGTGCTTCGGTTCATGGGATAAAATTTTTTATGCTGTGAATTCCGATGGCAAGCAGCGGTGGCAGTTCCCCACTGCGGGTCCAATAGTTTCCTCGCCGGCAATCGGCCGCAACGGAACTATATATTTTGGATCGCACGACAATAACTTTTACGCGCTGGCGCCTGACGGACAAAAAAAATGGCAGTATGCAACAGGCGGGCCGATTGTGTCTTCCCCGGCGTTAAACCAGCAAGAGGGTCTTTATTTCACATCGGTTGATGGTTTTTGTTATGGGTTGGATTTCGACGGAACGTTACAGTGGCGTATGCGGACCGGCGGAATCACGGAATCTTCGCCGGTGATAGGACCCGACGGAACGATTTACGTGGCAGTGAACAAGCAATTATGGGCCATTACCCCAAAAGGAGAGAAAAAATGGGATCGCAATGTGGAGGATTTAATACAGCCCACGCCGCTGATTCTAGCCGATTCAACCATCTGCTTTGAATCCGGGTGGGGTGTGATGCTCAACATCGGACCGGATATGAGTTTTAATTGGATTTTTTCAGGAGTAGGCCGAGGACCTCCTGCTGTAGCGTCCACAGGGGAAATTTACGTTTCTGATGCAATCCGGTTTATCGCCGTTCGCAACAAAGTTCCGCTAGCGCATTCGCCATGGCCCAAATTTCGCGGAAACCCACGCAATACCGGTAATGTGACCGATATTCAATAGAGGTCATCCATGGACAAATTGACCTGGCATATGGTGAAGTCTATTTTTCAAGAGTTCGGAAACCGTTTGTTATTTTCATGAAGATCGCCCTTGGCCTGGAGTATTCGTTAGCTCTTCGGGGCGGCGTGAGTGTTTTGGTGGACAAACTGATCGAAGGAATCTCGAGGGTGCACAAAGTCGTGCTCGTCTCGCCTGATAAAACGGGTTTCCAACATCCAGGCGTGGACGCACATCTTCGCTGGGATCCAGCCGTGGCATCACGAAAGACCTCGCAATCTCTGGCTTCGCAACTGTCTGAACTGGGAGTGACGTTGGCGCACTTTCATTTCGGAGGTGCCTATGGATGGGGGATCCGATTTCCTGGACAGTCGCCATTCGCATATATTCGAGCAAAAGGAATCCCATGCATTACCACCAGCCATATGGCCGTATCGATTCTGGACGGCTATTGTGCTCAGAACAAACCGCTTTGGTTCAAGCTGGCACTGCTCCCGCTTGGCTGGGCCGGTAAATACGTTCAGGTGCGTAACGTGCGCGCAGAAATCGCCGTCTCGGAGGGAGTTTGTCAACGCCTGCAACGCTGGTACTGGCCCATGGCTCAAAAATTTCAGTGCATGTACCACTCGCGTTTGCCGGCAAACCAGGAACCAGGGGAATGCAAGTCTCGCAGACCACTTGTTCTTTCGGTTGGCCACATAGCGTTGCGCAAAGGCCAACATATCCTGGTCGAAGCTTTCGCGAGAATTGCCGATACGCATCGCGACTGGAACCTGGCACTGATTGGCCATCCCGGTTCTGATGACTGTTTGAATCGAATCCAGAAAATTATCAGCTCACGCCAGCTTGAGGATCGGGTTCTGTTGTTGGGAAGTCGGGAGGATACCGCCGAGTTCATGCAAACTGCGGGCGTCTTCGTTCAGCCTGCGGTGTATGAAGGACTGCCTCTCGCCTTGCAGGAAGCAATGTTTTACCGTTGCGCGTGCATCGCAACCCGAGTTATTGGCAATGACGAACTGGTTGACCATGAGAAAAACGGCCTTCTTGTCCCAGCGCTCGATGCAGGCGCCCTTGCCAATGCTCTGGACAAAATGATACGCAACCCCTCCTTAAGAGCAGCGTTTGGAGAAGCGGCTGTTCAATCGATTCGGCAGAAAGGAATGAACGCTCCCACCATGGTCGAAAAACATCTCGAGCTGTATCACACCATTTTCCAGCGTACGCGTCCTTGCGCGGCGGCGCTGGACAATGAGCCCAGCGGGAAAACCTCAGGCATGGAAAGAGTTTCCTTTTCATGACAGGCGAGCCTTCCAGAGCACGCTGGCTGCGCAAACTTTGGCGTCTGACTGGGCGTCGCCCCAGGATAGACCACTTTCTAAGTAGCTTTCTCACTCATCGCAGATTTTTACCGGAGTGTGATGCGCAGGCGATAATCCCGGCATTTCTCGATACTGAAATCCGGATTAAACAATGCCCCATGGGCGCATGGTCCACGCCGTTAGCGGATGTTTTTGTCGTCTTGAAGGCGGCAGCGGGATTTCAGAGCAAACGAATCCTGGAGTTGGGCAGTTACCGTGGGGACACAGCGAGACTGCTGGCCGAAAATACGGGCCCCGACACCTCAATTGTTACTGTGGACATTGAACCAAAACATGGGGCGGCGTATCGAGGACTTGAGATTGCTCAAAAGATCGAACGGAGGGTGGGTCCCGTTTCTCCGGAACTGTTTGAAAAAAATGAAAAATTTGATTTCATCTTCGTGGATGCCAATCACGATTTTGATTCGGTCATGAACGATTCGAAAGTCGCTCTGGGAGTTCTGGCCGAGTCAGGCGTCATTCTCTGGCATGATTATTGTCTGGACACTTATTTTCACGGTCGTTGCGGTGTGCCGGAGGCGTTGAACGAATTTTCCAGGGCTTATTCCATTTTTTCAATTCGAGGGACCTGGCTAGCCATCTACAGCACCGTTTCCGGGTGGGAGACTGCAAAGCTGTCAGCCCGCCCAACAGATCCACATGCTTCTTCAGTGTGGGAAGAGCAAACCATTCGGGGATAAAAAAGCTGGCTGCTGGTTTTCCCACAACCCGGGCCTCATGAATTCGGAACCAAATAAGGCAGATTTCGTCGTTGTCGAACCCAGCCGCACTTGTTGTGATTATTATGCGCGTGTCCTGGATTCGACCGGGAAATTGCGACTTTTAGCCATCGGCACTCGACGCGGTGTCGATGGTGTGGGACTGGAACGCACCCGGCTTTATCCTCTTATTGGCCTGTTTGGGTATATTGGAGCGCGGCTATTGCCAGCCTTTCACGGCGAAGCTTTTCGTTTTTGGCTGTTACCATGGTTCGATCGATGGGCAAAAAGGCAATTGCGCCCTGGTGATAACGTCCTTTCCAGCTATGGTTACGCAAACGAATGTTTCAAATTCGCACGACGTCACGGAGGCAAGACCTTCCTGGATGCGGGAAATTCGCATATGGAGAATTTCTGGCAGATGGTCAATGAGGAGCATCGCCGCTGGAATTCTCCCTATCCGCCTGTGTCTCGATATTGGTATCGCCGCTCCATTGCCATGTTGCCGGAAGTCGATTACGTACTCTGTCCCAGCTCTTACGTTGCGCAGTCCTTTTTGCAACGCGGGTTTCGCTCGGAACAGCTTTTGCAAAATATTTACCCCACCGATCTCACCCTGTTCCAACCCGACGTTAATCCTCGCCCCGGGACACGTCCTTTAACAGTGATTAACACCGGGCAACTTTCCTTGCGGAAAGGCACACCCTACCTCCTGGAAGCCTTTCGGCTGGTCCGTCGAGAACAACCTTCCGCCAGGCTGTTGTTAACTCGGAATATTCGAGATGATTTCAGGCCACTTTTGTCTCGATACTCGGATTTGCCCATTGAATGGGCTCCAGGTTTACCTCATAAGGAGTTGGCCGACCGGCTGCGCTCGAGCGATGTCTTTGTCATGCTTTCACTCGAAGAGGGGGTGGTTCGCACGGCCCTGGAAGCCATGGCTTGCGGCCTTCAAGTCGTACTGACCTATAATACCGGGGCGAGCGATTTCGTGGAGCCGGGCGTGAATGGTGAGGTCGTTTCCATTCGCGATGCTCAAGGAACGGCGGATGCGATTCTGAAGTGCTGGTCTCGAATCAAGAACGGGGCCAGGCCGCAGGTCTCGGGCTTGCATGACAAACTCTCTTGCGAAAGTTTTGCAAGAGTATTTAAGAAGCAATTGACCGGACTGGGCTACTTGCAAGGGTGATCGCGGGAAGTCCTTATCCCCTGAATTCTGTTTAAGGTTTTCCCGAACCGATGATTGAGCGCAATCGCACCTTCAATTCATGGCGCAAGTCTCGAGTCAGGCCGAACTTCCACATCAGCAAAGGACCCAATAGTATAAGTAAAAAAACATCGAGCAGGAACTGATCAAAAAACCACAAATGACGCGTCACTAGCGACAACGCTAAAGTAATCGGCGCCATGATAAGCAAATACGAGTATCCCGCGCGCAACCAGGTGAACAATGGCTCAGAGATTGGAATGCCAAAATAGCGCGCCGTTCTCCAGAATCCATACGCTCCACTCCAAAGAATGTTGGATAAAATCGCCGCTACGAGGATGCCTGTCATTCCCCAATGTGGTGCGGAAAGGAACGCTGCGATCACAAAACAAACTCCTTCGAGGCCGTAGACAAAGCGCATTGCGCCTATCTGCTTTGTTTGCCCCGTCAATCCAATATTACACCGAGTCACACTGGTCACGATCAAAAGGATCCCCAGCAGGAGATCATTCCGCCAGGGCCAGTCTGTCGAGAATCGGATACTCCTCTCTATTTCTTTGGGAAAAGCATCCTCGAGAAGCAAGCGGTTTAACCGCGCCAGCCATCCTCCTCGAAGTTTTCGGTTGAGAAGGAACCTGGTTTCGGGCGAGAGGGCGACCGCGGCAAAACGTTCGGGTTGATAAATCGTATTTGTCCCAATGATTGAATTCAAATTAGTCACCAGTGTTGCACGCAGGAGTGGGGGACTGGAATTTGTTCGAATTGACTCGCGCGTGGCATCTGAAAGCTGGCTCCAGAGAAAACGCGAGACGGGTTCTTCCCCTTTCTGGAGTTTGGAGGCAAAAGAAGGCAAATCTTTGATCTCAGGGCCGGCGATATTATGAGAGCCTCCTTTCAACCAAACTGCGATGAAACTGCCGTTGCATAGCGCGAGTCCCGCCCCCACGAACACGGCCGCTGAGGCCGTCAATACCAGGAGCTCACGAAATCGCCGTTGAAGAAGCTGTTGCTCCCTGCGCACGATCATTTCACCAAGAGCACTGCTGGAAAAGTCAGAGATGCGCGCGACGACCTGCTGCGCGAGCAGGAACGTTTTCGTGGCAATGGCCCAGACGGTGACGGCAGTTAAGCCAAGTGTCCTTGTGATAATTACGACCTGGCTTGCATTGAGAAGTTGTAATCCAATCGCTAATAAAAATAGATCTCTTCCGAAATCAAATATTTCCCGAAAGACTTTGCCACTCGGCTTTCCCCATCTCGCTCCTGAAGGAAAAAGATGTAATTTGAGAACCCAAACCAAATTATGTGCCACTCCCACCACCCCATTGGCCACACTGGCTGCCAATAGGCTGTATAAGCCCCATCCGAGATGAAAGGTAATCCATTGGGTGGCGAAACCGGCGAAGAGTTGAAGGATTTGCGCATAATTGATCACGTCGAATCTTTGATGCGCCTGCAACATGCTCATCAGAATTCGGGTGACGAAAAAGATGCCCAGCAAGGCGCATTGCCCCGAAATGAGGAATTTGAAAATTTTAACAAACTGAGGAGGGATTTGGGGGAGCAACCCAGGCAGGATCATGCTCATGAGAACGCCGCCTACTACAATAAAGCCTCCCTGAACCAATAAAACCAGCATCCCGGTTTTAATGACGGAACCATAATTGCCGGCCTGCTGATCATCCTTGTGATCGATGAGGATCCTGGAAACAGCGCCGGTAATGCCAAGATCAATTAAAGTCAGGTAACCGGCGATTTGAGTTACAAGGTTCCATAAAGCAAATTCATCAGCAGAGAGATAGCGCAAAGCTAATGGGATCGAGGCAAGAAGATACACCCCATTAGCTGCCAGCGCGGCGTACCCGGAGGTGAGTGAGCGTGCCGCATTACGAAAACGGCTCATTGAGTTTCGTTTCCACCAGGCTGTGTTTTGCAGGGGCGCGTCACGTCCGCGGTTGGACAAGCATAAAGAGGGTTGTGTTCAAAGGCTCAATTGAGTCGAGCCGTTGAATCATTGCTTGTTCAGCACAGTTTTTTAAGTTTCGCCACGACGATTCGGGTACCGAAAGCGGATTGGAATTCTGCTTCGACTTTTACCTGTCCGCTCAAAGCTGCGGAGATAAATTGGGTTTTTCCTCGGCCGTCATCCACAACAAATTCTCCTTTTCGAATATCGAAGTTCCATTGATGAAGGCCCGCGTAGCACTCGCGCGCGCCTTCGTTAACAACATGCCAAAGGTACACATAATGAAGAGGTTTAACCACCCCGAGCATTTGCCGAATGACCAGCAACGGGTCATAAGTGTGATCCAGTGAATTACTGGCATACGCAAGGTCGAAGGAACCGGCGTCGAATGTCTCGAGGAGCTTTTCACCATGGGCAAATAGCGCGGGTACGATGGGCTTGATTCCATGTCTGGCAAGCAGGGCATTGTACTGGTCGGCGAGTGGATCCACAGGCACGACTTGTACCTGGCGATCAGCCCATTTCTTGCCCACACGAGTCAGAGGTCCTGACCCCACGTCCAAGATGCGAATGGTCGCTCCCGAGGGCGCCGGAATCAGCGCTTTGAGTTCCGATTGTAATTCCAACTCGGGATTTGAGCAGTTTTTCCACTCTCCCTGGTCCCAATTGCGAGCTCCATCTTTTAAGGCCCAATCCCAGAACTGGAGCTCCGCAGGCAAACTGGCGTTCCAGTCGCTATTCAAAAGCCCGAGCCGCCGGAGCATTCCAGCCCGTGACTGTCTGAGAATCCTGCGGCCTTCTTTGGCCAATGCCCGTAAATGTTTCATACCAGGTAGAATGCTTTAATCGCCGCAGCGCCAGGCAAACGCAGCTCTTATGGTAATACGCTCACCCGGGAAAATGCCAGTTTTCGATTAAAAACAAGCGCGGCGAGTTGCGGGATGCCGTTCACGAGCCGTATTGCCTTGCACGCGTACCTTTCACCTGTTATAGGGCTCGTCTGCTGAAATGCCACCTACCGAATCAAAAAGTAGTCAGTTCCAGACAAAACAGCTGGGCAGCCAGCGTGTCCTGGTAACTGGAGCAGGGGGCTTTATCGGCTCACATCTTGTAGAAGCATGTGTCGCCCAGGGCTGGGAAGTCCGCGCAATGGTTCGTTACAATTCCCGTAACCATTGGGGTTGGCTCAACGAAACATCAAATTCGGGTAAGGTGACTGTAATTGCAGGTGATGTTCGCGATTACGATTCGGTGGTCCGCGCAATGGAAGGGTGCCAAACCGTGTTCCATCTCGCAGCATTAATTGGCATTCCATACTCATACGTTTCCCCGCTCGCGTACATCCGGACCAACGTCGAGGGTACGTATAACGTGCTGGAAGCGGCACGAACCATGAAAATCGGGAAGGTGCTGATCACCTCAACCAGCGAAACGTACGGCACGGCGCAATATGTACCAATCGATGAACGGCATCCGGCTGTTGCGCAATCGCCTTACGCGGCCACCAAAGTGGCGGCGGATCAACTGGCGCTCAGCTATTATCGTTCCTTTGAGCTGCCGGTTCTGGTGGTTCGTCCTTTCAACACTTTTGGCCCGCGCCAGTCTGCCCGAGCCTTTATTCCCACAGTGATAACACAGTTGCTCCAAAGCGAGCGGCCTCTGCGGCTGGGGAACCTTGCGCCGACGCGCGATTACACCTACGTCAAGGACACGGTCGCCGCTTTTCTCGCGCTTGCGCAGTCGAACCAACTTGATGGAACGCCAATAAATGTCGGCATGGGAACAGAAATCAGCATGGGAGAACTTGTTCAAAAAATTGCCACGCTGATGGGAACGGAAGCCGAGGTGACAACTTCGACCGAACGCGTTCGCCCGGGCAATAGCGAGGTGGAGCGGCTGGTCTGTGACAACCGCCGGATCCGGCAGTTGACCTCCTGGAAATCTCAGTATGACTTGGAGGCCGGTCTTCGGGAAACTATCGATTGGGTGCGCGCCCACGAGAGCGATTTTAAAGCAAACGCATACACCGTATGACCCGGCTGCAAGCTGTCATTTTGGCGGGCGGGTTGGGAAGCCGCCTCAAACCCTTCACTGAGGTCATCCCCAAGCCTCTTCTGCCCATTGGCGAAAAATCCCTGCTGGAAATCCAAGTCAATCACCTGAAACAGTACGGTTTTGAAGAGATTTTTTTGGCGACAAATTATATGTCCCAATACGTCAGCAATTTCGTCGGCGATGGCTCCCGCTACGGAGTCAAGCTCGAGGTCAGCGAAGAGAAAATCCCCTTGGGAACCGCCGGACCTGTGGGCTTGCTGCGGAATCGTCTCCGTCAGCCGTTTCTGGTGATGAATGGGGACATTCTTTCGGCCACAGATTTCCGTAAGATGTACGACTTTGCGCTCTCGAGACCAGCGAGCCTGACCGTCGGAATTAAAAAGATCATTACGCCATTCGCGTTTGGCCGGATTCATTCAGAAGGCGATTTCGTGACGGGAATTGAGGAAAAACCCAACTTCGAGATTATGGTCCTTGCGGGCATTTATATAATGAAGCCCGCCATCTTCGAACTGATTCCTGAGAATCAGTACTTTGGAATGGACGCTCTGATCACCACGATGCTCGCCAGGCACATTCCGGTGGCCAAATATAACATCGAGGAATATTGGCTGGATATTGGTCAAATCCCGGATTATCAGCGCGCTCAGGAAATTTATCGGGAACACTTTGCCGGTGGCAGCGCAGTCTGAATCATGGCTTACTCGATTCCGCTATTCGCGCTGAACTACGACGAGCAGGAACAAGCCTCTGTTCTGGAGGTGCTGCGCTCGGGTTGGATTTCGATGGGACCAAAAACCGAGGAGCTGGAAGCTGCTTTTGCCGCTCACGTGGGTTGCCGTTATGCCATTGCAGTGAGCAACTGCACTACCGCGCTTCACTTGTGTCTTGCGGCTTTAGGAGTAGGCGTGGGAGATGAGGTGATTGTGCCGTCACTTACTTTTGTCGCAACGGTGAATGCCGTTGGCTATGTGGGCGCAACTCCGGTTTTTGGGGACGTCGTTGGAAGCACAGATTTTTCTCTCGATGCGGCACATGTGAAGCAGCTCATCACAACACGAACCAAGGCGCTGCTTCCGATGCATTACGCGGGGTTTCCTTGTAATATGGATATTTTGGAGAGCATTGCTCGCGAAAACAAACTGTTCATCGTGGGAGATGCTGCACATGCCCCGGCCACTCGGTGGAAAGGAAAGCACGTAGGTGCAGTCGGAGACGCTGCCTGTTTCAGCTTTTTCGCCAACAAGAATATTGCGTGTGGTGAAGGCGGCATGATCGTGACCAACCGCCCGGAACTGGCCGCTCAACTGCGTTTGTTGCGTTCACATGGAATGACATCGCTGTCGTTCGACCGCGCAAAAGGTCATGCCACCGAGTATGATGTCGTTGCACGCGGGTACAATTATCGGCTGGACGACATTCATTCCGCGCTGGTGCTTTCCCAATTGAAAAAGCTCCCTGGAGATACTGCGGCAAGAAAGAAAGTCTTCCATCGATACGTCCAACAATTGCAACCGCTCGAGCAGGTGCAAATTCCGTACGCCTCGTCAAACGTTGAATCGAGCTATCACATTTTCCCGCTGCTTTTACGCGAAGGAGGGATTGAACAACGCAACGCGGTTCGCAAAGCGCTGGCTGAGCGAGGGATTCAGACCAGTGTTCATTATCCTCCGGCCCATCGGTTCAAGATCTATTCTTCCTTCAAGGCTGTGCTCCCAAAAACCGAGCAGGTGGCGGATCACGAGATCACACTGCCTCTTTTTGCGGCTCTTACTGAAAGTCAGCAGAACCAGGTGATTGAGGCTCTTTGTAAAACGTTGCGAAAGTGAGCGGAAATGAAGTCATGAAAATTCCTTCACCGCAAGCTCTGGAAACAACTCGCCTGCTCCTGCGCCTTTGCCGGCCCGAAGATACGGATGAAGTCTTTGCGGCCGAACGGGACTCGGCCGAGGAATTAAGGAAATGGTTTTGGTGGATGCATCCGGAGCATACGCGCGCGCATTGCGCAGCCTGGGTCGAATCACGCGTGGATCGTTGGACCCAAGGCGAAGAATTCAGCTTTTTGATTGTGAATAAGGCTGACGGCACAATATCAGGCTGCGTCTGGTTGAACGCTTTTGACAGGATCAGCTTACGCGCCAGCCTTGGATATTGGCTGCGCAAAGGGTGCGAAGGACGAGGATTTGCAACAGAAGCATCAACTAAGGTAGCCCGGTGGGGATTCAGTGAACTCGGGTTGCAACGCATCGAAATTGTGGCGGCAATAGAAAACGGGCCAAGCCACCGGCTGGCTGAACGCATCGGCGCGCGTTTCGAAGGCATAGCGCGCAACCGCCTGCGCCTGGGCCAGCTTTGTCAGGATGCGCGCGTATATTCTTTGTTGCCTCGGGATCTAAACTAAGTTCCGATTTGTTTTATCAATGGATATTTCCGTAATTATTCCGGTCCGAGATGAGGCTGAAAACATTCCGGACCTGGTGGGACGCCTCGTGACGACTTTCGAAAAAATGGGGGTTTCCTATGAAACTTTGTTCGTGACGGATTTCAATCGGGACAACACTGTCGAAATCTTGCGCGCGCAAAACCGGCTGAACCCAAAAATCAGGACTCTCAAGCTCTCGACAGCTCGCGGGCAGCACATCGCTGTCGTCGCGGGACTCGATGCATGCAAAGGCGATGCCGTGGTGTTAATGGATGGGGATTTGCAGGATTATCCCGAAGATATTCCCAAGCTTTACGCGAGAATGCGGGAAGGATTCGACATCGTGTACGGGACCAAGGAACAAAAGAACGATTCTCCCTTGCGAAATGTTTTTTCGAGAAGTTTTGTTGCTGTGTTGAACTGGCTCTCCGACCAAAAGCTTGCGCACAATACCGGCATGTTTCGAATCATCTCGGGACGCACGGTGTTGCAATTGAGAAAATTTCGGGAGTATGAGCAGTCGTTGACCGGTCTGATGGCTTTGGTGAATTTTCCCACCACAACAATCCAGGTGACCTCCGGGCAGAGACTTAAAGGGAAAACGAAATACAGCTTCTTGCGGCAGGTGAATTTTGCCGTTGGATTCCTGCTGGGGTTCACCACCAAACCACTCAGGCTGATTTCTCTGCTTGGCCTGATCGTAGGCGGCGTGAGTTTCGCCTACCTGGTCACTGTGGTGGTTCGCGCTGTTTTTGTGGGAATTCCTGTCGTGGGTTGGCCAACGCTGGTTTCGCTTATCACGTTTTTGAGCGGGATGCAATTACTCGCGCTCGGCACGATAGGCGAGTATGTTGGTCGCATCTTTCTCGAAAGCAAACGCCGGCCGCTGTACATAGTGGAAGAAGTAATCGGGGGCGCAGACGGCCAGAGTGTGTAGTTACTTTTCCTTTTCCTCCAAACTTTTTTGGACGAGATAGACGCGTTCCTCACCAAAGTATTCCGGGTCTGCCTTCTTACTGCCGAGCAGTCTCACTTTCAGGTCTGGTTTGTTTTTAAAAAGCCATTCAAAGGTTTTTGTCATGTCATCATCCACGGCAAGGAACGTTTGAGGCAGATCCTCGTAATGCGCCACATGAACCCCGGGCAGTGAACTCGGGCTCTGAGGGAAACGCGGATAATAACTCTTAAAGTATTGTTCAACAAACCCGGTGTACCAGTTGGGATCCGCCTTACTCGCATTTGAGTCGGTATAGAGTAAATATTCACGGCCACGTCCATAAACGGCTCGTTTCATGTAAGGCCAGGAATTTTCGAAAACTATCGGCACTTTTTCGTAACCATAATCGGCATCGATAAAAGGTGTCGGCGCGCGGGCCGCATTCTTCCAGGCGCGCATCGGTTGAAAAAGCAGGCAGAACACGAGCACACCAAACCAGGCAATGCTCCAGATTCGAGGTGAAATTGCCCATCTCAATTGAAGATTTCCTCGAGGAAGCCGAAAAACCGCCAGGAGAACCATAGTGGTAACAAGCACCCACCCGGCGATCGATGGAAACACGTAGCGCGGCATGAACAGAGCAGTGATCAGGAACGAACCGATCCACGTGCCAATCGGCACAGCCAGGAGCGCGCCTGCCATTAGTGCCAAAGAAATCCAACCAAAAGGCGAGTCGCAAGCCAGGGCCTCCTCCACTGCAGTGGCGGGTCGTTTCAGGATCAAGGCCAGTCCGCCCAACACTGCAATCAGGAGAAGGATCAACGCAAAAGGAGTTTCAAGCGAAAGCTGTTCGACAATGTAACCAATACTGTGATATCCGGGCGGAGTGTAGGCTCCAGCCGATTTGACCTGCCTGGTCATCGAGGGCAACCACGCGCCAAAAGCTGGGAAAG
>JADMIO011736178.1_pt1 | contig 41028 bp, 33 predicted proteins | sample 8958161 | NCBI WGS metagenome assembly JADMIO01 (sample SAMN16585339, study PRJNA669376) | soil metagenome | isolation source: Crop rotation soil | place: USA: Cullars Rotation, Alabama | collected 2011
ACTGGCGTGCGCAAGCTGGGGAGCCCTGACAAAGTCGAGCCGAACGATCAGTTCCACCTCGGTTCTTGCACCAAAGCCATGACGGCCACCCTGCTGGCCATCCTCGTTGACGAAGGGAAGCTGACCTGGCAAACCACCCTGGCCGAAGCGCTTCCCGGCTTGCGATCGACGATGTGCCCTGAATATCGAAGTGTCACCATCGAACAACTCCTTGCTCACCAGTCGGGGTTTTCAAGCGAATCCCGGCCGCACGGAATGTCGTTTCTCGCCGTTCACAAGCTGTCTCGCAATCCGTCCAAGGCGCGAGAGAAATACTGCAAACTCATTCTTGCGGAGAAGCCTGTCCACGCGCCCGGTTCGAAGTTCTTGTATTCCAATCGCAATTTCGCCCTTGCTGGGTACATTGCCGAGAGGATCACCGGGAAACCTTACGAAGCGCTGATGCGCGAGCGAATATTCAAGCCGCTCGGCATGTCAACCGCGGGATTTGGCAGCATGGGGCGGCCCGGCAGGATCGAACAGCCCTGGCAACACGTGGGCACTTCGCCAATCGAGCCCGGTCCTCTGGCGGACAATCCTCCGGCAATCGCCTCGGCGGGCACAATCCACTGCTCGGTCAATGACTGGGCGCGCTTCATTCAAGCCCATCTTCAAGCCGGACGCGGCTCGAAGCCACTTCTGCCGATAAGGCCGGCCACGTTTTCCCAGCTGCACTCGCCTTACAAAGACACAGACTACGGCTTTGGGTGGCTGTTCACCGCGCGCCCATGGGCAGGCGGGAAGTGCCTCACTCATGCCGGGAGCAACAATCAGAACTACGCGGTGGTTTGGATGGCGCCGCTCAAAGACTTCGCGGTCGTTGTCATGACCAACCAGGGAGGCGAGCAGGCGGCAAAAGCCTGCGACCAGGCTGCCTCCGCGCTCATAGCTCGCCATCTGGAGAAGCACTAGCAAACCTGCGCCTTAGCTGGGTTCGCGCCAAGTTTGTGGCAGAGGCTTTGAAAGTCGTACTCATGTCATGCTGAGCGAAGATGCGAGCAGCGCGAGCATCGGAGCGAAGCATCTGCTTTTTCCGGAAGACGCGGCGTACCGGCTGAGAAAAAGCAGGTCCTTCACCTCGCCTCAGGCTCGGTTCAGGATGACAGGTCCGTGGGTGCTCTCAAGTGCCATGATCCAGACGCGCACCCGCTTTACCTGGTCAGATGCTTTACCTGGTCAGATTGACAACCGGGCGTGTGTGGCATATAGTTGTACGGGGAATATCGGGCCTTGAGGGCCGTGCGTGGCCGCACTGGATGTGGAGACGGAAATATGCGCAAATGTGCCTTGTTTACTGCAGGGATGGTTTTGGCTTGGACCTCCATGGGACTTGCTTCTACCCCGCCTGTTGTTACGAACGTGCAAGCCGCCCAGAGGACGGACGGCACAAAACTCGTCGACATCACCTACGATGTGGCGGACCCTGACTCACCCTCTGTCAGCGTCGACCTCAAAGTCTCAAGCGATGGAGGCGCCACCTACGCGATCATCCCTCACACGCTGACCGGCGATGCCGGTGACGCAGTGACGCCCGGCATGGGCAAGCATATCGTTTGGGACGCCGGCAACGACATGCCGTACACCCTCGGCGATAAGTTCAAAGTCGCCATCACCGCTCACGACTGCCCACGCTACTCGGGTGATATGGTGACGGTCCCAGCCGGAGCCTTCCAGATGGGCGTGAGCAGCGCGGACACCTACCAGTACTCCGACGAAACACCCACGCACGCCGTTCAGCTTAGCACCTACCAGATCAGCAAGTACGAGGTCACGCGGCTGGAGTATCGCGGATTCATGGACGCCGGCGGCTACGAAAACCCGGCCTACTGGTCAACGGCAGGCTGGGCGTGGCGCTCCATCAACAATCGCCTTCAGCCGGCGTACTGGGATGCCGGGCAGACCTGGGGCGATCATTTGCCCACGACGTTTACCCAGACCGATCGCCACCCGGTCATCGGGCTTTCATACTACGAGGCCGAGGCGTTCTGCAAGTGGGCTGGCGGGCATCTTCCTACCGAGGCGCAGTGGGAGAAGGCGGCCCGCTGGGTGGAGGCAACTCAGACGGCGTTGGTCTATCCATGGGGCGATCTCTGGGATCCTTCGCGCTGCAATAACTGGAACGACGCATTGGTGGTCGGTTACCAGACCGCGCCGGTCGGAAGCTATACTTCACCGGTTGGCGACAGCCCCTACGGCTGCAAGGACATGGCGGGAAACGCTTACGAGTGGTGCCAGGACTGGTACAAGGACACGGCCTACAGCTCCCCGGGAGTGGAGGGCTGGGTCGACCCGCAGGGGCCCGCTTCCGGAACCTACCGCGTGCTTCGAGGCGGAAGCTGGGGGGACGACGACGAGCTCTGCCGGACCTCGTGCCGCGCCTTCACGGTCCCGACCGACTGCTGGCAGGACTTCGGCTTCCGCGTGGTGAGGTAGGCGGCCATGCACAGATTCGCCATCGTAATCCCGATCGTCGCGGCAGCATTGGTTGTGGTTTCTCCAGCGGTTTATGCACAAGAGTGTCTGTCATCGACGGCGGTATCGGAGGTTTTCTCGATACAAGACACCGGCATCTGCGGAAGCTCGGCGTCGGCGTCCGGCGATTTTCGCGTTGCGACTATGCCGCCGAACGGCGACCCATGCAACGAGACCACTGAAACCGCGGCGCTTCCCATCCAAATTGACACTGTTTGGAGTCCCGGCAGCATCCGGCGTCACCCGCAGGGGCAGCAGGTGACCCTCCCAGATCTGCCGCTCAGCGCAGTGTTCGGCGACAGGTTTTATATCGAGGCTGCTGACCGCAGCTCAGGCATCGGCGTAATCGACCATCTTGGAGGGACGCCCGGCTGGCATCTAACGGTTACGGGAACGCTCGCGACGGTTGACGGGGAGGTCGTTCTGACCGATCCCGCCGTCGAAGTGGGCGCTCTCGGCGTCCCTCCTGTTCCGCTGACAATGCGCCCCTATGCCGCATTCCACGGGGCCGACCCCACCGGGCTGCTCGTGCGGACCTTCGGCAGCGCTACTCAGGTGCAGGACGCCTGGTTCCTGCTCTCAGATGGAGGCAAGGAGACCCTGACGGCCCTGCCGGAGAGCCTGCCCGCGCCCATCCCGGGTGAGTTTGTCATCCTCCAGGGCGTGCCGGGAATGGCCAACATTGACGGCCAAATCACCCGCGTCATCCGCCTGACTGCCCAGGAATACCCGCAGTGAGAACGCGCAAAGATGCGGCTTTTGTGCTTGTCGATTTGCTGATTGTCGTCGGCATCATCTGCGCGCTGGCGGGTGTGTTGGCGCCTGTGATTCAGCGCGTGCCCTATTCATCCGCCAAGGGCACCTGTCAAGCCAATCTGCGCCTGATCGGGCAGGCAATATCGCTGTATGTGCAGGATTACTCGCAGCACTATCCGACGAACAAGCCCACAGGTACTTCGGTTCTGACCCAGAGAGTCTATCTCGCAAAGACGGATGGGCCAACAGGCAATCCAACCATAAACTTCGTGGATGGACTGGCGACATATTTGTCAGGCGCGGGCGGCAGCGCCACGGCATCCTGGGAGTGTCCCGCAGTCGCTGACCTCTACTACAACGTTCCCTGGAACCAGGGCCGCGTTCTAGGCTACGGCGTCGCGAGAAACACGTATGCGTTCAACTTCGGACTCCTGGAGAAAACAACGGGGTCGGTTAGTCACCTCTCGAGCACTCTCCTTCTGCGAGAAACTGGCACGAACGAGCATGCCTGGTGCTGTGCGGCGTACGACCCAAGAGGAACGACGCCGCCGACCACGCGGCCGACCGACATCTTCCTGGCGACGGACTCGCACGTGGTTGATCCTGCAAATATCAACAAAAAGCCTCACGGCGATGGATCTAACCTCCTCTGTGCTGATGGACACGTGATATGGCTGTCAAGCAGCGCGGCAGTCGACACGAACGTCCGCAACGATGCGCCGGCTGCTCCGGGGAAATGGGTGTTGTGCAGCCACGGTGTTCCCGTTGCCCCGAGGCTCTGGATTACGCCATGAACGGAAAGCAGTTGCAGATATGACTATCGGTCCCATTCCAACCCACAAACGGGCGGGATTCACGCTGGTCGAGATCATCGCCGTCGTTTCAATTACCGTCGCTCTGTTCGGTGTCCTCAGCCCGGTATTCTATCGGGTACAGGACAACAAGTTTCAGGTCACTTGTCAGGACAACCTCCGGCAGATCGGCGTCGCGCTGTCGCAGTACGCAGCGGACTATTCGTACCGCCTGCCGAGACCCCCGGCTGCCTGGGGCAGCGCGACGGCCCAGTTCTGCAGCCGGATTGGCCTCGTCCCGTTGCCTGCTAACGCCTTGCCTTCGACGTACATCGAAGCAATTTCGCCCTACCTCAAAAACCGCGATACTTATTTCTGCCCTTCTGATAACACAAACAGTCAAACGACGGTTGATATGTCGTCGTACTTCCTGAAGCCGGCGGTCGCCGTCACGACGTGGAGTGGCAGATTTCTTACACGCGACTTTGGTTTCCCATATAGCCAGATTTTGGTGTTCGAGCGCAAGGGCTTCCATTCCAGTAGCTCCTCAAGGGGGTGGGCCGAAGGCGTCAAGCTGAACTGTGTCTTTGCCGACGGTCACGTCGGATTCGTGGCCGCCGCGTTGCCGTCATCGCCGGATGGCGCCGACGTGGCTGTTGCTCCGGTGCCGGCATCAGTCATCGATTCCAGGTGGAACTGGACGCAAGCCGCAGGCTTCCCCTGCTGGTTCAACAAGAAAGGCGATCCGAACCAGGCGACTGCACCGTCCGGCCAGGCGTCCGACCCCACTCTCTTCAAGGATGCCGTACGCTAGATGCACCCTCACGCAGGTCCCATGGCAACAACTGGAAAACGACTCACAGTGAAAAAGCGCAGAAACGATTCCGCCTTCGTGATCCTGGACCTGGTTGTCGTCCTTGGCATCATCTGCGCGCTTGCGGGGGTTCTCTCGCCTGTAGTCGACCGGGCGAGGCACTCGTCGCTCAACGCCGCCTGCCAGTCGAACCTGCGCGTTATCGGGCAGGCAGTGGCGTTGTACGTGGATGATTACTCCCAGCGTTTTCCCAGCAATCGCATCACGCGCACCGCGTTCAGCCTTACTCAGCGGGCCTATCTATCAAAAACGGACGGAGTAACCGCAAATCCGTCGGTGAACTTCGTAGAAGCCCTTGCCTCGTACCTTCCCCGTGCCGGCGGCGATGCCACGGCCACGTGGAAATGTCCCGCCGTCGGGAGTCTCTATTGGACCAACCCAAGCGGTCAAGGAGCCATCCTTGGCTACGGAATCGCGCGAAACACCTATGCACTGAACTTCGGGCTCCTGGAAGTCTCGAAGTACGCCGTAACGTTTCCAACCAGCACACTGATGTTTCGCGAGATCGGAACCAACGAGCACGCGTGGTGCTGCGCTGCCTATGATTCTACTGGACCGACTCCGCCGACAACTGTGCCTCGGGACATCTTCCTCTTCAGCGACACGGCCCACACGTTCACGAATATCAGTAAGACGTTGCATGGGAACACGTCCAACGTCCTTTGCGTGGACGGGCATGTGGTGTCGATGTGGAACGCGATCACCATCGACGCGAACGTGCGAAATGACTCTCCTTCAGCGCCTGGCAAGTGGGTGCTCTGCGACAACAACGTTGCGACCAGTCCAAGGCTGTGGATCTCGCCATGAGTCGAGGTAAACGGACAACTGAAATGCGTTGGCGGCACGGTGTAACGCTTGTCGAGGTGATCGCGCTGGTGTGGATCGCCGTCAGCCTGATCGGCGTGCTCAGCCCTGTCGTGAAGCGCGCGCGTGAAAGCGATCTTCAGGCGGTGTGTCTCAGCAACGTGAGGCAGATCGGCGTTGCCCTGTGGCAGTACGCTGCCGACAATCACGACCACCTGCCTTATCCGCAATCCATATTTCCGCGCCAATGGAATAGCAGCTCCGCGCAGTACTGCAGCCGCGTTGGTAACGTCCCGCTGAAGGCGTACAACGGGACTTATGCCGAATGCCTCTCACCCTATCTGAACACCCGTAGCACGTACTTCTGCCCTTCGGACTACGTTAACAATCAGACCACCGACGATATGTGTTCGTACTTTATGAAGCCCGCTGTAATGGTCGGCGCCGTGCTTGGTTACGGCGCCAAGTCGGGTTTCGCCTTTCCCGCCAGCCAGATCATCTTTTTCGAGCGAAAGGGCTTTCACGGCGGCAGCGCCACGAAAGGTTGGGCAGAAGGCGTCAAGCTGAACTGCGTTTTTATGGATGGCCATGCGGGGTACGTGGGGGCAGCGCCTAAGTCGCCCGGCGGTGCGGACGTGGCCGTTGCACCGGTATCCGCTGCAATCATCGATTCAAAATGGAACTGGACGCAGAGCGCCGGATTCCCCTGCTGGTATAACGCCAAGGGAGACCCCAACCAGACGACCGCTCCCGAAGGCCAGGCCTACGACCAGACTCGGTTCAAGGATGCCACGCGATGATCCCCACAATCTCGGTATATTCCCAATGAGATCACCCGAGACATCGAGTCACAAGCGGGCAGGCTTCACGCTGGTGGAGATTGTCGCCGTCGTATCGATCCTCGTCAGCATTGGCTTTGTACTCCAGCCGGTGGTGCAGCGCGCGGCGGAAAACGCGCGCCGTGCCGCCTGCCAGGATAACCTCAGAAAGATCGGCGTGGCCCTGTGGATGTACGCTGGCGACTGGAACTATTACATTCCGAGCCCAAGACTCACCGGATACACGGGGACGCAGTTCAGCAATCAGGTCGCTGAGTTTTGCAGTCGGGTGGGCCAGATCCCTCCTGCCCAGGGCGTGGCGCCCGTCACCTATGCCGAATGCCTGTCGCCGTATCTCGGCAGCCGCGATGTTTTCTTCTGTCCCTCAGACAACACCAACACCAACAGCCCCACCGACATGTGCTCCTACTTCTATAGACCTGCACTCGCTGTGGCAGCGCTGAATGGCAAGGGCAATAAGGGAAGCTTGGCATATCAAAGCAGCCAGATCACGTTCTTCGACCGAAAGGCGTTCCATTCCGGCGACGCGGGAAAGGGCTGGACGATAGGCATCAGGCTGAACTGCGTTTTTGCCGATGGCCATGTCGCGTATGTGATCTCCGACCCGAACGCGGTCGTGAAGCCGGGATCGGTGGGCTCGGCGACAATCGACTGCAAATGGTGCTGGACCCAAAGCCAGGGCTTCCCCTGCTGGTACAACGCCAAAGGGGACTCGAGTTCGAGCTCCACACCGTCCGGTCAGACGTACGATGGCTTGTTCTTCAAGGACGCAACTCGGTGAAACCCAAGCTGCTCAGATGAAGCCAGGCGGGTCCACATCGTAGCCATCGAGAAAGACCCGGCCAACTGCTTACCACTCCGACGCAAGGAAACAGCCCGAGCACGCGCCCGGGCCGTCCAAAAAAGTGTTTCTGTCACCAAGCCGCCTCTAGCGCTTACCGCCTGCTGCTTTCAGAACCTCGCCGATCTTGGTGTTGCCCGCATCATAAGCGATGTCAAGCGGAGTGTCTCCGAACTTGTCGCGGATGTTCACGTTCGCGCCCTTTGCCGCCAATAGCTCGACAGCGGGCAGCTTTCGGCTGTACACAGCGTGATGGAGCGCGCTCCAGCCAGCCTTATCCGTGGCGTTTATATCCGCACCTTTGGCGAGCATTGCAGAAAGCACCGAGACGTCGTCGCACCAGCCTGCCGCATAATGAAGCGGTGGATTCTGGATCTTGTCTTTGATGTTTACGTTCGCTCCCTTGTCGATCAGGAACAGCGCGACATCGGGGTTGTTGGAGTAGCATGCCCTGTGAAGCGGAGTCCAGCCGTTTGTCTTGCTTTGGGCATTGAGGTCCGCGCCCTTGTCCACCAGCGCCTCAGCGATCTCCTTGGTTGCAGCATAGTGGAGCGGTGTAAAGCCACGCTCGTCGGTGGCCTTCGCCGATGATGGGTTACTGTTGAGCAGATTGCTCACCGCGGTCAGATTGCCCGATTGGGCTGCCTCAATGATCGCGGGCTCATCCGAAACATTGGGCTTGGCGGCCAGCAGCGGACTGGCAGCCATTATGGCGCAACAGAAGGCCACGCCTATGAACATCCTTGACATAGTAGTCTCCTCTGATTGATCTCTCTACGCACGAACCTGATGCGCCATCGGGGTCCCTTCGGGCGATCCGTCATAGCGCACCTCCGGCGCTCCGCAGCGCCAGATCTAGAAGTCAACACCCGCGCGCGGTTTGCGCGCGGCCTCGGCGCTTCCGTTTGGCCAAAGACTCGCCACGTTCAGCGGCCGTGTTGCGCCACCCTCACCGGGCTGATTCCACGTTCTATTATCGGTAACCTGTGAAGTATGGCTCAATATACGCCGATATTATACCACAGGGTTAGCCCGATTTGTCCGCGGTGGCGATAACTCCCTGCCAAGCACGACAAAAACACTGCACTTGCCACCGAGTTGCAATGTAGTCCGAGATGACTAGCACTGAGTGGTACTATCGTACTATTTGCAGACATGCTGGGAGGGAGTAGGATAGGGCGATAGGAAACCGGACGGTCGGCCGTGAGCGCCTCCGGGGTTCCTGTCGGTATCCGAAGCGTGATAGATGCGAAGCCGGTGCTGCTGCCCGTGTGATGAGTTTATGCCGCTGCCCTGCTAGCCGCGGAGAAGCCCTGCTCGATCATCTGTCAGAAATGGAACGTCCCGGAAAGGCCGGACAACCGGCCGAGAGCGAACTGAGGTGCGAGCCTTGCTTGTGCCCAGCAATTCGTTTCTCGCTGCACCGCTTGCATTGGCAAGCGCGCCCGCACTTTGAAAGGGATCCGTCGTGAGAGTATTACGAGAATCGCAAGGCGCGTTTTCGCGAGGCTTCGCTGGAAGGTTGTTGTCCCAGGCGATCGTTTTGGGACTGGCCGGGGCAGCCATCTGTGTTGGCGCGTTGACAGTGCTCGCCGCATCGCAGAAGGAGGCAAGCAAGCCAGACGAGGGGTATGTGGGCTCGGAAACATGTCGCGCTTGTCACGCTGAGAAGGGGGACAGCATTGACAAGAGCACGCACGGGATCAAGGATAACCCGAATACTCCGATGGCCAAACATGGTTGCGAGAGCTGTCATGGACCGGGCAAGAAGCATGTCGAGGCTGGCGGTGGAAAGGGCGTAGGCGGCATTCTGGCGCTCAGCCCCGGCTCGAAGACCCCGGCGGCTAAAAAGAACGAGCTCTGCTTGAGCTGCCATCACCAGGCCAAGGTCGCACTCTGGCATGGCAGCGCGCACGAGCGCAACGGCGTCGCATGTTCCGATTGTCACAGCATCCACTCCAACAACCCCAAGAACCTGCGCAGCGCGGTTCAAGCCGAGGTCTGCCAGAAGTGCCACTTGCAGGTTAAGACCGACCTGATGCGGATGTCACACCACCCCGTCCGCGAGGGCAAGATGCAGTGCACGAGCTGCCACAACCCGCATGGTACGGTTACAGACAAGCTCATCGACGCTCCATCAGTCAACGAGAACTGCTACAAGTGCCACGCTGATAAGCGCGGACCGTATCTCTGGGAACACCCGCCGGTTCATGAGAACTGCCTGACCTGCCACAAGCCGCACGGCTCGAGTCATCAGAAGATGCTGGTCTCCAAGACGCCGTATCTCTGCGAGCAGTGCCACTCTGGGGGGCATCCGGGGAATCTGTACGCAATGACACCAGCGCAGCAGGCAGCGGGAAATACGCCCTATGAGGCGCTGAACAACCGGGGCTTCTACCGCGGCTGCGTGAACTGCCATACGCATATCCATGGCAGCAACCATCCCGCCGGCAATAGGTACTTAAGATAAAGGCTTTCAGGGGAGATTATGATGAAAAAGCTGACGTGTGCGGCGATACTAACTGCGCTGGGACTGGTCGTTCTCCACACTCAAGTCGGAGCGCAAACTGACTTAAGCTGGAACCGGGAGGTGGATGTCACCGATCGCAGCGTTCCAAACTCTCACCAATCGGCGAAGTTCAACGAATATCGCGACCTTCGCACCGGTGTCTATCTTGACATGCTGAAGCTGGGCTATGCGCATCGCGCAAAGTATATGGACTTTACCGCGACCAAGGTCGGCCGCGACGACCAGCGCTACGTATTGTCCGGCGGACAGTGGGGACGGTTTCGTGGGAGCTTGTCGTACGACAGCATTCCTCACAACTTCGCTTTCAACGCGCTCAGCATGTACACTCCGGCATCTCTTGGGACGAGCAGCCTCACGCTGATTGGCCCGCGAACAACAACGGCAGGCGCCGCGGCGTGGTTTCCAGCCAACAGCGCCCCTGTTGATATCGGTCTCATTCGAAAGACGACGGCCGGCGACATTTCGTTTGACGCCACAAGCACCATCAAGCTGAACTTCGGAATCAGCCGCGAGGAGCGGGATGGCGACCGGCCGTTCTTCGGCTCGTTCGGCATCGGCGGCCCGGGCACAATGGAGATAGCGGAGCCTATCGATTATACGACGACGATTGTCAGAACCGGCGTCGACTACGCTCACGCAAACACATTTCTGAACCTGGTCTACTCGTCGTCGGTGTTCGACAATCACATCAGCTCTGTGTCGTGGGACAACCCGTTCCAGGCAGTGGACGGACCGGCCACTCTGAACGGCGCCGGGACCACGCTCACCTCCGCTCCTGGGCGGGGGCAAGCAGCGTTATCGCCGTCGAATCGCGCCCACAACTGGGCGCTCACGGGAGCTGTTGCTCGCCTTCCGTGGAAGAGCACTTTGTCAGCGTCGTTCAACCGCGGGGAAATGACTCAGAACGATGCGCTGCTGCCGATGACGATCAACTCACAGATCCTCACCTCGTCTCTTCTGAGCCCGGCCGAGCGCGCCGCTCTGGCTGCGGTGCCTGTTTCGGCGAATCTCAAGGTGAACACCTCGCTCGATACTGTAACGTGGACGGCAAGGCCGGTTAACCGCTTCTCGCTCAAGGCCCGCTATCGCAGGTATCACTACGACAACAAGAGCCCCGCCTACACATTCCCGTACATCGTGACCGTCGACAATACGGTCCCGACGGCTGCCGCGCCCCTTACCACCGAGCCGCCGAGCTACGAAACCGTACTCGGTAACCTGGACGGGCAGTACGACCTGACTCGCTCGACGAAACTGCTGCTCAACTACAAGTCCGACAAGATCACCCGCGTAAACCGGCAGGTGCCGACCTCCACGGAGAGGGGCCCGCTCATCGGGATCGAGCACAGATCGAACGGCTGGCTAACGTTGAAGGGCACCTACGAGAGCCTGGACCGGACAGGGGCGCATGAGGTAAGCGACGTGCTTCCGGAGCTTCTTTTCTACGACCAGGCGGCGCGCAAGAGCCAGCGTCTGCGTTTGGAAGCCACGGCCAGCCTCAACGACCGGTTGACCCTTTCGGCCAACGCGGGGTATTCCAAGTTCCATTATCCGGAGAACTCATACGGTCGGCTGGACTACAATATGGGCAACTACGAGCTGGAAGCCGACTACGACCTGAAGAGCGGCGCGAGCACGTACGCGTACTACAGCCACGAAACCTACAAGACCAACCAAGCGGGTAACCAGAACGTCACCGTCGCAGGTGTAGTCACGCACAATACCTGGAATGCTTTGAGCCGAGATGTAGTGCACACGATCGGGCTCGGGATTAGCGGGAAATCACCGAAGAACCGCCTCACCTACCGGGCCGACCTCGGCCACTCGTGGACAAAGGGGACGATCGGCTTCGCAAGCAGGGTTCCTACCAATCCGACTCCGGTGCCGTGGGACAACGTCGATTCTGATCGCCTGGACCAGTTGACCCTGAGCGCGAAGTACAGTATGCAGCACAACCTGGACCTGACTGCCGGCATCATCTGGGAGCGGTTCAAGTTGACCGATTTCGACAACAATGCTCCGAACGTCCCGACGACTAAGCCTGGAGTGTACAACGGCGCGATCCTTATGGGAACGCTTCCCGCGAACTACAACGCGAAGATCGTCTACGCAGGCGTCGGTCTGAAGTTCTAGCTCGACGGTTTCATCCAAAAGACCCACACAAGGCCCCGGGAGTCGCCGGGGCCTTGTTGTTTGTCAGCGTTCCGCGGCGGCGAATATCCCGCCGGCCTCCGACAAGCTCCGTGCGACGCCGAAGCTGGCGTAGGCTTCGGCGCGACCTTCGCAGGGACCATCGCTCGCACCGAAGCACAAAAATGCCGCCACACGTGCTTCGCGTGGAGTACGGTCCCCCGTGGAACATCTTCCAGCTTCCCGCACTCCTTTTTATTGCGGCGTTTAGCGCGCGCCGCCGCCCGCTCGACACTGAAATGGATAACCCTGGAGGAGGCACAAATGAGGCGGATACTAGCAGAGGTACTGGAGGTCGAAAACCAACCCGCGGAGTCAAATGAAGGCGGCCTTCCCTGGCGTCGCGTGCGTTGCCTGGTTAAGGCCGGCGCGCCGATCCCGGAAAAGCACGCGCTGCCTGCCGACATCGACGGGCAAACTCTTTCCATCGAGCGCCAGGCGCTCTTTGCGGGCGAGTACCCGGTCGGCTCGAAAGTCGTTCTGACGCCGGAGGAGTCGCACCGCCTGGTTGCGCGACCGGCGAACTATCCGGACTGCGGAAAGCTGCGGGGCCGGACCCTTACCTACAAGACGGACATAAACGGCGACGGTTTCGCCGAGCGTATCGTCGAAAACTCCTTTCTCCGTGTCGTGATCGGCCCCCGATTCGGCGCGCGCATCTGGGAGGTCTGGCACAAGCGTCGCGACTCGAATCCGCTATCCATAGGCTGCGAACCTCAGGACAAATGGATCGATCTCGGCGGGCAGTCGGACCACTCGAATGAGGAGGCCGGCGCTGACACGTGGCACTCGGAGTTCAAAGAGCTCGACGTTACCTCAGGCGAAAACGGCTTCAGTGCGCGCTACGAGTACGTCACGGACAAGCCGAAAGGCCTCACGATCGTCAAAGAGATCATGGTTCCCGTTGACGCTCCCATCGTCGCGTGGCGGGTGACGTTCAAGTATGCCGGCGCCGAAAAACCGCCAGAAGATGGCAAGCCGGATGAGCTATCCTGGGACTACAAGCCCCGCGTGGGGCTGTCGATAGGGTCCGACACGGAACGCACGAACGAAGTGACTCTTTCGACGCACGCTCGCATGGTTGATGTCCAGCACGAGCCCGGGTCCTGGTCAACACCCGTAATGGGTCTAGCGGCGCCATACTGGCTTGCGAGGAACGTCGAGACGGGATTCGCGGTCGCAGGCCTGGTAGACCACGCCGAAACCCGCAAGGTGCAGTTCGACATGCGGCCTTTCCACTACGTTATCGAGCCTGTCATGGAAACGCTGAAGATCGCCGCGGGCACGGAAGCTTCTCGCTCGGCAGCAATGGTGTTCGGCGATGCCGTTTGGGCTGGGCCGAAGGGCTGCCTGGTGGCTTGTGCCGGACGTGAAGAGGAAGGCGAGTCTCCGGTATGCGCAGTCGCTGTTGGACCGGACATCGAGCTTGACGGAATGGAGGCGTCGCGCGAGTCCTTGCTTGGATCGCCCGAGATACTGCGCGGGACCGCGTGGGGCGACACTCAGGTCCTGCTTGACAATCTTGAAGCTCGGTCAGCGGGCGAGAGTTTGCATTTGACAACTGGAGGTGAGCTGTGAGCGCGTTTTCGCCACTCACATTTGGTTACGACTGGGAGATCTGGACGTTCGGCCAGAACATGCTCCCGCCGGACGGCGGGAAGGTCGAAAGAATAGCTGGAAGGGTCTCAAGAGAGCTTCCGCCGATGGACGCCCATCGCGAGTGGCGGCACTTCGAGTGCGGCGTCGGCATTTGTCACGATTGGCAGACGCTGCTCGATCGCACGCTGACCTACGCCTCCTGGCTGCGCGAGCAGTTCGTAAAGGATGAGCTGGTGCTGTTTCCATGTGGAAGCAACGCTCTCGAACACGGCGGCGCGGGTCTGCACGTTCATATCGGCACGATTTCTGATGCTCGAACGGAGATTCGCGTGGCTGCGGCGTTTACGCGCTACCTGCCGGCACTGCTTGCGCTGATGGCGAACGGCGCGACAGGCAACTGGACGGGCGGCAAGTGGAAGTCCTACCGGATGGCGGGTGATTGCTGGGGCAGCGGGGGCGTGAATCATATCTCCGAGCCACATCTCGCGAGCCCGCAGGGGTGGGGTGACATCGCCGTCAAGCGCAGCCAGAAGCCGACTATGGAGTTCCGCCTGTCCGACAGCTCGCTTTGCCCGCGATTGGTTGCCGAGTATGCGCTGATCGTCGCCGGGCTCGCCGACTATATCGCAGATCACGAAGAGGAAACGGGCTCGTTCGGTCCCGAGGAGTATGAGGACTTCGTGACCAATCGCTGGCTGGCGACGAAGTACGGCTTGCAGGCAACTTTCAGCTACGGTGGCCGTGAGGTCAGCGCTACGAGCGCCGTCGCGGAAATCGTCCAAGAAGCCGCGGCGGGCATGGGCAAGCTCGGCGCTTCGGAAGATGACCTGGTGATCGTTCCTACGATGCTTGCAAAGCGCCGCTGCCAGGCCGATTTCCAGCTCGACTATCTGACAGGTCACACCGATCTCGTCGCGTTCACGAATGCCTTCGCAAACGCTTTGGCCGAGCCTGAGGCGTTCGAAAAGTACCTTGAGCTGTCGTCAGTGCTTCCTGCACAGCCTTTCCGCCCGATCGAGGAGGCCATACTCGACCACGTCGGCCGCAGAACAAAACTCTGGCGCCTGATGGACGCCCCCTTCGTCCCGCCCGTGATGCTTAACGAAAAGCTGCAAAAACTGGAAAAAGAGGGCCGCGTAGCGCTCACCAACTCACCCGAAGACGGCCCGCGCTGCACGAGGCTCGACCGGGCGGAGGTGAACCCGCCCGCCTGTAGCCGCAGGCTTTAGCCTGCGCTGCCGCAAACCGTCTCATAGGCATGCTGCGGGAACGCCTGCTTGCACCGATCTAACGATCTTTGCGAAACAAGTTCCCGCAGCTTGTCTAGCGGCGAACTTTATGCGTCGGTGTGCGAGGCGACCGCAGGCCCCGCGCGCCGAAGCAGACGAACCGATCGACGGGGACGTCCGTCCCCGTTGCCGTCCCGCGACGTCCGTCGCCCGCTGATGTCCCGCGACCCTAACTCACCATCATACGAACACTACCCCTCGTAGGCTTTCTTCAGGGCGGCAATGTCGAGCTTTTTCATTTGCAGCATCGCAGTCATCACCCGCTGACACTTCGCGGGGTCTTGGTCATGCAACATCGGGATGAGAATGGTGGGGACAAGCTGCCAGGTTACGCCAAACTTGTCCGTAACCCACCCGCACTGCATGATCTCACCGCCGTCTGATAGCTTCCCCCACAACTCATCCACCTCTTCCTGGGTCTCGCAGTCCACGGAGAATGAGATCGCGGGCGAGAACGTGAAGTGCGGACCGCCGTTGATGGCCTGGAACTCCTGTCCTTCGAGCTCGAAGGTCACCAATGCCACCTCGCCGTTTTGGCTGGGACCCCCGACGCGGTTGACGCTGCCCGCCTTGGCATTCTTAAAAACTGAGAGGTAGAAGTTCATCGCCTCTTCGGCTTGATTGTCGAACCACAAGAACGGCCTGATCTTTCCCATCACGTTTGTCACTCCAAATCTAATGCGCATTTCGGCGCAAAAAGCGCGCCGCGGGGAAGTATCTGTTTCTCTGATGGTAAGTTGCCTTTCCTTTATGCGTCCGTGTGCAAGGCGACCGCAAGTCCCGCGCGCCGAAGCACGGAATCTTGACATGGGCCGATCCCTCAGCTTTGTCGCGTTGAGATGTCCGGCGGATGAATAGTTTTCCCGAAATAACCCGGCGCGCGCTGCTCGGGTGCTCGCAATGACCAGGATGCCGATTCATCCACCATCCTCCCTCGATCATGGGTATAACCCACCCGGAGGTGCGCCATGCCTGAACCTGAAGGGACTGCAGAGTTTGTCGGCGAGATCCTGCCGGGGGTCTTTCGTTGGAAAATGCACGACAACAGAATAGACGCCGAGAGCGACTGCTATGTCGTGGAGACTGGCGACGAGGCGGTCTTTATCGACCCGCTGCCGATGGCGGAAGACCATCTCGCTGAGATGGGCAGCGCGACTGCGATCGTGCTGACCGCGTCCTGCCACGAGCGAGCGTCCCACCGCTACTCGAAGCTGTTTGGCGTTGAGGTCTGGGCGCCGGAGGGAGCGGTCGACTTCGAGGACCAGCCTGATCGCTGGTACAAAGAGGGCGACGCGCTGCCGGGCGGGCTCGTCCCGATCCACTCACCCGGACCGACCGAAGCGTTCTATTCGCTCTATCTTCCGAGAGAGGGTGGCGTCGTCTTCTGCGCCGACCTGCTCATCAACAGGGGCGGTGGTTGGCTCGTTTTCGTGCCTGACGAGTACCAGGACGCACCCGAGCTGACGCGGTCGAGTGTCAGGCGACTGACCGAGATCTCTTTCGAAAACCTCTGCCCGAACCACGGAGAACCCCTGATCGGCGGCGCCAAAGAAGCAATCGAAACGGCACTGGCGCGCGACCCGGATACGGTCGATACCTTCCCGTAGATGCGATCTCTCGAACCCGTCTAAGCGCCGCCACCTAAGGCCAAAGCACGCTCAGAACTCGCTGATGGTCTGCGGCTCGGTGCGGCCGTTTGCGACGTTTGACAGCCAGTGCCAGAACCGCCAGCGATCCAGATCGTGCCCCGCGCTAACACGCTGCCAGAGCTCGTCCGCCATTTTGCGCGCTTCGTCTTTGTGCGCGTCAGTCAGCGACTTTGCGTCGAAGTGAGCGAATATCTCCACGAAGCGCTCGCCTTCGTCTTCGCTGTGAAGCACCTGTCCTAGCGTTTTGCGTCCGAAGTCCCGAATCGTGTCCTCCGGCCAGTGGATGAAGTGCGAGAACGCGAGATAGTTCAGCGCCCACGGGATATTGCGCGACGTTACCTCGCCGTGAATGACGACGCCCTCGATCCCCGCCCGGTGGCTGCGCAGGCAGGCCTCCTTGATGAGGCTGACGCCGTCGACGTAGCGCCCCTGCGCGCTCCACTGGCTCGGGCGGTGGGCGAAACCAATGCTACGCTTGGTCGGGGGTTTGAGGTCGCGCGGCCAGTTCGGATTGTCGAAGGCCGCATCCGGGGCGCCGTCATCGAGATAGGCGGTGAGCGGAAGCGACTGCTGCAGCACCATTCCGGTGATGGTCCACTGGCAGAGCACATCCTCTGGCAGAACGTCCACCAGCGCCGGGCGCTCGCACTGCATGTAGGGGATGCAGTTGTCGTGCGTGCCCTTCGTCGGGAGAAACCCGGTGTACGTCGCCCAGGGAAAATCTTTCGTCGCGTGCAAATCCTTGACCGCCTCTAGCGCCGGGCCGTAGCTCATCGCCTGATAGCGGAAGAACTCCGGATCGCCCTCTCGCCAGGTCTCCTTGTGCTTGTTGCAGCGCCGGTCGTGACAGACCCAGAAATCGCCGTTCTCGATGTTGACCCCGCCGATCTCGAACTCATCGAAGAGCCAGCGAATGGATTTCCCGAGCCAGTCCTGATATTCCGGGCTCGAAGCGCAGGCCCCGCGCGGCTCGATATTACCGTCCTCGTTCAACATCCTTGCATCCGGGTGGTTCTTTACGAACGTTTCGAGGTTGTAAGGATGGTCGCCTTCGTAGTACGCGCCCCCGTAGCAGGTCGTTCCGAAGCCCGGAAGAATCCGCACGCCCTTCGAAGCAGCGTATGATGCGACCTTCTTCGAGTTCTCGATCCCGCCGTGAGAGTCGCGAATGAATCCCCATATGAAGATGCCCCTAATGCCGAGCCCCGCGCACAAATCGGTCAGACGTCGGTAGTCCTCAACGTACGTGTCGGGGCGCTTGAGGTACTGATTTGCGCACCCGTTGTTCAGCATCCCGGGGTCGTCCAGCATCCAGTTCGTGCTGTGGTCCCATGTCCAGAAATACGAATTGGGAAGTGCAGGCTTGGGGCGTGAAAGCTGCCACATTTTGATGAGCTGTCTCCTTTGGCGATTGAACGCGTGCGTTTGAATGCTACTTTTGCATGACACCGCGAACCGCCTGCGCGGGATGCGCGGCAGCTCAAATCAGGTCCACCATCGTCGGCGTTGCCACTCGCCTGATATTCGGGTATAAGTAGGGCCGGCGTCGACCCCCACGAGCGCTCCTTCGGACCCCACCCGTCGGTCTCAACCAACGCCTGCTAGTCGCGCGGGCAAGTCACGGAGACCATGCTTGAAAAGACCATTTGCAGCGCTCCTTGCGCTTCCGTTGTTCGCCGTTACCGGGTGTGCGCATCACCCGTCGCCGCAGCCCATTGAGCTGATTGCCTCCGGCAGCGTCCCGGGAAACAGCACCGATAAGTCCGGCCTCAGTGACACACTTGTAGGTGAAAAAGGCGCGAGCATCCCGCACAATCAGCTTGGGTCGTTTGGGTCTGCTATGCGCTGGACAGGCGCCGCCAATCGCTACGTCGCCTTGAACGACCGCGGCTACAACAACGGCCTCAGCAGCTACACAGACCGAATGCAGATATTCGATATCACGGTCGATCCAGAAGCCAAGCTTCTCACCGCTACGCTTGTCGCAACGCGGCTGCTCAGAAACGAACGCGGACCGACCTTCACCGGGCTCGCGAGCGCCATTGACAAAAAAGACGTCGCAAACACGCGCCGCCTCGACCCGGAGGGCGTCGCCGTCAGCCCCACCGGGACGATCTACATCTCAGATGAATACGGCCCGTTTATCTACGAAATCGACGGCCGCGGGCGCCGGATCCGCTCGATAAAGGTCCCGCCAAAGTTCTTGATTGCCCATCCAAGTGGCGATGCTGACAAAGAGTTGCCGCCTCAAAACATGATGGGCCGCCAAGCAAATCGCGGGATGGAGGGGCTGACGATCACGCCGGACGGCAAGAGCCTTGTGGGGATCATGCAGAGCCCGGTCATCCAGGATGGCGCTCTGAATGCGAAAAACAAGCGGGTCGGGATCAACATCAGAATTCTGAAGATCGACATCGCCACCGGCAAGACGAGCGAATACGTTTATCAGCTCGACTCGCCGAAAAACGGGGTCAGCGAGATTATCGCCGTGAACGATCATCAATTCCTGGTCGACGAGCGCGACGGAAACTCCGGCTCGAACGCCAAGTTCAAGAAGATATTCCTCATCGACCTGTCGCACGCTACCGAAGTCAGCAAGACCGGCACGAGCGCTGCCAACGGCCTCCCCGCGTCCGAGCTTCCACTTGGCCTCAAACCCGCGTCCAAATCGCTTTTCATCGACATGCTCGACCCGAGATTCAAGCTTGCAAGCTCGACATTCCCCGAAAAGGTGGAGTCTCTGGCCTGGGGACCGCCTCTTCCTGACGGCCGCCTGTTACTGATCGTCGCAAGCGACAACGACCTCGTCACCGCAGACCCCAGCTTCTTTTGGGCTTTCGCCATCGACCCCCGCAGCCTGCCAGGCTACGCCCCTGAGAAGATAGACAAGCCGTTCATCCTGACGCCCGGGGCCCCGTGAACCGAGCGACTACACCGTTGTCCCCGGGCTTCCGGTAACGCGCCTGAAAAAGCAGATGCTTCGAGTCCGATGTTCGCGCTGCTCGCATCTCCGCTTAGCATGACCTGTTCAGCTCTCACCAGTCGACGAAGATCGACTCTGCGCCTTTGTTGACGCGGTTTCAACCGCCGGCTTAAGTCTGACTTCGCCCCCCGCCGTGACCAACAAATGACCCCATTGTAACAATCACCTGACGGGCGCTTAACGTATCCCCGCTACGATAGGTTTCGGCCCTCGGACGATGCGCCCCCACCGTCGTGCCCAGGCTCATTTGGAGGGAGAATCACGTGGCGATTTCAAGATGGGTGGCAGCGGCTGCGGTCATTGCGGCCATGGGGCTGACGCGCGGGGCATTCGGCGCAGCCATGATCATAAATGAATACAACTGCGTATCGGGCACCAAGTACGTTGGCAATCCGAGCGCGACTGACACACAGTTTGGCGCGAGCCAGAATTACGACACATTCTTCGGCCGCGTGGTCGGCAACGGCACGAACTGGATCGAGCTCGTAACGACTCAGGACCACCTGGACATCCGCAATTGGCGCATCGACTACTCGTATATGACCGACGCCAGCAACTACGGCTCGGGCTCCATAATCTTTAGCAACAACAGCGTTTACTCCGACATCCGAAGTGGGTCGCTTATCACGATTACTGAGAATGGCACGGCTCTCGGAGGAATGGACACCGATACCGCGTACGATCCTGCGCATGACGACTGGCATTTCAACGTCACGTCGCACGACTCTTCGTACATCACCACCACCGGGTCCGTGACAAAACTAGGCGTCACCACCCCGGTTGCCTTCGGGGAGTTCTCGGTTAACAACGATAACTGGCAGGGAACGCTCAAAGATGCCAACGGAACGGTAGTTTTCGGACCGATTGGCGAGGCCGTTCCCGGTTGGGCAGGCAGTGGAATCAACAGCCGCGAGGTGGCCAAGCTGGAGGCAAACCCGACCCCGACGACGACTGCATCATCCCCTTACAACGGAGGCAGCACGAGCACTTTCGGCGGACCGAATGGCTGGAACTCGACGACCAACCCGCAGTTCCAGGATTTTGCTCCGCTCCGCACCGTCGCATCCGTCCCGATGGATCTGACGGTTATTGGCGCCAAGACGTCAACCACGAACGGGCGCGTCCGGATATCCAACGCGGTTGTGACCTGGGTGGGAAGCACCGCGGCCGGCGCGCCTATTTTCAACGTCCGCCAGCCCGAACTCGCGTCTGGTCTGCTGGTCTACGGCTCGGGCGCGAACCTGGGAAGCATCGTCACGCTGGTGGGAACTCTCGAAAAGCGCGTGAGCTGCGAGCGCGACCTGAACCTGATCTCAATCGAATCGCAGACTCAAGGGGCGCTTCCAATACCGATGAGCATGGCAGCACGGGCTGTCGGCGGTGATCGCCCGGCCGGATTTCAGGGAGCCGTGAACGGTTCGCTCAGCCCAAACAACGTTGGACTTCGCGTGAAGATTTGGGGAGTCGTTACCGGCAAAGGACAGGATCCCGTGGACGGATCTTACTGGGCAACCGTTGACGACGGAAGCGGTCGTGACAGCGGCGAGCCGGGTCTGCCTGGCATCAAAATTGTCGGCGCGTTCGATACGTCGGTGCTCGTTCCTGGTGCGACGTTCGTGACCGTCGAAGGGGCGTCCACTGTCCAGAAGCGCTCGGAGACCGACATCTACCCGATCGTTCGCGTGAGCTCTTCGGCCGACGTTAAGGTTCAGTAAACAAAGCCCATGATTACGAGAAATCGGAGCGGTTTTACCCTGATCGAGCTCTTGGTGGTCATCGCGATCATTGCGATCCTGGCCGCGATCCTGTTCCCGGTGTTCGCGCGAGCCAAAGACTCAGCGAACCGCACTGCGTGCCTGAACAACCTCAAGCAGTGGGGGCTGGCAGCGTCGATGTACGCCGACGACAATCGCGACGGTTTGCCGTATGAGGGAGATGCCGACCAGCTAAAGTGGAACGAGCTCGGACGCACCACGAACCTGATCGCCTGGTTCAACTGCCTTCCGCCGTTCGTCGGCCAGCCGCCAATGAAGAATCTGACGGGCGTGCAGCGGGAGGAGTTCTATCACGCCGGGAAGACCATTCACACCTGCCCGAGCGCGACCTATGGCGGGACGCCTCTGACTGCGGATGGCAGTCCGGTGTATTTCAACTACGCGATCAACGCTTACCTCGATCATACGCTGCCCGAGCCAATCAAGCGCTCCATCGTCCCGAATGTTGCCGCGACGCCGCTGCTGTTGGAAGTGAAAACCTCCCGCGGCGAGCTTGAAACGACGACAGCGACGCTTCTCGGAACCCAGCGCGCGCATTACACGCGCTTTAGCAGCCGGCATGGGCGCGGCGGCAATATCTGCTTTGTCGACGGTCACGCGAAGTACTACGGGTATTACGACGTGAAGGACGGCTCCACCCCGAATTCGAATACCGCCGGGATCGTCTGGGATCCCGGAACTCCCTAAGCTCTTTTTAACGCGCTCCGATGGCTCCTCTTCGGAGCGCGCTGAATCTGCTTTTTAGTAGGGCGGGCACTCCTGCCCGGAATGGCTTGACGGACAAGAGTGTCCGTCCGACTGGGGCTGATGGATCGGGGTATTCACCCCGGTTCTCATCGGTGGACATTATCTGCCTCGCATCCCACATCCCGCCCGTCACGGCCAACAGGAACCTCCGCATTGTGTCGCGAATCTATCAAGCGTCTGCGCGGGAGGAAGTGGATTGAAAGACAATTGGGAGAAATCGCGGGAGCGATTCGTCGCGTGGTGGCAGGGTGGGGCGGTGGACCGCGTCCTGCTTCAAGTGATTTCGCCGATTCCGGGCGCCGAGCGTCCAGCGCCGCCTCGCGACCTCGATGAGTTCTGGCTGAGTGTCGACTACCGCCTCCGCGCGACCGAGCAACTGTTCTCGGCCACACATTTCGGCGGCGATGCGTTTCCCTACGTTCAAACCCCGATCGGTCCGGGCACGTTCTCACTCTATTTGGGCGCAAAAGCGGAGTTGATGCCCGAAACCGTCTGGTACCATCCCTGCATTGAGGATATAACGACTGCCGCCGCGCCATCATTCGACCCGGCGAACAAGTACTGGCTGTTTTCGCAGGAGCTGGCGAAGCAGGCCGTTGAGCGCTTTGGCGGCCGGGCGCTCGTTGCGGTGCCGGATCTGATCGAGGGGCTGGATACCATCAGCAGCCTCATCGGCAACGAAGAGCTCTTGCTCGCATTGATCGACTCTCCCCCAGACGTTCACCGCTTCCAGCGGGCTCTGACACCGCTCTACTTCGAGTATTATGACCGTCTGTTTGAGATCATCAAAGACGAGCACGGCGGGTGCTGCTTTTCGGCGTTCGACACGTATGCGCCGGGCCGCATGACGAAGCTGCAGTGTGACTTCAGCGCGATGATCGGGCCGGAGATGTTCGATGAGTTTGCCGCGCCCTACCTTGCGGAGATGTGCGAGAATCTCGACTTCAGCGTGTATCACCTCGACGGCCCGCATGCAGTGCAGCACCTCGACACGCTGCTGTCCATCGACAAGCTCAGCGCGATCCAGTGGACCCCCGGCGCCGGCCAGCCCCTGCCCTGCGATGAGACCTACATCCCGATGTTCAAGAAAATCCGCTCCAAAGGCAAGTCCGTAATGCTGCGCGGCGGAAGCGCCGAGCAAGCCGAGCATATCGTTCGAGAGATGGGTCCCGAAGGCCTCGACATCCTCATCTGGGCCGATTCCCCCGCAACCGCCGATGCCATCGTGGAATCGAGCTATAAGTGGTGAGGGCAATCCGTTATTTTCACGAAGGCGGGAATCCAGAGGATGTGGCGGCTGTGTCCTAGGGTCATCGCAACTAGGTTAACTCTGCTTGTGCTATCTCCTGTCGCCTGCTAATATAACGTCGGGCGCTCCAATCTCGCCCTGGGAGAAAAATGCCATGAAGCGATATAAACGAAGGCCGGACAGTTGGAAAGAGGGTCTGTATCGATTTGCCTTTGCGATAGGCTGTCTACTGGTAATGTACGGAGCTTGCACTGCAATGTTTCAGCCCGGACGCCATCATCGCGACGACACGCTTGTGCATTTGGGCTTGGGTTTACTTGTGCCCGGTTTCCTTACTCTGATCTCTAAGTACGTTCCCGAATCTGATCTCGATTTCGAGATACGTGAGATCGCTAAAAGACTTGGGAAACCCATCAGAAGCATCAATGTTACGGGAAACTCGCAGGCGATACGGGCGGCGTTTATCAATACCCGTGACTTGATGATCACGAGCGGCCTCATTGAGAACACCACCGCTGAGGAAATGGAGTTTCTGATTGTTCGGGCTATGACAGCGGGTGCAACAGCGAACAAGGCAGTTCTCGCGTTTATCGTAGGCTATGTGTTTGCTAGTGTCTTGGTTGCCGCGCTAGTCATTCTGCACCCCGATCAAATGCGATCGCTGGTGCCCCTGTGGGTCTTCGTGGGAATCTCCGCTATTCTGGTATCAGGACTCGGCTACCGTTGGTTAAAACACTCGATCGAATCTGACGCAGCCGCCCTGCGTTACTGCCCGAACCTGGAGGTGGCTGAACAGGCGATTGCCAAAACCGTTCTCGGCGCGAAAGCTACCGCCTACGACCGGGACGAGTTCATCCGATCATCGCCTCGAATCCGGCAGCTTCAAGAAGCGGCGGCAAGGCTGCAGGCGAACGAGGGTCTCGCCAGGCAGCCGTACCTGAAGCAAAAGGCGTAGCTGAGGTTTCACTGGAGACACGGAGACAAACGTTGAATAGCACATTTGCCGGTTTGGACGGCCTGGGAGCTACTCCTGCACGCGCTGAGGTGACAGGTTCCGTTCGGGCGCCCATTCGGACGCTTACAGGCAAGGGCGTTCAGATCATTGTAGAGACCGCACATTCAGCGGACGAGGTTACCCGGACTCTGGCAAGGCTCTGCAGTAAGCATACCGCCCGCCGCGAACCCAATCGACCGTTCTGGGGAGCTGTTTCGGGCTCCGGGTTCGACCTGGCTCAGTATTTCGGTCACCAGTTCCGTGGGCCGACTCACGGATCGTACTCATTCCGCGGTGACGTCATCGGATCCAGCAATGGATCGCAGCTTCGGGGCGTGATCGGGCTGTCCAAGCAGGCCAGGACATCAATCCTCGTCATGCAAATCCTGCTGGCATGTGCAGCTATGGCCTGGAAGCGCTTGTTGCCCGTATGCGTTCTGTTCGACTGCATCTATCTCGTCGACGCCTTCGTTGTCGATCCGCTGATATCGGGTAGACTCGCAGTGAAATGGCTGGTTTCAGCCGTAGCCGATGCTTTGGACGCGACGCGACTGCACGTCGGATCTTGACGGACCAAGCTGGAAGCTCGATATAACAGAGAATAGGAACCAACAGATGAAGAAAAGAGCCAAAAAACAGATCGCTGTCCGGAGAGCGGCGCTCGGTTCGGCGTCGCTCGGAGCTCTTGCGACAGGAGCATTCGCTGTCGGCGCCCTCGCCGTTGGCGCTCTTGCTATCGGGCGGCTGACCGTTGGCTGCGGGCGCGTAAGAAGCTTGACCATCGACGAGCTTCACGTGAAAAAGCTCGTGATCGACGAGGAAGCCCGCAGCGAGTAGCCGTCACCGTCTCTCCCGCGAATGCGGGAGTCCAGGCGGCGCGGCCAAGGGCAATCGGCCAGGACAGTTTGCCGGCGGACTGCAAGAGAGGATTCTGGCAAGCGGCCAGTGTAGTTTGGCTTGTGGCCGCCGCGCTGGCGGAAACAGAGGTGAAACAGATGCAATACTGCTTGCTATCGTTACTGTTGATCATCGGTACGAGCATCCCGCGCACCGGATGGGCCGACACGCTTGCGGATGACGCTCGTCTGGGGCAACCCGTAACTCTTTCTGTCAAGGGTGAAGCCCTGGGGGATATCCTGCCACTGCTCACCAAGCAGACAGGCGTCGCCCTGCGAGTCAGTGAGCTCGATGTCGCCGACCAGAAGGCCACTGTTTTCATTGACGCCCGCCCGCTATCGGATGTTATGAGCGGCCTGACGACACTGTTTGGCTTCGAGTGGCGATTTCGCGAAACCAAGGGAAAGCGGAGTTACTATCTTGGTAGAACAACTGCGGACAGAGTTGCGCGGGCGTCCGTTCTCCGCCGAGCGATGGAAGCGCTTCCGGCCGAGGTTGTCCGAAAGATGGAGCTTGCGACGCTCTCTTTGGAAGATCTGAAAAAGCGTCAGAGCGATCTTCGAAAGTCTGGCAAGAGCGACGCCGCCGACGAATGCGCCGACTTGGTACACTACTACGGAACTACATGCTACGCCTTCAGTCGACTCGCAAAGCTTCCTGCAAGTCAACGAAGGCTCTTGTACGAGGGTCAGGCGATTCACTTCGATACCAGAAGCACCGACCCCGCATGGCAACTGCCAGAGGACTATGCGGGCGCAAACGTGGCAGCGGCGCACACACCGAGCGAGAAGTGGCATCCCGACGGGAAGCATCTGGAATTATCCGTCGAGCCCGCTGCCGGTGAGCTGACGCTATATGCTAAGTCATTCGACTATTCCAACGGAGGCGGAGGCATGGGGTTTGATGGCCGGATGGCGCAGGTCGAACTACACAGATTTATTCCAAACCTAACGCTTGATCTACCGCATCCGCCGACCCCCGATAAGCTTGATGAGAGATTGACGATCACGGCAGCCGACCTCACTCCGCGCGCAGTTACGATCCACAGCCTGGGCCTCAGCGACCGGCCGGGACCGAACAGCATCACAGCAACCGTCGGAAGCGGTCAAGGGTATGTCGAAACCCGCTATCCGAATGCTAATCTGCTTGACCTACTCCGCGAGAAGCTGGGCACGCAGATCATGTCAGATGATTACATGGGTAGTGCGTTTGGTGATGCAGAGGTTGTGAAGGCTGCAGCCGCCGGAACGGGCCGAGCTTTCCTAGATGTCATCTCGGGGGCGCACTTCGGCAAGAGCACATGGGGGGCAAAGGATGGCATGGTGTTTTGCCGGGTGACCGATCCGTATACGCTTGATCAGCGCGAAGTACCTAACCGACTTCTGCGCCAGTGGCAGAAGTCTTACCATGACTTGAAGCTCTTCACAGCGCGGGACCTGTTTGAGATGTGTCAACTCACCAACGATCAGCAAAGAGCCTTTGACGAAGACCGACAATTAGTGCACATCGGCGTTCGGAGCGGCGAACTCGTGCGATGCCCGTGGAACCTACAGCTGATCCTGGCCGCGCTTACGCCCAGAGATTTTGATAAGGCGCTGAACGGTGGGCTTGACTTCGACTCTCTATCCCAAGAGCAGCAGGCCCCGATCTTAGCGTGGATTACCAGAACTAAAGCAAGCAAAGGCTCGTTCTATCCGACAATTGGAAAGACAGGAATCCAGCCGGCGGTACCGATCGGAGCTATTTCCCCCGACGAATCAATGCGACACCCGACGACGGTCTCTTTCACGTACGACTCTGACAAGAGGTACCAGTACGGTTACATGGCGGCTGCGGACGCGCTTCGCAAGCCAGCAATGGCGGAGGCCCTGTCCAAACACCAGTACACGTTTTCTTACTCCGTACCCGACTCGGCCTATATTGCTGGCAGAACACTGGATGAAGTCTGGGCGAAGGCTCTCAAGGCAGATCCGAGAACTACGAAAGACAAAATCAGCCGTACTACCTTCGCCAAGCTTACGGTGCAATTTGGCGGGCTTGAGGCGCAAGAGGTTCAAGCGAACGACTCGCCCAAAGCACCCCGCTCGGCGGACATCGCGGCCACGTTTCAGGAGACGGTTCCGTACGAGCTCATGGGCGAAGAGGTCGCTATTACGAAGGACAACTGACCATCGGGTCTTCCTCAAATTGCCGAGCCGTATCAAGGCGCTGCATGAGGCTTTTCGCCAGATGGAAGTCGGCGGTGGGGCGTAGGAACTGCGCTTCGGTGCAAACAGCTGCACATGAAGCTCGGCGCTTGGCTTTACCCACAAAAAACAGCCGCACCCTGACGGTGCGGCTGTTTAGCGCGAGTTGGTGACTTTACTTCTTGCGTTTGACCACGAGTCCAGACAGACCCGCGAAGCCTGACAGCAGAGCAATGAGGCTCGATGGCTCGGGAACGACGGCGGCGTAATACTGCCCGGGATTGCCGATGTCGCCGGCGCTGTTTTGCCACGATCCGTATATGTCTCCCACCGAGGCAAGCGGCCAGGATGATGAATTGGTCGTCAAGGCGAGGTCGGCAACCGGAATGGTGGCTGACTTGTTGCTGGTCGCGGGAGCGCCGCTGTACGAAAGCTGGTCGACCAGAACGCCCACACCGGGGCCACCATTGAATATCTTGATGGCGTCAGTCGCCCCCAGATTGTCTATGGCGTTCGGTCCCCAAATCTGGACGGTGGACGGGAGTCCCCACGCCGCCCTGAACGCTGCGGGGTCCGCCTCCGTGTAGAGAACTGATTCACCCGGCTGGACGACCCCGATGCCGGTGATAGGAACTTGCGGGTTGCTGGACGTGCTGTCGGTCCAGTACCACCCCGTCATATCGATTGGCGCTGAGCCCATGTTAGTGAACTCCGCGAATTCACCGGGAGTGCCTTTGTACTCCCATTCCGTGATCTCCATACCTGCCGCGTGAGCAATGCCCGCCCATCCGCACAGCAAGGCCGTGATTGCAACTAGCTTCTTCATCTCTTCTCCTTCAGTGTCGAGTGCTTGGGGGGCGCACTACTTGGACAATGATGGGCGCTGAAGATTGTGCGTTCGTTATTCGCGGGTTATCGTTGGATTATGAGTGCTCCGAGTCTATCTATGAACGGTCGAGCTCCGACCACACGGCCGCGCACATGGCCCACGCGGCTTGCCAGAACTGGTGAGTTCCCGATGTGCCCGAGTACTGCGACGACAGACCGAACGTGCGGTCGCACATCCAGGTCATCGTGGATCCATCATTTAGCTGATATTGGGTCAACGCGTTTCCGGCGTATAGCGCCTTCTCGAGATACGTTTTGTCGCCTGTCAGGTGATACGCGGCTAGAAGCGCGCTGGTCCAGTTGGCTGTGTGGAAATCCATCGGAACCCAGCAGGCATAGGCGCTCTGCGGGCTCCCCGGCCCTCCCTGCTCAGCACAAACTGGGTAGAACGGCTCGTAGGGCAGGTACGGGTCGCTCCCGTAGAACACGAAGTGATTGTCAGCCCAGTTCATCTGCTCGCGTGCAACGGCCGCCGAGTTAGGGATCGCGTCAGGATACTCGCTTAGGAACCGCACGAACTCGAACAGGTCCCAGTTTGAGAGTCCAATGTACGGGTTGACCGTGCTGGCGGGCGCCGGGTTGTCGTCGAAGTTGACGACCCAGCCATAGGATTTCACGGGATATGCCATCAGCCAGCTCACGCCCTTTTTCGCAGCTGAGATAAATCGGGCATCGGGCGTGTAAGCGTTGAGATGATACAGAAACCGGACCACCGCAGCGACTGAGGTCGAGTACTTGCCAAGAACCTCTCCCGTTTTGCCATCCACCCGGGCGGGCCACGAGCCGTCGTCTAACTGCGTGTCGACCAACACCTCAGCGATCCTCTGAGCGGCGTCGAGGTATTTCTTCTGCCCCGTGATCTCAAAAATCCGGATCAAGGCCAGCCCTGAATACCCGCACTTGCTTGGCTCAACCAGCCGAAGCATCTTCTCCTGCTGCGCCGGGGCAAGTCCTCCTACGGCGATTCCCGACCGCCCGCTAATGTCCACGCAGCCGCGTACCATTCCGCCGTAGGCATTGCCTTCCATGGGCAGGCGGCACATCAGCAGATGGTCGCCCACCGACGCCGCAAACTCCGCGATCTGTTTCTTTCGAACAGCATCCGCGTGCGGCAGCATCTGGATGGCCATCTCGATGTACATCCAGTCGTGGAGATTCGGGAAAGCTGGTCCGCCCAGTCCTCCGTTCTGGGTTGACGTGCATGCGAGCGAGATCGGATGCTTCTGCAATGTCGCCGGGGTCCCCTCAGGCAAGGCTGACGCCGGAGCGTGATAATCAAATATCTTCCGGAAGACCTTCGTGGCGGCATCGGTGTACGCCCGCTTTCTCGGTGCACACACCTTGGCGTTGAAGTCGGGGACGACGTAGATTGGAAACATGCGGCTGAGGGCAATCCGCTTGCCGCCTGCATCAAACGCCTGAATCACAACCGCGGCCTTACCTGGTCTGGTTTTTGCCCATCCGTTCGATATAAAGCAGGGCGACCCGGTGGCGGGCGTAACGCCAAGCAGCTTGTCTTTTTGAAGCAACAGCAGCTCATAGCGCGATGCTCCCTGCACGGCAGCCCATTCGACGCGAGGAGGGTGTACGTATCGGATCGAGACGGCGAAATACCCGGTGGGGTCGATAGGCGCCAGAGTGTTGTAGGCCGAAGGCGAAAGATAATCGAGCAGCTTCGGACTATCGGCGGCAGAAGCGTCCCCGATCCCCAAGCTACCGAACACGAAAAACACAACCGCCCCTGCGAAAAAGCGCATGCAAACCTCTCTTGTCAGTCAAATCCGTCGCCCAAGCGGCGCGCCTGAGTGTCTAAGAGTATTGCTGTCCCCATCGCAACATCCCTCTATTGGCCCGCGTTTGTCGAGCGCCGCTATACCAACAGCTGGCTAGCTAGGTTGGCGAACAGCCCCTTGCCTTTCCGTCAGCCGCCCGGTAGAATAGTCCTGCCAACCCTCGACTTATCGGGATCGTGACTCTGTTGCAACACTTCAAAGAAAAACCAAAGTCCTGGATAGACCGGCTTATGCCATTGGTAATGGGGCTAGGCCTTCTAGCGCTCGGTTATGACACCGTATTGCGTACTATCGCTCCCTTGGATAAGCACAACCAGTTATGGTCTGTTCTGGGGCTGATGCTGATTGCTGGAGCGTTCTTGTTCTCCCTCCGGCGATACGTGGCGGATGACGAGGTCACGGAGTCAATTCGGGCGATTGGTGCGACGGTTGGCCTCCAAGTAAGGACTGTCTACCTTCGTGACACAAGTGTCAGGGTCAGCGCTTCGCGCTTCGGCAATCGGGATTTGATCGTGACCTCCGCATTCATTGACAGTACCACTCCCGAGGAGAAGCAGTTTCTCATTGCACGCGCGCTTCTTGACCCATCTGCCTTGTTATCGGTACTTGCCATCTGCATTTGTGCAGTCGTCGTTCCCGCCATCGGTTTCATAGCTATAGGGTACAGCGGGCTCTACTTTCAAGCTCCAGCTTTTGTATGGCTGGTCGCGGCCCTAGGTGTCTTTGCCATGGGGATTGGCGGGTGCGTGCTCGTTGAGAAGCACCAAACTCGCCGAGCAGACGCTGAAGCCCTCCGCTACTACCCCGACCTAGAAGTCGCCGAACAGGCCATCGCGAAGAGCGTGCTTGGCGTGATGGGCGGGGCCTACGACAGGGCGGATTACATCAAGAAGGCGAGCCGCATCAAGGCGCTGCGCGAGGCAGCGGGCCGGATGCAAGTGGGAAGTGGGCAGTAGGCACTGAGATTCGGTGCAAAAAGGTGCACTCGAAGCACCTTTAACTGCTTCACCTTTCCGCGATCTCCTTCCGTTCCGTGCCTCCGCGATTCTGCAGAGCTCCAGGACGCAGGAATCCCCCGCCCTCGCCCCGAACCAACCCGCTGACCCCATCCGTAAGGAACTCTTATTGAAATACCTGGTAATGACGATCTTGGCTGCGACTTTATCTATCCCATCCATTGCTTCTGTTGAGCTTACGAGCCCGTCGGGCAACGTCCGGGCGGTTTTCAGCGTGTCCGCCGACGGGCATTTGCAATACGCCGCGTCACGTGATGGCAAAGCGGTGCTCGAGAACTCGGCGCTCGGTGTCACTGTCGACGGCGTGGACCTGGGCGGTGACGTTGCGTCCCTGACGGCTGGCCAGCCCTCCACCGTTCACAAGACCTACGCCTACCGTGGCGTCAAACCCCGCGCAACCGATCGGTATACGCAGATAACGCTTACGGCGAAGCCCAAAGGGGCAGGGGACAGCACTCTGAAGATCGTCGCGCGAGCGTATGACGACGGGGTCGCCTATCGCTATCTCATACCCGGCAATGGCGCGCGCAAGATCACGGGAGAAGCGTCGTCCTGGGCGCTGCCGCCGAAGTCCGAAGTCTACTGGGAGCCCGACACCGTCGCCTATGAGGGAACCTACCGGTCGAACCCCATTGGCTCGTTCACCTCAAATGCTGGCGGTCCGATCACCTTCGAGCTTCCCGGTCGAGGCCAGTACGCGTCAGGATTCGCCTGCATCACAGAGGGAGCGCTTTATAACTACAGTGGCATGAGCTTTCACGTGGACGAGGGCTCGACGACCTTTCACGCGATTTTTCAGGACGACAAGGAGTGGGAGGTCCAGGGCGGCAGCAAGACGCCCTGGCGGTTAACGATCATCACGCCCGACCTCGACGCGCTCGTCAATTCCACGCTCGTCGCAAACGTCAGCCCGCCGCCGTCGAAAGAGCTTGCAAATGCGAAGTGGATCAAACCCGGAAAAGCCCTCTGGAGCTGGTGGGCGCACGGCACGCGGCTGGAGGATCAGGAGCGCTACATCGACGCCGCGCACGATATGAAGTTCCCGTACGTGCTCTGGGACGAGGGCTGGCCGAGCTGGCCGCAGGACAAGTTCGACGGGCTGCTGAAGCGCGCAATCGACAAGAACGTGAAGGTCTGGCTCTGGATTCACTGGAGCCAGCTCGCCGACGCCGCCGAGCGCGAAAAGTTCTTCAAATGGATTGACGACAAGAACAAGGAGATGGGCTCCAAGATCATCGTCGGCGTGAAAATCGACTTCATGAACTCGGAGTGCATCGCGCGCGTTCGGTTCTATCAGGGGACGCTCGAAGACGCCGCCAGGCACGAGCTCATGATCAACTTCCACGGCGCGAACAAGCCGACGGGTGAGTACCGCACCTACCCGAACGAGATGACGCGGGAAGGCATCCACGGCCTGGAGCACAACAAGTTTTCAGACGCCGGGATTCCTGTGCTGCACAACGCGATTTTGCCCTTCACGCGTCTGATTGCCGGGCACGCCGACTACACGCCCGGCGCCATCGGCAGCTACCTCGGCCGCGGAACGCCCGCACACCATCTTGCTTCAGGAATCATCTACACGTCGCCCGTCACGCACTGGGCGGACGATCCGGTCTTCTACCTCGACTCACCCGTTCGCCCGATCATCGAAGCCGCGCCAACGCTCTGGGATGAGACACGCGTGCTCAACAAGCACATCGGAGACGTCGCGATGTTTGCAAGGCGTTCAGGGAAGACGTGGTTCCTCGCCGTCATGCACGGCGACAACACGAAGAACGAGAACATGTCGATCCCGCTCAAGTTCCTCGAAGACGGCGTGCGCTACAACGCGGTGACGATCTTCGACGATCTCGCCGATCCCACCAAGCTGAAGAACGAGGACAAGCAGGTCTCAGCAAAAGACAGTTTGGATTTCACGCTCTTCGGCGGCGACTGGCAACCCGGAATGGGCGGCCACGGAGGCGGATTCGTAGCCATGCTAACGCCGATGTGTTGAAGGGCAGGCGGTCTGCTTTTGTCTATGCTGCGGGAACGCCGATGAACACACGCCCACGGAAGCACCAAGACAAAGTTCCCGCAGCCACCCTGCCACGGGCTGCGGGAACTCTGATTCTATAAGATCGAAAACCAGTGGTGTGCGTCCTTCCCGCAGCATAGGAACTCGCTGCCCCGCTCTACGGCATGATGCCGGCGAAGGAGTGAACCCAGGTCGGCCCGTTGAATAGCGTCCCGTCGCGGTGGTTCGCGGTTGAGTCGAAGACGGTCGTGCCAGTGCCTTCGTCAAATCGCCAATAGGCGATTAGCCCCGTCTGCGGCACGGTGAGGCTCTTGTTCCAGTTCGCGAGAATCTGCGCATCCGAGCGAGCGACGTTCCAGATGCGTATCTCGTCCATCTGCCCGGCGTAGTTCGATCCTCCGAGAAGTCCTGATGAGCCAATCAGCAGATCGCGGCCGGCGCTCTGCACAAACGGCGTCATTCCCACCTTTGAAGCGACGAGTTGGCCGTTCCTGAATATCTTCATAACGTTGCCCGACTGACTGGCGACGAGGGCAAAATGCTGCCAGCTACCGGCGACCGGCGAGCTCGGCGGAGGCGTATACGTCAATCTCCCCGATGTGGTCTCATTCCCGAAATCCCAGTAGACCGTTCCGTCGCTCCACGGAATATGGGCCGAGAACCGGTTCGTCAGATTGTCCGCATTGAGGATGAAGTCAAACTGCTGCTGCGCGGCGTCCGGTTTCGACCAAAGCTCTACTGTGACCTCGGTCGTCGGGGCCACGGCGCCGAAGTTTGAGATCTTCAAATAGTCGTCGACCCCGTCGAACTTCAGCGCAGACCCCGCCAATAGATAGTTCAGCCACTGCGGTGCGCTTGTAAGTGTCGGCGGGTTGACGGCGGTGTTCAAAACTCCGCGCGCCCAGATCATTTGCCCGCTCGAAAGACCGTGGCCGGTCGCCAGAACCTTGACCAGATTAAACGAGCCATCGTCAATTGTGAAAGTGTTCGCGTCAGTGACCGCCACCTTTCCCGCCGCAGCGAACAGGAAGTTAGATGATCCGACCCCCGTCACCGCATCTTTGGCCGTCCGGTCATTAATAGTGACAATTCGGCCCGTGACGTAGGACTTGGTAGCGTTTGTCGCGGTCAGCGAATTAGAATCAGTTGCGACGACCGTAACCGTGTGCGAACCCAGCGGATTCACTGCGGGGATGATTCCAGCCCAGTTATTCGAGCCCAGGTTTGTCAGCGCCGTCCCGTTTGCAGTCACGCCGCTTAGCGTTGTCGCGGGCGTGACGTTGACGGTAACGCTAACCGGGTCGCCAACAGCCGCGGGTGTCGGTCCGACGGTAACTGAGTTTATGACGGGCACAGCCCCTATCGTAATACTGGCCGAGGCCGTCACACCGTCCACAGTAGCCGAACCTGTCCCGTTCCCGGTGGTAGCGCCTGCAGTGAACGTCGAACTTGCCTTGCCGGATGAAGTCGAGCTGTTGAGCGGACTCATCGCGCCGAGTGTCGCACCGAATGCTACGTTCACGCCGTTCGGTATGGTCGCCGGTCCGATAATCGCGTTATTGGAGTTCTTCGTGAGGTCCGCCGTGACGGTCGATGTCCCGGAGGGGCCTACTGCCGTCGGAGAAGCGCTGACAGACAGAACTAGCCAAGGGCTGAAGCTGACGGCTGGCGTGCCCGCCGCAATTAGCGCGGCAGGCGTCGTGTTCAGCGCCCACCAGTTATTGATCGCGTTCACGGTCGCTTCGTAGTTCGTGAGCACCTTCCCGGAGGCGTTGGCGGCCGTCGTATTGTTGTAGATTCTGTTGGTGCTCGCGGTTATGCTTCCGGCGCCGAAGATAAATCCGGCGCTTCCCGAGCCGGTTGCCGCCCCTGCTGAGTTGTTTATGATATTCGAAGTCGTAATGTTGGCGGTTGAGCTGCTGTCAACGATCAAGAGGCCGCCGCCGCCAGCAACGCTTGAGGCCGTGTTTCCGCTGATGTTCGACCCACTGATCGTCAGCGCGCATCCGGCGCAATCAATGCCCCCGCCATTGCCAGCGCTATTGCTTGACACGGTACAGTTCGTTAAGCTGAGGGTCGCCAGCTTCTCGGGGCTAAAGCCGACGGAGTTCGCGGCAATCCCGCCACCATTTCCCGCTGGAATAACACCGCTCACCACAGCCTGGTTGGATGTGATCGTGCAGTTCGTCAGGTTCAAAGTGGCAGCGCGAACGCTGATTCCGCCGCCGTGCGCAAACCAGCCCTGAACCTTGCCGTTCTTAATAATCGCCGAATCGATAGTTACCGTAAAGTTCGTAGCGGCAGCGTTTTCGATGTCAAAAGCCCGATCGATATTGTTAGCGTCAATCGTCGATCCCTGGGCGTTAATCGTGAGGGGAGTGGTGATATCCAGGTCGCCCGAAGTGGCGACGATGCTGCCGGGCAAGCTGTCGGCCGCCCCCAAAGTGAGCTTGTAGGTGTTCAGCGGCAGGGTGATCGTCGACCCGGAATCTACGTTTGCGGCAATAATTGCTCCGCGCAAGCTGGACATCTGATAAGGACTTGCAAGCGTTCCCGCGCCTCCATGCGTGGCCGAGTCAGTGTTGTCCACCGTGCTTGTCACTGTGTAAAAGTGAGCCGCGAGGGTGGGCTGGGGGAAAGCCAGGCATCCCAGGGCGACGACCACCGCGAGCTGAGTGTAAGTCCGAGTTTTCATGATGTTGATCTCAAGCATCTGCCTTATCGACAAGCCGCCGCCGTCCGCTCCCGTGCCCCCTTGATAGCATCCTATCTAGTTCTGCGATGGGTAAATCCCGTACAGGGCGATGACGAAGTTGACCGTCAGGAACGGCGCCATGTTGTCGTGCGGCTGACCGCCGCCTGCGGGGCCGGTTGGAGCGGGCATCACGGTGTTCTGATTTGCGGGCGCGGTGTAGGCCGCCGACTGCCCGGTTAACTCGCGAGCCCAGTGGTTGTTGACGGGGCTTCGCTGGTCCCCAGGAGCCGAGCTGGCGTTGGCGACGTGGTTGTGAGCAGGGATCTGCCCGGCCGTCACGGTTACCGACTCTACGCCGGCTGTCTGCCCAATCACAATCCCGGTCCCGACGTGCACCGGCAATCGCCCGCGCAGATCCGGAAGGGCGAAAGTCTGTTGGCCATCCCCGCCGTAGGTTGTACCAATCAAGGTGAACAAAACGTCATTTTGCGAAATGGCCATTAGCTGGCCGTCGCACGTCGCCCAGCCAGTGGGTGCGAAGTTGAAGCCAACCAGCCTGATCTCTCCTACATAGGGTTGTGACATGTGGACTCTCCCGTTTCAGCTCCTCCGCCGCGCCTATCCCCTGCTTGGGAATATGCCCGTCAATGCAATGCAGAAGTTCACTGTCAGATACGGCTGCATGTTGTTATGCGGAAAACCTTGCCCAGCCGCTGCAAGCGTATCCGACGCCATAGTCGATCCGGGCGAAGGCGCGTAAAACATAGTCTGCCCGGACGGTTCGGCAGCGGGGACATTGGCCGCTGGGCTCTGCTGATCCGCCGCGACGGTGCTGGCGTTGACCGAATGAGTGTGTGACGCCGTCTGAGAGCCCGTCAGAGAAACCGTCTCTTCGCCCCCGAGTTCTCCCATCGCCCGCGGAGCAAGTCCAATTCCCTGACCTTGATGTATTGGCGCCCGGCTCTGTAAGTTCGGAAGCGCGAAATTCGTTTTGCCGTCGCCGCCGTACTGTGTGCCAAGCAAAGAGAACAGCGCCGTGTTCTGCGATATTGGCAAGAGCTGTCCGTTGCAAAACGCCCAGTGCACCGGGGCGAAGTTGAAACCGGCTATCATTATCTCTCCAATGAAATTGTCGGACATCGCATTCCTTTCAAAATCAAACCAACCGCCTGTGCAGCAGAACTGCCTGTCGTAGCGCCGCGCCCGCTAACTACGACTTGGAAATATGCCCTGGAGAGCAATACAAAACCTGAGACCAAGATACGGCTGCATATTGTTGTGAGCCTGGCCGCCTCCCGTGTTGCCAATGGTCTGCGGCGCCATCGTCGTGTCGGCTGCGCTGGCGCTGTAAATGGCTGTCTGCCCGGAGGCTTCCTTCGCCGGCACACCCGACACTGGGTTGGAGACCGTGCCCGGGCCCGCCACGGCTGGAACGGTATGCGTGTGGGGGCCAGTCTGCGCTATAGTCAAGGTCACCGCCGACGAGCCGCCGACCTCGCCGAGCACGCGTGGCGACAGACCCGCGCCCTGTCCGAAATGGATCGGCATGCGACCGCGCAAATCGGGGAGGGCGAAGTTGGTTTGCCCATTCCCTCCGAATGTCGTGCCTAGTAGCGAGAACAGCGCCTGGTTCTGGTTAATCGGCAGTAGCTGCCCATCGCAGAAAGTCCACCCTTTCGGCGGGTAGTCGAACGAGAAAACCTTTATTTGTCCGAGAAATGGTGTTGCCACTGCTATTCCCTTCTCACGTAAACTCTGCTATGTTTGAGATTGCCAAGTATGACTGATCAACGCCGGAATCATCAGCGGAAGAACGTCACCGTCACGCTCGCGACCGCGACCGCTGCGGATGAGGGCTTCCTGCTCAAAGTCTATCGCAGCACCCGGGAGGCCGAGCTCGCTCTCGTCGACTGGACGCAAGAGCAAAAAGACGCCTTCTGCGAAATGCAGTTTCGCCTCCAAAAAGCCGACTACGATGCCCGCTTCCCAGCTTCCGGACACAGCATCATTCTGGTCGACGGGGCATGCGCCGGACGCATCTGGATCGATCGAGCTCCCAACGAAATCCGCCTGGTCGACATCGCCATTCTTCCCGAGTTTCGCAATGCCGGAGTCGGAACTCATCTTCTTAAGTCTCTGATCGCCGAATCGACTGCGGCTGGCAAGCCGCTTCGGCATATGGTTTACAAATTCAGCCCGGACGCGATCCGGTTCTACGAGCGCCTTGGCTTCCGCGTTACGGACGATACGGGAATGCACTTCGTGATGGAGCTGCTTCCTGGTGGCGCGGTCGAACCATCTACCTCGCCAGACGGTTAAAAACGGCTTCGTAGAGCATGCCCTTGCCGTCTGGGCCAACCGGCACTATGAACATGTCGAACTTCCCCATGGACGGATGAGCAAACTCGTGAGTGCCCTGCTCAAGCGCTCGGTCCGCCGAGCCCCGGAACAGAATTGAAAAGCACTCGGAGACGGGCTTCTCGCCGGGTCTTGCCATCGTTCGGTCTTCCGCGGCTACTAACTCCAGCCGCACAGCGTCGCCCGCTTCCGAGCGCACATCGAATTCGCTGTTCAGATGATCTGCGAACGCCTCCCGCGTAAGTTGTTCAAGCAACGATCTTCTCCCCGATGGAATGGCGAACACGCCCTTAACTTTGGCAAATTCGCGCGTTTTGCTTAGCTCAGACGCCTCCGCAGGCGCAGCGGCGCCGAAGAGCGGGAAGCCAGCGAGGCGAGCGCCGACGAGCGCGGCGGCGGTCCCGCCGACTCTTGCAAGGAATGTGCGCCGGTTCGTGCGCAAAAAGGAAGAGTTACCTTCAACTGTCGTGTGTTTTGACAAACTAGCGCTCCTTTGGAGGTTCCTATCGCACTACTGCTCGTTGCCGGCGTCGCCACGCGACTGACCCGCCATGCGCGATATGCCGCTGTCACGGACGTCTCAGCGCGATACGAACGGTTCATGGGCACCCTGCCCGGGCGGCGTGGTCCAACAAACCAAAATGGGGGACGGATAACAGAGGAGATTGGTGACGTGCGTCGCGGGCTTCCCATAGCCTCCAATGCTCTTTTTCAGCCGCCGCACTGAGTATTGTACCGCACCTGCCCGCTAGGTGCAATGAATAAAGACGGATGCTTGCGTTATTCCAGTAATAATACCTGCAACATCGTGAGGCGGCCGTCCTGCCACTTCGTACTATTGCAGCTATCATGCGCTTAACCGCGCAACTCGATGCAATGAAGCTCGTCCAAGCGCGGCCGGAGGGAACGATGATGTCTCGACTTTGCCGGTATTCGATTGGAGCGGCGCTTGCTCTGCTCCTCTTACCTCTATTGGGACTGGCTGATGGGCCGTCCCCGTTTGCCCGAGCGCCGTACCTGCTCGGCGTCCAGTCGGGTCTTGGCGATATGCACTTCAGGGTGCTCATCGACGGAGTGCCAACCGATCCGCCGGCCACCCTGGCTGAGCCGTACACGGAGAGTATTTCCGTTGCGTCGCATCGGTTTGGAGGTGGTGACACGGTCCACTACGGGCCAGGCGTAACGTCAGTCGGTCACCTGGTCCTCCGCCGGAAGGTGTCGACGGACAAGTCTTGGATCCAATGGGCGCTTTCGGCGAGCTCCAATCGGGCGCCTGTGCGTCACGATATCGATCTCGTTTTGACACGGGGAGACATCGAGATCTGCCGGTGGTCAACAAGGCATGCATTTGCATCGAAGTACTCGCTGACTCTGGCAGACGACGGCCGTCCGGTCGAGGAGCTGACCGCAGAGGTCGACCCCACAACACGGCTTGTCCGCAAGCGCGGCGAGGTCGAGGAGGCGACGTCGCCTATCGGCTCAGGCACGCAGACCGGGTTTATATCAGGCCTTGGCGACAACGCGATGTACGAAGTTGCCTTTGCCGGGACACCGTACCCGGACTACCTTATCGCCTCAGACACCGGTTTCCACTTTGATGTGCTCACCTATCGAAATGGTGGACTCGAGAGGCAGCAGAAGTTCCCCGGCACGCTGCACCAGGACTGGCCCACCCTGCGGGAGAACCCGACCGCCAATCCGTTCCTATTCGACTGGTATGCTGCGATTGCAAACGGCCACTTCTCGACCGCCACCATGGATCTCGCCATTACGGGCGAAACAAGCATCCCACTGATACGGTATTCCCACGCATGGCCCCACTCGTACAAGCTCCAGCTTGCCGACGACGGCCTGCCGATAGAGGACCTGGAAGTCGTCTACGAGCTCCCAGCGGTGCAGGCGCCAAGTTAGAACCTTCACTCAATTCATCGGCGGAGGATGCCGCCTCCTCCGCCGAGGGCTTATCTAAAGCCGTCCTTCGAGCGCGCTCTTTGCGCCGAAGCGATCGCATGGTGTTAGTTCTTGACCCTCACCCCATCCAAGAATGCGCAGCGTTTTCGTCTGTGCAAAGGACGACCTAACAAGACTGGTGAACAATTCGAGAAGCATGCCTGCTAGCAAGCAGGCTTGCGGAAAGGTTGACACCAATGCGCTTGCGAGCTCTCGGTATGGCTGCCCTACTTCTGGCGGCGGGACGCTGTTCAGCGGATGTCTTCGATATTGGCGGCCACTCCGTGAATATCCCGGCGCCGGCCGGCTGCGTCCGGATTGACGGCAAAAACCCTGCCTACGACGGCCCTATCAGACAGGGCATAGGCAGATATAACCGGCTGCTCGCTTTGTATGGACTCCAGGGGGATGCGGACCGGCTGTCGCAAGGCCTGAGGCCGGAGGGCGCGACGTACCAACTTCAGGTTGCGAAGCAAGCCGAGGAAGCGATCTGCAGTGCAGCGGATTTCGCAGAGGCTCGACGTGAGTTTCGGACCGAGTTCGCAAAATCCCCTTCCTATGAGGCGCCGGTGGGCGGCGGCAGCATGCAGGCAAATATGAACGGGATGTTGATCCTTGACGACAACTCAAACTCGATCGCCTTTGCTGGCCCTGTCCACGGTCAGATTATCGATGCGTCCGGAACAATGCAGCAGATTGACATGTCGGTGGCGGGCGCGATGGTCAATGCCGGGGGAAGAGTTGTCCTCCTCTATGCCGATGGGCGGGCGAACAACCCCGCCGATCTCGAGTGGGCAAAGACGGCGG
>JADMIO010792761.1_pt1 | contig 41026 bp, 39 predicted proteins | sample 8958161 | NCBI WGS metagenome assembly JADMIO01 (sample SAMN16585339, study PRJNA669376) | soil metagenome | isolation source: Crop rotation soil | place: USA: Cullars Rotation, Alabama | collected 2011
CTTTCCCCGGTTCTCCGCGGCCTTCTCGGCCCGCTGCTGCTTGCCCTCGACGACCGCGGCGCAGAGCTCGCGGACGATCACGTCGATGGAGCGCATCGAGTCGTCGTTGCCGGGGATGGCGATGTCGGCCATGTCGGGCTCGCCGTCGGTGTCGATCAGGCAGATCGTGGGGATGCCGAGCTTCTTGGCCTCCATGAGCGCGTTGACCTCCTTGCGGGTGTCGATCACGACCATGACGCCGGGGAGCTTGTGCATGCCGCGGATGCCGTCGAGGTTCCGCTGGATCTTCTTCATCTCGCGCTTCAGCTGCGACTCCATCTTCTTGGAGTAGCTCTGGAAGTTGTCCTTCTCGGAGATCGTCTCGAGCTCCTCGAGGCGCTTGAGGCGGGCGCGGATGGTCCGGAAGTTGGTCAGCGTGCCGCCGAGCCAGCGCTCCGTGACCCAGTGCATGCCCGCGTCCTTCACCCGCTGCTCGAGCACTTCCTTGGCCTGGCGCTTGGTGCCCACGAAGCACACGTCCTTGCCCGAGGCGACGACCTTGGAGATCAGCCGCTTGGCCAGGAGGAGGCCCTTGATGGTCTCGCGGATGTCGATGACGTGGATCGAGTTGCGGCGCCCATAGATGAAGCGCCCCATCTTCGGATTCCAGTTGGATGTGCGCTGACCGAAGTGGATGCCCGCTTCGATGAGCTCCTTGACGAGGGACTGTTGCTGCTGCGCGTTCATGGTCGAATTCCTGGCAGCGGATCCGCGGGGCACGATGCCGGTCGGGTGAGACTCCAGCTCGCGAATGCGATCTGAAACCACACCCTCGGGCCCCGAACAAGGCCGCTTGGGTCAGAGTGAGCTCAGAGGCTCGTGATGTAAGAGGTCCACCGCCGCCCGCTCCCGGGACACCCGGGCCAGAGCGGCTCGGCCGCCGACAGCGACCGATCGGGGGAGTCTAGCCTGAGCCCGAACGGGCCACAACTGAGATGCGGAAATCGACTGAATTCGCTATTCGGGCCAATATTGGGGTAGCTAGACCGGGCTGTAAATCTTGTTGAGCGGGGGCAGATCACCATCCTGGAGGATGGCCTGATTCATCCATCCTCTCTCGATCGACAACACGATGGTCGCAGGTCGAACGAGATAACTGAACCAGAACGGAACTCCTGCGACTCCACCTTTGCGCTTCTCGCTTGTTTCCAAATGGGCACCCATTCGATGTCGGATACTTGAAGTTGCAACGCCCACGTAGAGAAGCTCGCCGCTAAATGTGACTAGGACGTAGCAGCCCGGTTCATCCGGGACACCGACGTGGTGGGACCAAGCAAACCTGGTCTGCACCTCGGGGGATGGCATGAGAAGATCAGACCGCATGACTATACAACCGCGTCTCTCACATCATCCTTCACGTTCATCGCATGGCTGAGCACGCTCGCGATCTTGCCGATCGCGCCTCGATTGAGACCGGAAGCACCCTCGCCTCGGTGCCACCATGATGCATGCGAAACTCCGATGTGCTCTGGTGGCAAGTTGGCAAACGCACGCTCGAAAAGGGATTTGATTGTGTCCTTCTTGAAGTCGTTTCGGGCTGCAAGGTGCGTGAACACCGTCGCGGAGACCAGGTGGAAGAGTTCGACGCCATTCGTCTTGAAGATCACTGTGGGCGTGTCGCTGTCATCTACTAGCAATTCGACAACTGCTCTCCAGTAGTTTGACAGAATCTGGGGGCGCTTTGCGTCCCACACCGGATTCGACAGTGGGTTATTGGCGGAGAAAATGTTCTTCTTGATCGAGGTTATAAAACTCTTCTGGTTAATCGTCGCGCCTTCATCTTCATCGTTCGCCATGCGAATCTTGCCCCGCCACGGTGAGGTCGGCTCTGTGTTCAAATAGTTCGCGACTGATAGCGCGCGTGCATCCTCGCCTTTTTCAACTTGCCTGCGGATCCAACGGGGCATGGTGGGCGTTTCTTCAAGGTCAATCATTCGGGTAAGACGCGCCACAATCTGCTGCTCAACCGCTTTGTCCACGGACTTCTGGGTCGTGTTCACAATCAGGAAGTGACACATTTGGCTGATGTCGTCGAGGTTGACCGCGATATTGACGGGCACCTCGAACTCCTTCAGATCTGGATTTCGTTCGGCAGCAAGTACAAGCCCTGCAATCCGGTGCTGACCATCGACGACATTGAACGGCCCAACATCTTTGATGTCGAATGAAATCGTGTTCGTGGAAGTGTCAAAGATGATATTCTTACTAGTTGATAAAAAAATCGAAGTTGGGAGAAACGCGTCCTGCTCTTCCCAACCGTCGATGAGATACTCCGCCAACCGTTTCGCCCTGCCCTCGTTCAGAAGCCGCTGATACCCGGTCCCATCTTCTTCCGGGTCGAGCTTGCTAATTGTGTAGAAATTGGGACGCATCAGGTCTTGCACCTGGAAAGAGGTGGCGTAGAGCCTCAGCGAACCCTGACGAACTAACGCTGCGGGCCGAGTGATAGTTGCCAAAGGACCTCCACGAGTGAACATTCAGGATCAACCCTGAAAGCAATACAACTGGCATGATAGCTAGCTGACTCTAGATACCGAAGCGGTAACGCCAATAGCGAACACCGCCCGGCCTGTTCGGGGCCGGGCGGCAAAGGGCTGTGAAAAATCGGACGATGCGCTCACCGGCGCCGGCGGGCTAGGCCGAGCACGCCAACCCCCAGCAGCGCCGCCGACGCGGGGGCCGGGACAGCGCTGATCGAGAGCTCGTACGCGCCCTCGGAGGTGATGCCGAAATCCTCATCGATGATGTAGGAATCGATGTTGATGTAGTACGTCCCGGCAGCGGCACCGAGGATCGTCACCTCATCGTGCGCGCCGACATAGCTGTCCGCTGCGGAGCTGTCGTAGGAGTCCGGGGAATAGACGAACAGATCGTTGTCGGATCCGCCCAGGCTGTCGAGGGTGATCGTGAGATCGCCGCCGGGCCAGTCGAGCTGGTAGACGTCGTCGCCACCCTCCCAGACGCCGAAGGGGTGGTACCCGCTCTCGAACCCGTCGTTGTCGTCGGCAGCCCCGGCGGTGGTGCCGGAAGCGAAGCCGCCCGGCCCGAGCGGGCCGAGGATGGGCTGACCCGCGAAATCCGCGTGAGCACCAGCCCCGAGGCCCAAGAGCGCACCAATAGACAACGCACGAACCAGATTGACGTTTTGCATTTCTTCCTCCTCAAAGCGATCCGGTCGGCGCGAAAGGACATGCCGCGTCGCCAGTGCTGAGGTCGAAAGGTAACGCGCGTCGGGACATGTGCAACGCCAACTTCTGGCGCATGTCCCGGACGGGAATACGTGCCATCCCCCTCAGCCCCTCTCCAAGTCCGATAGGGCGCGCCAACACGGGAAATGCCGATTTCCGAGCGAGGGAGAGAATTTTTTCGTACCGTGCTTGACACAGTACCAAGTGTCACATACTATCTGTTGAACAGTATTGGACGACACATGGTAGAGCGTGACACTTCCAACTCAGGGCTGACAGAACTGCGCCGGGGCGTGCTCGTGCTGGCCGTGCTCTCACGGCTCCGGGCAGCCCAATACGGCTACTCGTTGCGACAGGCCCTGGCCGATGGCGGCATGCCCATCGAGGAAGGCACGCTGTATCCGCTGCTGCGGCGGCTGGAGGCGCAGGGCCTGCTCGCAAGCCAATGGAACACCGAGCACGCGCCGCCGCGCCGCTACTACCAGCTCAATGCCGAGGGCGAGCGGGTGCTGGCCGAGCTGCGGCATGCGTGGCACGACCAGGTGCGGGTGATGGATGGATTACTTGGATCAGGGAGCCAGCGATGAACGCGAGTGAGGTGATCGAGTCGTACGTCCGCGATGTGGCGGCGTGCCTGCCGCGCGGCAAGCGCAATGATGTGGCGTTCGAGCTGCGCTCGCTCCTGGCCGATGAGCTGGCCGCGAAGGCGCGGGCCGAGGGCCGCGAGCCCGACAAGGCGATGGCGATGGGCCTGCTCAAAGGATTCGGCAGGCCCGCAGAGGCTGCGGCACGGTATCACCATCGGCCGGCGTTGATCGAGGCAGCGGACACGCATCACTTTCTGATCTGGGCGCTTGCGGGGGCCGTGGTGCTGTCGGTCCGGACGGCGATGGTTCCCGGTCGCCCAGTGGACGACTCCGAGCGATTCCTGCAATGGCTCGGCGCCCTGGTGATCGTGTTCGCGGTGATGGGATGGTGGCGTCGCCGCAATCCCGGCGCGATGCGTTGGAAGCCCAATCGCGGCCTGGACTCGATGTCCCGCGGGGTCGCGGTGTTCTCCACGCTGGCCACGCTGGCCTTCCCGGTGTTCATGTACGCGGCGCCACAGACGTTCGTGCGGATCATGTTCCTGGGAGCGCTCCCCACCAATGGTGTTGCCCTCGACCCTGACTTCGCGGTCAGCCCGATGAGGATCGCGACGGTGGTTGCGTTCGGCGTGTACACGGCGCTGTATTTCCTGCTCGTGGTGGACGGCCGGTATCGGCGCTGGACGCACCTGGCGTTCGCCGCGGCGATGCTGGCGATCGGGCTTCTGCTCGGATCCCATGGCAGCCTGGCCGGGCAGAACCTGGTGTTCGTGTCGGCGCACGCGAACGCGACCGCAGCGCCGATCTTCGCCTCGGTGGGCGCGTTCATGGTGCTGTGCGCGTTCTATGAGATGTACCGCGAGTGGGCCCGCATTTCCCCGGCGCCGGCCCTGACGGCCGCGCGGGCGTAGTGGAGCTCCTCTCCTGGAACGCTAGGATTGCGCGCCAGGAGATCACACGTGAACCCGAGCCCGATTTTCGAGTGCTTTACGGCCTACCAGAAGACCGCAGCGATGCAGGCCGCCGTTGATGTGGGTCTGTTCACCGCGATCGGTGCGGGCCATTCGACCGTCTCCGCCATTGCGAGGGCGTGCGAGGCTTCGCCCAAGGGTGTGCGCGTGTTGTGCGACTACTGGACCGTGCAGGGAATGTTGCACAAGGCCGGCGGCGCCTACACGCTGACACCCGAGGCTGCGACATTCCTGGATCGGTCTTCGCCGGCGTACCTCGGCGGCGTGATGGGATTTCTCAACGGCCCGATCGCGCCGTTTTTCGCCCGGCTGACACAGGCCGTGCGCCGCGGCGGGTGCGAGAGCGCGGGCTCGGTCGAGCCCGAGTACGACGGATGGATCCCGTTCGCGCAGGAGATGGGCGCGATGATGTTCCCCACGGCTCAGGCCATCGCGAAGCTGGTGGGCCCTGTCTCGGGGCGCGTGCTCGATGTCGCCGCGGGACATGGGTTGTTCGGGATCGTTCTGGCGCAGCACAACCCCGGCGTCACGGTGACTGCGCTGGATTGGCCCAAGGTGCTCGAAGTCGCCACGCGGAACGCGTCGCGCATGGGTGTCGGCGAGCGCGTCACGACCATTGCGGGCGACGCGTTCAAGGTCGATCTCAAGGGCCCGTACGATCTGATCCTGCTCACGAATCTGCTGCACCACTTCGATCGCGAGCAGTGCACGACGCTGCTGAAGCGCCTCCGCGCGGCGCTGCGCCCCGGCGGGAGGCTCGTGACACTCGAGTTCGTTCCCAACGAGGATCGAGTGACGCCCCCGATGTCGGCGACCTTCCCGCTCGTCATGCTCGCGACGACGGCCAGCGGCGATGCCTACACGATGGCCGAGTTCGAGCAGATGCTCCGCGCAGCCGGCTTCACGACCAGCACGCTGCACCAGCCCGAGGATTGCCCGCAGCAAGTCATCGTCAGCACGTGAGCCGGCCTCAGGTCCCCGCGCCCTTCGCGGCCCCGATCTCGCACACCGCGAGGCGGTACCCCACATCCAGCGCATCCAGAGCCAGCAGATCTCGGTTTCGCTCGGCCCACTGCCCGGTGGACAGATCGGCGCGGAGCCTGGCCAGACCGGCCTCGGCATCGATCCGCGCGAAGCTCGACATGCCGCTTCGCACCTCAGCGCTCAGATACGACTCGGGCCGGCGCCAGTACGCGCACAGCAGGCCGTCGACGCAGTCGTGTGGTATGGGCACCGGAGTCATGCGCACCGGCTCACCCCCCGGTGTCGCGCGTTCCAGCATGGCTGTGAGCGCGGCGGTGGTGGGAAAGATCGTGCGGTCGTGGGCGATGATCTGGGGAAAGTAATCCCGCGTCAGCCAGAACTCGGGACCATCGGGAACCCACGTGAGCAGGACGATGCGCTTCTGCGCGATGCGGGCCATCTCGCGGAACCCGCGCCCCAGGTCGGTCCAGTGGTGCGCGCTGAGAATCGCCATCGCCACATCAACGGAGCCCGACTCCACGGGCAGCGCTTCGGCTGATCCCTGCACGCACGGCGCAGCCGCTGGCGGGCGTTGCCGGATCATCACGTCGGATGGCTCCACCGCGAGCACGGTCCGGTTGGACGGCTCGTAGGAACCCGTGCCGGCGCCGATGTTCACCACGGTGGCAGCATCGCCGAGGGCCGCATCGATGGCCGATGCGATCCGCGGATCCGGGCGGCGGCGGGACGCGTACCCGCGGCCGATGGTGTCGTACAGAGCCATGTGCGTCGCACCTCACGCTGCAGGCGAGCGACCGCTCGCCCGGGCCATGGTAGTTGAGTGATGCCCGCGGCATTCCCGGTGAGGGGGCCCGGTGCGCCCCGTGTGATCATCGCGCGAGCAGGAGCAGCCAGGGCGTTCCGATCACCAGGTACACCGCCATGAAGGCCAGCGTGACCAGGAGCCCGAGCTTGTAGAGCTCGCGCTGCCTGAGATACCCGCTGGCGACGAAGATGACGTTCTGGCTCCCTCCCTGCGGCGTGATCACAGAGAAATAGCTGGAGGCGAAGAGAAGGCCGGGAACGATGAGCGACGCCGGCACGCCGCCGCGGACGCCGACATCCATAAACACCGCCAGGAGCGCCAGCACCTGCGAGGTCTGGCTCACGAAGAAGTAATGCAGTCCGACGTAGAGCGCAACCAGCGTGATGTAGAGCACGGGCCACGGCAGGGCGCCCAGGCGCGAGGCCAGGCGCTCACCCAGGTAATCCATGAAGCCCAGCGCGTTCAGCTGGGCGCTGAGCGCGAACAGGACCGCGAGCCACAGGAAGGTCACCAGCGTGTCGCCCTGCTTGCCGATGTCCTCGATCGTCAGCACACCCGTCACCAGGAGTGCGCCCAATCCCATGAACGCCACGGCCGTGCCGTTGAGGTGCAGCGCGCCGCCGAGGACCCATCCGGCGACCATGGCGATGAAGATCACCGCGGTGATCCGCTCGTCCCGCGACATCGGCCCCATGCCCGCCAGATCCTTGCGCGCGGCCATAGGGGCCTCGGGCGTGGCCCCGACACCGGGCGGAAAGAACCTGCGCACAAGCAGGGGCAGCAACGCGATAGCGCAAAGCGACGGCGCCGATGACGCCAGGAACCACCCGCCGAAGGTGAGCTTCACTCCCGCGTTGCTGGCGATCTGCACGCCGATGGGGTTCGCCGATGTGGCTGTGAGCCAGAGCGCGGAAGAGACCGCCAGGCTCGCCATGGCGCAGAACATCAGATACCCCCCGAGGCGACGGCCCTCGGGGCTGTCGGGCTCGGAGCCCGCGCCCTTGGCGATCGACAGCACGATGGGGTAGAGCACGCCGCCGCGAGCCGTGTTGCTGGGAAACGCTGGCGCGATGGCCGCATCGGTGAGCACAAGGCTGTACGCAAGCCCGAGCGGTGACCCGCCGAAGCGGCTGACCATGAGCAGGCTGATCCTGCGACCAAGCCCCGACTTCACCACCGCCTGCGCGACGATGAACGCGATGACCACGAGGAGCACGCTCGAGTTCGCGAAGCCGGAAAACGCCTGCTCCGGCGTGATGGTCCCGGTGAGAACGACCGTCGCGACGGCGAGCATCGACGCTGTCAGGAGCGGGAATGAGCCCAGCAGCACGCATGCGATGGCTGCGACGAAGATCGCGAACAGATGCCACGCCTCGGCCGTAAGACCGGGGGGAACTGGTACGAACCATATGCCGATGGCCAGCGCGAACGGCGCCGCGCGCTTGGTGATCATTCCGGGGGAGATCATCGCGCCGCGCCCTCCGGTTGAGCGTCACCCAACCGGAAGCGCCCCTTCAGGTCGGTGGCCCGGCCCTGGATCGAGCCGTCATCCAGCTCGATCATGAACTGCCAGGAAAACTCGAACGTGCCCGTCGCGCCCGCGTACCGTCCCGTGCCGCCAAGGAATGTTCCCGCGATGTGGTTGCTTCCCTGCACGCTCTCTCCCTTGAGGTCGGTGAACACCCGATCGCCATGCTCATCGGTCCACACGCCGCGGCCCACCAGGCCGGTCTCGGTGTCGACCAGCGCGATGAACTCCGCGCGGAAGCCCACGCCCGGCCGCCCGCTCCCGGTGAGCGCCATCGTTCCGCTCAGGTCGATGATCGAGCCCCGACGTTCAGCGCCGAGCGGGATGGTGTGACGCGTGCCCGACGCGTTCCAGGAACCCTCGAACTCCTGCCACTCCGATGAGGCAGCACTCGAGGGCGCCGCCTCCCGTTCGCAGGTGATCATCGCCACCGACGCAGCGCCCAGGAGCAACGCTCCCGCGCGAAGACCGGCACGGCATGGGTCGATCATGGACGCATCGCTCCTCTGCGTGTCGCGAGAACGTTGCCAAGAGCGTACATCCGGGCTCAGCGAGTTCATGCCCGATCTCTGCACAAGGGCACTTGACAAAATTATTTGTCAATGTACCTTGAAGGTCATGGTCGACCTGCGAGTCATCGATGATCCCGCATCGGCTGTCGTGGCGCTCGACCCCGTTCGCAGCCGCCTGCTGTCGGAGCTCCGCGCGCCCGAGGGCGAATCGGCAGCGACGCTGGCGGGGCGCATGGGGCTCGCCCGGCAGAAGGTGAACTACCACCTGCGCACGCTGGAGGCGCACGGGCTTGTCCGCGTGGCCAGCAGGAAGCGCTGGGGCGGCCTGACCGAGCGCCGACTTGTGGCGACCGCATCCTCCTATGTGGTCTCGCCCGGCGCGCTGGGCCCGATCGGCGCGGATCCCGCGGGCGTGGATGGGCGCGGCATGGATCGATTGTCCGCGAGCTATCTCGTGGCCCTGGCAGCCCGCGCGGTACGCGAGGTCGGTCAGCTGCTGCGCAAGTCCGAGGAGCTCAACAAGCGCCTCGCGACACTCTCCATCGACACCGAGGTGACGTTCAGGTCGGCGGAGGACCGGGCCGCGTTCACCTCTGAGCTGACCAGTGCGGTCGCGTCGCTGGTCTCTCGGTATCACGATGAGGCTGCGCACGGCGGGCGGCGGCATCGATTGATGATCGGCGCGTACCCGACACCGCACACTCCCTCCAAACCCGAAGAGTCCAGAGCAAGGGGCACCACATGAGCGTGAAGAAGGATCCATCCGGGCACCGGTCGGTGCAGGTCGAGGTCGAAGTCCCCGGAACACCGGAGGAAGTCTGGCGCGCCATCGCCACGGGTCCGGGCATCTCATCGTGGTTCGTGCCCACGCAGAGCGAGGAGCGCGAGGGCGGCCAGATGGTGTGTACCTTTGGGCCCGGCATGGATTCCGCAGCCACGATCACCGCATGGAAGCCGCTCGAGCGCTTCGTCGCTGAGAGCGAGATGGGACCGCCCGGGTCACCCAAGGTGGCGACGGAGTGGACCGTGGAGGCGCGCGGGGGCGGGAAGTGCCTCGTTCGCGTGGTGCACAGCCTCTTCACGACAACCGAGGAGTGGGACAATCAGCTCGACGGCCTCGAGCAGGGATGGCCGACGTACTTCCGCATCCTGCGGATGTACCTCGAGCGCTTCAAGGGCATGCCGTGCTCCTCGATGCAGCTGGTGGGCTTCTCCACCGATTCGGAGGCCAGCGCGTGGGAGAAGGGTGGCGGAGAGCTCGGGCTTCTGGGGATTTCCAAGGGACAGAAGTGGACCGCTCCCGATGGCTTCCCGCGCACGGCCGGCGTGGTGGACTCGGTGGGGCAGGGCATGCACTCCAACACCGTGCTGGTGCGCCTCGAATCCCCCACTCCCGGCTCGGCGTACATGGGCGCCTTCTCGTGCGGCGGGATGGTGATGGTGTGCGTGAGTATCTACCTGTACGGCGACACCGCGCGCGCCACGGTCGAGCGCGATGAGCCAGCGTGGCAGACATGGATGAACGAGCGCTTCCCGATGCCGCAGATGGGGTGAGCGACCGCGCCGCAGCGCCCCTTCGCCCCACCGGCGAGCGGGCCAGGCCTCCGGCGTGGAAGCGATGATCAAGGACCTGAGGGGATAGGCCGGGGTCGAACAGAACCATCTGGGCGGTGCCTCGCGCTGCGCGGGAAGCGGGATCCGTCCCCGCCGCGATGCCGCGACGGGCATCCTCGGTCCAGCCGTGCTGGATCTGGTCGGATGCGCCGGCAACCCGTTCGCCAGCGCGTGGTACATGGATCGGAACTCGGTCGCCAGGAGCGCGCACAATGAAACCGAAACGGAGCGGAAGCCATCTCTTGATCGCGGCGGCTATCCACGTGGCGATGTGGGTTCCCATCGCATCCGCGCAGCGCCCTCCGGACATCCAGCTCAACGCTGCGATGAATCGCGAAGTCGTCGCCGGAATCATCCGGGCGGTGGAGCGGTTTTACGTGTCCGCGGATGGTGCCGCTCGCGTGAAAGCAGACTTGGAGCGGCGCGCGGCCAATGGCGAATACGATGCGATCACCAGCGCCTTTGATCTGATGGATGCGCTCGATGCGCACTTGCTCGCGGCAACCGGCGATCCCCATCTGATGGTGGCGTACAGCCACAGGCCCGGTGAGCCTCGTCCGATCGACGCCGATATTCCGCCGGACTCGCCCGAGCACCTCGAGCAGGACCGAATGGCGGCCGAGGCGAACAATTACGGATTCACCAGGGTTGAGCGGCTGCCGGGCAACATCGGGCTCCTGGAGATCTCCAGCTTTGAACGGCCAGCATTTGCTGGGGAAACCGCCCAGGCGGTCATGACGTTTCTGGCGCACACCGATGCGCTCATCATCGACCTGCGTTCGGCGCGAGGCGGCTCGCCCGACATGGTCCACTACCTCGCGAGTTACTTCTTTCCCGGCGAGGAGCCGCAGCGGCTCGCCGATTGGCGCACGCGCGTCGAGGGCGCGGACCAGCAATTGTGGGTGCTCCCCTATCTGCCGGGCCATCGCTACCTCAACAAGGACGTCTTTGTGCTGGTGAGCCGCTCAACATTCTCGGCACCAGAGGGCCTGGCATCCCTGCTCCAGCATCACGGGCGTGCGACCATCGTTGGTGAGGAAACCGTCGGCGGCACGCATCCGGGCGTGCGGGTTCCTGTCCATCCGCACTTCGCCGTGTCGGTGCCGGTGTCGATCCCGGTCTATCCGGCCGGGCCCGTCATCCATCCGATCGGCCGTCCGGTCTACACATCGAGCGAGGCTGACGAAAAAGGAACGGGAGTGAAGCCCGATATCGCAGCGAAAGCCTCCGAAGCGCTCTTCGCTGCACACCAGGATGCGCTGAAGCGGCTGATCGATCGGAACCCCGCCTCCGCCGGGGATCTTGAGGGCGTTCTGCAGCAGATCATCGAGCAGCAGGCGAAGAAGTGAGCAGCAGAGCAAGCCGGGCCATACCGGGGCTTTTTCCCGGGCTTCTCGTCGCGATGATGGTGTGCGCGGTGTGCTCCCTGCGTGCGCCCGTGCGGGCCGATCCGCTCAACCCGCTGGAATTTCCATCGCTCGGAACCGTCACGCTCGCGAGCGGTGCGTACACCATCGACACCAGCGCCACGCCACCCATGCTCACCGGGCCGGGCACGAACCTGAGCGGCACGGTCAGCGCAGCCGGCATCGCCGTCTTCCGCTTCGATGATCTGCTCGTGAACGGTGGCGCGGTGCTCACCGCACCTGCGGATGCCGAGGGGAAGCTCATGCGCCCGGTCGCGCTGGTGGCCGGTGGCGATCTGACGTTTGCGGGCACGCTCGACGCGAGCGGCGCGCGCGGGGGCGACGGCACTCGCACCGATCCGGGAATCGGCGGCGCCGGTCGCTTCGGGGGCGCCGATGGCACGGGCGGTGTGGCCACGAAGCCGGGCGGCGTGGCCGGATCAATCAACAGCGTGGATCCCGCCATGCGACTCTCCGGCGGCTCCGGAGGAGAAGGAGGCCTCAGCGCAGGAACCGGTGGGGGCCACGGCGGTGGTGGTGGCGGTGGTGGTGGCGCAATCGAATTGGGCGCGCTGGGAACACTCACGCTCACCGGCTCCACCATCACCGTCCATGGCGGCGATGGCGGCACCGGCGGGTATCACGGAACACAGGAGGGTGGCTCGGGCCTCGGTGCTGGCGGCGGCGGAGGGAGCGGCGGCGCGGTGCTGCTCCACGGCTCCACGATGACGCTCGGCGGAACCTTCGATGCGCGGGGTGGGAGCGGCGGCCAGGGCCGCGGCAACGGCGATAATGGCGGCGGTGGAAGCATCGCGATCCAGGCCACCGCCATGCCCGACTCCCATGGCACATCGATCACGGGCGGATTCACCGACCAGGATGGGCACCAGCGGCGCGGGATTCGGTTCGCGCGACCCGCGCTCACACCCGTGAACCTCGATCTCGGCAACGTTCCCATCGGTACCTCGATCACGGTTGCGATGACGATCCGGAATACCGGCGACGAGGGCTCGTTCCTCAACGGGCAGTTCCCCGTCGCCTCCGCGCCGTTCGCCCGTGTCGGCCCTGGAATATTCACGGGTATCGAAGGTGGCGAGTCCATCGCGTGCGAGTACACCTTTGCGCCCTCAGCGATCGGTTCCTTCGACCAGGAGATCGTGTTCCTTTGCAACGCCGGCCCGGCGCGCGTGAAGATCTCAGGCACAGGCGTCGGAGTGCCCCCCACGCGATTGCCATCCCAGAGGAACACACCATGAATCCAACGCCGCCCAGTGGCCTGCACGTCTCTACTCCTACGGACACCTCCATCGTCCTGACCCGCACGTTCAACGCCCCGCGCCAGCACGTGTGGGAGGCCATGCTCACCCCTGACAAGATGCGCCGGTGGATGGTGCCTCCCCCGGGTTGGACCATGACCGCGTGCGAGTGCGAGCCCCGCGTGGCGGGCCCGCTGAGATTGGCGTGGAAGAACCAGGACGGTGGTCCCGGTATGACGCTCTACGGCGTATTCACCGAGGTGGTCTCGCTCGAGCGCATCGTGCATACCGAGGCGATGGTGCTGGAATCGGGCGAGATGGTCGGCACGCAGGTGGAGACCCACGAGTTCGCGGAGCGCAGCGGGATCACGACGATGCGCATCACGCAGGTGTACGTCTCTAAGGATGCCCGAGACGAAGCGCTCGCTTCCGGCATGGACCGGGGCATGGAAGCCGGGTACGTGCAGCTTGACGCGGTGCTGGCGCATCCGGCTTAGGGCACGGTGCGCACCAGGCAACCGCACCCATGTACCGGCATCTCCTACCCTTCGCATCACCATGAAATCCTCCGCCACCACACCCGCGGCATACCTCGCCTCCCTCCCGCCCGAGCGGCGCGAAGCCATCGAAACCGTGCGCGCCGTCATCCTCGACAACCTGAGCAAGGACCTCATCGAGTGCATGCAGTACGGCGTGATCGCCTATTGCGTGCCGCACTCCGTCTGGCCGCACGGCCACCACACGCACCCGGAGCTGCCGCTCATGTACATGGGCCTGTCGTCGCAGAAGAACGACATGGTCGTCTACATGCTGTGCTTGTTTCGAAACCAGCGCATGCGGGAATGGTTCGAGAAGACATGGAAGGCCACCGGAAAGAAACTGCACATGGATGTCGCGGGAATGGCGTGCTGCCTGCGGTTCAGGAAGGTCGAGGACCTCTCGCTCGACGTGATCGCCGAAACGATGCGCCGCATGCCCGTGCCGACGTACCTCGAGGACCACACCGCGATGCTGGCCGGGATGGGCAAGGGCCCAAATGGCAAGCCGATCAAAGGGGCGGCGAAGAAGAGCACGGCGAAAAAGCCAGCCGGAGCGTCTGGTGCACGCGCGAAGCCGAGGACCCCGCGGACCACGAAGAAAAAGCAGTCGTCTCGACGCACCAAATGATGCGAGAGGACGCCTCACACTTCTTCTGCTTCGATGACTGATGTGCCGAGCGGGCCGACCGAAGGACACGCCTCCGAAGGCGCTGAACCGAGCACAGCCGTACTACCGGCACGCGCGAGCACCCCGGGAAGCGCATCGATCGTCAGCCTTCACGGGCGTGCGGGTGTGCATCGTGCGAAACGGCACACGGGCGTGGACTTTTTCGCGATTGCACACCTGCGGGCGCAAATCCTGTTCAAGCCGCACCGGACGCTTCGTGCGAAACTCGATCGCCCCGACATCGGTAGCAATGCTGTTGATCGCGAAACCCCAGGAAGGACCCGGTCATGGAAGCGCTCAGAGACCGCATGATCTCGCGTCGTGAATGGCTCGGCCTGACCCTCGCTGCGGGCGCGACGCTGGCGCTCTCACCGCGGCTGCTCCGCGCAGCCCAGCAGCAGGGTGGAACGCTCATGCAGCGAGCCATTCCGTCGTCCGGCGAGATGCTCCCGGTCATCAGCTTCGGGGCGCGAGCCGCGGACCCCGCGGTGCTCAAGGAGATTCTCAAGACGCTGGTCGATAACGGCGGCAAGGTCGTTGATGTGCTCCATGGTGGGCCGGTGGGAGAGCAGGGCGCTCGCGCTGCCGCTGCCGAGCTGGGGATCCAGAACCAGCTCTTCTGGACGACGCCGCTGTCCGTCACCGTCCCTCTTCTGCCCGGATACACCGGCCCCCCGCTGAAGGCCGATGCCGCCGCCGTGAGGGGTGCGCTGGAGGAAAAGCTCACGAAATTCGCGGCGCCCAGGATTGACCTGGTCATGGTCGGCACGGGCGTCGACATCCCGACGCACCTGGGCGTTCTGCGGGAGATGAAGAAGGAAGGGCGCGTCCGGTACATCGGCATCCATCACCTCGCCTTCCCCCCGAAGGCGCCCATGCCCCCGTTCGGCGAGCTCGAGTCGATCATGCGCACCGAGCAGATCGACTTCATCGGCACCGACTATTCCGTGGGCGATCGCCGTCTCGAGGAGACGATCCTGCCGCTCGCGCAGGAGCGAAAGATCGGCGTGATGGCGTATTTCCCCTTCGACCGCTCCCGCATCTTCAAGCGCGCCACCGACACACCCCTTCCCGAATGGGCTGGCGAGTTCGACGCCAGGACCTGGGCGCAGTTCTTCCTCAAGTACGTTCTCAGCCACCCGGCCGTCACGGTGGCCCGCGCGGGAACAACCAACCCGGCGCACATGCTCGACAACATCGGCGGGGGCATCGGCCGGCTGCCGGATGAGGCCATGCGCAAGCGCATGGCGCAGCTCGTGGATGCGCTGCCACCCACTCCGCCCCCCGGACCACCCAAGCAGCCCCAGCAACCGCAGGCGCCTCCGGTCGCGGTCGCCGCCGACATCCTCGACCGTTACGTGGGCGAGTACACCTACGCGGCAGCCGGGCAAACCGTCACCGTCCGGCGCAATGGGGAGAAGCTGCTGATGAAATCGGGCTCCGCGCCGGAGGTTCCCCTCATCGCGCGATCAGAGTCGCGCTTCGAGGGCCCCTGGGAAATCATCTTTGAATTCCAACGCGACGCCGAGGGCAAGGTGACCGGCGCCATCGTGGAGCAGGGCCCGTACCGCATCCCGCTCGAGCGCAAGTGAATGACCGGAACCACGCAACGCCACGAGGACCATCGATGATCAACCGTCGCGAGTTTTTGGGAATCACGCTCGGCGCAGCCGCGACGCTGGCGCTCACACCTCGTCTGCTGCGCGCAGCCCAGCAGTCGGGCGGCACGCTCATGCAGCGCGCGATCCTGTCTTCGGGCGAATTGCTTCCGGTCATCGGCCTTGGGAGAGGCAACGACTCCGTGGATCCCGCCGCGTTCAAGGAGGTGCTCAGGACGTTCATCGACAACGGCGGCAGAGTCCTCGACACGGTGCACGACACCATCGGCGTGGGGGAACAGGTTGCTGCCACAATCGCCAACGAGCTCGGGGTTCAGAACAAAGTCTTCTGGTCGCTGCGGGGAACTGTTCCTGGCCCGCCGAAGCCCGGCTCCGCCGGGTTGAAAGCTCGAATCGAGGCGTCGTTCGCGAGATTGAACGTGCCCAAGATCGACCTGATCCAGGTGCACATCAGCGCCGACCCGACGCACCTCGCCCTGCTGAGGGAATTGAAGCAGGAGGGGCGACTGCGATACATCGGCGTGCAGGCGGGGTTTGACCAGCAGCTCCCCCAGCTCGAGACGATGATGCGCAACGAGCAGATCGACTTCATCGGCATCCGCTACGCGATCGACAATCGTAAGGTCGAGGAAACGATCCTGCCGCTCGCGCAGGAGCGAAAGATCGGCGTGCTGGCGTACTTCCCCTTCGGCGGCAACATTGGGCCAGGGGACGTTGTTTCGAGCAGCCTCTTCCGGCGCGTGGGCGACACGCCCCTTCCCGAGTGGGCTGCCGAATTCGACGCCAAGACCTGGGCGCAGTTCTTCCTCAAGTACATCGTCGCTCATCCTGCGGTCACCGCGGTTCGTGCGGGGACGACCAAACCGGCGCACATGCTCGACAACTTGGGCGGGGGCATCGGCCGCCTGCCAGATGAGGCGACGCGCAAGCGCATGGTGGAATTGGTCGACTCGTGGCCGAAGGATGGGCCCGCGCCAGGGTAATTGCTCGTTCCGAGAGAAGCCGTGTGTATTCCGCTCGACGCGCCGCTCACCGCGCGCACACGCAAGAGCTGACGCGTCTTGGGAGGTCCGGTGGACGCCCACTCATGGATTGGGGTCCCCATAGACGCCACCTGAAGCGACCGAGGTAGCATGGTTCCACTCTGAGGGAACCGCTCGTCCGCGGCTTCCCGGGACCGAACTCTCCCGAGCCAAGGAGATCGCATGAGCAGGTGGAAGGTCGCATTGGCATTGCTCGTTGGTGGCGCCACACTCGGCTGCGCCTCCAAACCCCTGACGTACGAGAACTCCGCGTCGGTGACCTCAACCGGACGCGTGGAGTCGCTCGACCAGGGGTCACGCCTGATCACGCTCCGCGACACTGCGGGGGAGTCCAGGACCTACTACGTGAGCCGGAGCGTCAAGCGCCTCGACGAGGTGAAGGTCGGTGACAGCGTGAACACCGAATACACCGTTTCGCTGGTCGGCGAGCTGCGCCCGGCCACGGAAGCCGAGAAAGCCGACCCTATCCAGATCGAGCGCACGGCAAGCCGCGCTTCCGACGGCAGAGCGCCCAGCGGGGACGTGAGCCGCAAGGTGACGATCGTCACCACGGTGGAGAGAGTCGACCTGCCGAACATGATGGTGACGCTCAGGGGGCCGATGGGCGATATCACGATGGTCCGAGCCCGCAGCGAGGACAACATCAGGAAGCTGCGTGTTGGCGACACGATCGTGCTCACCTACGTCGAGTCCGCGGAGATCTCGCTGGTCAAAGGCTCGCGGTAGAGCGCGGTGAGTGGGCGTTGGGCCTCGCGTCCAAAGACCCCTTCCGAGGAGTTCATCGGGGGCTTTTTTCCATATCATCCCCGCGCGGCGATTCTGCGCCCGGGATTGTCTGGAAGTCCGGGTCTAGGAGGTGGTGTGATGGCCTCCATTTCCAACTTTGATTCTGCCGACCGGCGATGCGTCTATAGACCGAGCGGTTCCGTCTCCGCGTCCGAGCTGGCGTACATGATCGCCGAGGCGCTGTCGCTCGCCCGTGAACGCTCGATGGAAGAAGCGCTCATCGACATCAGCGCCATGAGCGGGTTCGAATCTCCCGGCCCGGCCTTCCGTCGGTGGGCGGTCCGTTTCTGGTCGGAGGAGATCGGGAACCGGATGCGCATCGCCGTGGTGGCCCGCGAGGAGCACATCTGCCCGGACAAGACGGGCTTGCTCGTCGCAGCGGAGGAGGGACTGCGCGCGAACATCTTTCGGACGGAGCACGAGGCCCTCGCCTGGCTCGAGGCGGAGGCCAAAGCCGCGCGACCCGACGCCTGAGCCCACTCCATCATCGGCGTCATCCAGTTCAGGGAACGTCACCGCGCCCGTCGTCCCGCGATTCCGCAAAAAACCCTTCGATGTGCTCATCGAAGGGCTTCACTCTGAATCAAGTCGGGGTGACAGGATTTGAACCTGCGACCTTTTGACCCCCAGTCAAACGCGCTACCAAGCTGCGCTACACCCCGAGGGATCGGCGTCCCCATGGGAAGCCGGTCGAGCCGACAAGCCTACCCCAATGAAGGCAGACCGGCAACGGGGAAGCCCGTGCCGAAAACCCGCGACGGAAACCACGATTCACGCTGGCCTTCGCGGATACATCATCGCGTTGAAGTCGATGTCCCTGTCGATGGTCACCCCCAACTGCCGCAGCATATTGATCACCTGGGCCCGGTGATGCACCTCGTGGAACGCCAGCTGCGTGAAGAGGTCCGCTGCGGAGCACGTGACGATCTGGTTCACGCCCGCATCGGTGGCGACGCGGTATTCGAAGGGCGCATCCCAATCGCGGATCGAGGCAATGGCTGCCCGCGTCTCGTCACCCTGCTTCTTCCACGCGGCCTCCACCACACCGAACGGCGGCGGGTTGCTTTCCTGGATGGGCCACGTGTCATCCGGCGGCACCTCCCGGTGGAGCATCCGCTGGATGTAGTACCACTCCCCGGTCATCGTGTGCGTGAGGATCTTCGCGAGAGACCCAAGCCCGATCGGGAACACCCGCCGATACTGCTCGTCGCTCAGCGGACGGACGCGGTCGAGCACGATGGCCCGGGATTGGCAGAGGTAAGAGTAGGTGCGGAGGGAGAGCATCTTGGATGCCAGATTACTCTCGGCCGCGAACGACCCGTCTCGCGGCCCATCGCTCCACAATGAACCCCGCTTCACCGGCCGTCCACGCTCACCTTGCCCACCGATGCCATAGTTGCAAGATGAGCACCACAAAGCAGAATTTGAAGGGCAAGAAGATCGCCGTCCTCGCCACGAACGGATTTGAGCAGAGCGAGCTGCTCGATCCGCTCAATGGGCTGCGGGAGGCTGGCGCTGACGTCGATGTCGTCTCCCCGGAATCGGGCTCGATCAAGGGATGGAGCGAGGGAAACTGGGGCAAGTCAGTCGAGGTCGATCGCGAGCTCGCCGATGCCGATCCCGGTGACTACGACGCGCTCGTGCTGCCCGGCGGTGTGATGAACCCAGACAAGCTGCGCACCGATGAGAGCGCCAAGGCCTTCGTGCTCGCGTTCTTCGAGGCTGGCAAGCCCGTCTCCGCGATCTGCCATGGCCCGCAGATCCTCATCGACTGCGATGTGGTCGACGGACGCGAGATGACCAGCTACAAGTCGATCCGCGCTGACCTCGAGAACGCTGGTGCGCGCTGGGTGGACAGAGAGGTCGTCACCGACAACGGCCTCACGACCAGCCGCTCACCCAAGGATCTGCCAGCGTTCATCCGCAAGACCATCGAGGAAATCACCGAGGGCCGTCACGCGCCGACCTCGCCGCGCTAGCCGCGCCGCTCGGAGCCGATGAGCTGCATCACCTGCGCGGGCGTCTGCGTCGGCCCCACCCCCAGCTCCTTTGCCATGCTCCGCGCATCGACCGGCGCGCGCAGCTTGACATCCGTGTTGTCGAAGAACACGTAGACGTCCCTTCCCTGCTTCCGCGGCTTCGCCTCCGTGCCGATGCGCCGGGCATCGTCCGGCTCGCCCCCCTCATGCCACGCGCGGATCTTCGCTGCCCACGCCTTGATCTCCCGCGGCGTGTACCCGCTCCCGTACAGCTGGCGCGACCCGTGCAGCCGGACGTACACGAAGTTCGCGGTCACATCCTCCGCGGTCGGAAACTTCCCGGCGACATCCGCGGCCACGAGCGCGATGTCGTGCTCCCGCAGCAGATCCGTGAACCGGTCGGTCAGGAAGCTCGCGTGGCGGAACTCCACGGCGTGCCGCACGGGTCGCTTTGCATCCGGCTCCAGCGCGACCTTGCCCTTGAGAAACGGCGCGTGCTTCTTCGCGAGTCTCGCCAGCTCCATCGTGTCGCGCGGCAACAGATCGAAGAACTCCCGGAACCGGTCCTCCTTGAACGCCATGAACGGCGGAAACTGCCACAGGATCGGCCCGAGCTTCTCGCGCAGGTTCAGAAGCCCCGACGCCAGGAAGTTCGCCAGGGGCGTGCGCGGATCGCTCAGCCTGCGCATGTGCGTCAGGTATCTGCCACCCTTGAGGGCGAACACGAAACCGGTTGGCGTCGCGTCGTACCACGACTGGAAGCTCGACGGCCGCTGGAGCGAATAGAACGTGCCGTTGATCTCCAGCGCGTCGAAGCGCCGGCTCGCGAAGGCCAGCTCGCTCGTCTGCTTCAAGCCCTTCGGATAGAAGTTGCCGCGCCACGGCGGATAGGTCCATCCGGATATGCCCACACGGATCATCCCCGCAGTGTGGAGAGCGATGCGGGCGTGCGGATGGATCGAGGATCAGAAATCGTTCATCCGACTCATTTCCCCCGCACCACGCACTGGAACACCTCTTCGATCGGCGTCCCGAACACCCGCGCGATCTGGAACGCCACCTCGAGAGACGGAAAGTATTTCCCCCCCTCGATCGCGTTCACCGTCTGACGCGACACCCCGATCTTCTCCGCCAGCTCCTGCTGGGTCATCTCCGCGTGCGCGAACCGCATCGCGCGGATCCGGTTCTCGATCACGATCTTCGGCGCGCGCGCCATGGTCACACCCCTCCCGTGCCCCGGCGGTAGTACGCGAGCCGCAGCCCATATCCCAGGATCGTGGACCCAAAGAGCGACAACAGGAGCGTGTGCGCGATCCAGACGGGCGGCACCTCGAGCACGAGGAACGTCACCGCTGCCAGCACGCCCATCGCGAGCAGCCACTCGGAGTTGCTCTCGGCACGCCACCTGATGAGCCGGTCGCGTTCGTCGTCCTCCATCCCGGCTTCCAGCTCGCGCCGGCTCCCGATGGCAGCGAGGATGTGCCCTACGATCAGGATCACCACCATCAGGACCACCGCGGTCGTGAACAGCGCCACGTAGGCCGGCAGCGCAGTGACGCCCTCGCGGAGCATGCGCCCGGCGATGACGAAGTACGCGCCCAGGCACACCACAGTGCCGAGCAACTGGATCCAGACACTCTTTTCCTGGAACGATGGGCCCATCGATAACTCCTTGGTGCGACCGCACACTGGAATGGCGGCTATATTTGACACGATGTCCAGTATACTTGACATCGTGACCATGTCAAGAGTTCTTGACACATCTTCGCCGCGCCCCCCGAAGTATCCAGAAATAGGGCTCGTTGCCTCGTAGCAGGGGCGGCAGACACCATCCCCGGCCGTGCCCGACGCCCACCCCCATCGGGGGAGGTCCACGGCGCGCCCCACCGGGCCGAACGCGTTCGACGCCGAGTGCGCTCACGGCGTCGGGTGCGTGTCTCACCGCGCAAATACGGTGATGTGAAACGTTTCATATCGACGCGCGCCTTCTGTTCATGCCCATCGGGCATCATCCTGCGACATCCCTCGGACACGCAAACCAATTCAGGAGCACGTACCAATGGATTCCCTCAAATCCCTGCTTGAAGATCAGATCAAGGATCTGTTCAACGCTGAGAATCAGCTCGTCAAAGCCCTGCCCAAGATGGCCAAGAAGGCCAGCACAGAGAGCCTTCGGACCGCCATCGAGGAGCATCTGGAAGAAACGCGCGGGCATGTGGAGCGGCTGACCGCTGTCGCGCAGCTCCTGGAGATCAAGCCCGGCGGCAAGACCTGCAAGGCCATGCAGGGCCTCATCGAAGAGGGCAAGGAAGTTCTCGAGGAAGAGGACAAGAGCCCCGTCATCGACGCCGCGCTCATCGCCGCTGCCCAGCGCGTCGAGCACTACGAGATTGCCGCATACGGCACCGCTCGGGCGATCGCGGAGCAGCTCGGCGAGAGCAAGATCATCAAGCTCCTCCAGGCCACGCTCGACGAGGAGAAGGCCGCCGATGAGAAGCTCACCGAGATCTGCACCGGTGACGTCTTCCCCGCTGCCGAATCGATGGAATCAGAAGAGGAAGACGAAGAGGAAGACACCCCCGCGCCCCGGTCACGTACCGCTCGGCGCTAGCCGACAATCGGCCATATCCAGCACGCCAACCGATCCCCGGCCTCAGGGATCGGTTTGGCGCGCGCGCACCTCACTCAAGCACGATGATCGTGCGACCCGTGCGGCGCGACTTCGGCAAGGGGAGGATTCGCCCGATCGAGTATCGCCCTGGGCCAGCGACCAACACCGCTGCGAGCAGACCGATCAGCGCGAGGTTGTACTCATACCCGCCGTCGCTGCTGAAGAACCCGTTCTTGGCGTGCACCTTCGCGATCGCGCCGATCATCACGACAATCAGCGACGCCGCGGAGAAGCGGCACAGGAATCCGAACACGAGCCCGAGCCCACCGAAGCACTCGCCGATGGCGACCGGATATCCGATCGGCCCCATCGACTTGACGGTCTCAGCCAGTCCCGGCCCGTCGAACGCGCCGAACAGTTTCTGCGATCCGTGGACCGCGAAGATCGTGCCGACGACGATGCGCACGATCAGCAGCGCCAGATCAACCGAGGCTCGGTCCCGCGTACCGCCAGCTCCCGTGTCCATAGCAGGCTCCTTGGGTGCTCAACAATACCCCATGGGCCGGCCGCTGCGCCCGAGCCGATCGTACACTCTGGCCCGTGCACCACGCCCGCGCGCTCCATCCCGATGAAGCCGAGCTGTACGCCGTGCTGCGGCGCGAGATGCTCGAGGATTCGCCGTGGGCGTTCTGCTCCTCTCCCGGTTTCGATCGCGGGAGCGATCCCGCGCAGCTGCGCGAGCAGCTGGTGAAGCCGGACAACGCGATCATCGCGGTGGGCACAGATGACGGCCTGCTCGCCGCTGCGGGCGTGCACCGCGAGGCCCCGCCCAAGCGGCACCACATCGCTGCGATCTGGGGCGTGTACGTCACACCGTCGTCGCGCGGCCAGGGACTCGGCCGCATGGTCGTTTCGGGCGCTGTCGAGATCGCCCGCTCGTGGCCCGGCATCGAGGCCGTGATCCTCACCGTGTCCGAGAACGCGCCCGAAGCGCGCCAGCTCTACGAGTCGCTCGGCTTCATCCCCTGGGGCTTCGAGCCCGACGCCCTGCGCGTCGACGGTCGATCCTACGCCGAGACGCACATGCGCCTGCCCGTGTGATCATTCCGAGCGTTCGGCCGACAACTCGCGCGACGCCAGCGTGCGCCGCACAGCATCGATCCACCGCGGCAGGAGCGGCGAACGCGGCAGCACGATCCTCGTGATCACCCGCTCACCGACGCACACGTCGGAGCCGCCGATACCCGCGATGGCCTCGAAGTCGCGTGATCGGGGCGCATGAGGATCACGTGCGACCTGCACCACACGATCGAGCGTTCCCTCGCTCACGCCGCCGCGCCCCGTCGCCGACCGCACGCGCACGCGGATGGAACGATTCTCTCCCGCTCCCACGATCGCCGCAGCCACGGGCTCACGCACCGGCACTCGCACGCGGGCGGGCGTCGCGGATTCCACGCGGCCCAGCAGCTCGCCCTCGGTCACGTACGAGCCGATGGCGCCCGAGCGCTTCTCACTGAGCCACACGCCGTCGATGGGTGGGCGCACGAGCAGGCCCGCTTCCTTTCTGGCTGCTTCCTGCACCCGCGATCGCGACGCCTCGGCCCGCGCCTCCCAGGCCCTCGCAAGATTGATATCCGTGGTCAGCGCGCGCGTCCGCTCGAGCTCGGCCCGGTGGGCCTCCGTCTCGGCGCCAACCCTGCCCGCGCTCTGCTCCGGATTCGATGTGCGCACCAGGATCGAATCGCCCGCACGCACCACTCCCCCGCTGTCCCGGACCGTCTCGATGAAACCCGGCGCGATGGCGTGCACCTCCTGGCGCTCGGTCGGCTCGACCACTCCCACCAACGTCACGACGTGCGGGACCGGCACGAATCCCGCGAACGCTGCGAGGGCAAGGGTCGCGGCCATGGTCGTGGCCACCGCGCGGGTGCGCACGGCCGCCAGCTCATCGCTCACCGCGATCCGGCCCATCAGAGCGCCCAGGGGAACCACGATCAGCGTGACAAACGCGATGATCCCGATGAGCGTCCCCACCACCGGCACGCGCGTCCACACGAACGAGGTGATCGCCCACCCCAGCACCACGCGGTACACGCCCGATGCCACCGCGTACACCGTGAGCATCGCGGCCTCTGTGCCATCGCGAGCCGGACTTGCCGACCGGCGCACGCCCCACACCCATCTCGACACCAGGTGCCACAGCTGGTCCGTGGCGCGCTTGAAGAGATTCGGCGACTCCACCAGGTCCGCGAGGATGTAATACCCGTCATAGCGCAGCAACGGGTTGATATTGAAGAGGATCGTCGAGATGCCCGCGACCAGGATCGTCGCGAACGCCCACTCCGAGAGGGCGCCCGGGCCGACGCGCGACCACACGATGGCGGCGATCGAGGCCAGCGCGAGCTCGACGTACATGCCCGCTGCGCCGACCATGATGCGCCGCCACTTGCTCGAGAGCCCCCACGCTGCCGACGCGTCGATGTACGGCGAGGGCATCCCGAGCAGGATCATGACGCCGAGCGTGGGCACGCGCGCGGGCACACCCTCGCGCCGCGCCATCGCCTTCGCCGCCACGCCGTGACCCAGCTCGTGCACCAGTTTCGCAAGGATGTACGCCGCCATCGCCCAGACCGCACTCCTGGGGGCCACCACCCCGTCGAGCTGCGCGCCGAACCGGTCCCACTCCCCCACCACCGAGACCAGGCCGAGCCCGACAAGGATCGCCCACACGCACGCACCCCATGCCGAGAACACCCATCCGAATGCGCTCGTAAGGCGTTCGAGCAGGCGATCGGGGTCAAAGAGCGGCACGCGCGGGAAGAGGACAGACAGCACCCCCGCAGCGACCTCGCGGCGCCGGCCCTTCGACGCCCGCTCGAGCAGCCCGCGCACATCCGGCGTGGCCTCGATGAACAGAAGTCCGGCGCTCCACAACTGCCCGAGGATCGCGATCGCCTCGGCCTGCGTCGGCGCGCGATCGCCCGCCATCCCAGGACGATCCGATGCGGCCGCCCACGCGTCGTCCACCGTGCGCGCGCCATCGAGCAGTCCGACAAACGCGTAGGCGCCCTCGGACAACCGGTGAAACCTGCCGCTCACCGGATCGCCCAGCACGTGCCACCGCTCGCCGCGGAACCAGGTTCCGCGCGACACGATGCCCGTGCGCAGCCTCGGCCGAAGCCCACGGATCCGATGCCAGTGCTCGGAGAATGTTGCGCGGGCCACAGCGCTCACCACCATCCCCACGCGCGGATCGTGTCGGCGACGCGGCGCGTCCAGATCACCAGCACCGGCGCCGTGCCCACCTCAAAGCGCACCACGCCTTCCATTCCCGCGCGGGCCCACTCCGGCGGATGTTCGATCCGCCCCCACACCAGGAACGCGTCGCCCGGTTCGCCGTGCGCCCCCGTGCGCACAACCGGCTCCGCTGTCTCGATCACGCCGTCGACGTCCGGCCCCGGCCGCCCGGTGAGCGTGAGGCGCCCGCGCAGACCGGGCACGATCTCCTTGATCCAGCGCACGGGGGCCCGCGCCTCGAACCGAAGCCCATCCGTCGAGGCCACCTCGAAGAGCGGTTCCCCGGCGCCGACGACCGCCCCGATGCGCGACCGATCGGGCGCACGCACCACCACGCCATCGATCGGCGCAACAATGCGCATGCGCCCAAGCCGATCGGTGAGCAGCGCGATCCGAGCCGCAGCCTCATCCCGCTGGGCCCGCGCGATCTGCGCCTCGGCGGTGTCGCCCTTGCCGCGGGCTGCGGCCTCGGACTGCTCGAGTGCGCCGGCCCGAGCCCGCGACTCGGCCAGCTCGAGCCGCACGGCCGACTCATCGAGCTGTGCGAGAATCGTCTCACCGGCGCGGATGGCATCGCCGGGCTCGACGTCGATAGAAACGACGATCGATTCCGCGGGCGCACTGCATATACGGCTCTCCGCGGCCATCACCGTGGCGGGCGCTCCGATGCGCTCGGGTGCGCGGATCGCGAGCGACGCGATCAATCCCAGGGCCGCGATGATCGCTGCGAGCTTCGCTAGCGCGCGATCGGGCCCGATGAATCGCCCCGCGGCGCGCCGGGCCGAGCGGGCAGCGCGGGCTCCGATCCACCCGGATCTGATCCGACAGGCGGCCAGATGCGCCGTGACCAGCTCCAGCGTCAAGCGGACGAACTCCACCTCGCCGAGGCCCATGGGTCGATCCGCGGCGCCGATCACGGTCACCACGCCCGCGATCGGATCGTCGGTGTCCGCACTTCGAACCGGAAGGCTGGCGAGCGCTGCCGATCCGTTCCGCGCCGCGAATTCCCGGTGGGCCCGCGAGATCACGGTGGCATCGGAATCGGCGGGGAGGATGATCTCCTGATCCTGCTCGGCGCACTCCTCCATCGCGGCCTCGAGGCCGGGCACGATCGACATCGATCGGTGGACGCGCTCGACGCCCGAGATGGCCTCGACACGCATCCACCGCCGGGCCCCGCCCCGCGCGATCCCCAGCGCCACGCGATCGGCGCCCAGCGCCGAAGCCAGCTCATTGACCAGCGCCGTGCCGGCCCCCCGAAGATCGGGCTTCGACATCACGGCGGCCGCGATCTCCACGCCCTTGCGCACGAGGGCTGCGCCCGGTCCATCCGCGCGATGCTTCGACAGAACCCGGTGGGCCCACAGCGTGACCACTCCCAGCTCGAGCCGAGCGCGGCTCTTTTCCGCCTCATCCTCGGACACCGGGCCAAGGAAGAACGCGGCAGCGGCGCCGGGCTCCTCGAGGGCCGCGAGGGGCACCACCACCACCCATCCGTGTTCCACCTGGTGCGCGACCCCCGGGCGATCCGCGCCCGCGAGCTCTCCGACGATCTCCGCAGCGACGGCCATCCACGCGTGGTCCGTGGGCGGCGATGCGGGATCATTCCATTCGCACACGGCGTCGACGCGGCCGGGCTCGACCATGCGCAGGATCGCTGCGGAAGATGCGCCGCCCAGGCGCGCGTGCACACCGAGCATCTCGCGCAGGAACCCCTGCTCGGACCCATGGAATCGCACCACGCCGCGCACGATGTCGGCCGCGCTCGGCTTGCTCTTGTGCCCGGAATCGTGGAAGGGCCGCGTCATGGGTTCGAAGGTGCCCGGCGATGCGCTGTCGCGCCGCACCGGAAGCCTACCTTTCACGGCCGGATATGGCGTTTGACCGCGCGCCACCCCTCCCATTAGCGTCCGGGCCATGTCGACCGCTTCCTCCATCGCCGGGCCTGCGCTCCCGGAAGTCCGCCTGAATCTGTACAAGCCCACGGCCCCGTTCGCCGCGCGCGTCACGCGCAACGACACCTGCACCGCCGGGCGCAAGGCTGCCGGACTCATCCGGCATATCGAGTTCGATGTCACCGGCTCGGACCTCGCGGGGGTGTGCCTGCCGGGGCAGGCCGTCGGCGTGCTCCCCCCGGGCGTCGACGCAGCCGGGAAGCCCCACAAGCTCCGCCTCTACTCGCTGTGCTCACCGGCGGGCGGAGAGGATGGCGACCCCAATCGCATCGCGACGACGGTGAAGCGCACCATCGACGAGCACTGGGACACGCACAAGCTCTTCCTGGGCGTCGCCTCCAACTATCTGTGCGATCTGCAGGTCGGCGATTCCGTCAGGCTCTCGGGTCCCGCGGGCAAGAAGTTCCTGCTGCCGAACAATCTCGGCGGGCACGACTACATGTTCTTCGCCACGGGCACCGGGATCGCTCCGTTCCGGGGCATGCTGCTCAACCTGCTCAACGCCCGGATCCCCGGACGCATCACGCTCGTGATGGGCTCGCCGTATCGCACCGACCTGCTCTACGACGACCTGTTCTCCAACCTCGCGGCCAAGCACGCGAACTTCACGTACCTCACCGCGGTCTCCCGCGAGATCCAGGCCGATGGCGGCCCGCCCATGTACGTCCACGATCGCCTGACAACCCACCGCGATCAGCTCGTCCCGCAGCTGGAATCCGATCGGAACCTCATCTACATCTGCGGCGTCGCGGGCATGGAGCTCTCGATCCTCCAATCGCTCGCGAAGCTGGTCCCGGGACCGGCGCTCGAGGGGTATATCCAAGCCGACGCGGCCACGCGGGCCGATGTCGGTTCCTGGGACCGCAAGAAGCTGCACCACGACGTCCGCCCGACGGGCCGGGTCATGCTCGAGGTGTACGACTGAGCCCCATCCCGGCCTCAGAGGCCGGGCGGGATGCCCCTTGGGCCCGGCACACCCGTTTCCGCACGACGCAAATGCGGAAATGAGTCGGAACAAACCGCGCCGTCCGATGGTAGAAGTCTCCAGCGGAGTCGCTGGGCTGACGCCCCGTGGCGCACGCGCTTCGCCCTTTCTCCGACAAGGAACGCACCCATGGCCACCGAGTCCTTCCGGCGCTCCCGTTTCCTCCCCGGCTCCGTCCTGATCACCCTCGCGGGCCTCGCGTTCCCCATCGCGATGGCCGTCGCGGACGACCGAACCACCGAGCCGCCTCCCGCCGCAGAAGCGGAAGCGACCAAGGACCCCGCCTGCCCCGACACGCCCGCCTCCAAGGAGAAGGCCGAGACCGAGCGCCTCATGGAACAGACCGCGCTCATCAGCGCACGCATCGCCCTCCTCCAGGAGCAGCAGCGTGAGCAGCTCGCGCAGATGGAGCTCGAGAAGGAGCGCATCGCCGCCGAGGCTGCCCTCCGCGACGCCAGGAACCAGGATCAGCTCGCCATCGTCAAGGCCGAGCTCGATCGACTGACGACCGAGGCATCGCTCCGCGAGGCCAAGCTCGCCGACCAGCTCTCCCAGACCAACGAGCGCCTCCGCCAGCTCCAGCTGGCCCAGCAGGTCGCCGACGCCGAGCGCAACGCCAGCGCCATCTCCGTCGTCGCCGAGGCAGATCGTCTGCGCAACGAGAACTCGGTGCTGGAGGCCAAGGTGGCGGGGCTGACGCTCCAGACGCAGGAGGCCCAGGCGCTGGCGGCCACCAAGGCTGCGGCGCTCGCGGGCGATGTGGCCCTGCGCAAGACCAAGGATGAGGCTTCGGGCCTTGTGCTGGCCGATCTCTCGTACGCGGCCGATCCCTTCCACGACGGCGTGCTCGACGTTTCCGATCGGCGCATCGCGCTCAACGATGTCATCATGTCCGGCACCGCCGACTGGGTCGTGCGCCGCATCGATTACTTCAACAACCAGTCCACGACCCAGCCCATCTTCATCGTGATCGACTCGTGCCCCGGCGGATCGGTCATGGAGGGCTATCGCATCGTCAACGCGGTGCAGAACTCCGATGCCCCCATCTACGTGGTGGTCAAGTCGTTCGCAGCGTCCATGGCCGCGGTCATCACGACGCTCGCTGACCGATCCTTCGCGTTCCCCAACGCGATCATCCTGCACCACCAGATGTCCACCGGCACCGGCGGCAATCTGACGGAGATCAAGGAGCAGTACGAGAACGCCATCGAGTGGTCGCGCCGTCTCCACGAGCCGGTGTGCCAGAAGCTCGGCATCTCCTACGAGGAGTTCGTGAAGGAGATGTACGCCCACAACTCCGCGGGCGACTGGGAGGCCTTCGCCGACCAGGCCAAGGACCTCAAGTGGGTCAACGAGATCGTGACCGAGGTCCGCGAGGTCGGCGTCCGGGCCCGTCCCGACGATGCGGCCCCCTCCCCATGGTCGTGGTTCTTCCTGTCTTCAGCCAACCGGTACGAGCCCCGGGCGGCGCAGGACAACACCAACGCCGCAACGGTCATCCAGCGCGATGAGAAGGGCCTGCCCTACATCCAGCTCCCCCCGCTGCGACCCTTCGACCATTACTTCATGTACGACCCCAACCACTTCTACCGGTACTGAACCGTTATTCCCCGAGCCTGGAGATCAGCTCAAGCATGGCGTCGAGCTGGTCGGACTCGTTCAGACCCTCGAGCCACATGGAAAAATCCTCGAACGACTCGAAGCCCATGTCTTCGATCGCGCCGAGGATCTGTTCCATCCCGGGGTCCTCGCCGTCGCCATCGCCGCGCATGAGCGATGCGCTCTCGCAGGTGCCGAGCCCTCATCGCCGAACTCGTTCGACAGAATCAGAAAGTCAGCGACCGTAACCTTACCGCTGGCGTTGATGTCACCCTCGACAAGGCACCCTTCCACGTTCATCTGATTGGTGAGGATGTTGAAATCACCGACGTCGATCACGTCATTGCCGTTGAGGTCGGTTGCGCTCTTGGTCCCGACGCAGAAGTCGTGCTCCCACGATGCGACCGCAGGCGTGTCGGTCACCTCGCACGTGAGGTCCGCGGGGCCACCACGAACGTACGCGCTCGACGACCCTGATACTTGCTGTTTCAAAACCACATTGTAACGATTAAGACCAACACTTATAACACTCGATGTTAATCCGACAGGATCCTCGACCACGACAACGCCATCGGCACTATGACAGAACAGCAAGTTCACAGCTGCCGCGAGAAGGATGTGCATCTTTATGTTTTTCAGCATCGTCGTGTCTTTTGCGTGAATATGAGGCTAGTCGCGCCCCAAAGCCCGAGCATGCCTTGACAAGGGATCGCTGCTGCAAGGCGCAATCCAGGATACGCTCCATTAACCGCGAAAGTACTGCGAAAATCTACTCGATCAAAGATATCGATTCCACCTCCGTACAGCGGTGTTCCGCGAATCCAGATGCGGTTGTGGGTTGTGAGCTGTCTACTTTCCGTCATTTCTACCGCTCCTCCAGACGTATCGAGCAATCCCCACGGGCTCATCTGATCGGGGTACGAGCCGACCGCTGAGGGTTCTTCGCCGAACAGCAGTCCAGCGTTGGTTTCGCCTCCAAGTTCGGGCGGTCCCCAGATGGGCTCGCGATCACGGCCGTTCGGGTACATCCAGTATCCGCCGACGCCATCCTTCTCGGGATCCCAGTGCGCAGCCTTCACATACTCATCCTCGGTCGGGATCCAGTACTTCGCACCGGGCGTGTGGGTGAGCTGGTGGTTGGTCGATCCATCGGGGTTCTTCGTGAACGTCGCGGTGTCATACGCGCCGGACTCAAACGCTGACGCCGCGTTCGCCTTGTCGTTGCACAGCCAGTTTGCGTACCGGGCCGCGTACTCGAAAGAGACCTGGGCCGGATCATCGAGCGACCAATCGCCATTGACGATGGGAACCCAATCGAAACCGATGGTCATCTGCAGGCTGCTGAATCCGGGGTTGACGCGGCCACCGGTGTAGAACGGCATGTACGCGTTCACGAACTCCATCCATTGCCCGACGGTGAGCTCGTTCTTGGCGATGCGATACTCGTAGTCCACCGCGCCGACCTGCATCCCGGGCGAGAGCCAGATCGATGGGATATCCCCGAGGGGCCCGGCGTCCAGATTTTCGTCGGTGGGCCGGTTCCCCGGATCTCCCACGGTGACGAACTCGATGCCGTGCTCCACCGTGACCTGCGGCGTTACCCCCCATGCGGGGGTCGCCACCAGAAACGTCATCATCGCAACCGCTGTCGCGCGCATGGGTCCATCCTCCGTGTGTACGCCGGAACTGATTCCCTGTTCCTTCCATCGTCCCACGCAGGGGGGATAGACGCAATCCGCACCAAGTTGTGCAGGGGCGAAGAAGGCGATGGGCAATGGGCCTTGTGCAGCGGGGAGCGGGACCGCCCTCACGCGTAGGAGTGCAGCCCCGAGATCACGAAGTTGATCACGATCCAGTTGAACAGCATCACCCCGCACCCGATCACCGCGAGCAGCGCCGTCCACAGCCCCTTGTCGCGCACCTTGAGGCGCACGTGCACCAGCACGACGAACACGATGAACGTGTTGAGCGCGAAGACTTCCTTGGGATCCCACCCCCACGGCCGGCCCCAGGAGTGATCGGCCCAGATCGCGCCCATCACGATCCCCGACCACAGGAGCACGAACGAGAGCTCCATCAGAACAAGCGTCGCGCCGTCGAAGACCTCGCCGAGTGACACCCGGCGCGCCCCGGATTCTTCGGCGCCCGCGGTGTCCAGGAGCAGCCCCGTGCCGCCGACGCGGGCGTAGTCGGTCGCGCCCGGCTTCCCCCCCATCGCCACGCGCCGCACCAGGTACAGGAGCGCCGTCACCGACGCCATGCCGATCAGCGCGTACGACGCGATGATCACGTTGGTGTGGATGTACAGCCACAGGTCGTGCAGGATCGGCATGATGTTGTTGATCGAGGCGTCCAGCTTCGTCGCGAACTGGGCGCTCATCATCGCGGCCATGCTCGCTGCGCCCGCCCCGATCGCGAAGAGGTTCCGCACCGGCGTCCGCCGGGCGATCACCTCGAGGACAACAGCCACGATCGCGCCGAACCACACGCTGGTCATCACCGCCTCGAACATGTTCGAGTTCGGCCACCGGCCTGCCACGTACCACCGGAGCCCCAGGCTCGCGGTCTGCACGAGGAGCCCCGCCGCGAACATCCCCAGGCCCACGACCCGTGCGCTGTCCCACCGGAACGCCACGCCCATCAGGAGCACCGCGACCGCCAGCAGGTAGATCACCCATCCCCACACGAGACTCTTGGCCTCGAAGTACCACGCCTCCATGCCGAGCCGCGCCCTGCTCGGATACAGATCGGGCGCGACACTGGGCGCCAATCCGCAGAACTCCGCCAGGGCAGCGTTCGCATCCGGCGCGTTCTGCACCCGCCACGCCTCGACGAACCGCGCCCACGCAACCTGCATCTGCCGCCGCGTGTCGGAATTGATCTGCGCCGCCATCGCCTCCGTAGCCGTCGCGGTGTCCGCGCCCGCTCCGCCCCACAGATCGTTCACGCTGAGCCACGGCGCTTGGTCACCACCCGTCGGCGGCGGCACCACCCGCAAGAGATCCCGCAGCGTCTCCCATCCCGCCAGCGAGACCGCGTTCTCGAGCTGATCCACGAACTTCGCGGTCCGCACCAGATCGCGCGACCACGCGCCGATGAGCTCGGTTGAGGGCGGCGACAGCAGCGCCGGGATCGAGATGAGCCCCGTGTCCATGAATCGTGCGCTGGCGGCATCGTCCATCGTGCCGGCCATCACGAGTCGCTGGGCCAGCGTCGCGCGCATGGGCTTGTTTTTCATGAAGATGAGCGGCTCACCTTCGTACCGATCGGGCCGGATCATGAGGTCGAGATACGCGAAGTCGGCCGGGTGGGGCCGAGCGTCCTCTGTTCCGGGCTCGTGCACGCCGGCGCGGCCCGCGATCTGCGCGATGACCTCTTCCGCGAACGACTGGAAGGACTTGAGCCGCCCGCGGTGGTACACCGCTGCGCGATCCAAGGGCGAGAGGTCCAGCGCGCCGGCGAACGTGCCGGCACCGCCGCTCGTGCGCGCCGCGCCCACCAGGAGCGCGATCGCCAGCGCCGCGATGCCCAGGCCCAGCGCGAGCCCGGTTCCGAACAGCGTCAATCGTCGCGTGGCTCTCATAGCGCCGCGCCCACTTCCGCCTCACGCGATGGTATGCCGCGATGTTTCGGCTCGATCCCCCGTGCTGCCAGATCGGCCATCACGCGATCACGCCGGCGACGCTTGATGATCGGCTTGATGTAGAACGCGTAGATCATCCCCGATACCGCGATGATGCACCCCGCCAGCTGCGTGACCACGCCGCGGCGGTTCCCGACGCCGAGTCCCGTGAACGCCATTCCCGCGCTGCCCTCCTGCGGCGCATCCCAGTACGCCTGGAAGAATCGCAAACCCGCGTGGGCGGCCGGCTCGTTGGTCTGCACGCGCATGTCCGGGCCCCACCCCTGCGCATCGTCATCATCGAATCGGATCACGCTCGTCCAGTCACGGATGCTCGACATCTCGCCCGTGAACCCGCCGATCGTCGAGGTCACCACGAAGTCGTCGAGCATGACGGGGTCCGGCAGCGGACGGCGCTCACGGGTGAAGATCAGCTCCACCTGTTTCCCGTCCGGCAGCGCCACCACAACCGGCTCGACGCGGCTCAGCCCCGCTGCGGCCATCTGCGGATCGTCGAACGAATACTTGTTGAACGGCAGCCACACGCGCTGCGACCAGGCGCCCTTGGTGAGCTCGACCTGCGCCATCGCGAACACGCGCTCGACATCGGAGTCCTTGTCCCGCGCGCCTCTCGGCACGATCATGGGCTTGGTTACGCCGTGCGATGTCGCGCTCACGGCTGCCACCTCGAGCGAGGCCCCTCCGCCGAAGGTGACGGGTTGGCCGATCGCGAGTGTTCCCTCCTCATACCCACCCGCGCCGCGGCGGAACATCCGGACCGTTCCATCGGATGCGGGCGCGATCACGATCGGCGCGCTGGATCCCGGCGTGAACACGGTCGTGATCCGCGGGTCCACAGCGCGATCCTGGATCTCGCCGTGCGCATCGCCGGAGCCGGACCGATCCAGCTCCATGTCCCGTGTCATCTCGCCCTGGGGAAACGCCCACCGCGCGAACGTCTCGCCCTCGGGCGTCGTCACCTCGAGAATCGCCAGCGAGATCGGATGATCACGGCCTACATCAATGTTCCGGACCACCTCACGCACGTGGACCTTCCACCCCGTGTCGCCGATCGCGATGGGACCATCCCGAGCTGCGGCATCCGGATCGATGCGCACCGATGCGTCCGTTGGTTCGGTGATGACGATCGCGAGCGACGATGCGAAGGTGGCGGCATCGATCTTCGCGTCGGGCATCCACTGATCGCCGCGGACCTCGACCATGCCACCCAGCGCGGGCGTCCCGATTCCCGGCGAGGGGATCACGATCCGCTCGGGTGCGATGGCGCCCGAGGGGTCGCGCGCGATCAGATCGAGAAGCCCGACATCCTCCCCCGGGCCGGGCTCGCGCCGCTCTTCCATGACGGCGTACCGCAGAAATGCGGTGATCCGCGCCGACACATTCCCCAGCGCATCGGGCTCCTTGCCCGCGGGCACGACGATCGAGAGCGGGCGCACGCTCGACTCACCGGCGACTGTGGTCCACACATCGCCCGGGGACGCGATCCAGTCGTTGTACCGCGGCAATCCCTTCACGATCCGCTGCGACCACGGCGTCGGTTCGCCATCGTCCCTCGCCTCACGCACGCCCAGGGCCACAGAATCCTTGATCCAGTACCACGCCTGCGCGCTGGCCTCCAGCGTCAGCTCCACATCCGCATCGACGATCTTCTCGCCGAACTCCTCGAGCTTCACGGCGCGCCCGCGGCCGGGGATGACATCCTCGGTGTACTGCGGATATCCATCGAGAAGCTGGCGGACGAACCGGTGCGGAATCTTTCCTTCCGCGCTCTGGCGTTCGATCACCAATGACACCGACAACGCCTTCTTCCCCGCATCGTCACCGCTCAGGATCGGCCACGCCGGATCCACCTGCGCCACCCGGATCGTGCGCGCGGCTTCGCCCGATCCCACCGTGCGGGCTGCGCCCACGAGGGCTGGCAGGCGCACCTCGGCATCGCCCACGCGGGCCACGACCTCGCGGCGCACCACCGGCGTGTCGCCCTCCACTTTGGTGCCGAAGTAGATCACGCTGCCGACCACCAGCGTGATGATCCCCGTGTGGATCATCCACACCCCGAGGTTGACCACGCGGAATGGAATCCGCCGGATCGTCGTGATCGCGATGTTCGCGACCAGGAGTCCGCACAGCCCCAGGAACACGGGCGTGTGGAACCACTCGAACTCGGTCATCTCGAACGCCGGCCATTGCCGCACGAGCTGGTGCCGCCATGCCTCCGCGTGGAGCACGTTGGGCGAGACGGGGTACACGATCCCCGCTGAGCCGATCGTCGAGTACAGGAACAGCGCGATCAGGATCGCGATGCCCAGGGGCACACTCGAGAGCAGATCGAGCATCCATCGCGCGGGTCCGCGCGATACCCGCAGCGCCTTGCCCGACGCACGGGATTCTCTCGCGAAACCGGAAGCTGTCCCGTCCAACAGCACGAGTCTAGGTCAAAGCGCCCCGACTCACCCGTTCAGACCGCCTTGGGACCGGCGGAGCGGATCGCGGGCGCCATCTCGTACTTGGCATCGTTGTCGCGGAACTTCTTCGCGAGCTCCGCGGCCTTGGTGTCGTAGGCCTGCGGGTCGGCCCACGTGTTCCGCGGGCGGAGCACCTCGGCGGGCACCGTGCTGCCGGGGATCGACTTGGGGATGCGCAGGCCGAACACCGGGTCGGTCTCGAACTGCGCGCCGGCCAGCGATCCGTTGAGGATCGCGGTCACCATGGCCCGCGTGTACTTGAGATCAAACCGCTTGCCCTTGCCGTAGGGACCGCCGGTCCACCCGGTGTTCAGGAGCCACACCTTGGCGCCGTGCTTGCGGATGCGGTCCGCCAGCATCTCTCCGTAGACCTTGGGCGACCGCGGCATGAACGGCCCGCCGAAGCACGGCGAGAAGTTCGGCGTTGGCTCCGTCACGCCCGCCTCGGTGCCCGCGAGCTTCGACGTGTACCCGTTGATGAAGTAGTACGACGCCTGCTCGGGCGACAGCATCGACACCGGCGGGATCACGCCGAACGCGTCGGCGGTCAGGAACACCACGTTGGTCGGGTGCCCGCCGACCGAGGGGATCCTCGCGTGGGGGATGAACTGCACCGGGTACGTCACCCGCGTGTTCTCGGTGATCTTGGAGTTGAAGTAGTCGACCGTGCGGCTCGACTCCTCCATGATCACGTTCTCGAGCACCGAGCCGAACCGGATGGCGTCCCAGATCTGCGGCTCGCCCTCCTGCGTCAGCTTGATGCACTTGGCGTAGCACCCGCCCTCGAAGTTGAACACGCCCGAGCGGCTCCACCCGTGCTCATCGTCGCCGATGAGATCGCGGTTGGGGTCGGCGCTGAGCGTCGTCTTGCCAGTGCCCGAGAGGCCGAAGAACAGCGCCACGTTCTTGTCGTCGTCGGTGGCCACGTTCGCCGAGCAGTGCATGGGGAACACGTCCTGGTCCACCATGTCGTAGTTCATGGCGTAGAACATGCTCTTCTTGATCTCGCCCGCGTACTCGGTGCCGAAGATCACCACCATCCGCCGCGTCAGCGACTGGCCGATGAACAGCCCCGTGTGGGGGATCCCGATCTGCTGGCTCTCGGCCTCGGTCAGCTTGCGCTTGCCGCAGTTGATGATCACCCAGTCGGGCTCGAATCGCGCCAGCTCGTCGGCCGTCGGCTCGATGAACAGCGTCTTGGTGAACAGCGCGTGCCACGCCTGCTCGGTGTACACCCGGGCCCGCAGCCGGTGCGAGGGGTCGGCGCCGATCAGCGCGTCGTACACGAAGATCGTGTCCTTGCTCGCGTAGTGCTTCCTCGCAAGGTCGAGCGCGACGTCGAAGCCCGCCGGCGTGACCGGTTGGTTCACGCTGCCCCACAGAATATTCCCGTGCACTTCCGGCGTGTCCTCGAGATACTTGTCCTTGGGGGAGCGGCCGGTTCGCTCGCCTGTGGAGACGACCAGCGTGCCATTGGCGGCGAGCTTGCCCTCTCCGCGCGCCAGCGCCTGCTCGATGAGCTGCGGCGTCGAGAGGTTCCGAAGGACCCTGCGGTCCGTGATACCGATCATGCCGCTCGCTGTCGCTATCGACATCCCACGCCTCCTGGAACGCGTGACCAAAGGTTCGAAGCCGCTCTCGCCCGCCCACCGAATCCTCGGAGGGATATCGGATCGGGAACCCAGCAATCTACCATCCCCACGGACCGGCCACGACGCGGGCCCCCACCCCGGAACGGGGGGCACGGCGGGGCACATCGGCCTTGTGCCGCCGCGCAATCACGCGGTATACTGGACGCGCTCCGCACCACGTCGTGCACCCGCGAGATCGGGTCCGGGCGTGGCACCGTGGAGCCTGGGCTGGCCTTGCAGAACAGGCGTCGGTTCAGCCGATGGTGGCTGTAGCTCAGTTGGTTAGAGCACCAGGTTGTGGTCCTGGGGGTCGCGGGTTCGAGTCCCGTCAGTCACCCTTTTCCGAAGCATCCATCCCGAGGTTCGCCTCGGTTCAAGTTCACCCCCCCCACCCCAAGGCCGCGGTCGCGTATGCGATCGCGGCCTTCCCCATTTTCACGGGGTCTTCGAGTTGGGCCCGGGCGACGTCCCTGAGTTCCCGAGCGCCTCCGCGATCCGCCGCAGCACGCGCACCGTGGCGCCATCCATGTTGCTCTCAAGGCGCGAGATCTGGGCCTGCGAAAGCCCGACCTGCGAGGCCAGTTCCGCCTGCGTCAGCCCGGCGCGCTTGCGCGCATCGATGAGCCCTTCTCGAATCAGATCCCGGAGCACCTCTTCCCCGTCGTACCACACGGTGTTGGGATCGTTGAGGATGCGGACCGCTTCGCGCACATCTTCCTCCGAAGGCATTCGGTGCAGACCGGTCAGTTCTGCGTTCTGCGAACCTGCACCCGAGAGCTTCTGGAATTCTTCAACCGGAACCACCACGTGGGTCACACGACCATCCGACGAGATGGTTTGGTACTTGTCGAGCCCGTTCATGGAAGACTCCGGAAAACGAGCGGCGCAGCGCACGAGCGCCCGGCGCGAAAACTCAGGGCGTGCATCGGACGATTCGGACAGCATCGCGGAACGGGTCCCATTCGTAGATCACGATCACATTCGGGGCTGACACGCACCGAGTCCCGGGAGGAAACGCCGGACCCAGAAGCGGATCGGACCACTCGCCGGTGGGATTCGCGCTGATCAAACCGAGCAACCGGGCGAACGCTTCGCGGTCGTCGGCCGTGCGAGCAGAGTTCTGCACCCACGCCACGACATCCGTGGAAAAATGGAAGTTCCGGGAGAGCAGGCGCACATCGCGCGAACTCGCTCGATGCGAAATCATCCGCACCAACTTCTCGACCCAATTCGCCATGGAGCGCGCACCTGCTTCCCGGAACGAAGTCCGAAGGAACGGGCAGGTGCGAACGAATTCGCGTGCTCAATGGCCGAGACATATACATGTAGAGTATATTTCGGCGTTCGACCAAAGCCAGTTCCATGCATCAGGAGAATAAATGCCTGACACATACCGAACTTTAGTCGGTGTGCCGTCTAAGGCAAGTCGGAGCACCGCGTTGGCCATCGCGATCGCGCTCCGGGCTGCGGGCGCGGTGGTCACCCCGTTGAGCCCGACGCCATGCCAGCGGTTCTTTCAGAGAGCAGACCTGCTCACCGCCAGTTCAATCCCTCGGGCAGCCGGTTCAGATTCTCCGGTGGGCCGGACTTCCGAACGATCACCATGTCCTCCACGCGCACCCCGCCGATCGCCCTGGAGTACAGCCCGGGCTCGATCGTCAGCGCATCGCCCGCCACGAGAGGGACGCCGCCCTTATCGAGCAGCGGCGGCTCGTGCACCTCGAGGCCCACGCCGTGGCCCGTGCCGTGCTGCATGCGGATCTCGGTGTCCGGCGCATCGGGCCCCGCCAGGCCCATCTCGAAGCCGTGCTTGCGGATCACCGCAGCGGTGGCGTCGTTGACCTGCTCGCCGCTCATGCCGACCACGGCCGCAGCGGTCGCGGCCCTCTTGGCCTCGACCACGGCCGCGTGCATCTTCGCCACGATCGGCGGAACCTCGCCGTGCACCACCGTGCGCGTGCAGTCGCCGTTGTAGAGCGATGCGCGGTCGCACGGATAAATGTCGATGATCACCGGCTCGCCGGTCCGAAGCTCGCCCGTGCCCGCATCGTGGCAATCGCCCCCCTGCTTCCCACCCGCCACGATCATGGAGGTGCTGGCGAATCCCTTGCCAAGAAGGAACACGTCCACCGCAGCCCGGACGCGCTCGCTTGTGAGCGGCGCGTTGTCGTGGAGCAGGACGCCGTCGGGCCGCGCCTTGGCCCGGCCGACCATGTGGCACGCCAGAGACATGGCCTCTTCGGTGACGCTCTGGGCTTTCTGGAGCGCAGCCACTTCCTGCTCATCCTTCGAGCGCCGCTCGAGCACGCCCAGCTCGGGATCGCACGTCACCGTGATCCCGGCTTCCTTCAGGAAGTGCGCGAAGATCATCGGCATCGACCGGTCGGTCACCACCTCGGCGATGCCCATCCGGCGGGCGCACTCGGCCACGGCCTGGGCCGTCGAGGTCTCGCGATCTCCCGACAACCCACCCGCGGGCGTGAAATCCTGCGGGACCGCCACACGGCCGGCGCGGGCCGACTTCCGGGCCCGTGCCGCCTCGATGTCCCGGATGATCAGCAGGCTCGGCTCGCCGGGAACCTCGATAATCGCGCCGGGATCCCCCGCCTTGAACCGGATCCTGCGATACAGCCACAGGTTCTTGGAGGGAACCCCCGCCACGATCGTCGCCACGCGTCCGGATGTGCTCAACGCTTTTTTCCTTCGGTGCCAAGCGTGCAAAAACCAACCGCCCCCTTGGGCCGTCCAATCGATCTGAGAAGATACCGGCGACCCCTCTCGAAGGAGCACAGGACATGCACCTCTCCCGTACCCGCATCTCTCTCCCGGCCGCTCTCGCCCTCGCGGCCTCCCTCGGCCTCCCGCTGACGGTCTTCGCGCAGGCGCCCGCCGAAGACCAGCTGCCCATCCGCACGATCACGCTGTATCGCTCGGGCGTGGGCGCCTTCCAGCGGATGGGCCAGGTCACCGGCGATGCCACTGTGGGGCTTCGGTTCCAGACCGACCAGATCAACGACATCCTCAAGTCGCTCGTGCTGCTCGACCAGGACGGCGGCAGGATCGGTCCTGTGTCCTACGGATCCAAGGAGCCGCTCTCGCGCCGGCTCGATTCCTTTCGCATCAACATCGCGAATAATCCCTCGATCCCCGAGCTGCTCGGCCAGCTTCGAGGCGAGCAGGTGCACCTGGTTCTCACCGACGGCACGGCCGACGGGACCATCCTCGGCATCGAGAAGCGCTTCACCACCGTCACCGGCGACCACTTTCCAGCACAGTGGGATCCGAAGCTTGGAATTCACGTGACTTGAAGTCGCGGC
>JADMIO011235792.1_pt1 | contig 41026 bp, 36 predicted proteins | sample 8958161 | NCBI WGS metagenome assembly JADMIO01 (sample SAMN16585339, study PRJNA669376) | soil metagenome | isolation source: Crop rotation soil | place: USA: Cullars Rotation, Alabama | collected 2011
TACCGTGAGCGGGATTTGAAGTAGTAGGGGTGCGTGTTTTTAGAAAGGACTTGAAAGATCCGCCCACTGCCGTGGGCGGGATTTGAAGTAGTAGGGGTGCGTGTTTTTAGAAAGGACTTGAAGGATCCGCCCACTACCGTGAGCGGGATTTGAAGTAGTAGGGGTGCGTGTTTTTAGAAAGGACTTGAAGGATCCGCCCACTGCCGTGGGCGGGATTCCAAGCGCGCTCGTTTACGTTCGCCCTCGTATGCGTTCGAATCCCGCCCACGGCAGTGGGCGGATCCTTCAAGTCCTCTCTAATCTACCAACACTAAACTGAGTTCGAATCCCGCTCACGGCAGTGGGCGGATTGTTCAGGTCCACCCTGTTTACTTAATTCACCGCTTCGGAACCGCCGCCGAGTAACTCTGCCTCAGCGGCGTCAGATACGAATAGTCCCTGCTCGTGGAACAGATTCGAGTCGATCAGAGTTTGGACCACGTAGCGTCCCGGTTTCGGGAAAGTCACGTTCACAAAGAAACTGATGTTGTCGGCGAAGCCGCCTGATGCGATCTCGAATCGCGTCGGTTGCGAGACAACTATAGGCTGCTGTCGATCGGGTGAAAGAATACGCACCTCGGAAAGATAAGTGCCCTGCCCCTGCCAGTGATTCACCACCGCAAACTTGATCAACGAGATCGGCAAATGCTCCACCATGATGTTCTGAAAAACACCCATGAACGACAGCTTGTTACCTGCTTCCAACCGCACGTCGTCACAAAAGAGCGTGTAGAGCAATTGTAATTTCTTAGTCGGTTCTGTACTCATCCTGTCTCCAACATCTCTTTAAACTGATCTTCATCAATAACCGCGACGCCCAGCGACTGTGCTTTATCGAGTTTCGATCCCGCCGCTTCGCCTGCAACGACGTAATCCGTTTTCTTACTCACGGACGAATTAACCCTGCCGCCTCGAGCTTCGATCAGCGCGCGCGCTTCATCACGTGTGAAACCGGAGAGCGTTCCCGTGAGCACGAATTGCTTTCCTGCAAAACGCTCATCAATCTCGCCACTACCCCTGCGCTCCGCTTCGGTCTTTACGCCTGCCGCTCGCAGCCTATCACAAAGCGCGCGATTCCCTTCATCGTCAAACCAGTCGCGCACACTCTCAGCCACCGTCAATCCAATCTCAGGAATCGCATCCAACTCTTCAACAGAAGCTTCGCTGAGTTTTTCGAGTGAGCCGAGCTCATGGGCCAGGATGCCGCCTGTTCGCTCGCCGACATGACGTATTCCCAACGCATAAATCAGATTCGACAAATCGCGCGATTTACTGGCTTCAATCTGGGTGAGCAAATTCGTCGCAGACTTCTTCGCCATTCGCGGCAAACTCGCGACCTGTTCGAGCGTCAACGAATAAAGATCACCGACGTCTTTCACAATACCGCCAGACACCAATTGCTCCGCGAGCACCTCACCCAATCCTTCAATTCGCATCGCACGACGTGAAGCAAAGTGCAACAAGCGACCCATTAGCTGCGCGGTGCAATCTGCAGCCACACAACGCGCGACGACTTCACCTTCCGGACGCGAGATCAAACCACCACACACGGGACAATTCTTCGGCGGATTGAAGTCCTTTTCTTCTCCCGTGCGCTTCGACGTTACGACGCTCAGCACTTTGGGAATGATCTCTCCACTCTTCTCGATCATTACCCAGTCGCCGATCTTGAGTCCGAGACGATTGATCTCGTCTTCGTTGTGCAACGTGGCGCGAGCCACAGTCGTGCCCGCGAGAAACACCGGCTCCAGAAGCGCGACTGGCGTTATCGCGCCAGTGCGTCCAACTGAGACGAAGATATCAAGAACTTTTGTCGATGCCTGTCGCGCGGGATATTTGTAAGCGATGGCCCAACGTGGCGCTTTCGAGGTTGCGCCAAACTCATCCTGCAGCGCTGTGGAGTTGACCTTCACTACGAGGCCGTCAATCTCATACCCAAGATCGTCGCGAAGCGCTTCCTGTTCATTCGCGAAAGCGATCACTTCTTCGATCGTTTCGCACAGCTTGCGATGCTTGTTCACACGAAAGCCGGCGTTCTCGATCCAGTCGAGCGCTTCCCAATGAGTCGGAAACGGCTTGCGACCATTTACAAGCAGATCGTAAGCAAACATGTCGAGCTTTCGTTTCGCCACGAGTCGCGAATCCAATTGCCGGATCGCACCAGCAGCAGCATTGCGCGGATTTTGAAACCGCGGCTCGCCCTGCTCCTCTCGTTCCGCATTCGTTCTCTCAAACACATCACGCGGAATGAAGACTTCGCCACGCACTTCGAGATTGGAGTCGATGCTTTTCTTCTGAGACCTCAAACGCAAAGGCACACTGCGAATCGTGCGCGCATTCTGCGTGACGTCTTCGCCGATTCGTCCATCACCACGCGTCACACCGCGAACGAGTAGACCATCTTCATACTGAAGCGACAGCGACAAACCATCGATCTTGAGCTCAGCCACATACTCGAGCCTCCGGCCTTCAGCAAGACGCTGGCAACGTTCGTCAAAAGCCCGCAGCTCGTCGATGTTGTAACTATTGTCGAGCGACAGCATCTGCCGCGTGTGAACAACTTCCGGAAAACCTTCCGCAGGCCGTCCACCCACTCGCTGCGTGGGACTGTCAGCCGTGATCAGCTCGGGATTTGCTTCTTCGAGCTTTTGCAGTTGCTCGAGTAGTTCATCGTACTCACGATCCGAGATCTCCGGCTCGTTCGCGACGTAGTAAAGCTCGTCGTGATGGCGGATCTCCTCTCTCAGTTTATCGATCTGTTTTGTGATAGACGCTGCTTTAGGGCTCATTATTTCAACTTGGGTAGCGGCGCAGTGGGCCTGGTGTCTTCTCGAACCGTTTTGGAAGCGCCCAGTTTGTGAATCACGCGACCGATCAGCTTGATCGTCTTCAGAAAATCGTCGATGCGGATATTCTCATTCGGACCGTGAGGATTTGAGCCCGCGTATCCGGTTCCGAATGACGCCACCGCCGTTGGAGGATCTGAAACTCCGCAGACCGCACCGACCGGTCCACTTGAAGGATCCATCGGATAGATCACCGGTGGCTTGCCGTGAACTTCCTCTGTCGATTCAATCACCGCACGAGCGACACGCGACTTTGCCGAAGACTTCGCGAGTGGCGCACTACCGAGCTCGATGATCTCGATATCCTTGAAACCACGCACGTCGAGATGTGCGCGCAACAGTTGCACGACGATCTGAGCCGTCAAATCCGGCACGAGTCGGAAATCAAGCCGGGCCATCGCAGTGCTTGGCAGAACGGTCTTCGCACCCGCCTCAGTGTGGCCAGTATGAATGCCACAAATCGTGCAGGTGGCGCCAAAGATGTGTTCCTTGACGAGCGTATGACCCTTCATGGCGCGGACCCAGCCATTGATTCGAAACTCGCGTTTCAGTCCGATCTCATCGAGCTCGATCGCTTTCAAGACTTCGGAATCTTCATCGCTGATTGGAGCAATGTACGACGAGAATCCATCGATCGTGATCACGCCTTTAGGTGAAGTGATTGTCGCGAGCGCCTGGACCAGACGCCACGCGGGATTGGGAACAATCGCGCCCCACTTCGAATGCAGATCAGAACGAGCGCCGAAAGCGCGCAGCTCGAGAAACGTGATCCCTTTGAAGCCGAGACTCACGACCGGATTCTCTTTCGTGTCACTCGAGCCTTCGTCCCACAAACAGCCGTTCGCCTTCAACAACTCCGCATTCTCGTTTGTGAAACGATACAAACTCGGACTGCCGAGTCCATCTTCGCCCTCGATCAGAAAGCGAAGCGTCACCGGAAGTTTGCCAAACGTCTTTTGATAAGCCTCGACGGCGGCCAGACGCGCAACGAGATCCCCTTTGCTGTTCGCCGCGCCACGCGCATACAACTTTCCGTCCTGGATTGTGGCGGCGAACGGACCAGAAGACCATTCAGTGAGGTGGCCCACCGGCTGCACATCGTAGTGCCCGTAAACAACAAACGTCTTTGGACCACCACCGCATTCGCCGTAAATGATTGGATATCCGTTGCCGACGCGAAACGAGCGCGTCCCGATGCCAACACGTTGCATCGACTGTTCAACCGTCTCGGCGATCGCGCGCATACCTGTGCCCCGCGCGGCCACGGAAGGCATGCGGCAGAGATTCTGCAGGCGTTCCGTAAAGCTGCGTGCGTGCCGATCAACGTAGCGGTCAAACTTGGTAAAAGTCATTATTCGTACTTTGTTTTTTTGTACTGTGTACTTTGATATTTGGACTAAAGTACCAAGTACAAAGTACAAAGATCTGGGTCGTGATAATCCCTTATTGCGGCTCAAACAGTAGGTATCTTGACTCCTTCTCGCCGCGCTCGAATCCCGCACAAATAAGTCGCTGCTCAAAGGCCTTTGTGAATTCTTCGCGCACGCGCGCTTGCTCATCTCGCGCACGTCCCGGGTCTTGTTTCACGAGCGCCGTCCACTCTACAGGTATAGCAACAGTTGTAACTGGCCTCGCACCAACCGGACTAGCCACTCCACTCGCCAGCGCACTCACTCTCTCAGAACCCAAATTCCACGTCGCAATCAGTCGATCACTCGGCAGTCCGACTTTTTCGGTCAACGAAGCATCGGTGCTGTAGTCGGTCCCATAGAAATTGGCGGCGTAAGTCTCGACAGTTGCACCCAACCGATTGAGATTGAAGTGCGCGTTGCGCGCCATCATCGGATCCCACGTCCATTTGATCAACCTGCGCCCCTCTTTCATCGCGCGTTCTCGCTGGGCCCACTTCAAACGCACCCCGACGCCCTTATTCTGATAGTCCTTCGCCACCGCCATCATGTGTGAATACCCAAAGACTTCGTCGCCGCGCACCGCCGCAAGGTGATGAACGAAGCCAACCATGCGATCTGCGACAAACGCGCCGAGAGTCCAGCCACCGGCCTGGCGGGAAACGATCAAATGACGACGAGGTGAGAGTTCGAGATCAGGAAGTCCAAATGCTTCGCGCTGCAACGCAACACAACCATCAAACTCCTCGATGGTCGTGCACTCCCGAATTGTCGTCTCTTCCATCCGTAGACGTTATCCCTTCAATGGACGCGCTGGTATTTGAATCTTTGCCTGCAATCCGCGCGGAACAAGATTCTCCAAAGTCACGCTTCCGCCGAGCAGCTCGAGTAGCTTGCGACCAATCATGATGCCAAGCTCGTTGATGTTTGGCTCGTGACTAGGCGTGCCGTGTTCCGGATCGAAAACACTTTCCAGATCAGCGCGTCGTTCGCCGTTATCGAATACCTTGATCGCTAAAAGGTTCTCTTCATCGACGTCGACCGCAACTTTAACCGATTCTCCGGCAGGGCTGCGACTCACGGCCCAGGCGATGAAATTGAAAAGCGTTTGACGCAACTTTCCCTGGTCCGTAACGATGGTCGTGATCTCAGGCGCGAGTTCGTAGTCGATTTTGACTTGCGCCTTCTGCGCCATACGCGCTGCTGCCGCACAAGATTCGCGCAGCGCTTCTCGGAGGGAAAACTCCTGGACAAAAACTTCCGTTTGTCCCGCTTCGAGTCGTGATAGATCGACGAGTTGATTCAAACTCGCCTGTAGTTGAAAACCTGAGTCCTGAACTTTTTGACAAAACCGGCGCTGGGTCTCGGTCAGCTCTTCCTGATCGAGCAGGATTTCGCTGAAGCCGAGTATCGATGTCAAAGGAGTGCGCAACTCATGTGACATCCGCGCCAGAAACAAAGAGCGATAGTGAGAAACGCGCCGCAACTCGCGATTTGCTTCCTCGAGTTCGGCGGTGCGTTTCTGCAATTCATCGATCAACTGCTCTTCGCGTTGTTTTGAGTCCTGTTCCGTAGCCGCGCTGGCCGCCGCACCGTTCAACGCCCTGTCGACACTTTCGCGTGCTGCTTCGTCACTCATATAGATCTCAACCTGCTTGAAGATTCTAACTGCTGGGGGCCAATCAGGGTGTTAATGTGGCAATCACTATAGTTCGCGCCCCCTAACCTGTCAAAAATCATATTGCGCATTTTGTGCTTTTTTGTTGCTTTATGATTAAGTATTGGTCGGGATGAACGGTCAACTCAGTGAGCAGCCGCTCGCGGAACTCATTCGTGAAATCTCATCGAAGGCTTTGAGCGGGCGGTTGCGCCTCGAACATGAGCGCGTCAAAGCCGTCGCTTATTTCGAAAACGGAAGGTTTGTTTACGCTGCTTCGAACTTGCGAACACTCCGGCTGCGCGAATACCTCAGGAAAAGTGAACTGGTTTCAGATCAGGATCTCGCACAGATTAGCGAGCGAGTTTCGGATACCGATCTGTTGAAGGCTTTGTGTGCGCAAAAGCTTTTGTCATCCGCTGTGGCGGAACAGATACAGACGCGACAAGTCGCTGACGTCCTGCGCCTGGCGCTGTCGTGGACTGAAGGTGTTTGGGATTTTGAGTCGCGATCTCGGCTTGAAGAGCAACTCAAACTCAAGATCGATCTGGATTCGTTACTGCTCGAAGCCGCGCGGCGTTTGCCAGTCGATTTTGTGACGTCGCGCTTTAAGAATCCTGCGGAGACTATCAGTCCGAACGAAGAGCCCGTAGTGAATGAAAATTTGTTACCCGCTGAAGGTTATCTTCTGTCGCGTCTTAATCGGTCGATGCCGTTGCGTGATCTAAGTGCGACCAGCGGGCTTGGCGAAGATGAAACGGTCCAGCTTGTCTATTCACTTGCGCTCGCCGGCTTGATCAAACGCGAACACTGGAAACACGTATTTCGTGGTCAACAACCAACTCCGCCTCCGCCTCCGCCTCCTGAAGAAGTTAAACCAGCTGTGCGTGAGCCCGAGCCGCCGAAAGAAACTGATCCCGAGGACGTCGAGAATTTTCTTACGAGGATTAAAAACTCGCAGACGCATTACGATGTATTGGACGTCGGGCGTGAAGTGTCAGCGTCGGAATTGAAGACGGTTTATTACCAGCTCGCACGGCAGTATCATCCGGATCGATTTCGTAAATCCGATGCGGCGGTCGTGTCGCGTCTAGAGTCGGCATTCGCGCGTATCAAGCAGGCCTATGACACGTTGCGCGATGATCGTCTTCGTTCGAACTACAACGCAAAGATCGAGGCACGCAAGAAGGCCGACCAGCTAGCGGAGGCGTCCAAGACGGTTGCGCCGGACACTCAGCCCGAGCCGGTTGCTGAAACTGTTGCTGAACCCTCGATGCCGGCGGCTGAACGAGCTGAAATACAATTCAAGGAGGGACTCGCCGCGCTCGAGTTGGGTCAACGGAAAGTGGCGCTCGGACTGTTTGCGTCTGCTGCGAGTGCGGCACCGAAAGAGGCGCGTTACCGTGCGTTTTATGGACAGATGTTGGCGGGGAATGAGCAAACGCGGCGCGCGGCTGAAGCGGAGTTCCTGGCTGCGATAAAACTTGATCCGGCGAATGGTGAGTATCGCGTTATGCTCGCTGAGTTATATCGAGATCTTGGGTTGAAGTTGCGTGCGAAAGGCGAAGCGGAGCGCGCTGTTGCGGCGGATCCAAACAATCGCAAGGCTCGTGAGCTGTTGCGCAATTTGACAAGCTAGCGACAAAGAGGCACAAAAGTCATTGCAATGGTGGCGGCACAGACAATCGACCTAATAGACAGCGCGGCGGCAGAGGCGTTCATTCAGCTCGCGAAGACGACTGATAAATTCGAGCGCTATGAGAATGCGCATGCGCAACGCGTGGCGGCCATTGCGGATGAGATCGCGCTGCACTTTCATCTCGCGCGACACGATCGCGGATCGTTGTATGTTGCTGCTCTTTTGCACGACCTGGGCGAAGTGGCGATGGAACGCGATTACATCCAGGCGACGGGACCGCTCTCGAAAGACGAGCGACTCGATCTCGCGCGTCATCCCGTGATTGGTGAACGCGAAGCGTCGAGAGTGGGAGCGGACCGCGCGGCGCAACTTCTCGTGCGCTGGCATCATGAATGGTGGAACGGCGCCGGCTATCCCGATGCGCTGCGTCGTGAAGACATTCCGCTTGCCGCCAGAATTCTGCGGCTCGCGGATTCTTATGCAGCGATGACCGACGCACGTCCATTCCGGCCAGCCTTGACTGAAGAAGCCGCGAGGAGCGAACTCATCGATCGCGCTGGAATCGTGTTTGATCCGTCGGTGGTTGATATATTTCTTGCACTCGACCACATTCCTGAACTTGAATCATTTGCAAAGATTGAAACAGACGAACCCGCCGAGGAGCAGCCAACTGCTACTGCAGGCCGCGGCGGCTGGGATCTGTTTTCATCGTATTCGAAGTAGTTACTATGCAATTTTCAAACGGTTGGCTTGCTTTTGAATTAGGCGTGCTGAGGCGGCTGAAGTTCACTTCAGTGGCCCTCCCGTTTACAGGTGAGCCCGAGATCTGTGTTCAGTTAAAGTCGTGGAACGTTCGTGTCGCGGCGAACGATCCGATGTTGTGGTCTTACACAAAGGCACTCGCGCTCGTCGAAAATAATACCGACCAACTCAACGAAGAAGATCTCTACACACTGCTCGACGATGCTTACGTTCCGCGCGACAAGATCTCGAATCCCGCGCTGCTCAAGTGGTTCAATGAAACTGACGCGTGGTGGTTTGATAACCTGCGCTACAACGCCGAACAGCTCGAACCTTACAAGCGCGCGCTCGCATTGACTGCGGGAATGATGACGGGCGATTACGTCCTCTCATTCAACGAACAAACACGCACGTTGCGACAACCGTTCTCGCTGCCTGACGTCTTTCGTCGCCTGCTCGATTGCTTGCCCGAGCCACTCGACAACTCGTTGCGCAATCAGAGTACGAATCAGGACGTTCGGAATTTTGTTGCCGAGCGTCATCATACGGATCTCTTGTTTCTGAGACTGCCGGTTCCGATCACCCAGACAACCACTTTCAAAGACCCGATCGTCTCGTGGCGCGAAGAGTGGCTGCGTGGCGACGACGAATTCTGGACGGATCTCGAGCGAGAACGCGGCGCCCGACTCGGCTCGCGCGTGCAGAGCAAACAGCAATACCTCGGATTTGTTGAAGATCTTCTGCGCACAGCGTCTCACATTCCCGCCTGGGCCATCGCGCACACTGAAAACGGTTTCATCTCTAATGAAGAGTTGGTTGAGAAGGTTAGTCGAGTGAGAAAAGTCAGTTCGGTCTACTCGAAAGACTTTTCAGACATGCTCGGTGTGCGTGCGTCGTTGATCGTCGCGTCCAGTTAAGGTTCTGAAACGAACTTGTATCCAACGCCGCGGACTGTGAGCAGGTGGCGCGGATGCGAGGGTTCGGCTTCGATGTATTTCCGAAGACGTACGATGAAGTTGTCGATGGCTCTTGTGTCGGTGTCTTCGCGCAGTCCCCAAACGTCCTCGAGGATCGCGCTGCGTGAAACGATCTTTCCTTCGTGATTGATCAAATAACGCAGCAGGTCGGCTTCCATGAGCGTGAGATGAACGATCTGTTCGCCTGAACGCAGCTCGAGCGCTTCGAAGTCGATCGTCTTGCCGCCAAAGTCAAAAACCTTCGCGCTACCAGTCTGCGACGACACCTTGCGGTCTTTGTGAAACCACTCGCGACGTCGCAGCAGCGCATTGATTCGCGCCAGCAACACCGAAAGATCAAACGGTTTCGGAAGATAGTCATCAGCGCCGGCTTCGAACCCGCGTAGCACGTCTTCTGCCTGCCCGCGCGCTGTCAACATCAGTATCGGCACGAACTGTCCCTGCGACCGCAAATTCGAAGCGAGTGCAAAACCATCCATGCCGGGCAACATCACGTCGAGCACGACTACATCGAAGTTTTTGCCATCATTAGTCAGCCGAGAGAGCGCGTCCTCAGCATTGCCGACAGTCTCGACGTCGTAACCTTCCGCGTTCAGGTTGTAGCGCAAACCATCGGCGAGATGTTTTTCATCCTCAACGATCAGAACCGAATTCATGAATTCACACCCTTGGTAGAAGAACAGTGAAAGTGCTTCCGTGTCCGAGCCCGCGACTCTCCGCAAACACTCGACCGCCATGTTTTGTTATCACTGAATGAACGATGAAAAGTCCCAGGCCCGTTCCCTTCACTCGCGCCATGAAACGACCGGGCACGCGATAGAAGCGTTTGAAGATCCGTCTTAACTGAGCACGCGGAATTCCGATGCCTTTGTCAGTCACACGCACGGCAACTCGTTTCTCATCGATCGCCGAAACTAAAACTGAGACCTGCACTTGTTCGTCCGAATACTTCACCGCATTGTCCAGCAGATTGGAGAACGCAGATCTCAACTCGTCGATGTCGCCGGAAACTCTTGCCGAGTGTGCTTCAGGCGACTCGCGATAGATCAACGCAGTGTCATTTAGACCGTGACGAACGCGTGTCAGTTCCAGACATTCCTGGACCATCTCACTAATATTAATGACGGAGGTAGAAATGCGCCGACGCTTTAGACCAGTGCGACTTGCACGCAGCACTTGTTCGACTGTGAGCAACAGCCGATCGCTGTCTGCGAGCATGATGTTGTAAAACTCGCGCCGTTGCTCTTCATTAACCTCGCGAGTCTTCAATGTTTCGAGATACAGACGAATGGATGCGATCGGCGTCTTTAGCTCGTGCGTGACTGCATTAATGAAGGCGTCGTGTTGTTCGTTACGACGAATCTCGCGGATCAGAAAAGTCGTATTGAGCACGACGCCGAATATCAGCACGATGAAAAAGATTATGCCTAAGATCAGCAGCGCCAGTTCGGTCAGGTTAAGAATGATCCAACCAAAACTGAGGGCAACCGCGAGTATGACCAGGCACGCACCCAGCGTGATGAAGAATACGATTGACTTTCGGCGGCGAGCTCTGACGCGCATGGTCCTGATTCTATCAATCCGCGGCAATCTGTGTGTATCTGTGGCCGGAAATTTTCTTTGGCAGACGAACTCTCTGCGTCACGAACAGGACCAGCCATAGGATTCCAGCCGTTCCCGAAAGCAGACCGGAAATCACCGTCAACGTTCGCACTGAGATTGTGTGCAGCGACCAGCCCGCGACTGCGGTCGAGAAGGCCCAGATCAACATTTCACCGGCACGATCGCTGGTCGACACTCTGCCGCGCAAGTGGTCCGGCACGAGGCGCATCAGCAGCGTCTCCTGAACGGCAAACTCGGCACCCAAAATCACACGCGAAATGCTCAACATCACACACGACAACACGAGCGTGGGCATCACACCCGATAAGGCATAAAACACACCCTGAATAAACAAACTCCAGCCGATGAACGCCACCGTGCGCCGCTTCAGTTCGAAGTATGCGCCCGCTCGACGCGCGATCATCATCCCGATGAACAGGCCGAACCCGCCGGCGAAATAAAATGCCGCTACGGCAGAATCGGCTTTGATGCCACTCTTCTCGGCGAAGACGATGGCGCCGAGCCGCTCGGCGATCAGATTCATCGCGCCGCCGCCGGTAGCCCACAGGATATTGATTCCGAGAATCGTCGCCACGGGAGCATGCGTGACGATGTACGTCCAACCCTCACGCATGTCGGACCAGTAACCGCGATAAAGACTCCGCGGCTCGGCTTTAGTTGAACTGCTGCGCGTCTCTTCATCCGCCAGCAGCCATACGGAGTACGCCGAACCAATGAACGAAATCGCATTGATGATGAACGCGGCCTGGTAACCAACGTGGGCCGCGGTCCAACCGCCAAGCGCCGCGCCGATCGACATCAATAGAAAACGCGATGAAAACATGAGGGCATTTCCGGCGAGCAGATCGCGTTCGCCCGTGATGTTTGGAACCGCAGCGTTCTTCGCAGCTTCGAAAAACGTTCCGAAGAACGAGAGCAAAGCTGTGCACAGATAAGCCAGCCACAGATCTTCGGGTCGTCGCACCAGCAAGAAACCGAGTGCGACAATGACGCGCAGTAAATCCGTGGCGATCATCACGGTCCTGCGCGACCAGCGATCGACAAAGGCGCCCGCGAGTGGAGCAAATAGTGTGAATGGCGTGAGCCGTGCGAGCAGCACGATCGTGGTTACTTCAGGATCCGCGTTCGAGATAACGCGCACTAATCCCAGCGCGGCAATGAAGTTGAACCAATTGCCAAGCTCAGAGATGACCTGCCCGATCCACAATCGCCGGAAAGAGCGATTGCGCCGCAGGAGCTGGGTATAGGTGAGAGAGTCAATCATCGCATTAAATAGGTCATATAAGTCCTATAGGACCTATTCCTCAAAGTAAAAGAGCCGCCCAATTCAATCAGGCGGCTCGCGATCTGCATCGTTCTTTCGAACGTCATCCTCCTACAAATCGCGGCGGCCTTTTTTCAAGAAATGCCGAGACGCCTTCAACAAAATCCTTAGTCTTACCTGATTCGATCTGCGTCTGGCGCTCTAAATCCAATTGGCTGCGCATGTCATTCGCGGCGCTGGCATCAAGTAGCATCTTGATCTCGCCGATCGCAGCCGTCGGTGCCTGGGCCAGCTTCTCTGCCATCGCCATCACCGTGCTCATTAATTCGCCGTCAGGTATCACTGAATTGATCATCCCCATTTTGGCCGCGGCCAGCGCACTGACCAACTCGCCTGTGAATAAAAGTTCTGTTGCTCGTTTCCATCCTACGAGTCGCGGCAGCATAAAAGTTCCACCGCAGTCCGGGGTTAGACCAATTTTTATAAACGCCTGATTGAACCTAGCACTTTCCGCAGCAATCACCAGATCACATGCTAACGCGAGATTGCAGCCGCCTCCGGACGCAACACCGTTAACGGCAGCGATAAAAGGCACCGGTGTTTGGCGAATCAACAATATTGCTTCATTCAGAAGTCGCAACGGCTCTTCGAAGAAAGCCTCCACTCGTCCGTCTTTCTTTGCGATCTCCTGCATTTCACGCAGATCACCGCCGGCGGAGAATGCCCGGCCCGCGCCAGTGAGTACAACTACTCTCGCACCTTGCTCGAGTGCTTCGGCAACGGCGGCTTTGAAGTCATGCGCGACCTGCACGTTGAGAGCGTTTAGACGGTCCGGGCGGTTCAACGTCACGACGGCGACCGCACCCTGCATCTCGAGTTGTATCGTTTCGTAACTCATTCAGTTCGCCGTCAGGTCAATTTAGAGCGTTCTTCACCGCTATTCGCGTAAACTCTTCCCGCGTCGCAAAAATTCCCGATTGTGATTTGGGGTCTATGCCCGAAGCTAGCTCTTCACAAAACTCCGGCCTGATTCACTCAGGTTCGCTGTTGCGCACGACTTGCGCTAAAACAATCGCTGCATAAGACCGGCCTGCCTGTAGAAGGTTTGAACGGAACCGAATCGTTCTTGCCGCATTGATCGCAGGTGATCTCAAATCGCTGACGTTCACCTCCTCCTTGTCCTTTGGCGCCGCCGAAGTTTGCTCGCCGTGCATCGCGGCAGGGCTTACATCGCTTCGGGTGAGTCAAGTTACGTTCCCGATAATACTCCTGTTCCCGTTCCGTAAACATGAACGGAGTGCTGCACTCCGAACACGTAATTTCAAGGTCTGGCATCGCGGTTTCTCCACGAAAGTGAAAACAGAGGACATTCACTTTCTTGCTCTTCGGATCGCTGGCGTTGCGTTTCTTTCAACCACCTGGTTGTGGTGCGAAAGCGCGGATTTTTTATAAACGCACGCCGAAAAGCTGGCGTCCCGACGGTTAATTGGCCTGAGTGTACTCCAGCAATGCAGTCTATTCAATTTTTTTATTAAATTTTGGGCGGAAATTGTTGCGGCAGGTCTTCAGAAACCGCTCGTCTGTGGTATGGATGCCACAACGCTCTTCGGATTTATTAGGAAAATGGCGGTTTTCGCTGGGCACATTCGTTGCTCCTAACTTTGCGAAGCATGATGGAACGCTCGGATAAGGATCCCGACTTTTGATCAAACAGACTACGCTCGGCAGTGCCGTAGACACTCACGGTATTGGTCTACACACTGCTGTTCAGGTTCACGTTCGACTCCTCCCCGCTCCGCCTGACACAGGATACGTGTTTCGTCGCACCGATCTCGGTGGCTTCGAGATCCCTGCCACGGTCGAATCCGTCGCGCATTGCAGTTACGCAACCACGTTGATGCGCACGGGGGTGATGCTTTCGACTGTAGAACATCTTCTCGCCGCACTGCGTGGACTGAATGTCGACAACGCCTTTATCGAAGTCGACAATCTCGAGATTCCGATCATGGATGGTTCTGCGGAAGACTTCGCCGAGATCATCGAGCGTGCAGGCATTGTCGAACAGCCGCTGGCGAGACGCGCACTCCTGGTGCGAGAGAAGGTTTCATATGAGCAAGGCGATCGACGTATCAGTGTCGAACCCGCTGACACTTATCAGATTGAATGTCTCATCGACTTCACGCATCCGATGATTGGAGTTCAGAGTTTGTCTGTGGAGTTGAGCAATGGCGCGTTCAGCCGCGACATCGCTGCGGCGCGTACGTTTGGTTTCACGAATGAAATTGAGGCGCTCCGGCGAGCAAATTTAATTCGGGGCGGATCACTCGATAACGCGATCGTTCTCACGACTGATGGGATGTTGAATGAAACAGGGTTGCGCTTTCGAGATGAGTTCGTGCGTCACAAGATTCTCGATATCATAGGCGACCTGGCGCTGTTAGGAATGCCGATACTCGGAAAGGTGGTTGCCGAACGCAGCGGTCACATCATGCACGCGGGATTGATGTCGAAGTTATTGCGTGTCCGATCCGCCTGGGACATCGTCGACATGTGATTCGCGGCTATAGTCCACTCCTCACAATATCGTGCACTCTAATCAGCCCCACACATCTCTCATCACCATCCACAACAGGCAACACAGAGATCTGCGAAGGCCTGTCTTCCATCAATCGCAGCGCGTCAAACGCGAGCAACTCAGGCGTCACAACCACGGGCTTCCGCGTCATAAAGTCATCACTCGTCAACTTCGCCAACGACTCATGACTCGTCTGTTCGATCGCTCGTCGCAGATCGCCATCTGTGATAATTCCTGCTAGACGCCCGTCTCCTTCAACCACGCACACAGCGCCGAGTCCGCCTTTACTTATCGCACGCACCACTTCAACCCACGACGATCCAGTTTCAATCTTCGGATTCTCGCCGTCGCGATGCATCAGATCGGCAACACGCAACGTGAGGCGCTTCCCTAACCGTCCCGCGGGATGATTCACTGCGAAGTCGTCAATCGTCAGACCTTTGACTTTCATCACCGTCATCGCGAGTGCATCACCGATAGCGAGCGCCACGGTAGTGCTCGTCGTCGGCGCCAGATTTAAAGGACACGCCTCCTTATCGACAGACGCATCAAGCACCGCCTCAGCCCGCCGCGCAAGCGTCGAATTCACGTTCCCTACAATTGCGACGATCGGCACGTCGCGATTCTTCAAATACGGCAACATCGCGACAATCTCATCAGTTTCGCCACTGTTGCTCAAAACGATCACGACATCATCCTGTTGAACTATCCCAAGACTGCCATGTAGCGCGTCCGACGGGTGCAGGTAGAGTGCGGCGGTGCCCGTGCTGGTCATTGTGGCTGCGATTTTTTGGCCGATAATCCCTGACTTCCCCACGCCCAAAATCACGACTTTGCCCCCGCAGTTTGCCAGCAACTCGACCACGTGTCCGATCTGGGCCGCGTCGAGCCGTGTAGCCGTTTGGGCGATGGCGTCCGATTCGATTCGCAGTAATTGCTGGATATCGGCTAGATGGTCTTGGGTCATCGGGGCTTTGATATACGACGAGCGTAACATTTGGCAAGTCGGCTGATGGTAAGTTATAGTCCGGCATCGTTCAGAATACGTTCAGACGGAATCGGTGAGCTATGGGTCTGCTAAGTCTCCTTCCCAAAGAAGATCAGTACTTTGATCTGTTCACGCAAATGACGCTTTACATCTCTTCGGCCGCGCGCGAGCTGAAGGAGATGCTGGCCGACAAGAATCACGACTACGCCGAGTATGCCCAGCGCATCAAGGGGCTCGAGCACGCCTGCGACGAGCTGACACACAACATCTCGACGCGCTTGAACAAGTCGTTCATCACGCCGTTTGATCGCGAAGACATCTACATGATGTCGACCGCCCTCGACGATATCGTCGACTTGATCGACGATGCGGCGCGCGCGATCATCATCTTCGACGTCAAAGAGATCACTGAATACGCTCGCGACTTTGCCGACGTGATCGAGCGGATGTCCGAACAGCTCAAAGAAATCGTTTCTACTCTGCAGCGTCCGAAGAACATCACCCAGCGGCTCGTCGAGATACATCGTCTCGAGAATGAAGGCGACGACATCTATCACGCCGCCATCGCAGAGCTGTTTCACGATTCGGTCGACGCATTAACTGTTCTGAAGTGGAAAGAGGTTTACGAGAAGCTCGAAGCCGCAGTCGATCGTTGCGAGAACGTGGCGAATATTATTGAGAGTGTGATTATTAAACACACATGACCGCAACTCTGGCCTTCGTCATCATTCTCGTCTTCCTGGCGCTTGTCTTCGACTACATCAACGGCTTTCACGATGCTGCGAATTCGATCGCTACCGTAGTCTCCACTCGCGTTCTCTCACCTGGCATGGCCGTACTCTGGGCGGCATTCTTCAACTTTGTTGCTTTTGCAGTCTTTGGTACACGCGTCGCCAAATCGATTGGTGATGGCGTGCGCATGGACCTCATCAGCGCCGACCTGCGTCTTTACGTGTTACTCGCGGCACTGCTGGGCGCTATCGTCTGGAATCTCATCACCTGGTATCTCGGTTTGCCAACGTCCAGTTCACATGCACTGCTGGGTGGCTATGCTGGCGCAGGCGTTGCAGCTTACGGTGGCGTGAGCGGTTTGCTTAAGACTGAAGTCTGGTTTCGGACGCTGAAGTTCATCGTGCTCTCGCCGCTGATCGGAATGTTGCTGGGTTTCACGTTGATGGTAGCGGTCTACTGGATCTTTCGACGTTTTTCAGCAACTCGCGTTGATAAGATCTTCAGGCGCGGTCAACTTTTGTCGGCAGCCGCATTCTCGCTAGGCCATGGCGGCAACGATGCACAAAAGACAATGGGCATTATTACGGCTGTGCTTACAGCAGGTGGTGTCTGGGGAATGCAGTACGGACCAAACGGGGCCCTGCCCGCGATTCCGATCGAAGTCGTACTCGCAGCACACGCCGCGATTGCACTCGGAACACTCTCCGGTGGCTGGCGCATCGTCCGCACAATGGGAACGCGAATCACAAAACTGAAACCAGTCGGCGGCTTCTGTGCCGAAACCGCCGCGGCGTTGACACTCGCCTACGTCACGCTAACCGGAACTCCCGTCTCAACCACACACACAATCACCGGCTCGATCGTCGGCGTCGGCGCCACCCGCAGATTATCAGCAGTGAAATGGGGCGTCGCCGGCCGCATCGTCTGGGCCTGGATTCTCACCATCCCCGCCGCCGCCCTCGTCGCCGCCGTGTCGTACTGGATCGTCTCCACTCTGCACAGACTCTTCAGTTAGCCCGCGCACTTGACCATGACTTCAACACAAAGTTATTCTTGTGTTGCCCCTGTTCTGTACGGCTCCTAATCAATCGACCCACAAAGGAGGATATTTATGGATATTTGTACTCGAAGAGGAGGCTAAGTTTGATTCCCGAATTCGACTCACGCGGACTACTCCCGCAGGGAATTTTTCGTGCAAACTGGAAAGAAATTGAAAAACGTTTTGGCCGTAATCGGCGAAGGCGACAACTGCTAGACGGTTTAAGATCTGCACTGGACTTGTTGAGAGGATCTGGTTGTCATCGCGTCTATATCGATGGGAGCTTCGTCACGGCAAAGAAGTGGCCTAATGACATTGACGTATGTTGGGACGTTGATGGAGTAGATCCAATTTCGCTCGATTCTGTATTTTTCGATTTTACCAACGCTCGCGCAGCTCAGAGAGGGAGATTCGGAGCGGAGTTCTTTCCAGCACAAGCCCCACAGCGGCTCAAAACGTTTTTAGATTTTTTCCAGATCGACAAAGTAACCGGACGACCCAAAGGCATAATTGAACTCCGGTTAGACGAGCAAGATGATGATTAAGAACGAACGTCAATATCGCATTGCAAAAGCGCAGGCTGCCAAATTTGAAGCGGCTCTAAAGACCTTCGGATCAAAGTCGCGCAAAGACCAGGCAACACACCCGAAGCTCGTAAAAGCACAAAAGGACGCAATTCAGAGTCAGCTTGATTCACTTAATGAGGAATTGCGGGAATACGAGGAATTACAGAGTGGAAAAGTAGCCGCTCCAGACCTTGGCTACATCGCGGTTGTCCCGCGAGATCTCATTCGCGCGCGCATTGCAGCCGGACTAACCCAAAAGGATTTGGCCAAACGGTTAGGAATGGCTGAGCAGCAAATTCAGCAATACGAAGCAAAGGATTATGAGTCTGTGAGCCTGGCGCGCATCGCGGAAATCGCAAAAGCCCTTCAACCCTCAAGATCATCGAACCGCAGAGTCGGTCATTAAATGAAATTCTTGTCCGGCATAACTTGAAATTTCCTACAGATTTCGGTTCTGGCCTGTTGGCTGGGTACAAATGATTCAGTAGTGCAGAATAGCAACATCGACCGTTTCGGTATCGGCCGAAGTCATTCTTTGCAGGAACTTCTTAAACGATTCGGGTGAGGCCGGACCCGCTGTGTCGATAAACGTCACTTCAGTGCCGTCAACAGAGCCGTCGCCCTTGAGGGCGGTGACAATTCTCGCGTGGACCAACTTGTTATTGTCCACTGCATCATCGGTGATGACCCACAATGGTCCGTGTTTCTGCAACAGATCCAACATGCCGTCAATAGTTACGACCGCTTTCTCCTCTTCCTTCAATCCGAGCGCTGCGGCAAAAGCATGTAGTTCCGGAATGGTTAATCCTTGACCGGTTTTGAACAGCTCGAGCCACTGCCCGCCGAGCTCCGTGAGTGCGGCTTCAATTGTTGTCGGAACCTGAGATTTCCACGCGGACATCATTGCGCCAGCGGCGGCCCAGCATGTGAGTTGTGAACTCTGCACCAGAGCCGTCACGGCAGGACGCACCTCGAAATCGACCGGCGACGTCTTCGCATTCGGCCCGACAAAGAGTTCCAGGATACCGGCTGGATTTGCGATTCGCATCGCGGCGCTGGAAACACCTTTAGCGATCCGATCGATGAAGCTCTGAGCACCTTCCGTTGCGGCAGGCTTCTTCTCGTCGGGCTTCTTCATATTTAGAGCGCCGCGGAATAAATCGGCGGTGACTTCCTTCGCGCTCTCAGGCGACAACAAACCCTTCTCGCGCGCTTGCTTGATGAACGACATCGCCCGATCGAGTTGGCCATTTAGAAATTGCTGCTGAGCAAGCTTCAGACCGTGCGATGAGAAACTCCTGGCCGCCCCAAGCACACTATCGAGTGCACCTGAGGCGGCAAGCTGATTCGCCTGAACGCCGGTCAAGTCGCGGAAAATATTGTTGATGCCGAGTGTTTCCAGCGCCGCCGCTAAACCTGTTGGAGCAGGAGCAGCAGGAGTTTGTTGCAGCCGCACCAAACTTTCGGGAAACGTTGTTGGTCGTAAATTTGGAGTTTGCGTTTGCCTGGGTGCGGTGCTAATAGCTGCGATGGGAGTCGGGGAATCGGGTATCGGCGCTTCTTCCCACCGCCAAAAGACAGTGTCGTCAATAAATTCACAACTGTTGCACTTGCCAAGAACAGCTTCCGCAAATACGCCCCGGGTCGGCAAACTGATCCGCATTGGAGGTGCAGGATCACTTGCATACATGTGAATCAAATCTTCCGGTGTGCTTTCTCCGAACTGGTAGGTGCTGTCGAGCTTGACTCCAGGCGCAACCGGCATCACAAGAGAGTTACCTATAATCGCGATGATCCGGTTTTCGACCACACTTGCGACACTCCTGCCACTCGTATTAGGAGCAATCGCGCCATCCAGCAACATGAACCTTTGATTAGGATGCATGTTTCGCCACGTTCTACGAGTGTAGTATTCAATATGGTAATTCAAATGATCGAGTAACGTCTCTGCCTGCCTGCGATCGAGTAAGCGCGGGTTTCGTTTTTCAATAGTGTCTAAGGGTGCGAGTATCTCCGCAGAGTCAGTCAGATCATTAAGCACACGCTGGTCGCGGAACAAATAATGGTTCATGTGGTCGGTGCGGTAATACATCGATCCGCTCTCGACGAGTGCTTCAACGCCGATAGGCAAAGTGATGTTGGCGAACGAGAGTCTGACGCGATCGATCTGCGCGCGCGTTACGGTTGGTAAAGCAGTCCTGGGTCTGAACGTTACCAGCAGCTCTGCATTCTGGCGGAACGTTGTCACTAAAGTTACGTCAAGCTGAATCTCGTTGAAACCACCACCGGCTAGTCCGACTTCTATGCGGAGAAGTTCGAACAGTCGTTGAGCGACACCGGGAGCCAGCCGCGTATTCCAGATATTCGAACGTTGTGCCGGGAGTGCTACACCCATGTAACGCTCCCAGACGTCGTGTGTTTCCTGCTCCGTTAAAGGCGTTGGACCAAGCAAACGACTGTAAGGCAGCCAGTTCTCTTTAACGTATTCATCCGAATCATTATCCAACGGGCGCGGGAGCGTCAGACGGACACGGAACTCGCCATCAATGTGGGTTACAAGATCATCGGCATAACGCGCCAGGGGAAAGTCAGCATTTTCCCAATCGGTAGCGACACGTTCGAGGGCATCGAAGTAAGGCAGATAACGGCGCGCACGCAGACCTTGTTGTAGTGGAGTCCGCCAGGCGAGCGCCTTCTCGATGGTAAAGGGCGTAATTTTGAGTGGAATGAAAAGACATTCCTGGACGTGCGCGATCTCCTGGCTCACCTGAAGGTGTCGCAGCACTTCAAAGTATTCGATCGTTAGCGCGTGGCAATGATTGTAATTTGCGATCGCTTCGGTTTGCGCGCGCACGGTTTCTCCCTGCCGCGCGGTTTGCACCACTGTGGATCTTTGACTTCGGACGGCCGAGGCCGATTGCATAGTGCGATCACGGGCAACATTCAGCACTGATGCACTAACGTCGCGAGCCGATACCTGATTCGCGGTTGATCCGGCCGACGACACGCCACCCGCAGCGCCAAACACCAATGCGCCTACGAATCCGCCGATCGCGCCGCCAACAGCTTCTACGTCAGCTCGCGAGCGCGCTTCCATTCGCTCGTCGAGCGATGAGCGGACGATCTCGGAAATGTCGCGATCGTGCAGCAGAGTCGCGTTCAGATCTTCACTGACACGCCGGGTCTCGGCTCGCATCGCAATTTCACGGCGCTCCCAATCGAGGATGGAGATTAGTTTCTGTTGTCCGGGTGCGAGCGGCAGCGAATAAAGCAGATCGCCGAGAGAGTATCCGTCAGAACGCCAGACTTGCTTGATAGTGAGCAGGTGGCCATGTGCGATCGTCGTAGCTTGCGATCTTGGTGGCGCAGCTTCCCAATTGATTTGACGATCGGGACCGGGATGAAAACGGTCCGCCAACGGCACAGCGAGGCCACCGATAATGCCGCGGACGCGCCGAACGGTGCTGGCTTGTTCTGCCTGCAAAAGCTTTCGCGGTGTTATTGGACCAGGCTCCTGTGCCAATTCCGCCAGCACTGACGACTCGAATCGCAACGGCGCTTTTTGCAGATCGCGACGCGTAAGAATCTGCTCCGCGACGTCGTCGGCACTTACCGGTCGAGTTTGGGAGAATACGTCGAGCGATAACGGCGCGACCGCATTCAGTGCTGACGTTACGGGATCCACCGCTGCTCGATTCGTCACCGGTTCCAATGGTTGATCGATCGTGACTCTGTTTCTGAAGTCGACCTCATTTGGTCTGGGACCTGACACCGGAGTAGTCGGCGTGAAAGTGGTTTTGAATTCAGACGCGCGGCCGGCAAGATTGACGATGTGGTCCAGGAGTCGTGGCGGCACCGGCGGGCGAAAAGGAGGCCTGACTGATTGCACCTCAGGCTGCGTTGTACGAACCAACGCGTGGTAGGTGACTTCTTCAACGGTTCGATTCGGAATCGTGAAGTCAATGCATGGCTTTGGATCCGCTGCAAACGCTTCGGGATTGGATGCGAGATCGATATCGTCAGGTGCGCGGGGCGGCTGCGATCCGTTACTACCATTCGTTGGTGGTGAGGTGACAATTAACAGAACGCGAAGAGGAAAGCGATCATTCTCGAGTGGGACTTCAATGGGAGTGCCACCGGAAATTTGCGCGAAGGCACTACTGAGCGTGTCAGGCGGCCACGTTCCTGAGAAATAACCGCCCGATGTTATCTCTGCGATTGCGATCGGAAAACGATCTTCGGGAGTGCCGTTTGGAGGTATACCCCAAAAAACAATAAGGGGACCGGCGGCGAGACCATTGCCCTCGGCATCGATCGCGCGGCCGGTAAACTTGATGCGTCGACCAAGAGTCGGATCGTCGCTTGGTTGAATGGTTTCGGGAGGGGGTTCTTTCCCAACCTCGATTTCGACGTCGTCGGTGGCATCGGCTGGAACATCGACACCGCCAAGGCGAATTCCAATAGCGCTTTCTACGTAAAGCGACACCGGCTCTTGCCAATCTTCTTTCGCCGGCAAGGTGAGTTGAAAAGCACCGTCATCTTTAGCTGCCGCTACTCGACGCGACGGGAGAAACTGCTGTGCAGTTTCATCATTCTTCGCCGCTCCCTCTACGAAGATCACTCGTTCAAAAAACAGTGCGACTACGCGCATTCCTGCAAAACGGCGATTCGGATCCGTTGAAGTGAGTTTGCCGGAGATGATGGTAGGTTCGGCCATTATAGTTTCTTATGCCGGTTCGACGTGAAAAGTGATGTCCGTCGCTGTCAGCTCGGGATCGTCCAGAAAACCGACGCTTAACGGCGCTCCCTCCGACGGTATAGCCATGAGTAGCCCAGACGCTGTTAGACCATCATCCGAGGTGCGTATCACATCGACCTCGACATCCCCGACCAGGGCCACTAGCGGTGCGACTCGACCTTCAAACCCTTCACCTTTGATCACGACTCTCGCCACCCACGGTCCCGGTGGCGGATCAGACGGGAGTAATTCGAACGTCGCCGATGTAATCTTCATCTCACTTCTCCTTCACAAGCTGGAGACTATCGAAGAACAAGTGCTTCGGAAAGTTAGACTTGGGATGGATCTCTAATAAGTTAATCTTTTTCAAATCCAAGCCCTGGAATTGCGTGAGTTCTACTCTCACTGTTTCAAGCTTTAACCTGGTCACGTTGTGTCGGACTCCACCCGCCAGGAGTTGGTGAAAGACTGGACGAGTCATCGGCGGGTTAAAGCTGGATTGATCCACCTGTGCAGTTTTCGGAGTATTGTCACCAAGTAAAACTTCGAATTCCGGTAGTGAGCCGGTTGCAATGTTGTTCAAGCTATCTAGATCGAAATCCGCAGTGACACGAAACATCAACCATTTATACCCCGACCAGTTCTGAGGTTGCGCGAATTTTAGCTGTAAGACCGCAGGTGTGGGTGCGGCAAGATTCGGGTTGACAGCAAGAACGCCCGTCTGATGAAAGGTTCTAAATTCCTGTGACACGCCACCGAGCGTGAGCTTACCGAATTCACCAATAGTTCCGTCCTTCACGGTTCGTGTAGTGATTAGACCCTGCGTCGCGTTTTCCATGTCCTCAAGATCCTTGACCTCTTCGCCAAATGACCACTGGAACGAAGCTTCGGCATGCACACTGTTTGTAATTGACCCAGTGAAAAAACCCGCGAGCTTTTCTTCTTTTTTCAGTTTCCACCTAAAGAAGCCGCCCACATAATCGATGATCAGTTTCTGGTGATCTGCTGGTGACAACAGACGGCCCGTCAGAGCAGCATCATCAGGATCCATCAACTTCTCATCTTTTCCAGTTTTGTCGTTTTTCCACTCCGAGTTGAACCGGTTGTGATTACAGTGGTGGAGGAAAACCATCGCTTTAGGACAAGTGGCCCGATCATAGTGTCGGAATCCAGTTCCAAGGGATCCTAACGCACCATCGCTGCCGCTAACGTCACCATCCAGCCCACCGTAGACGACTAGATATGAGACTCTGCTGTCCTGCAAGGTATTCGGGCCATCAAAAAAGAAATCGGGAATCCGATCTGGAATGAATGTCCGAATGTCACCCGAAGAACCAACGATTTTGGCTGTCCCGGTCATGTCCGGAGGGGCCAGCGAGCAAATCGCAGTAATACCGAATTGCTGATTCTCCTTTCTGGATTTATTTTCAATAAAGGCACTCACAACAGCGTCGCCACCTTTAGAGTGGCCCATGATTCCCACCTTCTTGAAATCAAGGCGCCCAAACAAAGGTGAAGTTTTCTGACTGTCTAAAGCACGGAGACGGTCGAGTCCCTCCAACAACATTTCAGCTCTCATCTCCAAATGTGAGTTAATGAAGTTCGCTGCGTTGGTATCGATGGAGATCGAGACTATTCCGTTCAACGCCAAATGATCCTGGAGAAAACGGAAACCTTGATAACTTGGAAAGTTTGATGTGCTGTTTGGTGACCAATGCTCCGCATGACCATGGATCATTGCAACAACTGGTAATCGTCCGGAGCCGGCTACCTTACTTGGGTCGTTTGTATCGGCTGGGAACGTTATCTGGAGACGACGAAATATCTTGTACTTATCACCCGAATGTGACAGGAGTTTCTTATCCACCTTTTCAATTGGAAAAACCCCTGAATCGGGATCCTTAGCCAGGTTGTTCACTATTACCTTCACATCGTCAAACCGAATCAGGCGAACAGAAATGATCGTGCGCGGTTCAGATACCTTTTGGAAGTTTCTGAGAATGTCGACAATAAAATCTTGTTCGATGAGACCTTCCTCGTGAATTGCACCCACCGCCGGCCCTGCTCCAATGCGAGTTTCCGTATCTTCAAACTTCGCTTCGACGGTCTCGGTGGGAGTCGTCAGCTTCAGTTCTGCCTGCTTGGCTTCGGAAGCAGCTTTGACAGCTTCCTTTGCTTTCGGATCTTCAGTGGGAAGTTGATCTGTCTCTTTTGGCTGAGCAATCGCTGCCCTGATTGCTTCTTCTGCAAACTCCTGCGCCAGTTCCGGCGTCAGCAGTTCGTCTTTAACTGCTGACTGTAATCGGTCCAGCATGCGCTCAGTATTCGGCAATGCGAGTTGTTGCTTCGCAAGAGCCGCGGCGTCGTTACCGATTGCCGAAAGGTTTGTCATCACGCTGTTGAATGCTTTTTGCGCATTTGCCTGGGTGCCCGCCAATCCCGTGATGTCTCTGAACAATTCAGGTTTTCCCAGCAGCGCTAACACGCTGCTCAGGGTTGTTGGCTCCGGTAGCTCGGGCGCATTCTGAATCGAAACGAGTGGCGAAGGCAGCGGCGTCGGTGTGAGATCCGGTTCTGTAGAGGTTGGACGTTCCGCGGTAACTTCAGCAATTGGCGGTGGAGCCAGCATACCTGCAGTGGTCCATCTCCAGTAACGGGCGTCATCGATTTTTTCACAGGCTGTGCAATTACCCTGGATCGCTTCTGCATAGACGCCGCGCGTCGGTACTGCAATGTGCAGCGGCGGTGGCGGATTACTGGCGTAGAGATCTTGGAGCGGCGCTGATTTTTCATCGATGCTGGGATCGAGCCGAAGCCCTGGCGCGAGCGGCAAGATCAGCGAGTTTCCCGCAATGCCGATGACCCTGTTTTCAACAACACTTGCGACGCTCAGGCCACCTGCGCCCGGGATCAGCATTCCGTCAAGGAGTATGAAGCGACACTCGGAATCGAGTGTGGCCCAGATCGCCTGCAAGTAAAATTCGAGATTCGCATTGAGATGCCGCACCAATCCATCCGCGAGATCCAAATCTTCCTGGCGCGGGTTTCGCGATTCCGCGCGAGACACCGGAGTCGAAATCGTCACGGGATCTCCGGTGCGTAGATCGTTCAGGATGCGCGGCTCATTGAATAAAAGCGCAGTGAAATGCGGAGTGCGATAGCGAAGCTTGCCTGAATGAACAATCACGCGAGCATCCGGTGGTAACTCGCCCTCGTATCGAATCTGTAACGCAGTGATCTGTTCTCTGGGGATCGGCGGCAGGCCACCCGCCGGACGCAAGGTGACGTACAGTGGTGTGCCTTCAGCGTATCGTGAAACCAATGTGCCATCGAGCGTGAGGTCAACAGTGGAGCCGCTGCTGGTGATGTAAGCAAAGCGAAGTTGATTGACGAGATTCGCGGCGATCTCAGGCGCGACATTTTGGCGAAAATATTCGTCACGCTCGCGCGCGGCTCGCGCATTCATGTTCGCAACCCACAATTCCAGCGTGTCCTGCGGAATGTAGGGCGAATAAAACCGCCATTCGTTGATCTGGTATTGAGCATCCTTGTCGTCACGCGGGCGTGGCAGAACAAACGAAATGCGTAACTCGCCTTCCAATGAATCGGGCGCTTCTTCGCTGTATCGCGACTCAGGAAAGTCCCAGCCTTCCCACGAATCGGCAATTCTTTCCAGGGCGACGAAGCCGGGTCGGAGACTGCGCTCTTTCAGAAAAATCTCGAGTGTTTCCCGCCAGCGGAGCGCTCGTGCACGGTCAAACGCACGCAGCGGAAAGGGAACGAACAGACATTCGCGCACATGCGCGAGCTCGTGCGTGACCACGAAATGTCTCAATACCTGGAAATGCTCGATGGTGAGTGTGTGGCAACGATTGTAATTTGCGATCACTTCCGTTTCGGCACGCCACGTTTCGCCTTGCGCCACGCTTTGCACAACTGTTGCTCGCTGATCTCGCAGAGACGATGCTCGTTGTGTGACGCGGTCGCGAAGATTCTGCATTGACTCGGCCGAGAACCGGCGCGAAGCATCCTGAAATGATTCAGTTTCCGAGCCGCTGGCGCCGCCAGCTACACCTCCGAAAATGCCAAACGCGCCACTGATGAGTCCCGAGCCAAAGCCACCGGCAACACCCCAGGTTGTATTGCGCGAACCAGCTTCGATCTCCTCGCTGAGACGCGAGCCGACAATTTCCTGGATATCGCGATCCCTGTTAAGAGTCGAACGTAATTCCTCTTCAAATTCGAGTGTCTCTTCACGAATCGCCTGACTGCGACGATCCCAATCCACGATTGCTACTCGTCGCCGCTGTCCCGGAGCTAAAGGCAACGAGCTGAGCAAATCGCCCAGTGAATAACCATCTGCTCGCCACACTTCGCGGAATTGCAAAATATGACCATGTGCAATCGTGACCGCTTGATAGACCCTGGTCTCGTTGTAGTCCCAACGAATCGGGTGCTCGTCGTCAACTACCGAGCGCGCTGATGCCGGCGTTCCGGCAGACGAAGTTTTGACAACCGATGCGCCCAACAGATCTTTGGCGCGGTCAAACTCCGAAAGCCACGCTGCGCGCGCGAGCTCCTGCACACCTGGCGGACGATCGCCGCGCAATAGCCTGTCTGCGGTAGCTACGTCCAATGTTAGTCCACGTATGTTTTCCAGTTGTCGCGTGGAGACTGTTCGCAGTGAGAGTGCTTGATCCGTAACTGCGGCAGCGATCAACTCGCCTAACAAATTCGACGGCACTGTTGTGCGTTCACCCGTTGTAAACCCACTCACCTCAGGCTCTGATGTTCTGACAACTGTGAAATAGCTGAACTCCTCGATGGTGCGGTCGGGCATTGATAGATTGATGCATCCACCTTCGAGATCCTGAGAGAATGCAGCCGGATTCGTAGTTAAATCTTCGGGTTCAGGTACTCTTGGCGGCGTGGAGCTATCTGCTGTGGTAGGTTCAGGTAGCCGATCTGTAACGAGTACCGTCGTGCGCGGCAGCCTGCCTCCGTCTTCGAGGCGAATCGGAATCGGCGTTCCTCCGGCGATAGTGGCGAAGACTGATGCGAACGGATCCGGTACCCATGGCAAGGTGAAGTATCCGCCTGTCTGAGTCCGGCTCACGCCGATGACTCGTCGTGGACCCGGTTCGCCGTTCTGCACTTCATCGACGCCGAACAGAACAATGCCCAAGCCAACGTTCACCGGGGCTCCGGACGAATCGATTGCTCGACCACGAATGTAAGCGCGCTCTGTTTCTTCTGGTGGTTTCGGTGCGATCGTGAAAGGACGAAAGCCTTCCACTTCGAACGTAATTTCGTCATCAAGATCTGCAAGAGCAATTTGCTGTTCGACAGTTTCGGAACGGTCAGGTGAGCTCGCGCGAACGAGGATGGGTTCAATTGGATCTGCGGGAGCACGCAACTCAATTCGGAATGATCCGTCCTCAGCGGCTGGCACGCTGCCGGCGATTGGAACCGTGAGTTGGGGTTCCGGAGTTGTGTCGTCTTGAAAGTCCGTTACCGGACATTCAAAGAAAACACTTACTGTATAACCCTTAATTGAATTACCACTGGATAGATCTCGCCCGTGTATGCGGCCGAATACCAACACAGTAACCGCCATGGGGAGCCTTCCTTCTGCTACGAGCGGAACATGCTCTACAGACTTTCACGCGTTCAGCGTGTGGTTCGTGCGAGGTCCGATGAAGAATCTTAGTACGAGTACGAGTCGCGTAGTATACAGCGTTATCGTTTTCGCGCTGCAAATATTTATGTTGTCGGGTAGGAAGGAAGCAAAGGGCAATTCATTTAATGACCGAACCCACACATTTCAGCGGCTATATTTGCTAAAGCGGTTTATTAATCGCGTTCAATCTTGGCTCCATACCAAGGCGGCCCGATATTTGACGAGGGGTACAAAAACGGTTAAAAAGGGGGACACTTCTGGTTCATCTCTTTGAAACACGCCATTTTGTTTAGGCCCGCGTAGCTCAGTGGATTAGAGCGTTCGCCTCCGGACCGATCTTTACCTTCCGGTTTTCCTGAACAAAATAGAAAACGCCAATAAAAACGGCCTGTTTCTTGTCTCCCTCTGTATCCCTTGTTGTCCCCTTGTGGCCTAAAAACCACTTTAAAAGGGGGACAAAAAGGGGGACACAATACCGTGGCTTGGGCCAACGTATCAACGTGCTCATGTGGCGAGTGCGTTCGGCAAGCAATCGAGGGCTTTCTGGTGTCCTAACGTGTCTTCTTGTGTCCTGAAAACCACGTAGAACGGGGGACGCCAAACAGATACACTAACGGTGGCTTGGGCCAACTCTATCAACGTGCTCAAGTGGCGAGTGCATCGCCAAGACAGAGGTGCAAATTGAAAATACTTCAACGAACAATCCGCAGAAAAAGAGGTAAGCACTGCGCACGCATCCGGTTTGAAGACAACAACGGCAAGATTCACGAAATCATGCGCACTGCCGACAATAAGAGTGCAGCAAAGACCAGACTCGCTCAACTTGAGGCAGAGATTCTAGAAAAAGGAACAGCCAGATTTGAAGCGGGTAAGGTCACGTTCCGGCAGCTTGCTGAATACGTGAAGACCCGCTTCTATGTACCGGCCACTTATAGCGAAGATGGCTCAAAGATAAGCGGTGTCAGGAGTGTTCAGGCAGCCCACTCTTCTATAAAGAAGTTGGTCGAGTACTTCGGCGACAAGGATATAACTAAAATTGACGATGAGGCCCTCGAGAAGTACAAGGCACGCCGTCTAAAGACGGTTAGCATCGCTACGGTTGATCGTGAGCTATGTAAAGCGCGAAAGATGTTTGGTGTGGCGCTGTCCAAAAAGTGGATTTTCGATCATCCCTTCAAGACTGAAGCCGGCAAACAGTTGATCCAGGTTGCTGCTGAAAAGGGTGCTGTCGAACACGTATTGTCCGATGCCGAAGAGCAACGGTTGTTCAAGGCCCTTCAGACAGCGGACCGTCGTCATACAATTCCGGTGTTCATCGCAGCGCTTGAGACTGGCGCTCGATGGTCCAGCCTGGTCGAGTTCTTAAAGTGGAAACATGTCAACTTCAAAGCTGAAGAAGTGACAATCACGACCTACAAGGATAAGAACATGAAGCAGTGGGAGATTTCAGTCAGCATTCGATTGAAAGCCGAACTGCTCAAACTGAAACTCCAGAGGAACACCGCCGATCCCGAAGAGCCGGTATTCGCAAGCGCCAGCGTGAACCTACGCAAGGTTTGGGAGGCTGTACGTAAGGAAGCCGGTATCCCTACAGTGCGCTTTCATGACTTGCGGCACACGTTTGCAACTCGCATGGCGGATGCTGGTATGGAGATGCAGGAACTGGCAAAAATTTTGGGCCACACTGACATCTCTATGGCGTATAGGTACTATCACCTGACGAAGAAGGTGAACGACAAGATGCGGGACATACTCAACAAACGTGCAGCGATGTAACCGTAACAGGACCCATGCACGCCTGATAGAATTAACTATCACAGCTTTTTATTGGCTCGGAAATCGTTTGCACCTGAGGGAAATGAAAGGTCGCGAAGGTTTATCATTTCAGTGAAAACTGTTTAGTTTGTCTCGGCCTTCTTGAATCCAAGACTCTAGTCTTTGGATTGAGTCTTCAATATCGGCAATCTTATCGTTACACTCATCGAGCCACCCTTCGGCCCGTTCTCGAAAGCTATCGCTATATGCGGAGGCAATATCGCCCTCCAGCTTCCTTCGATGTTGCTTTTGCCGGTCTAATGCATCTTCTGCTTTACGAAGGCTCTCTTTGTTCTTCTCAATATTGGCTTGTATTCTTTCTTTGGCGTGTTGGCGCCTCGCTTGTCCCTCCTCCCAAGCCTGTTTTTTCTGCTCGTAAATCTGCTGTTTCTCTTTTTGATACTCACGATATCGTTCCCAAAACACATCGTGATTTTCTCTGATTTTTAGAATCCTTTCGTGAATTTCAGCTTTATGCTCTTTCGTCATTTCGTGCTTATGCTTACTAAGCAGTTGCCCAGCTTCACGTAACTGCTGGCCTTTCCATTTCATATCTTCCTTGGTCGTTTTCATCAAATTGAGAGTGATCATGTCGCCAATCGCGTCTTCGAATGCATTCCAATCTGCATCTCTCAAATAGGGCCTGATTTCGTCGTAATGTTGTCGAGACTTTTGTTCGTATTGCTCGTTCCTGAGCCGATAAGCATCTTCGCGCAGATTGAAGAAAGTTTGCCAGGCATCATCGCGTTCGGCCTTGGTTGGATAGCGTATGCCACTTTTGAAGTCTTCCTGAATCTCTTTGATCAATTCGAAAACATCATTCCCTTGTTGAGTCAGGAAAACACCAAAGAAAGGTTTTGCGGCAGCGACTTTTGAATCAAGTTTGCGAATTTTCGCGCTGAGATCTTCGTGAGTTGTTTTTCCAAACATAGTTGACCTCACAGGCAAGAAATTAGGCGTATTTTACTAAGAACTAGATCGTCCGAAAACATATAGGCTACAGCTGTGAAGGTTTTGACGTACTACAATTCTCACACTGTTCATTCTAGGCGCCTAGAAAAACCCGTGAATTCCGTTTGCGACATTTTTCATGTGGCCCACCTGTCGCCCAAAGTTTAGACTCATAATTTGTTATCTCTTCCTCTGATTCTAAGTCCAGATCTCACCGGCTGCGAACTTCAATTACCGCGAATTGAGACTTCTTCCCCACGCCTTTCCTTTAACTGACATTTCTCAACACAACATGAGGAAAAAGAGGCGGTTGCCGAGTAGGTGATTCACTAGGAAATCTCCAAAAGGAACCGTCGTTAATGAGATTTTTACTGGGCGTCCTCGTTGGTTACACCCTGCGAAGCAAACAAAAACTGCTTATCAAAGTTCTTGTGACGCTGCTACTTGTGTGTGTCCTTTTGTCGGCTGTCGTTTTACCAGCAATTGCGCTTCTAGCGCTGCATCTTGATGTCCAACGTGAGCGCCGGTCCAGACCAGCTCAAACCAAGGTGCCAGCGCTCAGAGGACTGACCTGTGAAGATGCCGAGAGGAAGCTTCATGCCGCTAACTTGAACATTCGATTGTTGGCGACACGTTACGATTCAGCCCTTCAACCCGGATTGATTATTGACCAAACTCCTGCACCTGGGGAGGAAGTAGCTGTCGGCTACTCAGTTGGCGTTACCATTTCCAAAAAGGATTTCGTTGGTCCTGGTCCGTAACATTAAGCAACTCATTGGACCAGATAAGCCACACGCTGCGTTCTTGGCGTATCCAGCCTCCCTGTCTCTCAATTAGGCGCGACACTACGAATCGTTCGCGCGGACAGTCGGAGGTCTCACGTAGTTACTTCCTCCGAGGTTGCTAACATGAAAAATGTTTTCTCTCTTCGCAAGCGTTCATTCCTCTCCCCTGTCTCAACCGGCTTTACGTCGCATATCTTCGCCGAGGTTGAATCCTCCAACGAGGGCGAATACAGGTGGGGACACAACATGCTTACCATTGCCGATTGCCGGCGCAGAGTCCAGATCGAATTCTTTTTGGGTACTAAGCGAGAGCGTCGTCGATCCCTAGCGAAGATCAATTTGCTCATTGCCGTTCTCACGCGCTTTCGTGACGTGCTCACTAAAGAGATCGCGCTAATCGAGAAGGCCAAAGCCAAATGAGTATCCGGAAATAATCGCGGGCCAACTTGCAGGCTTAACTATTCAAGTGACGGCTGGAAGTTACTTGGCCCGCGATGTCTGGACTTACCCGAGTCAACGCTTCTGCGTAAGAAGAAAGAAAGGCAACAAATGCCAACGACTAAACATGAACTGCTGGATTGGTTAATGGATGTGCCAGAAGATGCAGAAATAGGAACTGACGGAGCGGGACTAGCTTTGCTCGCAATTCTTGGCACCAACGTTCACTTGTTAGAGATCGGTCACATTCCAAATGCGGACGAACTCTATGCCGAGGCGATCAATCAGGCAATGATGGAACGACTACGGCGGATTGATGCCGCTGGTGGAGAAACGGAGACCGGCGTAATAATAGTCACATTTCAAGGTTACATCTCAGGCGTTCCTAGTCTGTTCTCTACCGACTTCAATACGGCGTTTATATTCAAGAATACAGAACAGGCGGAAGCCTTTATCACAGAGTTTGCAGACGAACTTCACAATCCGCAGATCCTCGACTGCCCGTAATCCGACCAGCGAATAATTTGCACTGTTCTTCTTCCACTAGACGCTCCAGTCATTGGCACAAATCAACCTCTTTCGCTGAAAGCTAAAAACTATGGGACACTCGCGACCCCGTCCGAAACATCTTGCAAAGAAGCTCCTGCAAATCCGCCGCAGCTTAAGAGTGTCTCAGGGAGAGTTGGTCAGACAACTTGGTGCTCAAGCTCTGATTGACCACACAACTATTTCCAAGTACGAACTCGACAAAAACGAACCTCCGCTCGCCATCCTGCTCGCCTACGCCCGCCTCACTGGAATTCCTGTCGAACAAATCATTGATGACGAACTCGAACTCACAATCTGATTTCCGCAAGACTACCGCGGTCGGTTCCACTTGCCTATAACTGTGCCGCAGGTCGATTTGGAGATAAAGGCTAAGAGTGTTGGCGAAATACAAACTGAAAGAGCAACCCTTATTCAAAGCACCGGCGAGATCAACTGGCATTGATGAGTTCCTGCGGAATCTTGTCCGTGCCCTCGATCAAAAGGTGGTGTGACGAACTTTCTAATTGTGGCGGTAATACAAAAACATGTGCCAATGAACGATGTTCGTGTATTCTTTGTGTAAAAAGTTGAAATTCTCGCCTGCTTTGCCGTATAGTTTCTTCGGTCCCACACGTTTAGTATTCGTTTTAGTCAAGCTCAGCGGAGGTATCTAGAGTCAATGGAAAACCTTTCCTCTAAGGTAAATGCGATTAATGATCCGAAACCCCTAATGGCGGAGCAACTTCAGCAGACGCTGAAAGATACTCCGCAAAGCCATCCCGCTCTCAGCCGGGTGCAAGCCAAACTTGTTGCCACTGCCGAAACTGAATCTGTGATATCCAGTTACGACCGGATGCATCACCGCCACAGTCGTTCATAAGAGTGGACCAAAGCGATGGACTACTCGTCGCAACCGGTTCGCTTCACCTCTTTCCTTGTAAAAATTGCGTCGCGCTGCAACTTGGCGTGTGATTATTGCTACATGTATGAGCACGCCGACCAGAGTTGGCGTGCTCAGCCGGCATTCATGTCCGACGAGACGCGTCGTCTCTTGGCGGCTCGCTTAGGGGAGTATGCGCGTCAAGCAAATCTTGCTCAGTTGGTGGTGGTGTTTCACGGAGGTGAACCGCTTCTCGCCGGTGCGGAACGACTCGCTGAGACCAGCGATTGGATTAGGAATGCGCTGCCTGCAACCACACGCGCTGATTTCTCTTTGCAAACGAATGGCACGCTGCTTACTGAAGATGGCCTTCGATGCCTCGCCGAAGCGAACATCAGTGTGTCTCTGAGTCTTGATGGTTCAAAGGCGGCTAACGATCTACATCGGTTAGGCCACAATGGGGAATCGAGTTTTCAGCAGTCGCTCAACGCGCTCGAACTGCTGGAAAGATACCCGGACACTTATGCTGGTTTGATTGCCGTGATCGATCCACGGACGCCTCCCGAAAAGCTATTTGAGTTCTTTGCCCCTCGCTCGCCACCGCGACTGGATTTTCTGTTGCCGGATGCGAACCATATGCGACCACCACCAGGGCGCGACGCCGATCCCAATCTGTTCACTAACTGGTTGCTTCGTGCGTTTGATCTCTGGTTCGACACCTATCCAACTCTTCCCCTGCGAATGTTCGATGCCATTCTGAGCGGAGTTGCCGGTATCCCGAGCGACACTGACTCTTTTGGTTTTGGTAATGTGACACTGCTGAACATTGAAACTGACGGCTCGTACCACGACCTGGATGTGTTGAAGATTACCGCCGACGGTATGACCGCGCTTGGGTGTAATTTGCAATCCAACTCAATTGCTGAGGCCGCGGCATCCAGCCAGGTGACAGCGCACCGGGAGCTTCTAAATAAGTCCGGGCTAGCTCACAAATGTCAAGGCTGCCCTGAAGTGGAGATCTGTGGCGGAGGTTCAGTGCCGCACCGCTATTCGCAAGAAGGTTTTCACAACCCCACAATTTACTGCGAAGAGATGCTCGCCCTGATTGGTCATGCGCGGAGTCGCATGATTGCGGCCCTGGAGACAGAAAGTGACTCCGCTAGATCCAACAGAACCAGACGAAGTGTTCCCATCGACCTGCACACTTGGGAGCGGCCCGAAACATCACAACCCATCCTGAAGTCATTCCTACGCAACTGGGCCGAGGACGCTACTCCGGACTTCAACCACGTGCTCGGTCAGGTTTCGCAACGACATCCTGAACTGCAGGAGGCGGTTGACGAAATACGCTCAGCAGACGAGGAACAATTGTATCGTGTGATGGTTGAACCAGCTACGGTGGTATGGACAAACGTGACTTTTGAAAGCCTACGCGGCGTTACCATGAGATCCATTGATGGCGAGGTCATCAATCCTGATCCTTTCTACGTAAAGGAAATTGCAAAACAGTTATCTGAAACACCTAATAGCTATCCGCGTATTCATCAGCGCAATCGCTGGCTTGAACTACCATTCGGCAAACGCATTAGCTTTGAGAGTGAGTCCGACGCTGAGGCCGGGACCAAACTAATAGAAGAATCCTTTCAGATTATTGAATCGTGGCGACCCGACCTTCTAAGGGAAATCCGATTGCTAGATCCCGACATTCAATTCATTCGCGATCTTGACGCACATCCTGACAAGGCAGTCTCTTTTAGCGACAACACAACTCCGGGGGCGCTTTACATCTGCATTCATGTAAGCGGTGGACTGATAGATCCTTACCTCTTGGCAGATTCAATAATCCACGAGCATCGTCACCAGAAACTCTACCTGTTGCAGCGAGAAGTTCCTTTGGTCGAACAAGACCGGCCACTTGTCCAGTCCCCCTGGCGTGACGATCTCAGACCGCCTAGCGGACTATTTCATGCCGTTTTTGTCTTTGTGCATTTATGGGAATACTGGAAGAGCTTGGCAGGGAGCGGTTTGACGACTGACATCCAAAGACGAGCGCGCGGCGAACTCGAGTTGATTGATGAACGGATCGAGCGCGCTCTGCCGACCCTCAAGGCGACGAAGCTTAGCTCTTATGGGTTTCAGCTACTGGAGTTGCTGGAGGCAACATTTCGCGACCGCGCTCCAATCGCTGCAGTGGAGGCGATCAGGTGAGAGATATAACGATCGCGCGCCATCTGCTCCCAGAAGCAGATCAGGAACGCGAGGAAATTCTCAAAAAATACTTTTGTGAGCTCGGAGCTTCAGCCGTCGCAAATGGAGACCATTGGAACATTAAACTGTTCCGTCCCACTGACGCTGAGTTTTATGTCGACCCTGACATCGCAGAGGGTATACAGTGGTGGTCTAGACGATTCGAACAGGTTGATCTGAGCGATATTCCATTCGCCTTGACTCAACTACCAGGGTGGCAACTCTCGCTCAATGATTCGTGGACACTTTACTCCTGGAGCCAGTGGTTTCAACAGAAGGGAGGGCTCGTTGGCCCACCAAAATGCGTTACAGTTTTGCATCTTGACGATCATGACGATCTAATGACTCCACGGGTCGCCGTCGGACCGCAGTCAGGGTTTCGCGATCTGATAAGCGCCGCCGAAATTGATTTGCGGAATGCATCGACTGTGGCTGCAGCTGTAACAAGTGGTGCGATCGGCATTGGTAGTTTCATGGCTCCGCTACTGCATGCTTTTCCCAACGTGCACGTTCGTCACCTATGCAGCACCGAGTACAGCGACGCTCGCAAGGGTCCTCATGCAGTTACGGCGGTCCAGGTGTTTGACGACCTGCTTTCTCCAGGGTCAGTCCGTCCTGCCTTGCGCCTAAGTAAACTCGATGATGTAACGGCCACTCATCTTTCCGCGATATCGCATCCCTATATCGTAACTGACGATCTTGGCAGCTGGCTTGAGGACCTGCCTCCTGGCCCAGTACTCCTGCACATCGATATGGACTATTTCAACAATCGATTCAATGGCGATTCCGATTGGGTGGATGAAGGTCCAAAGTACGATCCACCTCTCTCGCAGGTGCTCGACAGAATAGACGGCGTCTTCACATCACTAGAGAGCTCTGGAATAGTCCAACGGGTCGAAGATTTCGCGGTAGCGCTGTCTCCGGGGTTTTTCCCAGTCGATTTATGGGAGCCAACTATCGACCGCATCAGCTTGCACGTGGAAAGATTGGTTGCGGTGGGATATTGGCAAAAAAGAAAGTGACATTATGGCAACTAAACGAAAACCCACTAAACGGAAGCCAGCCGCTCGCCCCCGGCAGAGGCGCAAATCCAACGCACCTCCACCCGATCCTCACATAAAGCGCGACCCGATCGACCCAAAGGATGTTGAACTGGTGAGAGGTAAAGGAACTTCGGAAAGCGGCGGCGGACCAGGTGGATACTACTGGCACATCGAGGCGGGTAAGAAACGCGCCGGTAACATCTTTATTAATATCATCGAATGCGATACCTATGGCAAGCATCCCTCAGTGCAAATTCACCTTAATAAGGATCAGCGAGGTAAACAGATTGGGAGGGTGGCCTACCGCATGGCCTGCGAGGAGAGCGGCTATGACAAGGTGTATGCGCACATGCGAAAGTCCAATCATGCATCTCGACGTGCGGCCGAAGAGGCGGGCTTCACAGCACTCGACGACAAACAACCGCAACTGACCATGCTATGGCAACGTACTGGCCCGCGCTGAGAGCGATCGATCATTTGCGAACTTTCCCACGCGAGTGGTTGCCATCCAGTGCGCTCGTTGATTTCCTACTGCTTTTCGGTGCTGGCAAGCCTGCGGTACGGGTGCAGCTCACAAATCCTGAGGGAAATGCAGCGCTTCTTTCATGGTGTGATGAGGTTGACCTGGATCTTGCAATTGACGAAGAGTCCTTCGCGTGTATCAGCGTCGCGCGGGGCGACGCCCGTCGTATCCTAAAAATAGATCGAGCGAGTGAAGCTCACGAAATCGAACTCGGTCTGGCCTTGGGTTACCCGTTGTGCTGCTGCCAGAGGATCGCCGCCGTTGGAGAAGCCGGTATCGACAGGTATGCAGAAGAGGTCTCGCACTGGTCTTTTACTGGTCCATATGCACTGATTAATCCATCGGGCTACCTCGAGGGACGTGCTCTCGTAAGTCACATTCCATGCTCGGTCAATTGTGAATCATCGTTGGAAATTGCGACTCGCGCGCGCCGGTTCGTGATAAATCACAGTTCCGAACCGTTCCTGTCTTATCTGGTGCGGTCCAAGCTGGTCGCCGGCAAATAACTGTTCTGTCTCATTGGAGTTTTTATGACTCCCTCACCAACATTAGCGCCCACCGAGGTAGTGCTGGTAATGCCATGTCTAAACGAAGCCCAAAACCTGATGCAGACCTGTCACTCACTCGGTTTCGGATCCAACATAGATGAGACACCAGAGAGTTCCAGCCTCATCATCGTCGACAACGGCTCAACTGACGGAACTCCCGAGGTGGCCGAGCAACTTCAACGAGCGTCTCCGCGCGATAGGGTCCATCTGGTAAAGGAAACTGAACGCGGATTTGTGCCAGCGCGTCATCGGGGAAATCTTTTGGCCCGGAGACTGTCTCAATCCGCCGAATGGGATCTCCACAATGTGTTAATACTGCAAGTTGATGCCGACTGCGAATACCAGCCGGGATATATTGCAGCGATGAAGCGGGCTGCTGAATCCCAGCAAACAAATGTGATGATTGAGGCTTGTGTCGATTACCCAGCGGAGTTCAAACTTCGACAGGATCAATACGTGCGCATTTGCGACCAGATCGACACAGAGTTCGAAAAGTTATTTCCTCGCATATTAAGTCACGACGACATCGTGGTTGATGCTGTCTCGGGTTATCGGCTCGCAGACTATTTCAATTGGGGAGGTCACCAGCGTGAGTTCATGTCCGCTGAAGATGAAATCTACGCGGAGACGACGAGAATGTTTATGAGGGCAAGAACCAAAGGCGCCGAAAGGTTTAGGGTGAATGCCGGCATGGCGTTGCATTCCGCTCGTAAAGCGCTGGAAAACCCCGCTCTGCACATGGCTACCGCCGGTTTTCCGCGCGAAGATTCATGGAACAAACGGTGGGTCCAAAACTACCGAGGACCAACAAACATTTTGGACCTCAGTGCTCAGCGTGACCATCCCGAGGTACAGAGGGTGATTCGTACACGTGAGGAACACTTGCTCGGCCTGATGGGTGTGTTGCCTCTTCATGTCGATCGCGCCTTGGGCCAAGCCGCCGATAACAACATCGGCATTGACGTACTCTCGGCCAAGATCCTGCCGCTGCTGCCTTTGCGCACTCTTTCGGATGTTTCATCACATCCTGGGGTTCTAATCACTGATGTCTTCGACCTCATCGCCACCCACGGCTCAGAATTGTTAGCGCAGGCGCGGCAAGCAATGGACAAGACTGCACGCTAGACATATCTCCGGCTATGCAAGATGCGATCGTATGAATTTCGTCTGACGAACTCAGTAATTAGATCGTTGTATCGGTGAATTAGCACTCGCAGGTCGTCGTTATCGCTAAAGTCTTCAATCTTCAGTTTCATCTTACGAAGCGTATACAAACTCAGTCTCCGAGCGTGGGAGTGCCAACGTTCATTATTACCGAGCTGATCTGCAATTTCACCGGTCCGCTCTTCTTTTTGCTGAACCGTCACAGGCGTTCCAAGTAAGGCCGGGTCGGTCTCATGTAGATCCCAATCCTTGAACTTATATTCAACGAGCCAAGAGTGCGAGATCCTGAGACGTGAAAATTAACCCCTCGCCTGGCGTCATTACTCCAGCATTAGCTTTATTCATCAGCTCTTCGAACTTATTCAGGTATCCAAGGGCAGGAACCCACTGTTTTCCGTTCCAAACCTGCGGGTCGATAGGCCCAAGCGACGACGAATAATCCATGAAGATTTTGTCACCAGACATGCAGAATATCGTACCGGCAGACATGGCAAAGTCAGGGATAACAAAATATACTTCCTCGTAGTACCGTCGAATAATATCGACCACTCTTTCTACGATTTCTGCAGATCCCCCATCCGTGTTTAGGAATATCGCCAATCGAGCTCTACTTTCCTCGTCGCCTCTCAACTCCCAGGTCAGGTCGCGAAACATCCGGAACGTTTCGTCATCTACGTCTCCCATATAGAAAACGATGTCCGCCTCGAATCTGCTCTCGAGATCGGTCAGTGTCCTGAACAACAAATCTTTTATGATGGCGTCAAATATCATTTGTTAATCGGCGATTGCTCGCGAATGGCCAGGTTCAACTTTTTAGATGAAGCGAGCAGAGCTACCAGAGGTCTGACAAATAGGTTTCTAACCATGAAGCGCAGAACCTTGCTCCTTTCGATTATTGAAGCGACAGTCGGTGATACCCAGTAATAGGTTTTCACAAAGGCAGTACCGATTACAGATTGCAACAAGACCTCGTCCCGAAGATCGCAAAGTAAGAGCACTTCCGGAGCCAACAGCGAACCATACGCGGCCGTGGCAATGAAACAACCGGATTTCTTGTCATGTAAGTCAACCGGTTGTCCTCGATCCATCGTTGACAGTACCCGCCGCAAACTTGGGATGTCATTGGGCATGTTCCGCCACAACTCTTGAGCAGCCGGATGCGCTTGGTCATAGCACTGAAGAGCAATTCTGAGATATTTGTGTACATCGGCATATTGTGAAGTGCCCGGCTTTACCAAATGCTTGTAGTTGAAGTTGATTATCGACGCGACCAAACCTGCCGCCCAAAGCCGGTCTTCTATAGATGGGGCTCCATCCACCATCGTTTTAGAATTCGCACCGCTTCTTCATGCTGTCCCGATTGCTCAAGTATCTTCGTCTGAGCCATTAGCTCCTGAAACTCTTCATCTGTCATTTGTCTCATTCCCTCTCGTGACTAAGGTCTCATCTCGCCACCATTAATACTGGATGGCTGGACCAACTTTGAATCCAAATTTGTCCAACGCATAGATTCGTTCCGGATGGAGCACACACACGCTTTCCAGCACAGTGGGATCCGAAGCTTGGAATTCACGTGACTTGAAGTCGCGGC